>ERZ778496.34-NODE-34-length-163134-cov-14.682853_pt1 | contig 163134 bp, 160 predicted proteins | sample MGYA00433099_ERZ778496 | MGnify/ENA primary metagenome ERZ778496 (study PRJEB29527, sample SAMN07138962) | mouse gut metagenome | material: feces | host: mouse | place: China:Nanjing | collected 2016-01-25 ...
CTGGCCACATTATACTCTTGACATCTTACCACCCACCGGGAAAATCCGCTGACCCTTTATTACCATGCGCCGTTTTGCGGTGGACTCCTGACTCCAATGTTGAGGTTGGAGTGGATATGAAAAGAGGCCGACTGATGTCGACCTCTTGAGATGTAGCGGGATCGAGAATTGAACTCGAGACCTCCGGGTTATGAATCCGACGCTCTAACCAACTGAGCTATCCCGCCATTACCGTTTTGCGAGTGCAAAGTTAATAGGAATATTTTAATTTTGCAACACTTTGTGCATGTATTTTTGAATTAAATTTAAAAAAAGATGAGTATCAGCAGTTGCGCGATAACTACGCGGCAGAACATAGAGAGTGGATAGACTGTAGCGTAACTCACTGCGGCGTTGTCGCTCGGCAGAGTGTCGTTGACATAGTTTAGAGCCATCGGGTTGGCCATGCTGCCGCACAGCATGCCGCATGCCGATCCGAAATCAAGACGAGAACAGTATACGGCTATGAGGGCCATGATTATGACCGGTATTATGGTTATAGAGAAGCCTATGGCGATCCATAACAGGCCTGCGGAGTGAAACAGGGTGTCCATAAAGTGTGCTCCGGCTTCAAGTCCGAGACAAGCCAGATAAAGAGACAGGCCCATGCCTCGGAGCATCAGATTGGCGCTGCGTGTGGTGTAGGTGATGAGATGAAATTGTGGCCCAAAACGTCCTATCAGTATGCCTATTATGATTGGTCCTCCTGCGAGACCGAGTTTTATAGGCGTACTTATTCCGGGGATGGCTATGGGTATTGAACCGAGGATAAGTCCCAGTACGATACCAATGAAGATGGCTCCGAGATTGGGGTCCTTCAGAGTTATAGAGGCATTGCCGAGTACTTTCTCCACGTTTTCGATGGCCTTGGCTTCACCGACAACGGTAAGCCTGTCGCCAAGTTGCAGTACAAGGCTCGGTGTGGCGAGCAGTTGCACTCCGCTTCGCAATACGCGGCTTATGTTTATGCCGTAGCTGTTGCGCAGACGTAACGATCCGAGACGTTTGCCGTTTATTTCGGGACGACTGATGATAATGTGTCTGGATATTAGCTGACTATCTATGGTGTTCCAGTCAATGTCGTCTTTGTTCCAGTTCTGGGCTTCTTGCTCGCCGAACAGTATGGTGAGTTTTGCTTCATCTTTTTCAGTGGTTACCACAAGCAGCCGATCGTCCTTTTCAAGATGAGTCTCCGGACCCGGAATTGAGACTGTGCCGTTGCGCCACACGCGCGATATAACGAACTTTGACGGTGACATTGACGCAAGTTCTTTTATAGTCATATTATATATGCCCGGATTGTGAACCTGATATGCCGCTATGTATGTGCTGTTGCCGTCATCCTGTTCGTGATCGAGAAGCTGCTCGGGTCTGATAAAGAGTTTTCTTACCAAGATGATGGCCAATATCACCCCGACCACTCCGAGAGGGTAGGTGACTGCGCAACTTAGCGCCGCGCCGTTGGCCGATACTCCGATTTGTTCAAGAGCCTGTTGAGCCGCTCCGAGAGCAGGGGTATTGGTTGTAGCTCCACAAAGTATGCCTACCATGTCGCTCATCGGTATGCCGCCCAAGGTACTGACCAGTATCGTCATAAAAGTACCAATAAGTATCACGCCCAGTCCGAGCAGATTCAACGTTATGCCTCCCTTGCGAAAGGAACTGAAAAAGCCGGGACCGACTTTCAGTCCCAACTCATACACAAAAAGCACGAGTCCGAAGCTTTCGGCATAGTGCAGCATGCCCGGATCGATGGACAGGCCGATATGTCCTGCCATAATGCCGGCGAAAAACACAAATGTCACACCTAGTGAGATGCCAAAAACTTTTATCTTACCTAATGCAAGACCGGTAGCGATGATTATGGCGATGACTATTACCGCCTGCACCGCCGAATGCTGATATAGTATGACGTCAATCCATTCCATGCGACAAAATTACAAAAAATAACCACCCTCTAAATATAAAGTAGTAAATTTTCATGTGTTAATATAAATCAGTACCTTTGTGGCCGTTCAACGCTATTTTCGCGCGCTGATGAACAGGACAGACAATAAGATATACGGTTTATTCAACGATAGTTTTCCTCCGGTGCTTGACGGAGTGACTCTTACGGTACAGAATTACGTGCATTGGCTTTCCATAATGGGCTACCGTACGTGTGTTGTGACGCCATGGAATCCCGTTACTCCGTCTCATGAAGGATTTGATCTGTATCGTTATTTTTCTCTTTCTATTGCTTCGCGGAAGCCATACAGGTATGGTTATCCAAAGGTTGATCCGTTTATATGGCATAAAATGCGTACTGTACCGTTTGCGCTTGTGCATTCGCACTGTCCGTTTTCGTCGGGCCGTCTTGCGTTATATGCCGCCCGTAAACAGAGAGTGCCGCTTGTAGCTACATTTCACTCAAAATACCGTACCGATCTGGAACACTCGTTGCCTTCATGGATGGTGTCGCGAATAATGAAGCGTGTCATGAATTTCTTTAACTCTGCCGACGAGGTATGGATACCGCAGGCGAGGGTCGAGGACACTGTCAGGGAATACGGTTATAAAGGGCGTCTTACTGTTGTTGAAAACGGTATTGATCTTGAAATGGAGAATTTTGATGCGATACTTGATTTCAAGCATGGCTCGCGTGAAAGGCTCGGTGTGGCTCCCGGAGAAATGATGCTTCTGTTTGTCGGCCAACATATACGGGAAAAGGGAGTTGAACTCATAATACAAGCCATGGACAGACTTCGTGACTTGCCGGTAAGAATGTCGTTTATCGGTACCGGATATGCCGTAGATGACATGAACCGGCTTATAAAACGGTTTGGCCTTGAAGGAAGAGTAACTTTGCACGGTGTCATCAGCGACAGAGAACTGCTGAAATGTTATTATGCCGCCGCTGACCTGTTTTTGTTTCCGTCGATGTATGATAATGCACCGCTGGTTGTGCGCGAAGCCGCTATGATGGGTACTCCGTCAGTCATACTGAAAGGCTCCACTGCGTCGGAGGTTATTGTTGACGGTGTTAACGGCTTCTTGGCTGATCAGACGCCTGACAGTTACGCCGATACGGTAAGACGCCTTTATAAGGCTCCCGAGTCTGTGACAGCGGCGGCTAAAGGTGCATCTTCTTCGCTCACGCGATCGTGGAGAGAGGTCATGGATGAGGTCGTATTAAGATATAAGGAGATTATAGAGCGATATGGGCGCAGCTGACAACAATACTACAGGAGGAAACGATATGTCCAAGCCGGCTAAATTCGGTATGTGGCGTGTGTTTGTGCCGGTGATAATCGGGCTGTGTGTAGTGGCATGGCTTTTCAAAGGAGAATTTAATCCGGATGTATGGTCCATGATACACTTTGATACCCGTGTCGTGTTATGTATAGTGCTTGCATGGATATTCATGGCCGGACGTGATTTCGGACTTACTTGGCGGTTTCGGGCGTTGACCGACAGGCGGCTCACATGGTGGCAGGCTGTTCGGGTCAACTTTATGTGTGAGTTTACCTCTGCTATAACCCCTTCGGCGGTCGGTGGATCTTCATTGGGCATGGTGTTCATGCACCATGAAGGCATTGATCTCGGAAGGGCTACCACACTTATGCTCACTACACTTTTTCTTGACGAGTTGTTTTTTGTCGTCGCTTGTCCGATAGTCGTGGCTGTAATACCGTATGATATGCTGTTTGGTTTTGGCGGGTCATCATTTGTCATCGGCCTCAAGCTGGTGTTCTGGATTGTTTACGCAGCCATATTTTTATGGACACTTGTGCTTTTTACAGGCATATTGGTCTGGCCATACGGAATGAAGAGATGTCTCGTATGGATATTTAAATTCCGTCCGTTGCGTCGATGGCAATCTGCTGTAATGGCTCTCGGGGACAACATGGTGGCCACATCAAAGGATCTGCGTACGCGATCGGTCAGATGGTGGTTTGATGCCTTTGCCGCTACCGCTCTCACTTGGTCGTCGCGCTATCTTGTCGTAAATGCTCTGTTTTGGGGATTTGTGCCCGGTGCCGACCAGCTGGTTGTGTTCGGTCGCCAGTTTGTAGTATGGGTGGTGCTTATGGTTAGTCCTACCCCCGGAGGAAGTGGAGTTAGCGAATGGCTGTTTACCGAATATTACGGCGATTTGTTACATAACACGAGTATAGCGCTTGTCATAGCACTTTTCTGGCGTATAATAACATATTATGTATACCTTGTAGTGGGTGTGTTTCTTGCACCGTCCATGTTTCGTGCGCCAAAGAAATCGACTGTTAATAAAGAAAATAATAAAAACAATAACGATATAAAATGAAATTCATAGGTATAATTCCTGCCCGGTACGCATCTTCGCGTTTCCCCGGCAAGCCTCTTGCCGACATATGCGGCAAAACCATGATTGAACGGGTATATGTTCAGGCATCGAAGGAACTCGACGAAGTGTATGTGGCTACCGATGACAACCGTATAGCTGACGCTGTGGCTGCTTTTGGCGGAAAAGCTGTAATGACTTCGACCGAACATCGGAGCGGTACCGACCGTTGCTATGAGGCTTACCGCAATATAGGGAGCGATGCAGATGTGGTAATAAACATACAGGGCGACGAGCCTTTTATAGACCCGTCGCAGATATCGGTTCTGAAAGGCTGTTTTGATGACGAGTCAACCGAGTTGGCTACTTTGGTGAGGAGTTTTGACCCCTCGCGCGGTTTTGATGCACTGTTTGACTCCAATACTCCTAAAGTAGTCATTGACAACAATATGCATGCTCTATATTTCAGCCGCTCGATTATACCGTATGTGCGCAATCATGAATGGAAAGAGTGGCCCGATAAAGCTGTGTTTTATACTCATGTGGGGATGTATGCCTACCGTATAGACACTTTGGCAAAAATAACCTCACTTCCGCAGAGTTCGCTCGAGATTGCCGAGTCACTTGAGCAGCTTCGCTGGCTGCAAAACGGGTTAAAGATAAAAGTGGGCATAACGGATTGTCCTACAATCGGTATAGATACCCCTGCCGATCTTGAGGAAGCGATAAAGTTGTGCCGTACATTAAATACAGATTTATGATTGCAGTTCCTGACAGGACTACACCTCCTCCGGTAAGTGATTTCAGCCGACTTGTCATGCCGCCGTTACGCCATATAACTCTTGGCAACGGTCTGCCGCTGCATGTCATTGATCAGGCTTCGCAGGAAGTATGTTGTCTGACATGTGTATGGCGAGGAGGACTTGCCGAGGCGCCGTCGCGTACAGTAGCGCAGCTTATGCTGAATCTGTTGCGTGAGGGAACGCGCGGCCACACCGGTGAGATTATAGCGGACAGGCTTGAGTTTAACGGGGCGCGTCTTATGACTTCTGTAGATTCGCATTATTCGGTTGTAAAACTGTATATGCTTAATTCAAAGGCGGCCGACGTTGTGCCTCTGCTTCCGGAACTTTTCCTTGAGCCGGTCTTTCCTGATACTGCGTTCAATACATGGCAGGAGAAACTCGCACGCAACTTTGAGATTTCGGCAGAGAAGGTCGAGTTTCAGGCTTCATGGGCCGGGAACCGGCTTATGATGGGCGAAGACCATCCGCTGGCCCGTGTTATGACAGCATCTGATATACGTGCGCTTTCGGCAGATGATGTAAAGCAGTGGCATGCACGTTCTTTCATCCCGGCTGTCGATGATGCTGGTGACAGTTCACTGTCGTTGTACCTTTCGGGCTGTGTCACTCCCGCACTTGTCAAAATGATAGACGACACTTTGGGGAAGATGCCTGTTGTGAAGTCGGTGCTGCAGCCGTTGGAAATAGTGCCTTTTGTGGCGTCACCGGGTGTTAAAAAGCATATTGATGTTCAGGATGCCATGCAGAGTGCGGTACGTATGTATATGCCGGGACTGTCACGAAGTCATCCCGACTATATAAAGTTGCGGTTGCTGACAGTAGCGCTCGGCGGGTATTTCGGAAGCCGTCTGATGAGCAACATTCGTGAAGATAAAGGCTATACCTACGGCATAGGCTCTTATTTGCTCGGTTATCCCGAGGGAAGCATTCTCGGTATCAGCTCCTCTACTGACAATGCGTTTGTGGAGCCGCTTATTGACGAAGCCGTGAGAGAACTCGACCGATTGTCGTCAGGTGACTTTACTGATGACGAGATGTCGAGGTTGAGGCGTTATGCCATGTCTACGCTGGCGTCTTCACTTGACTCGACATTTGAAATCATGGACTACCATATTGACAGTAAGATAGCCTTTCTTCCTGAAGATTATTTTGAACGTCAGGTTGACGAGACTATGTCGCTGACCTCCGATGAACTCGTAAGGGTTGCCCGGGAGCATCTGTCAGTCGGCGACCTTACCGTTGTCGTGGCCGGCGGAAAATAAATGCCGTATGAGCTACGATATTTGCAGCCTTGTTTTTATAGTTGTATGGAATTTGGTAACTTTGTAGCTGATTATGGATTTTAAACTACAAGCGACCGATAAATCAAGCGGAGCCCGCGCGGGACTGATCACTACCGACCATGGTGTGATCGAGACCCCTATATTCATGCCTGTAGGTACGGCAGGTACAGTCAAGGCTGTTCACCAGCATGAGTTGACAGATGACATAAACGCTCAGATAATACTCGGCAATACATATCATTTGTATTTAAGACCCGGTACCGATATTCTTAAGGCTGCCGGTGGCCTGCATAAATTCAATGGTTGGGAAAAGCCGATATTGACCGACAGCGGCGGTTTTCAAGTGTTCTCTCTTTCGGCTAACCGTAAGCTAAAGGAGGAGGGTGCATATTTCCGCAGTCACATAGACGGCTCAAAACACTTGTTTACTCCTGAAAATGTAGTCGACATACAACGTGTGATAGGTGCCGATATAATGATGGCTCTTGATGAATGTCCGTCGGGTACTGCCGATTATGATTATGCGAAAAAATCGCTCGGTCTTACGCTTCGTTGGCTTCAGCGCGGTTGGGACAGATATAAGTCGACCGAGGGATTGTACGGACACAGTCAAGCTTATTTCCCGATAGTTCAGGGGTGTACTTATCCTGACCTGCGCAGAGAATCGGCGAAATTTGTAGCTGATCTTGGCGCTGACGGAAATGCCATAGGCGGATTGGCTGTAGGTGAACCCGCCGAAGTGATGTATGATATGATAGAGGTGGTAAACGACATACTGCCTGTTGACAAGCCTCGCTATCTTATGGGAGTTGGCACTCCCGCCAATATCCTTGAGGCGATAGAGCGTGGGGTCGATATGATGGATTGTGTGATGCCTACTCGTAACGGACGCAACGGCATGCTGTTTACCGCTCACGGTATCATGAACATGCGCAATAAGAAATGGGCCGACGACTTTTCTCCTCTTCAGGAAGATGGACCGAGCTATGTGGACCGCTTTTATTCGAAGGCCTATGTAAGGCATCTGTTTGCCTCGCAGGAGATACTCGGCATGCAGATAGCGTCAATACACAATCTCGCATTTTATTTGTGGCTCGTAAAAGAAGCGCGCAGACACATACTTGCAGGCGACTTCAAGCCATGGAAAGATGAAATGGTCAAACGGGTCACACAGCGACTGTGACATATAACGACATCGGACATGTTTAAAATACTTGACTGGTATATAATTAAGAAGTTTCTCGGCACATATGTATTTGCGATTGTGCTGATACTTGCCATAACTGTGATGTTTGACATAAACGAGAAACTTGATTCTTTTCTTAAGGCCCCGCTTAAGGCTACTATATTTGATTATTTCTTTAATTTCCTTCCTTATTTTGCCAATCAGTTCAGTCCGCTGTTTACATTCATATCCTGTATATTTTTCACCTCGAAACTGGCTGATAATTCCGAGATTATAGCCATGCTGTCGTCAGGCATGAGTTTCCGGCGTCTTATGCGTCCTTATCTCGTATCGGCCGCGGTCATAGCCGCTTTCACATGGATTTTGAGCGCTTACATAATACCGCCGGCCAATGTGAAGCGTATCGATTATACAAATACTTATGTAAAAAACAAGCGTGTTGACTACGGCAGCAATATACAGATGATGGTCGCCCCGGGCGAGATTGCCTATATGAGCCGTTTTGACAACACTACAAAGACCGGTTACAGGTTTTCTCTTGACAAGTTTGACGGCAAGAAGTTGGTGTCGCGTCTTACAGCTTCGACTGTAAAATGGGATTCTTTATATCATTGGCAGGTGCGTGACTATATGATACGCGACATTCAGGGCCTTGAAGAGAAGATAACCAAAGGTACACGCCTCGACACCATAATACCTTTTGAACCGAGAGACTTCCTTATTTCAAAAAACGATCAGGAGACAATGTCATCGCCTGAACTTGACGAATACATATCACGTCAGAAATCGCGCGGAGTCGCCAATATAAAAGCGTTTGAGATAGAGAAGGAGCGTCGTTACGCTATGTGCGCGGCTGCTTTCATTCTTACCGTAATAGGTATGTCGCTGTCATCCAAAAAGGTAAAGGGCGGCATGGGTATAAATATCGGCATAGGCCTCGTGCTGAGTTTCAGCTATATTCTGTTTATGACCGTGACATCCACATTTGCCGTATCGGGGTATACGTCTCCGATGGTGGCAATGTGGATACCTAATTTCATATATGCCGTAATCGCGGTGGTCCTTTACCGTCGCGCGTCGGCCGGATAACAGTTTGCGTATATTGTCATTATATACGTTCAAGAACGGTTTTTACCAGATCTTTTACCGCGGTCTTGTAGTTGGGCGAAGCGGTGGTGTTGACTCTGTTGGCTATTATGGAGCATACGGTCATGGCACGGTGGCCCATGAGTAGAGCAAGGCCCTGAAGCGGGGCGCTCTCCATCTCGTAGTTGGTTACCGGACGTCCATGATAGCGAAATTGCTCTATGCGCGAGTTTAGTCCGGGGCTTGCAAGCGGCAGCCTGAGTTCACGACCTTGAGGGCCGTAGAAACCTACTGCGCTTATGGTACATCCTCTTACCATGTCATCGCGTCCTATCTGCTCGACAAGTTCGTGGCAGGATTTCACTACATACGGTGAGGCCAGTTGCGGATTCCAGTCGACAAAGCTGCAGAACTCACGCTCAAAGTCGAGATCGGATACTTCATTGCGGCCGGCATAATAATTGAGCACACCGTCAAAACCGATTGAACGTTCTGCAATGACCGGGGTGCCGAGTATAAGCTCGGGTTGTAGTGCGCCTGAAGTGCCTATGCGCACCAGTGTCAGTGTGCGGTGCTGTTCTTTAACCTCGCGGGTATTGAAGTCTACATTGGCAAGTGCGTCAAGTTCGTTGAGCACAATGTCGATATTATCAGGGCCGATGCCGTGGCTTAGACACATGATGGGCTTACCTTTGTAAGTGCCGCCTATCGTGTGGAATTCGCGTGACGACACTTCAAATGTCTTGGTGTCGAAGAATGACGCCACCATATCGACACGTCCGGGGTCGCCTACGAGTATTATGCGGTCGCAGAGTTGCTCGGGGAGTAGATGCAGATGAAATATCGAACCGTCAGGATTGATAATCATCTCCGATGAGCCTATTACTTTTTTATCCATGATTTTCAGTCGTGTTTTGATATAATGTTATAAATATTAAACGTATTGTTATGTGGCTATGTTTATGCCGGCCGGTACTTTCCTCCGGGATAGGGTAGTACAAGACCTTTGAACTCCATATCAACCAGCATAGGAGTAAGCCGGTAAACCGGAATGTCAAGATCCACACACATGCGGTTGAGCGAGCCTTCGCCGTGATTGCGGAGGTACTCGGTGATTTTTGTTTCGTCGGGAGTCAGTTCGAGGGGCAGTTCTTGCTGATTGCCTTCGGCTTCTCGTGCAGTCCAGCCCATAAGCCTTATAAGGTCGTCGCCCGACGAGATAAGTGCGGCCATGTTATCGCTTATGAGTTTGTTGCACCCTTGACTGAATTTATCGCTCGTGCGTCCCGGAAGAGCCATTACGTCGCGGTTATATCCTGATGCTATTCCGGCAGTGATAAGAGCTCCTCCTTTTTCAGCCGATTCCGCTACGACAAGACAGTCGCACAGGCCTGCCACTATACGGTTGCGCGCTACGAAGTTGCCTTTATGAAGCGGGTCCTGCGAGGTGTAGTCTGATATAAGCATACCCCCTTGACGTGCTATTTCCACTGCTGTCGACCTGTGTACGGCAGGATATATCGTATTCAGCCCGTGGGCAAGGACGGCTATGGTAGGCACACCGGCATGTATGGCCGCACGGTGGGCGGCTATGTCTATGCCATAGGCAAGACCGCTCACGATGACTATGTTATCGAGCTTTTCTGCAAGGGTGTCGACAAGATTCATTACAAAATCCAAGCCATAGGGTGTTGCATGGCGTGTGCCTACAATACTTATTATTTTTGATGCGTTGAGGTTGCAGTCGCCAAGCGTGTAAAGCATAACCGGAGCGTCGTCGCAGTCGGCAAGCCTTGCCGGAAAATCTTTGTCGGTTATATATACCGGTTTTATGGAGTTTTGTCTTATGAAATCAAGTTCTCTGCCGGCTTTTTCCAATATGTCCTTTCGGTACTGAGTGTCAAACAGTTTGTTGCGGCACCCTGCCATAGCTGACAGTTGTTGCTCGTCGGCCGAGAAAAAGTGTTCCTCGTCACCGATACGCGCCAACAGAGCTTCGGCAAGGCGCGGTGTCATGCCGCGCAATGAAGAAAATGCTATTTTGTGAAGGAGAGACATCACTGCGAGAATTTAAGTAAGGTATTTGCTGAATGCCGATGCCAGTTCGTCACCTCGTGTAAGGTGCCCGTTGACGGTAGTCACACATGATACTATGGCTTCGACCACCAATCTGCCGTCAGAGTTGTATATGTCCTGATTGAATATGAAGCGTGCTCCTTTGCGCGATATATTCAGGCAACTGGTGAACTGTTCGCCCAGACCAAGAGGAGTCTTATATGTGATTTCGACTTTGTTAAGGACAGGATCAATGCCGCTTTCGTGCATTTTGCGAAACGAAGTGCCGGCCATGTCACAGAATTCATGGCGCGTATGTTCAAGATAATGAAGATACACGGCATTGTTGACGATGCCTTCGGAGTCCACTTCATAATCGCGTACCTTCATAGGAAGTTCAAAAATATATTTTTTCTTCATATCCCAAAAGTACTAAATAAAATCGTATTTTCAAATTATTGTGAAATGTGTAAGTAATAAAATACAGGCTAAGAAAGTGTATATAATGATAAAATATGATACTATTTATGCTATGTCTTGCTATTCTTATATGTATATGTTATATTTGTAGTCGACAAATAAACCATGATATTTTTAATTAACATGAAATTAACCTATAAACATCTGGCGCTGTTATTTACAGCATGCATGGTACCTGTCGGTACTTTTGCTGAAATCGTTCACATTTCCACTCCGAAAACGTCGCTTGTAGTTGATGCCGAAAAAGGTAAAGATGCCAAATTTCTTTATTATGGAAATAAACTTTCCGCATCGGAAGTCGATGATTTGCGGAGTGCGGGAGTTCCCAATCTGAGGATTTATCCGTCTTACGGCATGTCTACCGTTTCCGAGACTGCAGTAGGAGCGGTTCATGCCGACGGCAACATGACACTTGATCTGGTGGTCGACAATGTGTCACGACGCAAGGACGGTAATCGCGATGTGACAACTGTAGCATTGAAAGACAAGCATTATCCGTTTTTTGTAAATGTCAACTACGGTACTTATCCCGATGAGGATGTCATTGAGACTTGGACAGAGATAAGTCATCAGGAGAAGGGTAAAGTAGCGCTTACTCAGTTTGCATCAGGTTATCTGCCTGTCCGTTATGGCGATGTATGGCTGTCGCAGCTTTACGGCTCATGGGCCAATGAAGGCCGTGTCGACGAGGCCCCGCTCAACCATGGTATGAAAGTCATAAAGAATAAGGACGGAGCACGTAATTCTCATACATCACATGGAGAAGTGATGTTGTCACTCGATGGAAAAGCCCGTGAGAATGAAGGCCGTGTCATCGGTGCCGCATTATGCTACAGCGGTAACTACAAACTGCGTTTTGACACAGACGACTCCAACTATCATCACTTTTTTGCCGGTATAAACGAGGAAAATTCGGAATATAATCTTCCCAAAAATGAAGTATTTGCTACGCCTCCGCTGGCTCTTACATATTCGGAGGAAGGCCTTAGCGGAGTGAGCCGTAATTTCCATAAATGGGGCCGTAATCATAAACTGGCACATGGTGATAAACAGCGTAAAATACTGCTCAACAGCTGGGAAGGTGTTTATTTTGATATAAATGAGGAGGGTATGGCCCAGATGATGGATGATATTGCCTCTATGGGTGGTGAACTTTTCGTAATGGATGACGGATGGTTTGGAGTAAAGTATCCACGTAACAATGACTCGACATCACTTGGCGACTGGACTGTCGATACCCGCAAGTTGCCTTCCGGTATTCAGGGACTTATTGACACGGCTAAGAAAAAAGGCATTAAATTCGGTATATGGATTGAGCCCGAAATGACCAATACTCTTAGTGAACTTTACGAGAAGCATCCCGAATATATAATAAAACCTGCCAATCGTGAGCCTAATCTTGGACGTGGAGGCACACAACTTGTTCTTGACTTGGGCAATCCTAAAGTTCAGGACCTTGTATTTCATGTTGTGGACACTCTTATGACCAAATATCCCGAACTCGATTATATAAAATGGGATGCAAACGCACCCATCATGAATCACGGGTCGCAGTACCTTACTTCTGACAACCAAAGTCATCTGTATATAGAATATCACCGCGGTTTTGAAAAGGTTCTTGACCGTATACGTGCCAAGTATCCCGATGTTACCATTCAGGCCTGCGCAAGCGGCGGCGGACGTGCCAACTACGGTGTGCTTCCTTGGTTTGATGAGTTCTGGGTGAGCGATAATACCGATGCTCTCCAGCGTGTGTATATGCAGTGGGGCACAAGTTATTTCTTCCCGGCCATAGCTATGGCGTCGCATATAAGTGCCGCTCCTAACCATCAGACATTCCGTACCATACCACTCAAATACCGTATAGACGTGGCTATGAGCGGACGTCTCGGTATGGAAATACAGCCTAAAAACATGACAGCAGAGGAGATTGACATGTGTCGCAAGGCTATCGCCGAGTATAAGGATATACGCCCTGTGGTTCAGTTCGGTGACATATATCGCCTGTTGTCGCCTTACGATAAAAAAGGTGCTGCATCACTGATGTATGTAACTCCTGAAAAGGACAAAGCTGTATATTACTGGTGGAAGACCGAAACGTTTGCCAACCAGCAGTTGCCGCGAGTGACTATGGCCGGTCTTGATCCCGACAAAAACTACAAAGTGCATGAGCTCAACCGCATAGATAATAAACCGCTCTCTTATGAAGGAAAGTCTTTCAGTGGAAAATTCCTTATGTCCAACGGTCTTGAAATGCCTCTTGGCCATAAAGTCGATTATAATAAACGCAATGACTATGCAAGTCGTGTATTGCTGCTTGAAGAGGTAAAATAAATAGACGATTATATTTATCGTTATAGGGGGCGTGGTCTGTATAACAGACTGCGCCTCTTTATTATGAATGAAATATATTTAGTATCTTTGACATCCGTCTTAGATACTTCCGCTCGGCAAAAGCAAATTTTATTTGCTTTTGCACTTGACTTATTCGTATCTTTGCACAAGTTAGTAGTATACAGATACGGATAATGTGATGAAAAGATATTTTATAGCTGTTTTTGTGGCCTTTTTATCGGGTGTGATGTCTATTGATGCACGCAGGGTTGAGATGAATCTATTGCAGACCAGCGATGTGCATGGCAACTATTTCCCTTACGATTTTATAACAGGAAAGAATGCCGATGGCAGTTTGGCAAGGGTAAGTTCTGCTGTGAAGGAGGCGCGTAAAAAATATGGCGCTAATGTGATATTGCTTGATAACGGTGATATTTTGCAGGGACAACCGACCGTGTATTATTACAATTATGTGGATACGCTTGCGGCTCATGTGACTTCGGCTGTAATGAATTATATGCGTTATGATGCCGGTAATGTCGGCAACCATGACGTGGAGACAGGGCGTGCTGTACTTGACCGTTGGAGCCGAAACTGCGATATGCCTATACTGGGAGCCAATATAATAGATAAGTCGACGGGAGAACCGTACTTTAAACCATATGAAGTCATAGAGCATGACGGAGTTAAAGTAGCTGTATTGGGCATGCTTACTCCTGCTATCCCCGCATGGTTGCCTGAAACTTTATGGAACGGATTGCGCTTTGACGACATTGAGACTACGGCAAGAAAATGGATGCCGATTATCAAGGAGAAGGAAGCGCCTGATGTTATAGTAGGACTTTTTCATGCCGGACAAGCTGGTAATATGTTGGCCGGATATAAAGAAAATCCTTCGCTTGAAGTGGCGAGGAATGTCCCGGGATTCGATATAATACTCATGGGCCATGATCATAGACGCGAGTGCAAAAGAGTTATAAATGTAGACGGTGACACGGTGCTTGTCATGAATCCTGCAAATAACGGTGTGGTTCTTACCGATATAACAATGGCCTTTGAAGTGGATGACAACGGCAAGGTGACTCATAAATATATCGACGGCGAGTTACGTCCGATGGCGGATTTTGATATCGATGCGGCGTTTATGGTGGAGTTTTCACCTTATATCGCCGAAGTAAACAATTATGTCAATGAGTCGGTAGGTCGTTTGACTGACTCCATCTCGACACGTGACGCTTATTTTGGCCCGTCGGCATTCGTTGACCTGATACACAGACTGCAACTTGATATAACCGGAGCCGACATATCCTTTGCCGCTCCGATATCATATGACGCCAATATCTCGGCAGGCGAAATATTCGTTGGCGAGATGTTTAATCTTTACAAGTATGAAAACATGCTTTATGTCATGGAACTTACAGGTAAAGAGATAAAAGATTATCTTGAATTTTCTTACGGACTATGGGCCAATACCATGAAGTCAAAAAACGATCATCTTCTGTTGTTTAAAGAGAAACCTACCGATGGTGACGAGAGTCGGGCCATGCTTGCCAATCCCAGTTACAATTTTGACTCGGCGGCAGGTATAATATACGAGGTGGATGTCAGAAAACGTCCCGGGCGTCGCATTAAGATTCTCGGTATGGCGGATGGAAGCGATTTTGATTGCTCCAAAACATATAAGGTAGCTTTGAATTCTTATCGTGGAAACGGTGGAGGTGAATTACTCACACGTGGAGCCGGCATACCTCACGATAAGCTTTCATCACGTATCGTATATTCTACCGACCGCGATTTAAGATATTATCTCGCTGACTATATACATAAAAAGGGGGTGATAACGCCCGAAAAACTTAATCATTGGAAGTTTGTTCCAGAAAAATATATTATTCCTGCGGTAAAACGTGATTATAAGATACTTTTCCCTGAAAAATAGATTGATCCCTTGTGATTCACAGATAAAAAGGCTAAATTTGTAATTGGCATTATTAATGTTCGGAAAAGAACGGGAATGAAACGATTTGTTTTTATTATCGCATTGATTGCAACCTCGGCTGTATATGTACCTGAGGTTGCTTACTCGCAAATAAGCGACGGCGAATCAATCATTTCCGTTAACCGTACTCCGGTGTTGAAAGCCGTGCCAAACGGTATAGAAATAACAGTACATGACGGAGTGGCCCGGCGTTTTTGTGTCTATTCGATAACAGGTCAGGTTATCAAGTCGGTTGATGTGGCCGATAACGTTACGGTTGAGTTGCCGCAAGGCTACTATATCGTAAAGTGCAGCGAATGGACTAAGAAGATTGTCGTGCGCTGACATTGTTCCGGGTATTATGTATGCCGGATTAATACAAGAATACTTTTTTTAATTGTCTTATAGCATATTTATTAATTTACAGAAAATGAATTTAAATCTAATGAAGCTATGCGCAAGCGCTTTGGCTGTTACTGCCGTGACATGTGGTGTTGAGCGGTTGCAGGCTGCCGGCAATGATGCCTGTTACAGCGCTTTTGAAACTTATGATGGTGATGATCTTGAGTTGGTGGTCGATGCAAAAGGAACACATTTTGCATTGTGGTCTCCTGAAGCTCAGGAAGCCAAAGTTATTATTTATCCTACCGACCGTAACAGCACGCCCGTTGACACTATGGTCATGACGCGTGGAGAGAAGGGTGTATGGCGTGCATCTGTACCGGACAAACTTTACGGACGGTTCTATACATTCAGTATAAAACACAATGGAAAATGGCTTGCCGAGACTCCCGGTGTTTGGGCAAAGGCTCTTGGCACCAACGGAGAGCGTGCGGCGATTATTGATTTCAAAACTACCGATCCTGAAGGCTGGAATGTCGACAAGGGGCCGTCAATAAAAAATATAAACGACGCCGTGTTATATGAGATGCATCACCGCGATTTTTCGGTACATCCGTCATCGGGCATTGTCAACAAAGGTAAATTCCTTGCCCTTACAGAGCATGGTACGGTGTCGCCGGCCGGTGACAAGACCGGTATAGACCACCTTAAAGAACTCGGGGTTACTCATGTACATATACTCCCGTCGTATGATTTTAACAGTGTTGACGAGACTCAGTTGCCGAGCAACCGATACAACTGGGGCTATGACCCGGTAAATTATAATACTCCTGAAGGAAGTTATTCGACTAATCCGGCCGATCCGCAAGCACGTATAAGAGAAATGAAGAAGATGGTGAAGTCACTTCACGATGCCGGTATAGGGGTTGTTATGGATGTAGTATACAATCATACTGCGTTGAATGACGATTCTAACTTTTCCCTTACCGCTCCCGGTTATTATTACCGACATCGTGCCGACGGCTCGTACAGCGATGCTTCGGGATGTGGTAACGAGACTGCTTCGGAGCGTGAACAGATGCGCAATTTCATCGTTAATTCAGTAAAATATTGGGCAAAGGAGTATCATATCGACGGTTTCCGTTTTGACCTTATGGCCATACATGATACCACAACCATGAATGATGTGGTGAAAGCTCTTAAAGAGGTGAACCCTGATATATTTGTTTATGGTGAAGGCTGGACGGCCGGTGACTCTCCGCTGCCCGTAGGCCAACGTGCGCTGAAGGACAATGTCGCTGCCATGCCGGGAGTGGCGGTATTCAGCGATGACATCCGCGATGCCGTCAAGGGACATTACAGCGATGCTACGGACCGTGGATTTGCTACCGGAAAGCCGGGTAATGAGGAGACTGTCAAGATTGGCATCGTTGGGGCAACTGCTCATCCGCAGGTTGACTATTCCAAGGGTAATAATTCGAAAAAGCCTTATGCTTTGGCTCCGACACAAGTCATAAATTATGTTTCATGTCATGATGATCTTATGTTGACTGACAAGCTGGCCAAATCCATGCCTGATGCGGATACGGCTGGTCGTCAGCGTGCCGATAAGTTGGCTCAGACTATAATATTTACTTCGCAGGGCACTCCTTTTATATTTGCCGGAGAGGAGATATTCCGAGACAAGAGGGGTGTGCATAACTCTTATAAGTCGCCTGACTCAATCAATGCCATCGACTGGACGCTCAAGAGTGAAAACGGCGATATATACAATTATTATCGTGAGCTTATAGCTTTGCGCAAGGGCCATCCGGCATTTCGTATGACTACAGCCGATGATGTCGCCCGCCATCTTGTGTTTGATGATGTGAAAGGCGAACCTAATCTGATTTCATATTCGTTGAAAGATTATGCCAACGGTGATTCTTGGAAAGAGATAAAGGTTGTGTTCAACGGCAGTGAGGAGACTAAGAAAGTCAAAATCGGCCGTGGCGAATGGCTTGTCGTAGCGCGTGACGGCCAATTGAAATCAGACGGAATGGGCCATATAAAAGGTGGCAATATCGAAGTGGCTCCATGTTCGGCTCTGATACTGGCTAAAGAAAAATAGCGATGTTTTCAGCGGTCCTTGAGGTCGCATAAAATAAGCAAGGCTCCAAACCACAGTTCGGAGCCTTGCTTATTTACATCTAATTAAAAAGGATCAACTGTGTCCTTTCATACATTGATTCATTAAAAATCAGCTCTGGTGCTCGAGAAGGAAGTGCTCGGCGTCAAGAGCGGCACGGCATCCTGTGCCGGCGGCAGTTATGGCTTGCTGATAATTAGGATCGGCTACGTCACCTGCAGCAAACACACCCTCTACGCTTGTGGATTGATCATGACCCGAGAGTACTATGTAACCTTGTTCGTCAAGCATAAGCTGTCCTTTGAATATGTCGGTATTGGGTTTGTGACCTATCGCGAGGAAGAAGCCGTCGATATCTATATCAAGTTCCTTTTCGTTATCCGTACCGGCAAATTCTACCAAATGCGCTCTTTCAAGAAATTCCGTGCCTGACAATCCGCGCGTCTGTGTATTGAACAGGACTTTTATGTTTTCTTTTGTCATGACACGCTGTTGCATGACTTTAGATGCTCTAAGGTAATCTTTACGTACGATTAGGTATACTTTCTTGGCAAGATTGCTTAGGTACATGGCTTCTTCGCATGCTGTGTCGCCGCCGCCTACTACCGCTACCGTGCGGCCGCGGTAGAAAAATCCGTCACAAGTGGCACATGCCGATACGCCAAGTCCGGAGAAGCGTTGTTCGTCAGGAAGTCCGAGATATCGTGCCGAAGCTCCTGTTGCCACGATTACGGTATCGGCTTTGATTATGGTGCCGTCATCGGAGGTTAAAGTGAACGGGCGATTGCTGAAATCAACTTTTGTTATTATACCGGTGCGCACATCGGCACCGAAACGTACAGCCTGTTTGCGTAGGTCCTCCATCAGTTGAGCACCCATGACACCCTCGGGATATCCGGGGAAATTTTCGACTTCTGAAGTAGTAGTGAGTTGACCGCCCGGCTGAAGTCCTTCATACAGGATAGGGGATATATTGGCCCTTGATGCGTATATGGCTGCCGTGTAGCCTGCAGGACCGGAGCCTATGATAAGACATTTGGTATTTTCTGTAGTCATGTTCTGTCGTATTTTGTTGTTATTGTATTAAACGTTGTTGTTTAAAAGCGTTCTAAGTGTAGTCAGCGCAGATCGATGATTTCCGCCTTGGGATACTGCTTCTTGTTGAAAACAAATGTTGATGATGGATAGTTTGTTCCTGTTTTCAACGTTTTGATCAGTATGGACATATTGGTTCCGGTGTCGGTTGTCAGTTCAATTCTTTCAGGCATGAACGTAGATGCGTTAAAAGTCACTGTCGCTTTCTTTATGTAAGCGCCCCGCGCATTGACCGGGGTAAGATCGACTCTATACTTTCCGGCGGGTGCTTTCAGCGATTTAGCATTATACGCTTTTCTGAACGAGCTTATTATGACAAACGGATTCACCTGTGCCAGTTCTTCAGGAGTCGGCTCGACAATGTTTACCTCGTTGGATGAAGGCATGAATGTCCACTGTGTGGTACCGTCATACCATACTGTAAGGTCGGGAGAGCTCAAATGAAACTTTTCGCCCGCTATGACAAGTGTGCCTGATGATGATTGTTGGCCGTCGCTCATGTCGTATGTGACCGTGACCGAATGCGTGGCCTTGACGCGTTTTGCTGCTTCATCAAGTATCTGGCTGCCTGTGAGTGTCTTGGCTTCAACAGGTACTATGGACCATATTACGGCCATTAATATAATTATGTGTCTTAGCATTGAAGTCTATGATATGTTGTTTATTTCAAGATACCGGTCGAGTTGCAGCGAGTCCATCAGTACCGACCGCGGTTTAGCTCCCGATGCCGGTCCTACTATGCCGGCCGCTTCAAACTGGTCCATCAGTCGGCCCGCACGGTTGTAGCCTATCTGGTATCGGCGCTGGAGCATTGATGTGGATGCCGTTGACGATGAAATTATAAATCGGGCCGCTTCTTCAAACAGCGGGTCACGGTCCGATACCGCTCCGGAAGTGCCTCCCGCGCCTCCGTCACCTTCCGGTACATATTCGGGCAGGGTATAGGCTTCGGTGTAGCCCATCTGGTCGTTTATGTCGCGGCATATGTCGGCGACCTCCGAAGTACTTATAAATGCACATTGTACGCGTTTGACCTCTCCTTTTATTGATATGAGCATGTCGCCGCGTCCTATAAGCTGATTTGCCCCCGGTTGGTCGAGGATTGTGCGGCTGTCAACCATCTGCATTACGCGGAAAGCCATACGTCCCGGGAAATTGGCTTTTATCATACCGGTTATCACATCGGTCGACGGACGTTGTGTGGCCAGTATGAGGTGTATGCCTGCGGCACGCGCTTTTTGGGCAAGTCGCGCTATAGGTCTTTCGACCTCTTTGCCGGCTACCATTATGAGGTCGGCAAACTCGTCAACTATGACGACTATATAAGGCATGAACATATGACCGTTTTCCGGATTAAGCTTGCGGGCTATGAACTTGTCGTTGTAGTCTTTTATATTGCGTTCGTCGGCTTTGTTGAGCAATGCGAACCGATTGTCCATCTCTACGCACAGCGAGTTGAGTGTGGCCACTACTTTCATCGGGTCGGTGATGATCGGATTCTCTTCATCTGGAAGTTTGGCAAGATAGTGGCGCTCGAGTTTTGCATACAGATTGAACTCGACTGATTTCGGGTCAATCAGCACGAATTTAAGTTCAGACGGATGCTTTTTATATAGCAGAGACGTAATGATAGTATTTAGACCTACCGATTTACCTTGTCCTGTGGCACCTGCTACAAGAAGGTGTGGAGTGTCGGTCAGGTCGGCTATGTATATGTCCTTTGATATTTCGGCTCCCATAGCCATAGGCAGTATGCATTTTGTCTCCTGAAACTGGCGAGAGGTGATGACCGACCGTATAGGCACCATCTGCGGGTCCTTGTTGGGGACCTCTATGCCTACCGTGCCCTTTCCGGGTATAGGGGCAATGATGCGCACGCCAAGAGCGCGCAGGCTCAACGCTATGTCATCAGACAGGTTTTTAATCTGTGATATTCTCACTCCTTCAGCCGGAATTATCTCATATAATGTTACCGTAGGACCTACAGTTGCCTCGATGTGGGAAATGGCTATTTTATAATTTTTTAAGGTGGCGATAATACGTTCCTTGTTTTCCTCCATTTCGGTCTCGTCAACTATTTCCGTTTTTAGTTTTACTTCTTTAAGCAGTTCTACGGAGGGGAAGTGAAAGCGTGGCAGTTCGGCTGTCGGATCATATGGCTTCATTTCCACACTTTCGGCTTCTTGAATCGCGTTGTCTTTTACAGTAAGTCCGATTTCGCTGTCTGTTGCGGTTTCCGATTCTTTTTCAGAGACAGTTTCCTTATATGAAGGTTCGTAACAGTGTTCCGTGATATCCCGCTCTTGGATTTCAGACGCAGTGTCAGGCTCGATTGATGACGGTATGACGGTATCGTGGTATACCTGACGGTCGTTATCGGTCGCGGGCTCCGGCATTGATGTGAAAGGGTCTTCGTCAAATACAAGCTGACGCTCTGTAACCGGCTCTTCGGCGACAGTATTCCCGGCCGGAGTGACATTATCTACAAGCTCGTCAGACTTTCGCAACGATTCTTCGATTCTGCGTCGCTCCTCTTCTTTGGCTGCTTTTTCGGCAGCAACTCGGGCATTGTGCGCATTTATTTTACGCCTGTATGTGACATAGGCTATGCGCAGTTCGTTAAGATATATGGCCATTACAAGGCCGACAAGAAGAAGACTTACAAGTATGGCGCCGGGTATGCCGGTATTTGCCAGTAGAAATTTATTTATTTCGTAACCGTGTACGCCTCCCCAGTATAGCCAAGAACCGGCGCTGTAGGTGACAAGTCCGAGTACTATAGACACTGTTATAGTCACTATGAGGCTCTTCATGGTAAGCGACCAGAATGATATGCGCGATTTTCGGTTCAGCAGCTTCCATGCGAGGGCGAAGAAGTAGAATATTATTACAAAAGCGCCTATACCGAGACCGTTGGATATGAAGTTTTGTGACAGGAAAGCTCCGAGCGCACCTCCGGCGTTGCGTACGTTTTCAGGATTCCGGGCCATTTCGCTTACCGTATTGTTGAGCACCGCACTTTGGTCATCCGCTCCGGTTGTAAAGTAGGATATGGCTGCTATAAGCAGATATGTGGCCCAGCATAGCAATGCTATGCCTGCAAATGTACGTGTGCGCCGGTCAGTGACAAATCTTACTATGGAGTTGTCTTTGAATTTAGAGCTTTTTTTTACCGTTTTCTGCGGTTTTTTCGGTGCCGGAGCCTCCGCCGGTCTTGATGCCGCCTGACGACGGGCATATTCTCGGTCAAGGGCATCAGGGTCGAAGTTGTCGGAGATAATATTGTCGGGTCTCATAATATATGCGTAAGTATAGTGGTATGTTATCAACGCTTCTTGCATAAAATATGCGCTGATGATAGATACAAAGTTACTATAACCCGAAGTTATACGCAAAATTCAGGCATAATAAAATATGCAAAAATATCGGCCTTATGTGAAGACCGATATTGATGTTTTAGCAATCGCTGTTTCAAAGAGCTTTAAGGGCTCTGATAGCATGATGCGGGTCGGGCGAATTGAATACATAACTTCCGGCGACAAGCATGTCGGCTCCGTATTGAGCGAGCAAGCCTCCGGTATGGGCGTTTATACCGCCGTCAACCTCCACTATGGCGTTTGAACCCGAGTCGGCAATTAGTTTCTTTAATCTTACGAGTTTTGCCAAGGTGTTTTTAATAAAGGACTGGCCTCCGAAGCCGGGATTCACTGACATGAGCAACACCAGATCTATTTCGTTGATTATGTCGACAAGATGTTCTATCGGGGTTCCGGGGTTTATGGCTATACCCACTTTCATGCCGGCTTGTCTTATCATCTGCACCACACGATATAGATGTACACAAGCCTCGACATGTACAGTCATAAGAGATGCGCCGCAATCGCGTATCTGAGATACGTATTTTTGCGGTTCAACGATCATCAGATGTACATCGAGAGGAAGTGTGGATATGGCGTTTATGGCTTTTATGACAGGAAAACCGAACGTAATGTTAGGAACAAATACTCCGTCCATTACGTCAATATGTAAATAGTCGGCTTCAGATGAGTTTAGCATTTCGATTTCTCTTTGTAAATTGCCGAAATCAGCTGATAAAAGAGATGGCGCTATGAGCATGGTTATGAATGGTTTATATGGTGTTGTTTGATGGTTTTGGCTTGAATGCGTTGTATAGTATGAAGAGTACGCATATGACACCTATGCCGTAGCCTGCATAGGTAAGATAATCGTTGTACTCTTCGACTTTTGTAAGCAACTGGTCTTTATTGACAAACGTGGATAGAAAATATCCGAGCAGAGCGAGAATAGCATTCCATACCAATGCTCCGAGAGTGGTAAATATCACAAATTTACCGAGATGCATGCGGGCAAGTCCGGCCGGAATGGATATCAGTTGTCGTACTGCCGGAATAAGTCGCCCTATGAACGTCGATATGGCGCCGTGATCGTCAAAATATTTTTCAGCTTTATCTACCTTGGCTTCATCGATAAGCAACATATGGCCTAAACGGCTGTTGGCAAAGCGGTATACAATCGGTCTTCCCACCCATAATGCGAGATAATAGTTTACAAGCGCTCCTACGAGAGCTCCGGCTGTAGCTATTAATGTTACGGCATATATGTTCATCGTTGAGTCGGGCTGCATGGCAAGGTAGGCTGCCGGCGGCACTACAAGTTCTGACGGAAACGGAATGAAAGAACTTTCAATTACCATAAATATGAATACAAACCAATAATTGGCGTGATTTACAAACCAATTGAAAAATTCGTTGGCGTCAAATATGGACAAGGTTATGAGGTCAAGCATAGTGCTTATATATTCTGTTATGGATATATGGTGTCAAAATTACACAATAAAAATTGTATAAACAATCTTTTTTCAAATTATTCCTGTCTTTTTAAACATCTCACGATAAAAAGCGGCCTTCTTTTCGATTGCGAGCGGATAGGCGCGGGAGGTGGATGGCATGCGGTAGATGTCGGTTTTTCGTCCGTCAGCCAAAACGGTCGATACCGATTCTCCGATTTTGGGCGAGACTGTACCTGTTATCGCCGCGAGCGTTTCTCCGGCTTTTTCGCCTGTTGTAGCGAGAGTGTGGCAATCGGGCATCCGGGCGAGCAGGTCCATGAGAGGCACCGGTTCGACTATTTCGAGATACTTGTCCGATGCATTGTCTTTGAGTCTGCGCACTTTGAGTCCGGTGTCGTTAAGAGCTATGCCTTTTTCATTAAGCAATTGCTTTATAAGCGGCAGCTTGAATGTGCGTGCATTGCTGTCATACAGATATTCTTTGTCATTAAAAAATATGAGCCCCATTATACGCCAGAAGTCATTTATGCGGTTGGGATAGTAGAATTCCATAGCCCAGCGTTGTGGTTGCGGCGGGAATGTGCCCATTATCAGTATTTTGGCATCGGGCGGCAGATACGGCTCAAAAGGATGGCTCTCTACTGGCTTCATTTTGTTAGTCTTTTTATGTGGTTTTTAAGTATGTGGTGTCCGGGACTGACCATGTCGCCATGGTTATATCCGTCCAATTCATAGATATATGTATGTTTATGACCGTTGACTTTCAGCATGCGCCACAGGTAGGCTGTCTCTTCATAGCGCCCGAGCAATTCCATCTCGCGGTCGCCGGAGATGATGATCATAGGCGGTGCGTCGGGACGCACATAGTACAACGGGGCATATTCGTCGATACTCGGCTGAGTGTCTTTCATGCCTTTTGCTTTGCGATAAGCGAAATGGCTTATCGCATGACCGCTGTAGGGCACAAGCGCGGCTATGCTGTCGGCGTCTATGCCATAGGTGGCAAGCCATTTTTTGTCAAGGCCGATCATATTGGTAAGATAGCCTCCGGCGGAGTGTCCGGCGACAAATATTTTCGTAGCATCGCCTCCGTATTGTACGGCATTGTGAAACGCCCATGCCACTGCCGCCGCTGCATCGTCGATACATTGGTCAAGGCTTGCTTCGGGAAGCAGACGATACCCTGCTCCTATTACTACAAGTCCTTGATTTCTCAACTCATGAGGTATGTCACGGCTGCCACCTGTAAGACCTCCGCCGTGAAACCATATCACAACGGGGCAATCTGCGGTGTCAACCGGATAATGTATGTCGAGCCGGCACATTCTGTCGGCATATGCTCCTTTCCCGTTTTGGTATTGTATATCCTTTTCGGTTTTGTAGCCGGAGCAGAGGCCGATTGCAGGAAGCAGCCAGAGAAGTATTATAGCAGACAGTCTTAAAAATGTCATAACGTCAGGTGTGCGGTGAGGAGTTTAACAATCGGGCCGCCACTGCATCGGCAAGGGTCTTGCAGTCGTTTATGGCAGTGGCGTCAGGAGCCTGCTTTGCCTGTGGTGATGCTATGTCGCCGTTAAACAGTCTGGCTTCTTCAAGTACGGCATTGATGCGCTTTACCGACTGAGGTGCCCATGCGCAGGAACCGAATGAGGCCGTTACGCGGTTTTTTATCTCGCGGGTCTTTATGGCCTGTAGTAAAGCTTCTATCGGAGGGAACAGAGTGTTAGAGTATGTGGGAGCGCCTATTATAAGCCCTTTGTAACGGAATATATCGCTCAATATATATGAAAGATGTGAGTAAGAGGCATTATGTATGCGTATTTTTTTTATTCCGTTTTCTGCGAGTCTCGAGGCTATGACCTCGGCCATTTCTTCGGTATTGCCGTACATGGAGCCGTATACTATGACAACTCCGGTCTCGGCTTCGTATTTTGACAGAGAGTCATATATGGCTGTTACCCGCGCTATCTCGTCATGCCATACCGGTCCGTGGGTAGGGCATATGTAGTCTAATTTAATTGATGAGAGTTTGGCGAGTGCTTTCTGTACAAATACACCGTATTTGCCTACTATATTGGAGTAATAACGATACATTTCCGGTATAAATTGCTCTGTGTCGGTTTCCGAGTCGGTGATGCCTCCGGTGAGAGCGCCGAAGCAACCGAATGCGTCGCCTGAAAACAGAACGCTCTTTTCTTTAACATATGTCATCATTGTTTCGGGCCAATGTACCATTGGGGTCAGTGTGAAGCGGAGACTCATTCCACCGAGGTCTATGATGTTACCGTCAGCTACTTTCAGCAGGTTATTCTCTATGCCATAGAAGCCTTTTACCATCTCCAGCGTTTTTGCGTTGCCTACAATTGTCATTTCGGGATAAAAGCTTCGCAGTACTTTTATAGATCCTGTATGATCAGGCTCCATATGGTTGATTACGAGATAATCTGGAGCTTTGTCGCCGAGGACAGTCTTGATATGGTCGCGCAACTTTTCGCAAGCGCTTATCTCCACTCCGTCGATAAGGGCTGTTTTGTTTGTGCCCGTTACTATGTATGAGTTATAGGTCACGCCTGAAGGCAGAGGCCATAAGGCTTCAAAACGCGAGGTCGTGCGGTCGTTCACTCCTACATAGTGTATGCCCTCGATAAATTCTTTAACATTCATAATTATCGCTCGTTCGTAAAAATCGATATTCGTTTACTATAATAATAAGGAAAACGGACTTGTAATGTTCAAATACAAAAATCAGAAAGCCGCTTCCCTTTATTCAGGCAGCGGCTTCGTTATCTATATCATGCTTGTGGCATGTTATGATTTAGCTCGCTCTACGCGTTCTACATATGAACCGTCACGGGTGTCTATGCGCACTTTGTCGCCGGTCTCGCAGAAAAGGGGTACTCTTACTTCAGCTCCGGTCTCAACGGTAGCGGGTTTGAGTGTGTTGGTGGCTGTGTCGCCTTTTATACCGGGTTCGGTATAGGTTATCTCGAGCACTACGCTCGTGGGCATTTCGCAAGTAAGGATAGTTTCGGATGCCGCATGTACCATAGCTTCACATATGTCACCTTCTTTAAGGAACTGCACGCCGTCGATGCTTTCGCCGGGAAGTGCTACCTGCTCAAATGTTTCGGTATGCATGAAGTTGTAGCCCATGTCATCTTTGTAAAGATACTGATAGGGACGACGCTCTATGCGCACTTCTTCAACTTTCACGCCAGAGTTCCAAGTCTTGTCGATAACGCGTCCTGTCTTTACGTTTTTGAGTTTGGTGCGTACGAAAGCCGGGCCTTTACCGGGTTTAACATGAAGAAATTCAACTATAAAGAAGTAGTTGCCGTCGATGTCGAGGCACATTCCGTTTTTAAAATCTGCAGTTGTTGCCATAAAATTATATATCCTGTGTTTTTTTATTTACGTGTGCAAAGATACGAACTATAAGGGGATTATCGTTAATATTTTATTGAATTTTTTTATCAATACAGGCAATATGGGGTATATCTTTTCTGACAAACGGCGTGGAATAATGCCGAAAAATGTGTAAATTTGTGCTTCTTTTTAACCAAAAATTTAGTAATATATGGAAACAGTGTTATTCTGGGTTGTGCCATTTTCTTCTTTGCTTGCTTTGTTGCTGGCTTTGTTTTTTTATCGCCAGATGATGAAGGAGAGCGAGGGTACTCCCGTAATGAAAAAAATCGCCGCCTATGTGCGGCAAGGCGCCATGTCTTATCTGAAACAGCAGTATAAGATTGTAGGTATGGTGTTTTTAGTACTTGTCGTTATTTTCGCAGTTATGGCCTATGGCTTCAACCTGCAGAACCCGTGGGTGCCTGTGGCATTTCTTACCGGAGGTTTTTTCTCGGGCCTTTCGGGTTTCCTTGGTATGAAGACCGCTACATATGCGTCGGCACGTACCGCCAATGCCGCGCGTACCTCGCTTAACGGAGGTCTGCGTGTCGCATTTCGCAGTGGTGCCGTTATGGGGCTTGTCGTTGTAGGTCTCGGACTTCTCGACATCTCGTTCTGGTATCTTATGCTTGATTATTTTGTGGCTGATGATCCTGCCACTCCGACCGCAAAACTTTGTATGATTACAACCACGATGCTTACATTCGGTATGGGTGCCAGTACGCAGGCATTGTTTGCCCGTGTGGGTGGCGGTATTTATACAAAAGCTGCTGATGTCGGAGCCGACCTTGTGGGAAAAGTGGAAGCCGGCATTCCCGAGGATGACCCTCGCAATCCGGCTACGATTGCCGATAATGTCGGCGATAACGTAGGTGACGTTGCCGGTATGGGAGCCGACCTTTACGAGTCATACTGCGGCTCTATTCTTGCTACTTCCGCCCTCGGTGCGGCCGCTTACATGACAAGCGGCGATGTGGTCATGCAGTATAAAGCTGTCCTTGCTCCGATGCTTATAGCTGCGGTAGGTATAATCTTGTCTATAATAGGCATATTCTCGGTCCGTACCAGTGAAAATGCCAAAATGAAGGACCTTCTCGGGTCATTGTCGCTCGGCACCAATCTGAGCTCTGCCCTTATTGTTGTGGCTACATTCCTTATATTGTGGGCGTTGAATATAAACAATTGGGTTAACATATCGTTTGCAGTCGTTATCGGTCTTATAGTCGGTATCGTTATCGGTCGTTCGACAGAATATTATACATCACAGTCTTATCGTCCTACTCGCAGACTTGCCGAAAGCGGTACTACAGGTCCGGCTACTGTCATTATATCCGGTATAGGTCTGGGTATGGTGTCTACTGCAGTTCCCGTGTTGGCAGTAGTGGTCGGTATAATTCTGTCATACTGGCTTGCTTCAGGATATGATTTCGCTAATGTAGGTATGGGGCTTTACGGTATAGGTATCGCCGCTGTGGGCATGCTTTCCACTCTTGGTATAACTCTTGCCACCGACGCTTACGGTCCTATAGCCGACAATGCCGGCGGTAATGCCGAAATGAGCGGTCTTGGTGAAGAGGTACGTCGTCGTACCGATGCTCTCGACTCTCTTGGAAATACCACTGCGGCTACCGGAAAGGGGTTTGCCATCGGTTCTGCTGCGTTGACCGGACTTGCTCTTCTTGCGTCATATGTCGAGGAAATACGTATAGGTCTCGGTCGTCTTGGTGAGACGGCTATAAATATAGGCGGTATGGTCAAGCCTATACATGAGGCTTCGTTTACCGACTTTATGACATATTATGATGTGACACTTATGAATCCCAAAGTGCTGTCGGGTATGTTTATAGGAAGTATGATGGCATTTCTGTTCTGTGGTCTTACGATGAATGCCGTAGGTCGTGCAGCCGCTCACATGGTGGAAGAAGTGCGCCGTCAGTTCCGTGAGATAAAGGGTATACTTACCGGTGACGCCGAGCCCGATTATGCGCGTTGTGTACAGATATCGACCAAAGGCGCGCAGCGTGAGATGGTGTTCCCGTCGGTGCTTGCTATTGTGGCTCCTATACTTACCGGTCTTATTTTCGGAGTTCCCGGCGTGATAGGTCTGCTTGTAGGAGGTCTGTCGGCAGGATTCGTGCTTGCCATATTCATGGCCAATTCCGGCGGTGCATGGGATAATGCCAAGAAATATATAGAAGAAGGCAACTTCGGAGGCAAGGGTGGCGACGTTCACAAAGCCACTGTTGTCGGCGATACTGTCGGTGACCCGTTCAAGGACACATCGGGCCCGAGCCTTAACATACTTATAAAGCTGATGTCGATGGTTGCCATAGTCATGGCCGGCCTTACCGTAAGCTGGAGTCTGTTTTAAGTAATAGCACATAATAAAGAATTGAAGGCTGCACTTGTGCAGCCTTTTTGTTTGCAGTCATATAATATGTTATTTGCGTAGGTGTGGCAGATTGTGTAACTTTGTGGTGTGGGACGACTTATAGCTATAGATTATGGACGTAAACGTTGCGGTATCGCCGTGACCGATGCGTTGCGCATTGTAGCTAATGGGCTAACGACTGTAGCCACAAACCAGCTTGTCGACTTCGTGAAGAAATACATGGCCGATGAGCCAGTTGATGCTATAATTGTGGGTAAGCCCGTTACGCTTCAGGGTGAGCCTTCGGAGTCGATGAAGTATATTACGCCCGGTATAGCGAAGTTGCGTGCTGCCCTTCCTGCCGGTACGGAGATTCTGTTCTGGGACGAGCGTTTCACTTCCACGTTGGCTCATCGAGCCATGCTTGACGGAGGTATGCGCAAGAGCCGTCGTCGCGATAAGGCGATAGTGGATGAAATGGCGGCAACAATAATACTTAATGATTATCTACAAAGTAAATCATATAACCGATGAAATTACCGATATATCTTTACGGCCATCCTGTTCTCAGGCGCGAGTCGGCCGAGATAACACCTGATTATCCTGAGTTGCAGAAGCTCGTCGATGACATGTGGGAGACAATGTATTATTCCGAAGGTTGCGGACTTGCCGCTCCGCAGATAGGTCGTAACGACCGTATAGTCGTTATTGACGGTTCTGCCGTGGCCGAACACTTTCCAGATTGCAAAGACCGTAAATTCACATTGATAAATCCGGTCATAGAGGTGCTTGAAGGTGATACCGTGACCCGTGATGAAGGATGTCTTAGTCTGCCCGATCTCAGTGAGGCCGTGCCTCGTGTTGAACATATACGCTTGACATGGGTCGATGAAAACTTTGAGCCGCATGAAGAGGAGATATCGGGTTTTCTCGCCCGTATCGTGCAGCATGAGTGTGACCATCTTGAAGGCAAACTTTATATCGACCATATATCGCCCATAAGAAGGCAGCTGATACGTGGTAAATTGAACAATATAATAACCGGCAAGAAGCGCGTTGATTATCCTGTGCGCTATGCCCCTAAAAAGAAGTAATATGGCAGACGATAAAAAGATAATATTTTCGATGGTGGGCGTGAGCAAGATTTATCCGCCCCAGAAGCAGGTGCTGAAAGACATATATCTTTCGTTTTTTTATGGAGCGAAGATTGGTATCATAGGTCTTAACGGATCGGGAAAATCTTCGTTGCTTAAGATTATAGCCGGTATTGACAAGCAGTATCAGGGTGAGGTGGTGTTTTCACCCGGCTACTCTGTAGGCTATCTTGAACAGGACCCGCAACTTGATCCCGATAAGACGGTAATTGACGTTGTGCGCGAAGGCGTGCAGCCCATAATGGATCTGCTTGCCGAGTTTGACAAAGTAAATGAGGCGTTCGGTGACCCCGATGTTCTTGATGACCCAGACAAGATGGATGCGCTTATCGCACGTCAGGCCGAGTTGCAGGACAAACTTGACGCCGCCGACGCTTGGAATATCGACAGTAAACTGGAGCGTGCAATGGATGCCTTGCAGTGTCCTCCCGACGATCAGGTGATATCTACGCTATCGGGTGGTGAGCGCCGTCGTGTGGCTTTGTGCCGACTATTGCTTCAGCAGCCCGATGTACTGCTCCTTGATGAGCCCACCAACCACCTTGACGCCGAGTCCATTGATTGGCTTGAGCAGCATCTCCAGCAGTATCCCGGTACGGTAATAGCCATAACCCATGACCGGTACTTCCTTGATCATGTGGCCGGCTGGATACTTGAGCTTGACCGTGGAGAGGGCATACCTTGGAAAGGCAACTACTCGTCATGGCTCGATCAGAAGACAAAGCGCATGGCGCAGGAGGAGAAACAGGCAAGCAAACGGCGCAAGACTCTCGAACGTGAACTTGAATGGGTAAGGATGGCTCCTAAAGCGCGTCAGGCCAAGGGTAAGGCCCGTCTTAACTCTTATGACAAACTTCTTAATGAGGATCAGAAAGCGCGCGAAGAGCGTCTTGAAATATATATACCCAATGGTCCGCGTCTCGGCAACAAGGTTATTGAAGCTACCGGTCTTGCCAAGTCATTCGGTAAAAAGCAGCTGTTTAAAGGCCTTGACTTCTCTCTGCCGCCAAACGGAATAGTGGGTGTTATAGGTCCTAACGGTGCCGGAAAGACGACTTTGTTCCGTCTAATAATGGGGCAGGAGACACCTGATAGCGGTACATTTGATGTAGGTGAGACCGTAAAGATAGCATATGTCGACCAGACACATCATGATCTGCTGCCTGACAAGAGTGTGTATGAAGTCATATCGCAAGGTACCGAGACGTTCCGTATGGGCGGTCGTGATGTAAATGCACGTGCTTACTTGTCCAAGTTTAATTTCACTGGCGCCGATCAGGAGAAAAAGATAGGTGTGCTTTCTGGTGGAGAGCGTAACCGACTGCATCTCGCCATGGCTTTGAAAGAGGAGGGCAATGTATTGCTTCTTGATGAGCCTACAAATGATATTGATGTCAATACGCTGCGTGCGCTTGAGGAGGGTCTTGAGGACTTTGCCGGATGTGCCGTAGTGGTCAGCCACGACCGTTGGTTTCTTGACCGTATATGCACTCATATACTTTCGTTTGAAGGCGAGGGAAATGTTGTGTATTATGAAGGTTCATATTCAGATTACGAGGAGTTTAAGAAGGCCCGCAACGGCGGTAAGGAGCTGCCTCGCAAACGCTATCGCAAGCTGATGGAATAGTGCGATTTGTTAAAAAATAGGATTATAAGGCACAAATCATTACCTTTGCAATATGCGTAATGTTTTGTGCCTTGTCTTATTATGCTTTGTGTGGTTGACTTCGAATGCCGCAACTCCTATATGTGGCAGACCTGAAGTTGATGTGGAACGAATGTACCGGTTTGTAAAAATGCACAATCCCGAGTTTCCGAGGGAAATAGCAGAAGCATATTATAATGTTGGATTACTTTATGGAGTACGTGGCGATATAGCTATGTGTCAGGCTATTCTTGAGACCGGTTGGTTCAGATTTGCTGACGGTACTTCGGTTACTGCCGATCAATATAATTATTGTGGACTCGGAGTGACTTCAAGCCGGGAAAAAGGTCATGCGTTTTCGTCTATAGAGGAGGGTGTTAAGGCGCAGATACAACATTTGTATGCTTACGGATGCAAGGATGATCTGCCCAAGGGTGAAACCATTGTCGATCCGCGTTTCAGCTATGTAAAGCGAGGCTCTGCCAAAACATGGGAGAAGCTGAACGGACGATGGGCGGCCAGCCGACACTATTCCGACAGGATACTCAAACTGTATTTCCAGCTATCGGGCAGTCAAATCGAATTTATAGAGGTTGAGATACCGGAAGAATATCTTCTCACAGAAGAATAATCAGGGTGGAATAGGTTCATACCGATTTTGTAGCTTAGGGCATTGTCAGACGGATAGCCTTGCCGCCGCCGCGTGACAGGTCGACTGCAAAGTGGCGCGATGTGCGGTATCCGACGACCCAAAGGATTATGTCGTCGCGTGTGAGCAACCACACTTTGCGTTTGTCGTCAAGCGATAGTTTGGCATCAGAAAATATGTCGCTTACGAGGCGGCTTCCTTTCATGCCGAACGGCTCTATGCGGTCGCCCTCGCGCCAGCGCCTCATGACAAATTCCGGATTTCCTTCCAGCACTTTTGGTGCAAGATAAAGCGACTTGCCGTTACGGTCAAAGCTGATTTGCTCCACGGGTATTTCTGCAATGGTCAATCCATAAGGATATTCTTTGCCCGCGGCAAGATCTATTTTAAACTCCTCTTCGGAGTTTTTTTCAGAAATGGGTATTATATGAAGTTTTCCCCGGTTAATCAGCGCCATGCTTTTGTCGTTGAAAAATTGTCGCCCCGAGACTGTCTTGTCCGATGTTACTGTCGCTGTTATGTCGGAGGCATGTGTATGGTTGAATCCGTATGGCTTTATGATTTCGTAAAGTAGTGTTATGGGATTGTCTGTTTCCGCAACCATACGTTTTACATCAATAACATCATTGTCTATGAAGTTTTTGGCGAGGCGGGTCACCGCCTCTTCGTATAATGAAGCATTGTCGCGAAGGTCCGATATGGATGTGTCAAACCCTTTGTCGGCATCGGGAAATTCGTTACGTATTGCCGGAATTATTATATTGCGCAGTCTGTTACGCTTAACATCATTTATAAGATTTGTGCTGTCAGTGACGTAAGATATATTTTCATTCTTTAAAAAAGTCACTATCTCATTACGCCTTATATCGAGCATTGGTCTTATAATTATGCCGTTTTGTGACTTCATACCGGTCATGCCTGTTATACCCGTACCTCTAAGAAGGTTTAGCAGCACCGTCTCTATATTGTCATCGCTGTGGTGGGCCACGGCTACGGGTATGCCGCCAAATTCGTCGGAAAGCCGGGCAAACCACTCATAGCGCAGGTCACGGCATGCCATCTCTGTCGATATTCCATGCACTTTCTTATACGTATCGACATCAAATTCGATCTCCCGGTATTCGCTGGCGTATAAAGATGCCGTGTATGCGGCGTGGTCGCGGTCGCGGACCGACTCTTCGCCGCGCAGTCCGAAATTGCAGTGGGCAGCGATACATTTGTATCCAAGTCTTGAAAGAGCTACGAGCAGAGCTACAGAATCGGCACCGCCGCTCAATGTCGTTATCACACGTTGTCCCGGTTTAAGAAGACCGTGCTTATTTATGGATTGTGCTACTTTGTCAATGAATCCTTCCACTATAAAATTATATCAATATGTAATCGGCTTTTATATGTTAATCGGGGTAGGGAAGAAGATGCTATGGCGTATGACTCGCAGGCCATTAATATATATGGACTGTGTAGTATGGGCGCCACTGCAAACACGGATGAATTTAACATATTGACCGGAGTGTATGTCGGGTCAGACAGGGACAACCATCATCGGTATGTCGGAATGGAACAATAGCTTATGAGCCAATGACGGGTTAAACAAGCGTGCAAAAATATTCTTTTTCTTATTAGGCACGGCTATGAGGTCGATAGGCTGTCTTTGCTCTATGTCGTGGAAATCGGCTACGATATTTCCGAGCGATATCGCCGCTACGCTAAATGAGAACCGCGGATAATGCCGGGTACAGTATTCCAGCAACCGCCGGGTGTCGGCGTCATTGAACATTGCGTTTTTCTTGGAAGGCACGTTCACGATGGTTACATCTACATGCTCGTCACAGAAGAAGCGGTATATGGCGTCGAGGGCAAGAATATCTTCTTGCTCCAGATTAGAGAACAAGACAGCATGTTTTATGTCGTCGATATTGCTTAAATTTACCGATTCGGGAACGGTAAGTACCGGAAACCGACAGGAATCGAGTACTTCGGCAGTGACACTGCCTATGAGTTCTTTCTCTTTTTTACCGGCTCCGCGTGTACCCATTACAATCATTTCCGGTTTGTTTTCTTTGGCATACTCCACTATTGTCTCTTCAGGCACACCTTCCGCTACCTCGGTTTTAAATGGTACGGGCGGAAGCTCACCTTTCTTTATGCGTTCACGCAATTTACGGGAGAATGTCTCGATTGACCGATGGGCTTCTTTGTCAAGAATGTTTTGCATCTCCGCATCGGCAATGTCATAGGTCATAGAGTCGGTAAGCTGCAGACTTCCGGTAACAGACGGGTTGAGAACCGAATGAAGAAGCATTATTGTCGCTTTGTGTCGGGCGGCGAGATGAAATGCTATATCACAGGCTTTTGTCGAATAGTCGCTGAAGTCCACAGGGACGATTATAAGCCGTCGTAAGGTGTCGGCTATTGAATTGTCGGCAGGCGCAAAGATATCGGTGTTTTCAATAATACGTAAGGCGAGCGGAAGATCACTTTCATGAATGCGTACTCTCACACCGCTTGAAACCACGGGTTGCGACAGGTTTACATTATGCAGAACCACGGGCACGCCTTCACTTTCAAGCAGGTGCTTGAGACGTAAGGCGTGCTCGTAAGTATGGATAGCCACTGTTATGAGGCGATCTTCTGTCATCTTTTAATCAATGATGTTAGGCTTCTTTGGCAGCAGCTTGCTCTTCAAGAATGGCAATGGCCATGTCATAAATAGTAGTATCGTCAAGGACTACGATGCCACCGTCGGGACCCGGTTCAATGTGAACGCCGCAATTTTGGCCAAACTGGTAGTTACTACCGCCGAAGTAATTGCGAACTGTCTGTACAGTACAATTGAGTTTATCGGCAATCTTATGCATCGAACCGTCGGGTAAACTGTCTTTTATACGGCGGAGATCATTAAATGTAATTGTTTTAGTCATGATACTATCAGTTTTAAATGAGTTAATAATTCAAATATTGATTAATGTCGTTAAAATTATAATTTTTGTATCATAAATCCAAATTTTTGTCGGCATAAAAGATGTGTTATAAAACATGCTACGGCTAAATCTTTTCAATATCAGAGCCTTTGATCCATGCACGCGTATTATTGTCGATTTTCACATCATACCACTTTGTCACTGCCGAGTCGGTGCGGGTGGTGACGGAGTCGAGGATTTCCACTTTAGTGCCTTCATGAAGCAGTACGGCTTCTTCCGAACGGTCCTTGGGGATACGCGGCGAGGTACTCAGCAGAGTTGACGGTACCGTAATGACCGCTTCTTTACCTGAGGTGGAGTACCTTGTGGCAATAGATGCACAGATATTGGCACAGATGCATATGAACAATAATACTATACCGCCGAAAAAGCCGGCTTTACGCAGGGATATAGCCGATGTAAACACATACAATGCTATGGCTCCGAGCAGCAGTATGAAAGAACCGATGGCTATACCGGCCCATATGTTTGCTGATATTTTGCAGGCAAAGCCATTGACTGTATTGGATATAAACATACCCCGGTCGCCGGGTTCATCGGTTATCTTCGTGTTGACAAATTCGAGATTGGCGCGCGCATCTTTGTCCGACGGGTCAAGGCGAAGAGCGCGTTCATAGTATAATATGGCCATACCGGGCTTCCCCTGACGGAAATAACAATTGCCTATGTTATAATATAGATTGGCCGAAGTGCCTTCTTCTTCCGCTATTTTTAGATATAGCTCGGTAGCTTTGGCAAAATTATCCTGCATATAGGCCGAGTCGGCTTGCTGTGTAAGTGACATGGCGTTGACCGTACCCGTAATGAGTGCAGTTAAAATAATATATGTTATGATGCGTAATTTCATATTTATTTCAATGAGTTTGTCGGGTGATTTAACGTTGTTTGGTACGCTTTATGCTTTCCATCTCGTTCATGGCCTTTGATGCTTCCTTGTAAAGATTTTCAAGCTGTTCGTCGCTTTGGGCAGGGGAGTACCGGGCCATCTCACACTCGTCGATTATATTGATGAATGACTCGGCAAGCTGTTGCGGAGCCCCGTATTCAGAAAGCTGTACGGCTATATTGTCACGTGTAAGCCGCGATGCTGGTATGCCGAGTTTGTCGCTCAGATATCCCCATGTAGCCCGTAGCATCTCTTCATAGAACTTGTCGTTGTCATGGGAAGTAAGGTACCGGTCGGCCATTTTCAGACGTTTGCGCGCTATTTTGTTCGCATTGGCAAGACGTCGTCCCTGAATATCGGCATTGAGTTTTACTTGCTTTCGGTAAATGAGTATTATTGCCGCAAGCATTAGGGCGAGCAGTATATAGCAGGGCCAATACCACCATGATGAATAGAAGTACGTATGCGATTTTTCAAGATGCAGATTGCCGGTCTTGATATGCAGTATATCTGTGTTTTTAGCTTCGATACTCTGCTTATTGACTCCTGCTGTCGTTGCAGGTGCGTCCGCTCCTTTGACTACCTTTATATCATAAGAGGGGGTGGTGAGGCTTACATACTTTTTGCTCTCCGGATTGAAGTATACAAACTTATCGGCACCAATAGAGAAATTGCCCACACTCTGAGGTACAAACGTGTATTCGACAGTCATGCTTCCCGTGACGTTGTTGCCTGATACCTGTGAGTTTACATCGATCTGAGGTGCATATTGTTCAAACTCCGAAGGAAAGTCTATTTCCGGTTCTTTGATTGATTTTATATTGCCGGTACCTTTTATTGTATATGTGAGGGTGGCAGCTTCGTTGGTACGGAAAGTAGATGTATTCAGTCGGCTGTCAATTGTGAAATTGCCTACTGCTCCCGTGAAGCCTTCAGGCTGAGGCTGGGGCAGGGGAGTAATGTTGATTGAAGCCGAGTTTGAACTCACTTTTATATCTTTTTCTACAGGCCGTGTACCTCCCCAGAAGCCGGTAAAGCGTTCGTGTTGCACTACCGTTACGTCATATTTACCCGAGTTTATGGTCAGTTTACCTGATTTTTGCGGGAATATGATACATTGCTTCAGCACGGCTGTCATGTAATTCTGCCCGTTGTAGTGCTCGACTTCATTCAGTTGCGGTTGCAGATTCAACTCTTCGATAAGGAAACCGTCAAATGCCGGCTGTGAAGTAGGCATGAATGAGCTAATGCTATACTTCGTATATAGCTTGATGGTACACAATATGGCTTCCTGCTCATAGGCCTGCGAGCGGTTGAGTATTATTCTTACAAAAACATCGTTGGCCGATACAGCTTTGTCGCTACTTTGTGTACTGATGTCGTCCACCCGTGCGCCCTGACCCGATTGGGCGGCTTTATCCGGCGGAAGTACCGTAAATTTTACGGGTACGGTGGTATAGGTGCGTCCGTCGCACACTATGCTTGCTTCTCCTATAGTGTAGGTACCCGGGGTATCGGCACGGTAAGTGAATGAGTAGTCTACAGTGGTCGATGACGACGACTTGCCGTTTACCCACTGATAGTTGCGCATTGATGACGATGACGGCCCGTAAAGCAGGGTGCACCCTTTTATTTCTGGAGCTTTAAGCCCGGAACCTTCTCCGTCTTTAAGGCGGAAAGTGATATTGAACTTATTTCCCGCAATGACTGTACGTGGAGGGATTGTGGTAAACGATGTCTCGGCTGTGGCCGATAGCGCTATCCCTGCCATTACAATCATTATTAACAATAATTTTTTCATCATAATCACTTTTTCAATTCATTTAAATAGTTGATAACGTGATCACCACTGCTTACCATGTACACGACGGGCTTGTCCGGCCTCCTTTTTCTGCATATCCTGCACTTTACGGCGGGTAGCGTTTTCTTCGTTCTCCATAGCCTTCAATATCTTGTTGGCATTGGCGTCGCTTATGCCCCCCTGCTGTTGTTGAGGTGGTTGCTGTTGGTCTTTGTTTTGTTGCTTTTGTTGGTCTTGATCTTGATTTTGGTCTTTATCCTTGTCTTGATCCTGATTTTGCTGTTGATCTTGATTTTGGTCTTGATTCTGTTGTTGATCCTGCTTGTCTTGGTTCTGATCCTGATTCTGCTGTTCCTGCCGTTTCAGTTGGGCAAGTCGCAGATTTTCGCGGGCTTTGTCGTTGTCAGGGTTCTTTCGCAAAGCTCCCTTGTACATGTTTATGGCTTGGTCATACTGCTGCTGGTTGAATGCCATGTTCCCGAGATTATAAAATGCTTTTTCAGCTATCGATATGTCCTGTGCGCTTTGTGCCACGCCTTGGAGCAGGCTTTGTGCCTCAGACATAGGATTATTGTCTGAATTCGGATCGGCATTGCCCGATTGTCTGATGAGGGCTGCTGCAAGGTTGTACATGGCGGTTTCGCTCATGGCGTTTTCTTCAAGAGCTTTTCGATAGGCCACTTCTGCGTCGGCAAATCGCTTTTCGTCATATAGCGAATTGCCTTCGCGTATATAATTGCGTTCTTTGCGTGTGGATGAGTCGCTGTTATCGGCGGCATGGACATAACCGACAATAGAAGCGGTAAGTATTATGGCGGTAAATATACGTTTCATGATATAGTGCTATTTACTGAAGAAGTTTATCTTTTTTAACCATCCCACTTTTCTGTCAAGCATGAATATGTCAAGGATGACAAGAGCAAGAGCCAGCCATCCGAATACAGGAAACTGTTCAGCGCTTGCAGAGTATATGACTTTCTCAAGATCGCTTTTCGCCAATGTGTCGAGTTGTTCGTCAATATCTTTTACTACTGTCGACGATGCCCCCTGCACATATATGCCCTCGCCGGTTTCTGCTATTTTTTGAGCCATGGCTTCATCAAGACGTGTCGTCACCGGATTGCCTTCGTCATCTTTCATGAACTGGCCGTTGCGTCCTATCGGTATCAGTGAGCCTTTGGTGGAGCCGAGGCCTATGACGTCGACTTGGATGCCCTGTTTTACAGCAGTTTGGGTAGCAGCGATAGGGTCATCGTCAAAACTTTCGCCGTCGGTTATTACGATTATGGCTTTCTGCATGTCGTCGGTAGGTGTGAATGAACTCATAGCCATCTCTATGGCCGCTCCTATCGAAGTTCCCTGAGTAGGCACCATCTCGGTAGAGATGCTGTTCAAAAACATCTTGGCCGATACGAAGTCGCTTGTGATGGGGAGCTGCGTGTATGCGTCACCTGCAAATACTATAAGACCTACTTTGTCGTTGTCAAGCTTGTCGATTAGTTTTTCAAGTACGAGTTTGGCGCGTTGAAGGCGCGATACTCCTTTAGGATCGTCGGTGGACGATGCCAACATTGAGTTTGACACATCAAGACATATCATGACTTCTATGCCTTGTACTTCACTGACCTCTTCTTTGGCGCCGGCGCGGGGACGTGCGAGAACAAATACAAGAGCGGCCACGGCAAGAAGCTGCAATGTTATTTTTATCCACGGCTTATAACGTGAGGCGTCAGGCATGAGCGGTGAAAGTACAGCGAGCTTGCCGTAGCGCTTCAATTTGCGTTTTCGGGAGTATCGGCTCAAAAGATACAGACCGGTTATAGCCGGTATAAGGAAGAGCAGATACAACAGGTATGGATTTGCAAAACTAAACATAGTCATCAGTCATCTAAGTGAAATCATGGAATAGTACGTAAAACCGTATGTCGCAGAAGTATCTCCAATACGAACAGGCCCAATGCAAGCCATGCCCATAGCATGTAGTTGTCCTCGGTATGGGAGAAGTGCCGTACATCCATCTGAGTCTTTTCGAGTTGGTCTATCTCTGAGAATATGTCCTTAAGAACTGTATTGCCCGTAGCCCGGAAATATTTTCCTCCGGTGGCGGAGGCTATATTACGTAGTGTGGTTTCGTCAATTACCACAGGCATATTTACATAATCTATGTCTCCGTAATAATTCTGTTGCGGCATTGGGGCGGTACCGTTTTTACCTACACCGATAGTATATACTTTAATGCCGTACTTTTTCGCTATTTCAGCAGCGGTAAGCGGCGCCACATTGCCGGTGTTGTTGGTGCCGTCGGTTATGAGTATGATACTTTTTGACTTGGCTTTACCGTCTTTTATTCGGTTTATGGAGGTGGCCAGACCGTCGCCTATGGCAGTGCCGTCGTCAAGCATGCCCATTTTTATGTCATGGATATAATTGGCAAGCATAGACCTGTCGGTGGTCATCGGCACGGCAGTGAAACTTTCGCCGGCAAAAATAACGACTCCTATGTTGTCGGATTCGCGGCCTGCAACAAATTTTGACGCCACATCTTTGGCCGCTTCGAAACGGTCAGGCTTAAAATCGCGGGCAAGCATTGATGACGATATGTCAAGTGCTATGATTATGTCAGTACCCTCGGTCGACGATGTGCGCCAGCTGTCGCGGGTCTGTGGACGTGCAAGTATTATTATGACGCAACCGATTACCGCCAGTCGCAACAGAAACATGCCGTGCAACAGATACTCCTTGTATGATCTCGGCAACTTGGCATACGGTGAGGTCGTCGATATCTCAAGGGCTGGGAAGGCATTGCGGTGTTTCCATATATACCATGCTATAAGCGGGATAAACACCAAAAACAACCATAGATATTCAGGATGTGCGAGCTGCATGATCAGTTATCTTTTTTATCGGTTGACTGTTGTGACTCTTCGGCCGGCTCGGTTTCGGTTTCGGCCGGTTTGGTATCTTCGACAAATTTCACTGCGTTGTTGAACGCTTTGACATTGTCGTCAGGGAGAGGCCTTACTTTGGCAAACTTGACAAAATCGGCCATTTCGAGGATCTGCTGCATAATCGGAGCGGAGGGTTTTGCTTCGCTGTTGGACTTTATGCGGTCGAGTATCTGTGTCGAGGTCATTTCCATGGCATTTATGCCGAAACGCCGGTAGAGGTATACACGCAGAATTTCGGTAAGCCGGGTGTAATATTCTTTCTCATGGCCGCTTTCGCAAAGTTTTTCATTCTTGAGTTTATTAAGCTCAAGCATAGCCGCTTCGTAAGGAGGTACGGGCTTTTTCTTTGGAATCAGCGGTAACGATTTTTTACCACGGAAGTATACAAACCATATAAGTATGGCTGCCGCGACAACAATCACAGCAAGATATATCCACCAATAGTCGACAATAAAATCAGGGATATAATCCCATATTCTGGTCGCCGGCTTGACGACACCTTCGTAATCATGTATAGTCTTCAGAGTGTCGACAGGTACCGGTATGACTTTAAGAACAAGTGCGTTTGACGCAAAAGTGTCATTGCCTGATACATATAGAAACGGAGGCAATGTATATAGTCCCGAGTCAAACGACTGTATGACAAGTTCACGTCTTATCTCTCTTCGTCCGCTTCCAAGATCGGCTGTATCGGGAGTGAGATTTTTTATTATCTCGACGTTTCCGGTTATGGTATCGCCGGCGTGATTTATGAAACGCCCGTCAATATCGTTATCTTCTACCACGTCGACTTTAAGCAGTGTCTGCTTGCCCATGAGTATATATGCCGAGTCCAGACTCGCTTTTACCGAGACCGGGCCTTTGGCTGACATTGCCATAGGGAGAAGCAGTACAGCCGCCAAAGTATATATGAGATATCTTTTACTTATCATTATCTTAATTCTCGTTTTTTGAACAACGACATGAGGGCTTTGACAAAATCCTCGTCAGTAGCTATCGAGGCGTGTTGAACACGACAGCGATTGAATGTTTCCACCATCTTCTGCTGCCTTTCATACCACCATCGGTTGAACGTTTTCCTGACTTTTCCCGATGACGTGTTGACCCATCGGTCATTTCCGGTTTCAAGATCGACGACTCGCATCAATCCTACATCGGGCAACTGTGCGTCGCGCTTGTCATAAACCTGTATGGCGGTCACATCGTGCTTGTTATTGGCTATGGACAGAGCCTTGTAAAAGTCATGTCCGTCAATGAAGTCCGATATGACAAACGTAGTGCATCGTTTCTTCAGCGCGTCGGTCATGTAACGCAGTGCTTCGGCTATGTCGGTCCCTTGTTGTTCCGGACTAAAGTCAAGAAGCTCTCGTATTATGAAGAGTATATGGCGGCGTCCTTTCTTTGGGGGTATGAATTTCTCAATTTTGTCGGAGAAAAATATCACACCTATCTTATCGTTGTTCTGTATTGCCGAAAATGCTATCGTGGCTGCAATTTCCGCAATCATCTGGCGTTTGTCTTCGCCCATAGCTCCGAAATATCGGCTTCCCGATACATCGACAAGTAGCATTACGGTAAGCTCGCGTTCCTCTTCGTAGACCTTGACATAAGGATGGTTCTGGCGGGCGGTGACATTCCAGTCGATATCGCGTATGTCGTCACCGTACTGGTATTCACGGACCTCACTGAACGTCATGCCGCGTCCCTTGAATGCCGAGTGATACTCTCCGGCAAATATGTTCTGCGACAGACCCTTGGTCTTGATCTCGATCTTTCTGACTTTTTTTAATAGCTCGTTGGCGTCCATAGAAGACTATTGTCATGTGTTTTATCAGGGAACTTCGACTTTGTCGAGGATTTCCGAGATTATTTCATCGGCGGTGATGGTATTGGCTTCGGCTTCATAAGTAAGGCCTATGCGGTGACGAAGCACGTCATGGGCCACGGCGCGTACATCTTCAGGCACCACATATCCGCGTCCGCGAAGGAATGCGTAGCTGCGGGCGGCACGTGCAAGGCTTATCGAGGCACGCGGCGAAGCGCCGAATGCTATGATGGTGGTGAGGTCGTTAAGCCCGTAATCGGCGGGGAAACGAGTAGCAAATACGATGTCGACAATATAGCGTTCGATCTTCTCGTCGATGTATATCTTCTCACACACTTTCTGTGCGTCAAGTATTTCCTGCGGTTTTAGCAGGGGTCTTATATCCTTGCGTTCGTTGGCTATGTTCTGACGTATGATGATCTTTTCTTCCTCCTTTGACGGATAGCCTATGACAACCTTGAGAAGGAAACGGTCGACCTGTGCTTCAGGAAGCGGATAGGTACCCTCCTGTTCGATGGGGTTTTGTGTCGCCATTACCAAAAATGGCTCTTCGAGGGCGAAAGTGTTGTCACCGATTGTAACTTGCCGTTCCTGCATCGCCTCCAACAGTGCGCTCTGTACCTTGGCAGGAGCACGGTTTATTTCATCGGCGAGTACGAAGTTGGCAAATATCGGGCCTTTCTTCACTTGAAACTGTTCACTCTTCACGCTATAGACCATTGTACCGAGTACGTCGGCAGGCAGTAGGTCAGGGGTAAACTGGATGCGGCTGTATTTTGCGTCTATGATCTGTGCCAAGGTCTTTATGGCCAGCGTCTTGGCCAAACCGGGCACACCCTCAAGAAGCACGTGCCCATTGGACAGTAAGGCTATGAGCAGTGAGTCGATAAGATGCTTTTGACCGACGATGGTCTGATCCATACCCCGTTGGATGAGATTGATGAAATCACTCTTGGCTGCGACGAGGTCGTTGAGCTCTCTGATATTTACCGTGTCACTCATAAATTTAGTTTTTGTCAGGTAACTGTTATCTGAATTATATTAATTACAATTTATTCAGGCCGATGTTTATTCGATCCCTCTTAAGATGCAAATTTAAAAATTCTAACAACTATAGCGTTAAGACGGATTGTTAAAATTATATATATATCCTTTAACTTCTTAAAACAAGGACAGACATTACCGTTTATCCGCTATGGATTCAGCTATACGTGCCTCGGCCCGCTTCACGCTTTTCGGGTCATTTGCGTCAATATCGTATTTTTTAGGATCGGGTATCTTGATTGCAGTTCCGGGTTTTATACGGTTGGGATTTTTGATCACAGAGTCATTATCAAGGTATATGTATATCCAGAAGCGGTAGTCTCCGTAGTATTTTCTTGACATAGTTGTTAGATAACGCGATGTCGTCACAGTGTCTATGGCAATTGGCTTGAACTCGGTAATGACTGTATCGGATGTATGTATTTCCGCTGTGTCTGTTTCGTAGGTCACTATTGTGTCAGCATATGCGACAGCCGTAATGTCTATTGAGTCGGATGTTGATATTATGTCGAGAGGTTCACTGTCATTAATGACTGGAGTACTGTCGTTAATGAAATAATACGTGAAGTATCCGATAACTATACCGGACAAAAGACCTATCATAAACGCCCACCATGGATTGAAGCGTTTGTGATTTTCGGAATATTCGTTGTAGTCTTGATACTCTTCTGTCAATATCGGTTCCAGATCTGTTTCGGCCTCTGATGACGCCGGTTCTGTTCTTTCCGGTATCTCTTCTATAACTTGTTCTGTCGGTTGCTCAGTCTCTGTTGCAGATTCTGTAGCCTGCATGGGTTCAGGGACATTTTCCTGACTCTCTTCAACGGCGTGTTCCGGTACAGGTATTTTTGGTATTTCCGGCGGAATTGCCATCACGGTTTTTGGAATGGGTGGAATATCGGGTAATTGGTCCTCAGGTGCCATCGTATCCTGATATGACCGTTCAAGCATCTCTTCATTTACTCCCTCGGCCAGAACAACCGGCTCAAAGAAGGCGAACGGGCGGTTGACGGCTTCGGCAAGACTTTCGTCAGGGCTCCATATGACAGGATTGTCATCAGATAATCCGGGTGCAAAAGACCCAAGCCCTTTTATAGTTATTGACTCTCCTCGCGAAAGAGTCTCCGATATCAGATTGAGCAATTCGCGCAAAAATTCTTCGGCTGTCTGTTCTGAACTGGACGTAAGGCCGGCGAGTTTAGCCGCCAACTGCGGAAATGTTATTTTCTTATTCATTGGCGGTCGTTGATTTTTCTTTTTAATATTGCGCTTGGGCTGAATTTTATATTTATCGACGGTGGAATGAGTATTTGTTGCCCGGTAGACAGGTCGTTTTGTATATGCTCATCTTCTTTTTCAGGAATAAATTCGCCAAACCCCGGCAATGCTACCGTATTCATATCGCACAGATTATCGCGCATGGTGGTTGCAAGGCCGTCTATAAGGGCTGTAATGTCTTTTGAGTCACGCCCGAGGATTTTTGCCAACTGACCTGTTACTGCTTTATGATCCATTTATCGTGTAGTTTTATATGTTTACCATATGATTATGCGTCGTTCAGGAGGCAGGTACATTGCGTCGCCCTCTTTTATGTCAAATGCCTTGAAAAACGGTTCGATATTTCTTAAAGTGCCGTTTACGCGCCAGCGGCCGAGCGAATGCGGATCAGTCTTGGTACGTAACAGAATCTCTTCGTCGCGTATGTTGCCTGCCCATACGTTGGCATATGACAGAAAGAATCTTTGATCGGGAGTGAAGCCGTCGATAATCTCGCCGGGAGAGTCTTTGAGCGAATTATGATAGGCTGTGTAGGCTATGCGTATACCGCCTTGGTCCGCTATGTTTTCTCCAAGAGTAAAACGTCCGTTGGCATGGGTGTCGCCAAGCACCGTTATATCATCAAATTGTTTTACAAGGCCTGTAGTGAGCGATTGAAACTTTTCCCGATCGTGAGCCGACCACCAGTCGGCAAAGTTGCCGTCTTTGTCAAACCGACTTCCTTGGTCATCAAAACCGTGGGTCATCTCATGACCGATCACCACTCCGATGGCACCGTAGTTCTCGGCCGCATCGGCGTCGGGATTGAAGTATGGAGCCTGAAGTATGCCTGCAGGAAAGCAGATTTCGTTAGATAGGGGAGAATAGTATGCATTTACTATCTGGGGTGGCATGTACCATCTTGATTTATCGACAGGCTTGCCCCAGTCCGAAAGATTGTAATCTATCTCATACCTGATTGCCGATTTAATGTTGTCCCAATAAGATTTTTGTATGTCTATGGTCAATGAAGAGTAGTCGCGCCATTTGTCGGGATAACCTATTTTTACCGAGAAGGCTTCCAGCTTTTCCCGGGCACGGGCTTTGGTAGTGTCGCTCATCCATGACAGATTGTCGATGTGCTCGCCCAATGCTGTTTTAAGATTGCTGACAAGGTCAAGCATTTTTTCTTTGGCTGATAAGGGAAAATACTTCTCGACATAAAGTTGTCCTACCGCCTCGCCAAGAAGGGCATTGGGTACTCCGAGTGCACGCTTCCAACGCGGCATGGGCTGCTCTACTCCCGACACAACTTTTGAAAGTTCGAATTTGGCATTGACAAAATCGTCGCTCAGATATTCTGCTGCCGATGCGAGATATCCGGCAGTAATATAGTCATGAAGTTCAGTCTCCGATAGTTCGGCCATCAGCCGGTCAACTTCGGCAAGTGACTTGGGCTGCCCTATTATTACGGTAGTTATGTCATCAATGCCTTGTGCGGCAAAATAACGACGCATACCTATGTTGGGAAAATTTTTTTCGATTTCCTCGATTGACATGGGATTATAAGTCGCAGCCGGGTCACGTAACTCTTCGCGAGGCATCGCTGCCCGGGCAAGGGCAGTCTCTATTTTCATAACGTTGTCGGTTATCCGTTTCCGGTCTTTTTCAGCATAACCAGCAAGGCCTGTCAGAGTCATGACAAATTTACGGTAAGCGTCGCGAATGCTTTGTGCATTGTCAGAGTCTTCCAGATAGTAGTCGCGGTCACCGAGTCCGAGGCCTCCCTGACTCCAGTACATGGCATTTTTGTCAGAGTCCATCATGTCGGCTTCCACGCCGGTATTAAAGAATGCATCAGTGCCTATGCAGGTGGCGAGAAGTGCAGGTAGGTCGGTTCTGGAGGTTGTTCTTATTGTCAATATGTCGGCCATGACAGGTTGTGCTCCTTCCGCATTGAGCCGATCGCTGTCAAGCCCCATTGTGTAAAGATCGCCTATTTTTTGCGCTACCGAACCCTGTACGGCGTTTTTTGTGTCAAGACCGGTTATGAGATCACGCAGTTGTATGCGGTTGTTCTCACGCAGTTCGTCAAAAGTTCCGTAGCGGGCAAACTCCGGCTTTAGCGGATTGGCTTTCATCCAGCCTCCGCAAGCGTAATCGTAAAAATCATCGCTAGGATTTACTGTTGGATCAAGATTGGCCCTGTCTACACCTCTTTTTGTATTATTGTATGTCATTAAGCTATATTATTTATGGAAACCGGATTTTATTTGTCTAACGATGCCTTGAGCTCGTCAAGTTCCATTCCTGCAATTTCCCAAAGGCTCATGGCGTTGTCGAGCTTTTTCTGCAATGCCGCATGTCGGTCAAAGATGTCTCCTGTAACCTCTCCTGATGCAATCAGGCTTTCTACTTCGGCTATCTCTTTTTCCACCGCTCCTATATTTTCTTCGGCATCCTTTACTTTTCGTTCCGCTTTTTTGATAAGCTTGTCTCTCTCTCGTTGTTCCGTATACGACAGCCGTTGTTTTTCCTTGGCTGGCTGTTGCGCAGACACCGGTTTTGTCACTTCGGTTTTGACCTCTTTTTTGGGCTGTGTTTTTTCCAGTTCTGCAAGCGATGCCAGTTTTTTCTTTTCAAGAAATTCGTAGATACCTCCGAGACATTCTTTTACTTTACCGTCACCGAATTCGTAAACCTTCTCGACAAGGCCGTCAAGAAACTCACGGTCATGGCTTACGACTATCACCGTGCCGTTAAAATCCTTTATGGCTTGTTTGAGTATGTCTTTGGTTGTCATGTCAAGATGGTTGGTAGGCTCATCAAGGATGAGTAGGTTGACCGGTTCGAGCAGCAGTCTTATCATGGCAAGACGGGTTTTCTCTCCGCCTGACAGCACTTTTACTTTTTTGTCTGAAGCCGCCCCGCCAAACATGAATGCACCCAGTATGTCGCGTATCTTGGTCCGTATATCGCCTACGGCCACGTGGTCGATTGTGTCAAATACGGTTATTTCGCCGTCAAGTAATTGCGCTTGGTTTTGTGCGAAATATCCGATCTTGACATTATGACCTGTTTTAAGAGTGCCGGTATAAGGTATTTCGTTCATGATACACTTGACGAGCGTTGATTTGCCTTCGCCGTTTTTGCCGACAAATGCCACCTTTTCACCGCGTTTTATCGTGAACGTAGCATGGTCAAACACCTGATGTTGGCCATAGGCTTTACCTACGTTTTCGGCTATTATAGGGTAGTCGCCCGAGCGTGGGGCGGGGGGGAATTTTAGATTAAGGTGTGACGTATCAACCTCGTCTATTTCTATCCTGTCTATTTTGGCAAGTTGCTTTATGCGGCTTTGGACTTGTACTGATTTTGTCGCCTTATATCGGAAGCGTTCTATAAATTCTTCGGTATCCTGTATCTGTTTCTGCTGGTTCATGTAGGCTCTGCGTTGTTGGTCAAGTCTTTCCTGACGCAGAACTACATATTTTGAGTAATTTACCGAGTAGTCATAGATTTTGCCGAGTGATATCTCTATCGTTCGGTTGGTTATGTTGTCGATGAAAGCCCGGTCGTGGCTTACGAGAACCACTGCATTGGCTTTTGTAAGCAGAAAATTTTCGAGCCATTGTATTGATTCAATATCAAGATGGTTTGTCGGTTCGTCAAGTAGAAGTACATCGGGCTTTTTGAGCAGAATCTTTGCTAACTCTATGCGCATGCGCCATCCTCCGCTGAACTCGGAAGTAGGGCGTGTGAAGTCACTTCGTTTGAAGCCCAGACCGATAAGAGTTTTTTCGATTTCCGCTTCTCCGTTGTCGCTGTCCTCCATGGCAAGGCGCTCGGTAAGTGTAGTTATGCGGTCTATCAGTTTCTGATAGTCGGGAGAATCGTAGTCGCTGCGCGATGCGATATCGTTGTTGCATCTATCAAACTCGTCGTGAAGTTTCTTTATTTCGGAGAACGCCGTTCTTGCTTCCTCGATTACCGTAAGCGAGTCATTGATCGTCATGTGCTGGGGCAGATATCCGATGCTTACTCCCTGAGGTACGGACACGGAGCCGGAGGTCGGACGCTGTATTCCGGCTATGATTTTCAACATTGTCGATTTGCCCGCTCCGTTTTTACCCACAAGGGCTATCTTGTCTTTTTTATTTATAACATAATTTATATTGTCAAATAGGCTCTTGGCGCTGAACTCTACCGACAGGTTGTTTATTGCAATCATTCTATACTGTATATACTGTCAGTTTACAAAGTTAACATTTAGTCATAGCACGGCATCGCACGTTAACATTATTTTAAAAATGCGATATATTTAATGACCCTATGCTGTCGGTTTGTTTGAGTAAGTGTATGTGAAGGAGCGTTTGTGTGTCGGAGGGAGGTTATTGCAGTAATAATTATAAATTTAAGTCGGCTTCATTTATGTATCCGTTCATCATTGCATATACGCTAAGTCCCGATACACTCCTTATGCCGAGCTTTGAAGTTATATTTTTACGGTGTGACAATACTGTGTTGAAACTTATATTCAGCTTGTCTGCTATCTCTTTGTTAATAAGCCCCATTGCTACAAGGCGAAGCACATCCACTTCTCTTTGTGTCAATTCGGCCGATTGTGCCGTTTCCTGAACCCTTCGCACATTTATTAATTCGCGCAATTGTTCTAAAATATCCGATTCGCATCTGTTTATATGGAGCATGCCCTTTCCATCTCCGGTAACGATTGTTCTTGCGCGGCGCATAGCATAGAAGTCTATGTTACGGCAATATGAGGTAGGTGATACAATGTAAAGTGTTGACGGTGTATCGGTCGCTTCAGGTGCAGTTTCTGAGATTATATCGATATCAATATCGAAATAGTTTAAGAAAAGATAGCGCAGACCTATGGCCTGTAGCGTGTCATCAAGCTGCAGGGCAATATTCATGGCTTATCGGTTTGTGTTTTGTTGCAATGAACGGCTGACAGGCAACAGTATACGGTTACGTATGCGGTTGTTTTGCCGAAGATCTTTTTCCAGCGTCACTATGGCGACGATGACTCCATAACACAAGTTCAAGTCATAATCGCCCGACAAGTGCTTTATAAACATGCTTTTCAGGTCATTGAGCTTGTCTTCTACAAGGGTTTCTTCTTTGTGATTAACGGGAGTCATGCACGGTGTGCCGTTTGCAGCGGCAAGAATTGATGGAAACCAATCTTTATTATCGCGCTCGATTCTTGACATAAGGTCATTTTCGAGTCCCTGATAAAACTTCAGCATGAGTTCGAGATTGCTGTTACCGTCTCCGGCCGAGTTGATAAGCATGGTGAAGTGACGGCGTATATTGGGCAATTGAAACCGACTGTAATATGCATTGGTCTTGACAAGATAATCTATTATTTCAGACGCTTTAAACCCACGCAATTTTTCTTCCGGAAAATATCCTTCATTTATAAACGTGTTAAGTATGGCGAGGAAAAAGTCTGTGTCAAGATTATGTACACGGCATACCGCATCGACGGTCGCATCGCCTGTACCGAGGTTTATTCCAAAACGATTTATTACCGGTATGACTGATGTTTCGTTGGCGATTACATCGGCTAATCGTGTTTCTCTATATATAAGTGCCATTTTTTTGATTTGTGATATTGACCGGCTTGAATTTTTATTTTCGGTGTCGGACTGTTATTACATGAGATTGCGTTATCACTATGTCCACACCTATATCATGCGGTTCAGTGTCTATATCGTTTACAAGCTGGAAGTCATAGCCTACACCTATTTTTGTAGCGCGTGAACCTGCCAGAAGACGGTCATAATAACCTTTTCCCCTGCCGACACGGTTGCCGTTACGGTCATAAGCTACTGCCGGCACAACAATCATTTCTATATTGTCAATATCTTCTACATTGTCGCCGACAGGCTCTTCAATGTGGAATGCTCCGTATTTAAGCTGCGAGCGGTCATAAGGCAAAACCTCAAGATTCACTCCATTGACTCTGGGAAGGAAGAAATGCTTGCGATCATGCCATCGGTCAATAAATTCGATGGTGGAAAGTTCGTCGGGTAACGAGTGATACATCAGTATCCTGTCGGCAAGCAGAAATGCTACCGAGTTTTCAAGTACTGCGAAGACCGACTTGGCGGCTTCTTTGCGTTCATTGTCGGAAAGCAACGCTTTTTGTGCTTTAACCCGGCGCCTTATTTCTTCCTTTTTCATCGGTGTTATTGATTATTATTCGACCGGTTTTTCGGCAGGCGAAATCGGGACTGAAGCATGGCCGCTGTTTAATTCGGTCAATGCTTTAAGTACCGTGACATCATCGGTATTGGCGACTTGGTAATAGTATTCGCGTCCGAGAATGTCGCTTGCTATCAAAGCCTTTAGGAAATTAACAATCAAGTCTTGTGAAATGTTGATGTAATACCATCTTGCCGGTATGCCGTTGCGCGATGCGTAGTTTACAAACAGCATCAGTAACTCTTCGTTATCGGGAAGTTTGGCAAGCAATTGCTTGAGGTCTTTTGCCGATGAAAGCGTTTCACGGTTACGGTCGCTGTACTCGAATGCGAATTTCTGCAACAGTCCTGCATTTATCACATTTATATAATAGTTGGTAACTCCTGATGTGTCGTTGGGTACGAATACATCGGGCATGATGCCTCCTCCTCCATAGACAGTGCGCCCGGTCAGGGTGGTAAACTGAAGTTCTTCGTTGAATTTTATACTGTCGGAGTTATAGAATTCGCCATGTTCATATCGGTCTACTATTTCCTTTTCGTAAGCGTTGCGGTTGCCGAGTTGGTAATCTTTCTGTATGCAACGCCCCGACGGTGTGTAGTAGCGCGATACGGTCAGTCTTATAGCACTGCTGTCGGGAAGGGTTGTCTGACGTTGTACAAGGCCTTTGCCAAATGAGCGCCGTCCTACTATCAGGGCGCGGTCATTGTCCTGCATGGCTCCTGCAAAAATTTCGCTTGCACTTGCCGAGTACTCGTCAAGCAGTACCACAAGTTCATCGTTCTGGAATGAACCCGTACCGTCACTGAATACTTTTGCGTCCTCCATTTCTTCACGTCCGCGGGTGAATACGATAGGGGCGTTGGCAGGTAAAAATTCGTTGGCCATATAGATTGCCATTTCAAGGAAGCCTCCGGTATTGCCTCGTAGATCCACAATATAGCGATCGGCTCCTTGGGCTTTCAGTTTCACAAGACCGGTTAGGAACTCGTCGCGTGTGGTGCGACCGAATTTGTTGACTTTTATATAGCCGGTAGTGTCATCAATCATGTAGGCTGCATCAACCGAGTTGACGGGAATGTCGCCGCGGGTGACTTCAAACGACAATGTCTTCTTTGTGTTGTTGCGTTTTATTCCGAGTTTGACTTTTGTGCCTTTTTCTCCACGCAGCATTTTTTTGATTTCCGTATTTGGGATGTTCATGCCTGCGACTGCCGAATCATTTATCGTCATTATACGGTCGCCTGCCATAAGGCCTATCTTTTCTGACGGGCCGCCCGGTATCACTTCATTCACTGTAACGGTGTCAGTAAGCATTGTAAATGATATGCCTATGCCACTGAATGAGCCTTCGAGGTCTTCATTGACGGCCAGCAGTTCCTTAGCCGGTATATAAGTCGAGTGGGGGTCAAGATTCGATAACAGGTTGGGAAATGTACGTTCGAGAAGCGAATCTATGTCAACTTCATCCACATACTCGTCTTTTATGAGATCAAGTACTTCCGCCAACTTGCGTTCGCCGTCGGTCGAATAATTGTTTGAACCGAATTTTATGCCTATCCATATACCGCCTGTCAATGCTATTGCTACCACTAACGGGTACCATGCAAGCGAATTTTTCAGTTGTTTCATCTTATTTTGATAAAATGTAGTCGTCAGTCTATATCTGAAAGGTGTTCGCATTCCACCCCGGCACGGCGCAATACATTAAGGCCGTCCTGTATACGGTACAAGTCGTTGTATACCACGCGTCTTATACCGGCTTGTATGATTAGTTTGCTGCATTCAAGGCACGGTGATGCCGTTATGTATAGTGTGGAGCCTTCACTGCTGTTGCTGCTACGCGCCACTTTTGTTATGGCGTTGGCTTCGGCGTGCAGTACGTATGGCTTTGTTTTTCCGTCATCGCCCTCGCATACGTTTTCAAAACCGGCGGGAGTGCCGTTATATCCGTCGGAAATTATCATCTGGTCCTTGACAAGAATCGCACCTACCTTGCGCCGCTGGCAGTATGAGTTTTCGGCCCATATGCGTGCCATGCGCAGATAGCGCTTGTCAAGCAAGCGTTGTTTCTCTTTCTGGTTCATTTTTAATGACTATAGTCTATCGCGCAAAGTTACGCAATTAATTTTAATAATAAACATTAATATGCTTAAAGTCGTTCAATGAAAATATAACGGTTCATCTTTTACTATTTATGCACGGATTGACAAAATCAACTGTTTCAGCCTCTGTCCATAAAGTCACGGCAATGGCCTTGCTTGTAACGATAGGTATTGTGTTTGGCGATATCGGCACTTCCCCGCTTTATGTAATGAAGACGATATTGCACGTCGGACACACAATTGACGCCGACTACATAACGGGTGCCGTATCGTGTATTATATGGACTCTTACATTGCAGACTACGGTCAAGTATGTGCTCATAGCATTGCGTGCCGACAATAAGGGCGAGGGTGGCATTCTCGCCTTATATGCCCTGATAAGACGGCTTCGCTTCAAATGGCTGTATATCTTGGCTGCCATCGGCGCCAGTACGCTTATTGCCGACGGTGTCATAACGCCGGCTGTGACGGTGACGTCGGCCATCGAAGGTCTGAGAGCCATTGAGCCGGATGCTCCTGTTGTGCCTGTCGTGCTTTTTATAATTACACTCGTATTTGTAGTTCAGCAGTTCGGATCAAAGGCGATAGGACGTCTTTTCGGCCCGTTTATGCTTGCATGGTTTCTGATGCTTGGCTTGCTTGGCGCCTTGTGTATAGGAGAGTATTCCGGCATATTGCGTGCGTTTAATCCTGTTTATGCCATTAAACTTCTTATTGATTATCCCGGATGGTTTCTGATACTCGGAGCTGTGTTTTTGTGCACAACCGGAGCCGAAGCTTTGTATTCCGACCTCGGTCACTGCGGTCGGTTGAATATTACCGTTTCATGGATATTTGTGAAAATAATGCTGATACTTAATTATCTCGGACAGGGGGCATGGATAATATCACGGCTTCCTGACGGAGGGGTCGAAGGCAATCCGTTTTACACCATAATGCCCTCATGGTTTCTTCCTGTAGGCATATTCATGTCTACGGGCGCGGCCATAATTGCGAGTCAGGCATTGCTTAGCGGGTCCTTTACGATATTCAGCGAGGCCATGAATCTTGGTTTCTGGCCGAGGCTGCGTATAAACTACCCGACCAACCTTAAAGGCCAGCTATATATACCGGTGGTGAATATGGCACTTTATGTCGGATGTGTGGCTACCGTACTTATTTTTGGCTCTTCCGATCGTATGGAGGCTGCTTATGGACTTGCTATAACGATAACCATGCTTATGACCACTGTCCTGCTTGCGTTTTATTTACGTCACAAAGGTGTGGCGTTATGGATAGTAGCTCTGTTTACGTTGGTCTACATATCCATCGAAGGGGCTTTCTTTACGGCTAATGCTTTTAAATTTATGCACGGCGGATGGTTCACCGTTCTTATTGCAGGTGTGGTGTGTGCGGTTATGCTCATATGGCGAAGAGCCAAACTTATACGTGACAAATATATCGAATATAAGGATATTGAAGATTACAGGGAGATTGTCGCTGACATCAAAGCCGATAACGCTATCCCTGAATATGCAGCTAATCTGGTGTTCATATCTCGGTCGGTATCGTCGCGTATGGTTGAAAGTAAGTTATTGTACTCTATAATCAATAAACAGCCTAAGAGAGCAGACCACTATTGGCTGTTGAGGATAGAGTATGTCGACACTCCCGATACGCTTGAATACGACTGCGACGTAATAATACCCGATACGCTTATCAGTGTAAGTTTGCGTATGGGTTTTCGGGTAAGGCCGCAGGTGAGTGTGTATTTGCGTCAGATAGTTGAGGATCTCGTAGCGGATGGGACTATAAGCCTTGCCAGCCGCTATCCGTCGTTACGCAAACATGGTATTGCCGGCAATTTCCGTTTCGTGATAATCCATCGTATATTTTCCGCATCGAGCTGTTGCGAAGGTAAAGACCGCTTGCTTATGACGCTTTACGCTTTGTTGCGACGGCTTGGAATAAGCGACGAGAAGGCGCTCGGCCTTGATACAAGTAATCTTACGGTGGAAAATGTTCCGCTGATAATTAATAATAAAGAGTCGCGGCGCATAACCCGTTCAGGCGATGGCGGTTAAGTAATAATGACGGTTATAGAAGCAACCGAGCTATGCCTCCGAAACCAATTACGGAGTAGGAGGCATACTGTAGCATGCGGCCTTTTCTGTATATTGACAGCGACTCCGGGTCTTTGCGGCATCGTCGCGATGCCGTAGTCCGTAAAGTCAATGCTATAAAAAAGAGCAGTGCTCCTGCTGTAATTATCGCTATTGCGGAATAGGTTGTCATCAGGTTATGGCGTGATATGAGAAATGTACTAACTATCTACATCTGACAGTGTGTAAATGTTCATTAAAATACTTGGCTGCAGATAGCGCAGTCATGGAAAATTATTTGTAAATTTGTTTTTCATTTCTGCAATGCACCATGAACGAGGAAAGTTTAAGTCAGTTATATCTTAAAGATACGGCGTTTCAAGCATTGATGCAACGCCGCATATTTAACGTGTTGCTTGTGGCATCGCCTTATGATGCTTTCATGATGGAAGAGGACGGCCGAGTGGAGGAACAGCTATATTTCGAGTATGTAGCTCTTAACCTTAGTTCGCCTCCGCGAGTCACTCGAGTATCGCGCCCGGCTGAAGCCCTTGTACTGCTTGCCGACAAGCGCTTTGACCTCATTATAATGATGCCCGGTATAGATATTAGCGAAACTTTTACCGGGGCAAAGGATATAAAATCGCTGTATCATGACACTCCTATAGTGGTTCTTACTCCTTTTTCAAAGGAGGTGTCGCGAAGGCTTGCCAAGGAGGACTTTACGGCTGTCGACTATGTATTCAGCTGGTTGGGCAATGTAGATCTGCTTCTTGCTATAATAAAGTTGCTTGAAGACAAGATGAATGCCGACAATGACATAAATGAGGTCGGGGTGCAGATGATACTTCTCGTGGAGGACTCGGTGAGATTCTACTCTTCGGTACTGCCTATTTTATACAAATTTCTTCTTAAACAGTCGCTTATTTTCTCTACCGAGGCTTTGAACGAGCATGAGCAGATGCTCCGCATGCGCGGACGTCCCAAGGTCATGCTGGCTCGTGATTATGAAGAGGCTGTGGCATTGTATGAAAAGTACGGTAAAAACATGCTTGGAGTGGTGTCGGATGTATCTTTCAAACGTGACGGATGCAAAGATCCGGAAGCCGGACTCAGACTCGCTGCTTATCTTCGTGAAAAGGATCCGTATCTGCCTGTTATTCTTGAGTCGTCGGAGATTGACAATGCCTGTAAGGTTGAGGAGCTCGGAAGCATATTTATTGATAAGAACTCCAAGAAATTTCCTGTCGATCTGGGCAATGCTATAATGAAAGATTTCGGTTTCGGTGATTTTGTCATACTTGACCCGGAGACAGGCGAGGAATTGTTTCGTATACATGATTTGAAAGATCTGCAGCGTCATATATTTGATATTCCTGCAAAGTCATTGCTGTATCACGCTTCATATAACGATATATCGCGTTGGCTATATTCGCGTGCATTGTTTCCTATAGCGGAGGTAGTCAAGCAGCACAGGTTCACTAAAATCGAGGAGGCTCCTGCGGTAAGACAATTATTCTTTGACTTGATAGTCAAGTACCGAAAGATGAAAAACCGCGGAGTTGTTGCCGTATTCCGTAAGGACCGTTTTGACCATTATTCCAATTTTGCCCGTATAGGTCAGGGTTCTCTTGGAGGCAAAGGACGTGGTCTGGCATTCATAGACTCTATAATCAAGAAGAATCCGGTGTGTGATAATTTCGACGGAGTAACTGTGACTATACCGCGCACTGTGGTTATATGCACTGACATCTTCGATGAGTTTATGGAGACCAACAATCTATATCCTGTGGCATTATCTGACCAGAGCGATGATACGATATTGAAATATTTCCTTCAGGCCCGTTTGCCGGAAAGACTCATAGAAGATTTTTTTGCATTGTTTGATGTGGTTGACAAGCCGTTGGCCATACGTAGCTCGAGTCTACTTGAGGATTCGCACTATCAGCCGTTTGCCGGTATATATTCGACATATATGATATCTCATGTAGATGACCGGTATGAGATGCTTGCCATGCTTAGCGATGCCATAAAGAGCGTGTATGCTTCTGTATTTTATGCTGACAGCAAAGCCTATATGACGGCAACGAGCAATGTCATAGATCAGGAAAAGATGGCTGTCATTATTCAGGAAGTGGTGGGCCGGCAGACGGGCGATTATTATTTCCCCTCATTTTCGGGAGTCGGGCGTTCGCTCAATTACTATCCTATCAATGATGAAGTTCCCGAGGACGGGGTGGCTGAAATAGCTATAGGTCTTGGCAAATATATTGTTGACGGAGGCCTTAGTCTGCGTTTTTCGCCGCGTCATGCCGATAAAGTATTGCAGACGTCTACGCTTGACTTGGCTTTGCGTGACACCCAGACCCGTTTTTATGCAATCGACATGAAGCGCGGTGTGGATGACGGTTTTAAGGTTGATGACAGTTTCAATATATCCAAGTTGCGCATTCAGGATATCGCTTCGACCGGTGCGTTGCGTTATATGGTATCGACCTATGATTTTCGCGATCAGGTAATCCGTGATTGTGACGAGGGCGAGGGACGTCGTGTGGTCACTTTTGCCAATGTGCTCCAACATGGAGTATTTCCGCTTGCTCCGATAACCGATTTTATGCTCACGAAGGGGCAGGAGGAAATGGGGCGTCCTGTGGAAATTGAATTTGCAGGAGTCCTTACGCCGGAAAACAAAACAAAAGGTACCCTGTATTGGCTTCAGATAAGGCCTATTGTCGAGCGAAAGGACATAGTCGATGAAAGTGTATTGGCCTTGTCTGATGATAAAATGCTTCTGCGCAGCAATACTGCACTTGGTCACGGCAATATAGATAACGTCGATACGGTGGTCTATGTGCGGCCTGAAAACTTTTCATCTTCAAATAATTCTCTTATAGCAAGAGAAATTGAAAAAATTAATCGTAACTTTACAGAGCGTAATGAAGGTTATGTCCTGATCGGTCCCGGTCGTTGGGGTTCAAGCGATACGGCTCTCGGTATTCCTGTAAAATGGCCGCACATATCGTCGGCTCGGCTTATAGTGGAGTCTTCGCTTGGCAACTATCGTATTGAACCGAGTCAGGGAACCCATTTTTTCCAGAACCTGACATCATTCGGCGTAGGTTACTTCACCATTGATCCGTCATCAAATGACGGTATTTATGATGTGGAGTATTTAAACCGCCGGCCGGCTATTTATGAAAGCGATTTTATAAGGATAGTCAAGTTTGACTCTCCTTTGGTCATAGGCATTAACGGTCGTAAAGGAGAGGGAGTTGTGGTAAAACCCGAGTAGACGTACCAATTACATTTTAACGAAAAAGAAGATTATGGCATTCTTTAAAGCTTTAGGCAGAGCTTTTGGCTTCGGAGGAGGTGAGGATTATGATAACAATGATGCTCCTTCAACCGCAGTCCACCCTTATAATAGATCGCAGGAACCGTCGGCGTATGTCGATGACCGGCATGATGGGGCCCATATTCGACCTGCCGTAAGGCAAGAGTCTGATGAGTTTCCTTTGACTTTTTTTGACGGTATACTCGAGGTTTTCAATAATGCACAGCCCGATTTTATAAAACGATGTCTTGACAAGGAGGCACAGCGTCGTTATCTTTACGATGCGTTGGATGCTTCTTTTCAGGAATACCTTGTATCAGAACGTCATCGTATAAAGAGCGAGACCGATACGGATGTGCGTTCGGAAAGGGACCGTTTTAAAACCGAAATCGAAGCTCTTAAAGAAAAGTGCAAGTCGGCCGAAGGCCGGGAAAATGACTCGGAGCAGAAGCGTCTTAGCGCTGACCGTCAGAAACGCGCTCTGAATAACAAAGTACAGGAGCTTGAGATGCGTATAAAGACTATTGAAGCCGAAAAAGAGCAGCTTAATCTTGAAAACCGCAGCCTGCTGAACAAGATAAAAGTAATCGGTGTGCTTGAGGGCGATGCTAAAGCTGACGACGGGGCGGTATCAGGTTCGGAACTGGATGCTTTAAGGGCGGAAATCGACAGTCTTAAGAAGGAATCGGAGGAGACAGCCGTGCAATATAAGGAGCGTATGGCTATGGCCGACCTCATGTTGTCGGAGACTCGTAATATGAATGCAAAATCAAACAAGGAACTTGAGAGCGTGAAGTCGGAGCTTGAAGTGCTTCGTAAAGAGCATGACGATACGCTTGAAAAACTCCGGATTACGGGTGAAGAGCTTGATAATGCCAACTCTACGCTGGCTATAGCAAATGATGTTCAGGAAAAGGTGGCGCGTTTTGAAGAGATTATCGGCGAGCGTGACCGTCGAATAAAAGAGCTTCGTCGCGATAAAGACAAGCAGGCACTTCGTATAGCGGAGCTTGAACGTGCCAACTCTCTGCTTCAGGAGGGTATAGACCAGACAATGCGTGAACGTGCCGAAGAAGAGGCTCGGCTTAAAAAAGCGTTGGAAGAGATAAGTAATGACAGTGCGCCCAAGCCTGCGGAGAAAGTGCGCCGGCGCAAAAAGACTGTCCCCAAAATTTCCGCTATAGACGAGACCCTCGACGATACACAGTGGCTTGTGGGAACCCCTCCGGAAGGTATGGTGGCCAAGACTACCGCGGTGACTTCTGACACAGACTTCGGCTATCAGGAACCGGCAAGAAAGACTCCGCCTGAAAATTCGGCCCAGATGTCGCTCTTTTAATCCTTAAAGTGTTTTAATAAAGTTGCAAAAAATGAATGTTTCAAGGTTATTTTATTCGTTGATCGGCACCGCACTTGTTGCCGTATGTCCGCTGTCGGCAGCGGTTACCGCCGACGATATTGCTCCTTATGTATATCCCGCCAACGCTTCGGCAGCACCGGGTGCGATGACTTATCTTGGCGACGGCAAAACATATGTGTCGATAAGCGACGATGGCAAGCGCATAGTTAAGTACGATATAAAATCGGGCAAGGAATTGGGAGTAATGCTTGATGTTGAGACTGCGCGTGAAAGTCGTATCAAATCTATTCAATCCTATATTCTAAGTCCGGATGAATCCTATATATTGGTGTGTGAGAAGTCGGAGTCTATATACCGCAGGTCATCTAAGGCAGCTTATTATGTTTATGAGGTCCGTCATAACATATTTACTCCGTTGAGTACCGAGCATCCGGTTCAGCGTGCTCCCCAGTGGTCGCCTGACGGACGCATGATAGCGTTTGTCGCCGACAATAATATATATATACGTAAACTTGATTATAACACTGAAGTTGCGGTAACCAAGGACGGAGAGATAAATAAAGTTATAAACGGTGTGCCCGATTGGGTATATGAGGAGGAGTTTGACACCACTTGTTCTATGGTGTGGTCACCTGACAATCTTACTTTTTGCTATCTGAAATATAATGAGACTGATGTGCCAATGTATTCGTTTACATTGTATGAAGGCACATGTGACCCTAAAACCGATTATACATTGTATCCGGGACGCTATACATATAAATATCCGGTTGCCGGAAAGCCAAACTCGCGTGTCACTCTTCACAGCTATGACATAGATACGCGCAAGACCAAGGATATTGTATTTAACGACGAACGTATAGAATACATACCGCGTATAGCTTATGCCTACCGTCCCGAACGGCTTATGGTAACCACTCTTAACCGTGCGCAAAACCGTATTGAGATGTATGCTGTCAATCCTAAGTCGACTGTAGCCAAATCCGTGTATGTCGATGAGGCCTCTACAGGATGGATAGATCCGTCGGCATGGGAAAACACAAAGTTTTATCCTGATTTTTTTATGATTACTTCAGAGCAGTCGGGATACAATCATGTATATCAATACAGTTATTCGGGAGCCCGTATGCGTCAGGTTACTTCCGGCGACTTTGACGTGACTGCTTATTATGGCTGTGAGCCTGTGTCGGGTGTGCATTATTTCCAGTCTACCGTATCGGGTGCAGTAAATCGAGTGGTGAGTCGTGTCGATGCTAAGGGTAAGGTGACAGATTTAGGTGATATGAGAGGTGTGTCATCGGCTTCTTTTTCTCCCGATATGGCTTATATGACACTCTCTTACAGCAATGTCACCACTCCTCCTGTACATACGCTTTGCACTTCTGCCGGCAAGGAGATAAGGATACTTGAAGACAATGCCGGTGTGAGAGCTCGTTACGGCAATATACCGACAAAGGAGTTCTTTACTGTCGCTTCTGACGGATACACTTTGAATGGTTTTGTGCTTAAACCCTCTGATTTCTCATCGTCTCGAAAATATCCGGTTATAATGTATCAATACAGCGGGCCCGGCTCACAGGAAGTTCTTGACCGTTGGCGTATGGACTGGGATTACTTTTTTGTACAGCAGGGTTATATAGTTATGTGTGTGGACGGTCGTGGTACAGGAGGCCGCGGAAAAGCATTTAAGGATTGTGTATATAGAAACCTTGGACATTATGAGACTATAGACCAGATAAATGCGGCCAAATATGCGGCGTCGTTGCCGTATGTGTCCAAAGTAGGTATATTCGGATGGAGTTATGGAGGATATGAAAGTCTTATGGCTGCATCACAATATGATTACGATGCGGCTGTGGCTGTAGCTCCAGTTACCGACTGGCGTTATTATGACACGGTATATGCCGAACGATATATGCTTACTCCTCAGGAAAACGAGGATGGTTACAACAGCAGCGCGCCTGTCAATTATGTGGACCGGATCAAGACTCCTCTTTTGATAATGCACGGTACGGCTGACGATAATGTGCATCTGATGAATACTATGCAGTATGTATCGGCCTTGCAGTCGTCGGGTAAGGTTTGTGATATGTTGCTGTTCCCCAATATGAACCATTCGATCAACGGATGCAATTCTCGCTCGCTCGTATATCTCAACATGCTTAACTTCTTTGACCGTAATTTGAAGTAATATGGATGAATACAGCCGCGATAAAGCTAATTTTTTCGGTATTCAGAGTCTTCTGTATAGCTGGATAAGATCAGTGGGTACACTGGTCGTGATACTTTTCGTGTCAATGTATGTGTCGAAGATATGGCTGCCGGCTGTTGTGCTCTTTATGGAATTTCTCCTTATAAGACGCTTGAATATATTGCGTAATTCCGATACTCCGATGTGCAACATGCTTCCGTTCATGATGACACGGGTACTTATTGTCGCTGCAATAGTTATGGTGACGATAAACTTGTATTATATGAAGTTTATTGATCCTCAGGAGTATGTTGTAGGAACGGCAAACCGAAAAATTCCGTATATAACCATCCTTGTGATATCTCCTGTAACGCTTGTCGTGACCTTATGGGCCTATATGCGCAGACATAAGATAGGTTTTTGTAAAGAATGTCGCATACGGTACGGTACACCGTCTGAGCGCGGTTTTATCGGAAAAGTGTTCAGTAGCGAAAGCCGTTATCAGTTACGGATGCTGATATTTATATCGGCAGGCATCACGGCCTATACATGGATATACTATTATATGAAGTATTCCAATGTCAATCTTAACCATGCTGACCTGTTTTATTATGTGTGGATTCCGATAATACTGTATGTGCTGTCAATAATATATCTTGGTCGCAGGTATTTCAATATTTATTTGTTTTTCAGGCAGAATATAGTAGGTGACGCTACAATGAAGGTATCATCGACTTTGTTGCGTTATATAATCGTTTCCGGCGACAGTGTGTTTCTTGACGATGTAGCCGGTCAAGGCTCTCGGAAAGACACACCTGCATCGGTCAATATACCATATCGGGAGAGGATGACTTTAAATGATGCGAAAGTCATGTTTGAGCAAATATCGGGTCTGCGCGATGAGTTCAATATGCGTTTTCTGTATGTAAATGCAAATAAAGAGTCGGCATGCAATATATTTCATTACCTATGTGTGCTGAAGTCACATAACTCGATTGAGGGTTCTGATTTTAACGGCAAGTGGTATAAGCAGTCACATCTGGAGAGAATGTTGAGTGAAGGTCTTGCGTCGTCGCTTCTTACGAGCGAAATCCATCGTATATATACGGTGACTATGGCAAGCAAGACTTATGATCGCAAGGGACACCGGCTTTATGGTATAAAGCATTATAAACCGTCATTCCGCCTTCGCGATCTTGATGATATTGACGTGGACTTCAATGATCCTGTATGGCTTATGATTGCCGATGACAATGAAGATCGGCCATTTTTCCAGCTTCGTAAATTATGGCGTAAATATGTCAGTGGAGAAAACATCACCTAAGATGATTGTTATTACAGGACCTACGGCGTCGGGAAAGACCGGACGTGCTGTGGATGTGGCCAAAGCTCTTGGTGGAGAGGTTATAAGTGCTGATTCTCGTCAGCTGTATCGAGGCATGGATATCGGTACTGGCAAAGATTTGGCGGAGTATGGCGATATACCTTATCACATGATTGATATCTGTGAACCGGGATATCGTTATAATCTATATGAGTATCTGCGTGATTTCGATACTGTATATAATGATATATGTGATCGTGGACGGATGCCCGTACTTTGTGGTGGTACGGGATTGTACGTCGAATCGGTAGTTAATGGTGTGCGTCTTCCCGAAGTTCCGGAGAATACGGCTTTAAGAACTCGGCTTAAAGGCAGATCTTTGGCCGAGCTTACGGAGATGCTGTCGCGTATAAAAGTGCTTCATAACACGACTGATGTCGATAGCTGTCAGCGAGCGATAAGAGCGATCGAAATACAGATGTATTACCGTGAGCATCCCGATGAAGCCGTATTGACCGAACCGCATCCGATGAAAAATGTCACGATTGTCGGTGTCGACATCGATCGTGAGAATCGTCGTCGCCGCATAACGACAAGATTGAAAAAACGTCTTGACGAAGGTATGGTGGACGAGGTCAAAGCGCTTATTGATGGAGGAGTAAAGCCTGACGACCTGATATATTACGGGCTTGAGTATAAATATCTGACGCTGTATGTCACCGGACAGCTTCAGTATGACGATATGGTTTCCCAGCTTGAGATTGCGATTCATCAATTTGCCAAACGTCAGATGACATGGTTCCGCGGAATGGAGCGACGAGGCTTTACTATACATTGGCTACCGTGGGATATGGGACAATCGGAGTTCGTAGAAACGGTGAAAAAATTATTGTAGCATAATTCCTTAAATACATTCGGTCCATGAAAAAACAAATTCTATTATTACTTGCTCTAATTTCTGTAGCCTTATGTCATGCTCAGGTCAGATCATATTATTCTCCGGAAGAGCTGGATAAGAGCGATTGCGTGTTTTATATCGACACTATGTCATGTGAAATACTTATAGAGGCTCGTGCAGCATTGACTTCCAATCGAGAACGATATGGTAAAAGTTCTGATTATTGGAGTATCGCTTGGAACTATAGAACCCAATATGATTATGATTACGTACGTGTTCAGGCCCGCAATATAGACTTTGGACATCTTACCGATCAAAGAGTGCTTGATATAGAGTATGGTACAATGCATGGCGGTTGCGATGAGGTTAAAGAATTGATATCGGTGAAGAAGGGCGTCGACTCATATAACGGTTACAATACTCTTGCCGTAGAGTGGAGCGGGGGACGAATGAAGGTTTTTGTCGGATCCAAGAGGCTTGAAAAAGTACTGGATATAATGGTGGCTCTACCCGTATTACCTCAATGCAGGATAATATCGGCGGGTGAACTGAATGTACAGTCGCTTGTAGTTGAGTGTCCTGAAAATCGCATGGCAATGTTGACATGTCCACTTACGGAAACCGAAGTATTGTCAATGCTTGAAAATTCTGTCGATCCTACAGAAGGACTGTGGATGTATCTTGATAGAGACACAGATGATAATCGCGCACGGCTGGGTGGACGCTATACATTTTATATTATACGGTATAATGATAGCTATCTGCTCCTTTACAAGTCGGGAGCTGAAGTCAATGCGTCGCAGTGGTCTCCGCTTATGATCAAAGGACGTATGAAGCCCACACGTTTTGTAGGACACTATGATTTGGTGTGGTATGACAGTCTGTTGGAACCGATGGATGACGATACTTATGCATCAATAGATGGTGCCGGCATATTGACAGTGGAATTTCCCGTGTATCGCAGTCGTATGCGGTTTTATCGTAAGTAGGTATGAGATTGGGGGCACGTTAAAATATGGTTATTCTCTTATTTCCATGATTTCACCCGACTCCTTTATATAACGTATTTTGTAATCAAGCATGTCAAGTATGACTTCGCGGGGTTCATTGTGTGCGGCAAAGACTTCACCCACACTCTCTGTCTCCATTAGATACTGTACCAATTTGGGCTCCAGTTTGTCTTCAACAAATATCTGTGGTAGTTTTTCGCCGTTCCCATTTATATATGTCCACTGGAAGTCGCTGTCAAAAGTTATTGAGGCTCCGTTTTTAATCGTGACATAGTAGGTGCCGTTGTTTTCGTCGTAAGAACTTATATTTGACAGTGGATAGTATGTTGATATAAATGTGCTGATGGGGCCCGGCAGACTGTCCCACAGACTGTGGCTGCAAGCCATCAGCATCAATATTGCGATTACTCCGGCAATCTCTTTCTTGTATATCATACGTCTGGCGTTTTTAGAGGTAGTTACAATTTGACAACGTTTTATACTTAATTTATGTTCTTGATATTAAAAATTTAATATTTGGGTCTTAAGGGTGAATTAAGCTCAACAAATTATAATTTACATATATAGACATGTCATTGATGTAATATTGATTATGGTACAAACATAATTTGCTGTCAAGTGTTTTTATAATTGATAGTACAATATGTCTAATTAAATATCATCAATAACAATGGACAGCAAGAAAAATAAAAGTATCAAAGGTACTAAGACCGAAAAAAATCTTGTAAATGCTTATATGAGTGAATCGGCCGCTTACAGTCGTTATATGTATTATAGCGCGCAGGCTACAAAAGAGAGCTATTTCCCCATAGCAAAGGTTTTTGAGGAAACTGCAGCCAATGAACTACGTCATGGAAAAGTCTTTTTTAAATTTCTTGAAGGTGGTTCTGTAGAGTGTGTCCTTGATGTAGATGCAGGTGTCATAGGCGATACCGCATCCAATCTTGCCACTGCGGCCGAAGAAGAGAAGAAAGAAGGGGTAGAGCAGTACACTGCCGCCGCCAAGGTAGCTGATGAAGAGGGTTTCCCCGAAATAGCAAGTCATTTTAGAGAAATAGCTGAGATAGAGCAGCATCATCGCGACCGTTTTGAGAAATATCTGGAGCAGGTTAAGGCCGGTACCGTATGGAAACGTGACCATGTAATTAAATGGCAGTGTCTTGTATGCGGATATATACATGAAGGTAAAGAGCCGCCGAAGGAATGTCCTGCATGTGATCACCCGCGTGAACACTACATGGCTCTTGATATGACTCTCTAAATGAATAATGAACAAAAATAGTAAAGGCCATCGACATTGTCGATGGCCTTTACTATTTTTGTTCATTATTCGTCGGTGGATGTCTCCGCATATGATTTGAGGAGTTTTTCCTGTACGTCGGATGGAACAAGTTCGTATGACGAGAACTTCATCGTAAATGAAGAACGTCCGCCGGTTATGGAGCTAAGTGCCGTAGAGTATGACGACATCTCTTTCAATGGTACTCGTGCCTGAATCTTTTCGAAGCCGTTGTCGCTCGACATTCCCATTATTATGGCACGGCGTCCTTGCAGGTCGCTCATTACATCGCCCATCACGTCAGCAGGCACCATAACTTCCACGTCATAAACCGGTTCGAGAATCTTGGGGTTGGCGTTACGGAACGCTTCGCTGAATGCGTTACGTCCTGCAAGACGGAATGAAATTTCATTGGAGTCAACCGGATGCATCTTTCCGTCATATATGCAAACTCTCACATCGCGTGCGTAAGAACCTGTAAGCGGTCCTTGCTCCATGCGGTCCATAAGTCCCTTGACTATAGCCGGGATGAAACGAGCGTCAATGGCACCGCCCACTATACAGTTGTGAATGACAAGCTTGCCTCCCCATTCGAGAGGTATCTCCTGAGTGTCGCGAACATTCATCTTGAATTCCTGATTGCCGAATTTATATGTATCCGGTGCAGGCATGCCTTCAGTGTAAGGCTCTATGATAAGATGAACTTCTCCAAACTGTCCGGCGCCTCCCGACTGTTTTTTGTGACGATAGTCGGCACGGGCAGCCTTTGTGATGGTTTCGCGATATGGTATTTTGGGCTCATCGAAGACAATAGGTAACTTGTCATTGTTTTCCACACGCCATTTTAGTGTGCGCAGATGAAATTCACCTTGTCCCGACAGAATTGTCTGTTTAAGCTCTTTGGATTGTTCTATCTGCCAAGTCGGATCCTCTTCGTGCATACGGGTGAGTATCTCACTGAGTTTCTCCGCATCGCTTTCTGTTACGGGGCGTATGGCTCTCTGATATTTAGGAGCCGGATACTTGATGAAGTCAAATTTGTATTCGCATCCTTTCTCGTTAAGAGTATTGCCTGTACGGGCATCTTTCAGTTTTACCGTAGCGCCTATATCGCCTGCGCATAACTTGTCGACCGGAGTTTTGATTTGGCCGCATACGCAGAATATCTGAGCCAAGCGTTCTTTGCTTCCGCGGTCCATGTTATTCAGGTCAACGCCGGGAGTAAGGGTGCCGCTCATGACCTTGAAGTAACTTACTTCGCCGATATGTGGCTCCACAGTAGTCTTGAACATGAAAAGCGAGAGCGGACCGTTGCTGTCGGGTTTAATTTCGTCACCTTCCGAGTCGACCGGTGCCGGCATATCTTCCACAAACGGCACGACGTTGCCGAGGAACTCCATCATACGGCGTACACCCATATCCTTGAGTGCGCTTACACAGAATACTGGATATATCGAGCGGTCAACAAGTCCTTTGCGTATGCCTTCGCGCATTTCGTCTTCAGAGAGATGGCCTTGGTCAAAGAATTTCTCCATCAAAGTCTCGTCATTTTCAGCTGCGGCCTCAACGAGTTTCTGGTGAAGTTCCTGTGCTTTGTCATGTTCTTCAGCCGGTATTTCTTCAATCGTAGGCACTCCACCGTCGGGGCCCCATGAGTACTTCTTCATGAGAAGAACATCAATCATGGCGTTGAAGCCCGGACCTACGTTTATCGGGTACTGTATAGGGGTGACTTTCGGACCGAATATTTCGGTCATCTGTTCTATTACATTGTCATAATCTGCTTTTTCACCGTCAAGCTGATTCATGGCAAATATGACTGGCTTTTTTAACTGAGCCGTAGTGCGGAATATGTTCTGTGTACCTACTTCTACTCCGTATTGTGAGTCAATAAGTATCACTCCTGTATCGGTTACGTTCAGAGCAGTGATGGCGTTGCCCACGAAGTCATCGCTGCCCGGACAGTCGATTACATTTAATTTCTTGTTAAGAAATTCAGCATAAAAAATGGTAGAGAATACCGAGTAGCCATACTCCTTCTCCACCGGGAAATAGTCACTGACCGTATTATTGCCTTCAACGGTACCGCGACGTTTTATAACTCCACACTCGTAAAGCATTGCTTCGGCGAGTGTGGTTTTCCCCGAGCCCTTGCTTCCAAGCAGGGCTATGTTCTTGATTTCGTTTGTTTGGTAAACCTTCATGTTATTAGAGAGTTTTAGTTATACAATGTTGTTTATTAAAATTAGTGAGCCGCAAATTATAAATTTTTTATGAGAAATCCTATTATGTTACATATGTTACAAAACATAAAACGGATACGGCTGATAATAAAGCCGTATCCGTCCTATATATAATGTATTAAGTTTTAAGAAATAAATGTCATCGTTACAATGATTCGCATTCTGAGAGCCATAGAGCTGCCGATGCGTCGGAGGGCATACGCCAGTCACCGCGTGGCGACAGGCATACACTGCCTACTTTGGGGCCGTCGGGAAGACATGAGCGTTTGAACTGTTGGTTGAAGAACCTTCTTATAAATATTTTCAGCCAATGTCTGATGACATCATCGTCATAGGTACCGGTAAAAGCATGACGGGCCATGAAGAATATGCGTTTAGGCGAGAAGCCGTAGCGCAATATATAATATAGGAAGAAATCGTGCAGTTCATACGGCCCCACAAGGTCCTCTGTCTTCTGTTTTATATTGCCGTCGGAGTCAGCCGGAATCAGTTCAGGACTTATAGGAGTGTCGATTATGTCTTCGAGTGTCGATTTTTCTTTGTCGCTGAACGCATGAGTGGCAAACCATCTTACCAGATATAGTACAAGTGTTTTTGGTATGCTGGCGTTGATGCCGTACATAGACATGTGGTCACCATTGTATGTGGCCCATCCGAGAGCGAGTTCCGACAGGTCGCCGGTGCCGAGTACCATGCCTCCTGTCTGGTTGGCGACATCCATAAGTATTTGCGTGCGTTCACGTGCCTGTGAGTTTTCATATGTCACGTCATGATTGTTTATGTCATGACCTATATCCTGAAAATGCTGTTTTACCGATGCAGCGATCGGAATCTCGCGTATTGTTATGCCGAGAGCTTTCATAAGTTCCATGGCATTGGTATATGTGCGGTCGGTAGTACCGAAGCCGGGCATGGTTATGCCTGTTATGCTTTTACGGTCAAGGCCGAGACGGTCAAATGTCATGACAGCCACCAGCAACGCAAGAGTAGAATCCAATCCGCCCGATATGCCGATTACGAGCCGGTTGGTACGGGTAGCCTCAAGTCTGCGTGCCAGCCCCGCTATCTGTATATTTACAATCTCTTCGCAACGGCGGTCCACAATCTCGCCCGATGCCGGAACAAACGGTCGAGGATTTATTGTACGCATCAGTTTGTCATCGGTGCTGGGTATCGTGGCCGCTGTATCGGATATATGATAGGGCAGCCGAAGTTCTCTTCGCGTGCAGTCACCGAATGAACGCATGTGCATACGGTCGCGGCGCAGGGCTTCTATGTCGATATCGGCTACTGTATGGCTCGGTTCATGGCTCCAGCGCTTATTGCATGCAATCAGTGTCCCGTTTTCTGCTATTATGGCTTTACCGTCAAATACCAGATCGGTGGATGACTCTCCGTATCCTGCCGATGAATATATGTAAGCTGCCATACAACGGGCCGACTGCTGTTGTATAAGGTTTTGAAGGTATCCGTATTTACCTATTATATCGTCGGAAGCCGAGAGGTTAAATATCACTTCCGCTCCGGCAAGTGAGGCTCGTGACGACGGTGGTATCACGGTCCACAGATCTTCACATATCTCTATCGCACATTTCACCCCGCCGATATTCAATAGCTGCCGGGTGCCGAACGGAATATTATTTTGCCCGTTGACAGAGATAAACGATATGTCGGTGTCCGGAGCAGACATAAACCATCGTTTTTCATAAAACTCATTGTAATCGGGCAGATATGTCTTTGGCACAATTGCGGCTATTTTACCTCCGGATATGGCTACAGCACAGTTATACATCTGTCCGTCGACGCATAACGGCGCTCCTACTATAATTACGGCTTTTGTCGTAGCGGAAAAAACGGTGAGTTTTTCTATACCTCTCAATGCGGACTCAATCAAAGTCGAGTTGTGAAACAGATCGCCGCATGTATAGGCCGTGACACATAGCTCCGGAAATACTATTACCGAAGCGCCGATAGCCGCTGTCTCCGCAGTTATTGCCTCAATTGAAGCTATGTTGTAATCTACGTCGGCGACATTTACCTTAGGAACAGCCGCCGCTACCCTTAAATATCCGTGGTTCATGACAAATGTTTTTGCAAATGTAACAAATATGCGGAAATATTCGTTTTATGAAGTCGGTGAATCTAAAGAAATATATTGGAAAAGTTGATTAACTTTGTGGAAATAAATTGATATGAATACAACTGATAAAGTATCATGCAATATAATCGTATCGCTGCTTGTGAAGCATGGCATTGAAGAGGTCGTAGTGTCACCCGGATCACGTAATGCCCCGCTTGTGCTTGCCATGTCGAAGTGCGCGGCTTTAAAAAAGACTGTGGTCATCGATGAACGTAGCGCTGCCTTCATTGCGTTGGGCAAGGCGTCGGTCAGCGGCAAGCCTGCGGCTCTTGTATGCACATCAGGCACTGCGGTACTTAACTATGCTCCTGCCGTGGCCGAGGCTTATTACAGGCGTGTGCCGTTGATTGTAATATCGGCCGACCGACCGATGGAGTGGATTGATCAGGATGACAGTCAGACATTGCGTCAATACGAGGCTTTGTCACACTACGTCAAGCGTAGTTATAACATACCGGCCGACTGCAGCGCCGACAATATGCAGTGGTATACCAATCGTGTAGTCAACGATGCGTTGCTCTGTGCCGTATCGGGGCGTAAATCACCCGTACATATAAACGTGCAGCTTGACAATCCGTTGGACGGCATGGCTTGCTTTAATGATACTCGGTGGACTTCGCGCGACATAACTCGCATGTCTGCGCAACAACGATTGTCCTATGATGATATGACGCGGCTTATCGGCCGATGTGGCTTGTCGTCTAAGATAATGATTATCGCCGGCTTTATGGAGCCCGACAGTGAGTTGCTTGACGCGTTGAAGCGCTTGGCAGTCCGTGATAATGTCGTTGTTATGACCGAAACTGTGGCCAATCTTCATTCAGATATGTTCATAGGGCGCATTGATGCCACACTTTCGGCGATGGATGATGTGAGGAAATACAATATGCGTCCTGACATTGTCATTACTGTCGGCGGGGCTATCGTGTCGCGTTTTATAAAGCAGTATCTGAGAACGACCGACATAAAGGAACATTGGCATGTCGGATTTACTGACGATACTGTAGATTGCTTCCGCAAACTTACGGTAAGTGTGAATATAGAGCCGAGATGCTTTTTTTTAGATCTTGCCGAAGCATTGTCCGAGGCTGATACTTCACATTGTAATTTCAGAAAAGAATGGCATACTGTAGCCGACGAAGGTGAAAGAGTACATGAGCGGTATCTTGACACCGTGCCGTGGTGTGATCTTACGGCCATGCGATATGTTTTCAATAATTTGCCTGACGGATGCAACATTCAGTTGTCCAACGGTACAGCCGTACGGTATGCGCAGCTGTTTTCTTCGTCGGTGGTGGCGCGATGTGACTGCAACCGCGGAGTGAGCGGTATTGACGGCAGCACATCGACTGCAGTCGGAGCTTCAACCGTTTATAACGGAACTACCTTGCTTATAACCGGCGACATGAGCGCTCAGTACGACATTGGAGCTCTTGCAGCCCCTTGCATCACTCCGAAATTCAAAATGATAGTGCTTTGTAACGGCGGGGGAGGAATATTCCGGTTTATAAAAAGTACGTCACAGCTTGAAGAACTGGATGAGTATTTTGTGGTAGACCGTCCGTTTCCGGTAGCAAAACTTGCAGACGCTTACGGCTTCAGCTATTTTGAGGCGTACGATAAGGATACTCTTGCCGTCTCATTACTCGGTTTTATTGCGGAAAAAGAACGTCCGTCCATGCTGGCGTTATACACTTCATCGCAATTGAGCGCTGAAGTACTTCGGGAATATTTTCTACAAAAGATTTGAAAAACAAGAAAAACAGGAGTAAGCCTATTAAAAAGACGTGAAAATTTGCATAAATGCAGAAAAATTAGTTACTTTGCACACTGTTTTTAGGCTCATCCTGTAAAGTTGTTGAGAATGATGCACTTAGCAATGATATGAGAACTGAGATGGCGGCCTAAGGCAGAATGTGTTAATTAAATAACAAACTCAAAAGATAACAACAGCCATGTCAAAGATTTGTCAAATCACAGGCAAGAAAGCGATGGTGGGCAACAATGTGTCGCACTCAAAGCGTCGCACCAAGCGCAAATTCAACGTTAACCTCTTCGAGAAGAAGTTTTACTGGGTAGAGCAGGATGCGTGGATCCGCCTCACTATCTCAGCAGCCGGTCTTCGTACCATCAATAAGCTCGGTCTTAACACCGCTATGCAGCAAGCTGCCGAAAAGGGTTATTTAACTGGTAAAGACATTAAATTTTTAGATCTATAACGAACTATGGCAAAGAAAGCTAAAGGTAATAGAGTTCAAGTGATCCTTGAGTGCACCGAACACAAGGCAAGCGGCATGCCCGGCACTTCTCGTTATATTACTACCAAAAATAGAAAAAATACTACCGACCGCTTGGAGCTTAAGAAGTATAATCCTATCCTCAAGCGAGTTACAGTTCATAAAGAAATTAAATAATACTCCTAAGATATGGCAAAGAAAACCGTAGCATCACTTCAAAAAGGTGAAGGACGTACCTACAGCAAGGTCATCAAAATGGAGAAGTCTCCCAAGACCGGTGCTTATGTATTCAAAGAAGAGATGGTTCCCAACGATCAGGTAAAGAACGCTCTTAAATAAGATTTAAGGATAAGACTATAATATAAATAAGGATGTCGGCAGATGAAGCGGCATCCTTATTTTGTTTAATGGAGCCGTATGGCGTGGCTGAATACAGTGTTACGGACGTCGTTTTTTGACATGGTCATAATTAAATTATTACAAATAAAAAGATTATGTCGAAAAAAAATATTATCTTTGCGGCCGTACAATAAAAAATATCGATATGTATAAGGAGCCGATTAGTGTGGACCTGCTTTTTGAAACAAGTTGGGAGGTTTGTAATAAGATAGGCGGTATATATACGGTGCTGTCTACAAAAGCCAAGACTCTTCAGAATTTATACAAGGATAAGACAATATTTATTGGCCCTGATGTCTGGACCAAGGAGAATCCGTCGCCTTACTTCGTGGAATCGCGAGTATTGCTTAAGGAATGGAAAGCTCAGGCTAATCTTCCGGAAGGTGTAAGCATAAGAGTAGGACGTTGGAACATACCCGGCAAACCGATTGTGGTATTGGTGAAGTTTGACGGGATGTATTCTGTTAAAGATGAATTTTATGGACGCATGTGGCAGTTATACGGTGTCGATTCACTGCATGCTTACGGCGACTATGACGAAGGTTGTGCTTTCGCTCATGCTTCGGGATTGGTTATTGAGAGCTATTGCGATTACATAGGCATACGCGATAAAAAGGTGATCGCTCACTTCGATGAATGGACTACCGGCATGGGACTTCTGTATGTAAAGGACCGCTTGCCGAGTGTAGGCACGATATTTACCACCCATGCTACATGCATAGGCCGAAGTATATGTGGAAACGGCAAACCGCTGTATGATTATCTCCGCGGATATAACGGCGACCAGATGGCTATGGAGTTGAACATGCAGTCCAAGCACTCGCTTGAGAAGGCTGCCGCTAATGCCGCCGATTGCTTTACCACAGTCAGCGATATTACGGCAATGGAGTGCGAGCAGTTGCTCGAACGTCGTCCGTTGGTTACTCCTAACGGATTTGAGCAGAACTTTGTGCCGTCCAAGGGCAAGTTTGCTCCGGCACGCGACGCCGCACGCAGCAATCTGCTTAACGTCGCTTCTTCGCTTACCGGATGTAAATTCTCCGATGACACGTTTATTGTGGCCACTTCCGGACGTTGCGAGTACCGCAATAAGGGTATAGATCTTTATCTTGATGCGTTGGCTCGTCTGCGTGACTTGAATGTGAAGCGTCAAGTGATAGCGTTTGTTATGGTACCCGCATGGGCAAAAGAGCCGCGAAAAGACCTTGAATCGGCTCTTGCTCTCAGACGCAAGCAGCCGCTTGCCGATCCGGTCATCACCCATATTCTTAACAACCCCACTGAAGATCCTATAAATTGTCGTATTCATGAAATAGGTTTTGCCAATACTAAAACCGACCGCATAAAGGTCATATATGTCCCGAGTTATCTAAACGGTGACGACGGCATATTCAACAGCACATATTATGACCTTCTCATAGGAATGGATGCCACAGTTTTCCCCTCGTACTATGAACCATGGGGATATACTCCGCTTGAAAGCATAGCTTTCGGAGTTCCCACGATCACTACGACTCTGTCGGGATTCGGGCAATGGATCCTGACATCAGAGGACAATACCTTCAGTGAATCGGGAGTCAATGTCATTGCACGAGGTGATTTCAACTACGATGAAGTCGCCGATCGCATAGCGCGTTCGCTCGAATATCTTGTCGGGCTCGACTCCTCAGATATGGCTATAATAAGGTCCCGAGCCATGAATACCGCTTCATTGGCAGCGTGGAGCTATTTTATAAAGTATTATGTCGAGGCGTTTGCCATTGCGCTTGAAGCTGCGCAGACACGTACCTCCGGCAGATAATACTAATCAAGACATGAAAATAAATTAAACCAAATTAGATTCAATTATGAAACTACAAGTGAGCAACACAAATGCACCCTCTTGGCGTGACATTATGGTAAAATCAGATTTACCTTCAAAGCTCAAACCCCTCGAGGTTATGTCCCTCAATCTGTGGTGGGTATGGAACAGTGAGGGAAAATCTCTATTCCGTGACATTAATCCCGACCTATGGCGTGCTGTAGGAGAGAATCCCGTGATGCTTCTGCAGCGTCTCGGTTTTGATCGCCTTCAGGAGATTATTAAGGATGAAGAACTGATGTCGCGTATCGAAACAGTGTATGCCGACTTCAAGGCTTACATGAAAGAGCCCATGCGCAAGGATGTACCTTCGGTGGCTTACTTTTCGATGGAATATGGTCTGTGCAATGCTCTCAAAATATACTCCGGAGGTCTTGGCGTATTGGCCGGCGACTATATAAAGGAGGCTTCCGACAGCCGTGTTGACATGACAGCGGTGGGCTTTCTCTATCGTTATGGCTATTTTACCCAGACTTTGTCGGTTGACGGACAGCAGATAGCCAACTATGAGCCGCAGAACTTCAATGAACTTCCTATTGAGCAGGTGCTTGATGATAACGGACATCCCGTTATCCTTGAAGTGCCTTATCCCGGACGTGTCGTTTATTCTCATATATGGCGTGTTAACGTAGGACGTATGAGTCTCTATCTGATGGATACTGACTTTGACATGAACAGCGAGTTTGACCGTCAGATAACTCACCAGCTTTATGGCGGTGACTGGGAAAACCGTATCAAACAGGAGTACATGCTCGGCATAGGCGGTATATTGATGTTGAAGAAACTCGGTATCAAGACCGACCTTTATCACTGCAACGAGGGCCATGCTGCGCTCCTTAACCTTCAGCGTCTTGTCGACTACGTGCAGGATGACAGACTCAACTTTAATGAGGCTCTTGAAGTAGTTCGCTCATCTTCGCTTTATACCGTACACACTCCCGTACCTGCAGGTCACGACTATTTTGACGAAGGACTGTTTGGCAAATATATGGGTGAGTTCCCTGCCAAACTCGGCATCTCTTGGAGCGATCTAATGAATATGGGACGTGAGAACCCTGATACAAACGAGCGTTTCTCAATGAGCGTGTTTGCGCTTAATACCTGTCAGGAGGCCAACGGTGTAAGCTGGTTGCACGGCGAGGTATCGAAGAAAATGTTTTCCGGTATCTGGAAAGGCTACGGATGGGAAGAGTCACATGTCGGTTATGTAACCAACGGCGTACATATGCCCACATGGGCGGCTTCAGAATGGAAAGAGCTTTACGAAAAGACATTCGGCAAAGACTTCTTCAATAACCAGAGCGACACTTCATTCTGGGAAAAAATATATGACGTATCGGACGAGGATATCTGGAATCTTCGTATGACGATGAAAAACAAGTTCATCAACTTCGTGCGCCGTGACTTCCGTGAAAAGTGGCTCAAGAACCAAGGCGATCCTTCGCGCATTATGTCGATTGTGGATAAGATCAATCCTAATGCGCTGATTATCGGTTTTGCGCGTCGTTTTGCCACATATAAGCGCGCTCATCTTTTGTTCTCTGATCTTGACCGTCTGTCGGCTATCGTGAACAATCCTAAGTTCCCCGTACAGTTCATATTCTCCGGAAAGGCTCATCCCGCCGACGGAGCCGGACAGGGTCTGATCAAGCGTATAATGGAGATTTCGCGTATGCCGCAGTTCCTCGGAAAGATTATATTCCTTGAGAATTATGACATGATTGTCGCCAAACGTCTTGTCTCGGGTGTGGACATCTGGTTGAATACTCCGACCCGTCCTCTTGAAGCATCCGGTACGTCAGGTGAAAAGGCCGAAATGAACGGTGTGCTTAACTTTTCGGTACTTGACGGATGGTGGTATGAAGGTTATCGTTTCTGCGAGAAAGCCGGATGGTCTCTTACCGACAAGCGTACATTTACCGACCAGTCGCAGCAGGATCAGCTTGATGCAGCTACCATATATTCAATGCTCGAAAACGAGATTGTACCGTTGTACTTTGCCAAGAATTCCAAGGGGTACTCTCCGGAGTGGATACAGTATATCAAGAATTCCGTAGCCAAAATAGCTCCCAACTTCACTATGAAGCGTATGATCGACGATTATATTGACCGTTTCTACGATAAAGAGGCCAAGCGTACAAAGAAGCTCAAGGCTCATGACTTTGCCATTGCCAAGGAGATTGTGGTTTGGAAGGAGAAAGTGGCTGCTTCTTGGCCCGGAGTGAAGGTGGTTTCAGTAAACGAGACTGTCGATCAGAACAACAGCAAGTCAGGTGAACCGTACACTACTGTAATTACATTGGACACCAACGGACTTGGCCGCGACCTTGCAATTGAAAATGTAATCTATAAGGTTGAGAACGGCGAAGAAAGACTTGTAAGAATTGAACAATTTAAGGCTATCGGTCAGGACGGCAATTTGGTGACATATGAATTGAAGTCCAAGATGCGTGAGTCGGGAGTGTTCCGTTATGCCTTCCGTGTATATCCTTACAACGACTTGTTGCCCCACCGTCAGGACTTTGCTTATGTCCTTTGGGTATAAACAAAAAGATTATTATAGCAAGAAAGTGGCGGGCCCTATTTGGTCCGTCACTTTTTTATTAATAAAATCAAAGATAAAGTTGTTTTTGAGAAAAGATTGTTGTATATTTAGCGAAGAAATAAAGTGTGACTATGAATAAGATTGAGGAATTGCTTTTTAATATAAACCTGCCTAAGCGACGGGCTTACCGTGGAGTTTTGCTGGTGGCTGAGCCGTTCCTTCGCGAAAGCTACTTCAATCATGCCGTTATCTGTCTTATCGACTATTGTAAGGGTAAGACTTCTATGGGTTTGGTAATGAATAAGTCCACCGTATATAATCTGTCTGATCTTGTAAGCTCGGTGACTCGCAAAGAGCCTGTGCCGGTTTATTGCGGAGGGCCCGTGTCATGTGACCGACTGTATTTTCTGCACACACTTGGCGATATTATCCCTGATGCTACTCCGATAGGCAATGGGCTGTATATAGGCGGCCGGTTTAAAGATATTATAGATTATGTAAATGCGGACTATCCTGTTGAAGGCAATGTGCGATTTTATCTTGGTTACAGTGGATGGGACATCGGGCAGCTGGATAATGAATTGCTCGAAAACGTATGGGCCGTGGCTCCTATTGTCGATGCCGGACAACTCCTTTTAGGCGGTGATGACGGATATTGGCATGATCAGGTGCGTTCTATGGGATACAATTATCGCGGATGGCTGTATCATCCTCAGAATCCGCGCCTCAACTGATAAGATATTGTAGCGAAAAAGCGTCGGAGTAGCTATTGCCTCTTCGCAGCCAAGAGCGCAGACGGCCGCATATTTTGTAGCCGCATCTACGGAATAATTCTATGCTCGGTGTGTTGTCTATAGGTATGATGGCCCATAATTGATGTAATCCTATGTGTTGTCCCGCATATTGTGCAGCGATTTTGAGCGCACGTTGTCCATAGCCTTTTTTTTGATGTTCCGGTGCTATGAGTATACCTATTCCGGCCCGACGGTTATGATGGTCGAAGTCATAAAAATCGATAGTGCCTACAGGTGTGTTGTCGTTTTTTAACGCAATCATCAGGCGCAATTGCCGGCATGCATATATGTCAGGAGTGTAATTCTCTATATAATCCCACAGACTTTTTCGAGAAAAGGGCGCTATGGAATTGCCCACAGACCATAGTGCGGTGTCATTCTCCCAACGATACAGAGCGTCGAGGTCTGTCGGCTCAAGCGCTCTCAGTATAAGTATGTCGTCATTCAATATAGATGTCATAGCAGAGTCCTGTTAAATGAATCGGCAAAAAGTGTACGGTTAAGTAGCGAGCGTCCGAGAGTGATTTCATCGGTGTACTCGATTTCGTTTCCGATAGATACACCGCGTGCAAGTTGAGTGATTTTTATAGGAAGCGTGCCGAGTTGCCGGTATATGTAGAAATTTGTTGTATCGCCTTCCATCGTGGCACTCAGGGCAAGTATGACTTCCGATACTTTTCCGTCGCGTACGCGGTCGACGAGCGATGTTATTTCGAGTTGGTCGGGACCGATGCCGTCCATCGGCGATATTACTCCGCCCAGCACATGATACAGTCCTCTGTATTGTCCTGTGTTTTCAATGCTCATGACGTCCTTGACATTTTCCACGACACATACGGTGGTGCGGTCGCGCGACGGATTGGAGCAGATAGGGCATGTTGCTTCTTCCGATATGTTGTGGCATGTGTGGCAATACCTTATACCTTCTCGCAGATTTATAATGGCTTCTCCGAGGGCACGGCCCGATTTCTTGTCTTGGCGCAGTATATGAAGAGCGAGGCGCAGGGCTGTTTTACGGCCTATGCCCGGCAGTCTTGACAGTTCATTGACCGCATTTTCAAGTAGAGTAGATGCAAATTCCTGTTCCATGATTATTAATGCTAATGTAAAGTTAGTTCATTTTGTCAGAACGTACTGTATCGGTAGCGCAATTTTGCTAAATTTGTAGAAATTTTACAAACTATGATACCTGTACTTGATCTTCATACCCATACAATAGCCTCCGGTCATGCTTTCAGTACGCTTCAGGAGATGGTGGCTGCGGCCGCAGAAAAAGGATTGCAGTATCTTGGCATTACCGAGCACGGTCCCGCGGTCGAAGAGTCATGCGGCATGATATTGTTTCGCAACTACAGAGTGGTACCGCGTATGATCGACGGGGTGCGACTGCTGATGGGGGTTGAGATGAACATTCTTGATTATGAAGGCTCGCTTGATGTCGAAGAGCGTTATTATGGCCTTTTTGACCATGTTATTGCCGGTATACACGGACGTAGCTTCAGGCCGGGTACAATGTTGCAGAATACCGATGCTATAATAGGAGCTATGAATAACAGCCGTGTCAATATAATATCGCATCCTTGTGACGGTACGGCAGATGTCGACCTTGAGGCGTTGGTGCGTGAAAGTGTGTCGTCACGCACTCTTCTTGAGGTCAACAACAGTTCTCTGCATCCGGCGCGTCACAGGACAAAAGCGGGGCCTAACAACATGGAGTTGTTGCGCCTTTGCAGGAAATACGATGTGCCTGTCATTTTAGGAAGCGACGCACATATCTCTTATGATATAGCTCTTTATCCGTATCTTATACCGTTGCTTGACGAAGTTGGATTTCCTGAAGAGCTGATAGTGAACAATAGTTTTTCTGCTTTTGAACGGTTCACAGGCGTAAAATGGTCTGACAACTCATATGGCGAGATATAGAACCGAGTGAAAAGCAGTGTATTAATGCTGAAAAAAGTTTATTTTTTGACATTGCATTGCTAATAACTGATTTATTGCTTAATTTTGCATTTCGTAAAGCAAAATTATGCTATTTGACAATGAAAATTGTAAGGACAGTCAATGAGTTGAAGAGTGCCGTAGGCGCCCTTAAAGCTGAAGGTCGCTCGGTAGGATTTGTGCCTACCATGGGAGCTCTCCATGACGGACACATTTCGCTTATAAATCGTGCCCGTGCCGACAATGATATAGTGGTTGCAAGTGTATTTGTCAACCCGACTCAGTTTAACAATCCAGATGATCTGCGCACATATCCGCGCACGGAAGAGGCCGATTGTGCCCGACTTGGCGATGCCGGTGTTGATATAGCTTTTCTGCCTTCTGTCGAAGAGATGTATCCCGAGCCTGATACACGTGTGTTTAAACTCGGTCCGGTGGCAGAGGTCATGGAAGGTGCCATGCGTCCCGGACACTTCAACGGAGTGGCTCAGGTGGTAAGCCGTCTGTTTGCAATGGTCGGTCCTGACCGTGCTTATTTCGGAGAGAAGGACTTCCAGCAGATAGCCGTGATACGCCGTATGGTGGAGCTTGAAGGCTTTGATATTGATATTGTGGCATGCCCTATCAAGCGTGAAGCTGACGGACTGGCTCTCAGCTCGCGCAATGTAAGACTGACTCCGCATCAGCGTGATATCGCGCCTAACATTCACCGTATTCTTGAGGAGAGCCGCGATTATTACCTTGTTTTATCAGTCGATGAAGTCCGTCGTAAAGTTATCGATGCGGTCAATGCCTATCCCGAGATGGAAGTGGAGTACTATGACATAGTGAACGCCGATGACATGCAGCCGATAAACGAATGGTCGCAATGTGCCGATGCCGTAGGCTGTATTACTGTATATCTGGGCGATGTACGCCTTATCGATAATATAAAATACAATCAGCTTTAATGATGATGCAGGTAGAAGTGGTGAAGTCTAAAATTCACCGTGTGACCGTGACCGAGAGCAACCTTGATTATATAGGGAGCATTACCATAGATGAGGATCTTATGGACGCAGCCAATATAATTCGTGGCGAGCGGGTGTATATAGTCGATAACAATAACGGTGAACGTTTTGACACTTATGCCATTGCCGGCGAGCGCGGATCGGGTATGATATGTCTTAACGGAGCGGCTGCACGCAAGGTTCAGCCCGGCGATGTGGTGATAATAATGAGTTATGCCATGATGCCTTTTGAAGAGGCCAAAACATTTAAGCCGTGGGTTATATTTCCCGATACGGCTACCAACAAACTTGTCAATTAAGAATAAGAATATCCATATTATATGTTTGAAAATCTAAGCGAAAGACTTGAACGGAGTTTCAAGTTGTTGAAAGGCCAAGGCCGTATCACAGAGATAAATGTTGCCGAGACACTTAAAGATGTGCGTCGCGCGCTGCTTGACGCCGATGTCAATTATAAAGTGGCCAAGCAGTTTACCGATACTGTAAAAGCCAAGGCGTTAGGGCAGAATGTGATAAACGCCATCAAGCCCGGTGAGCTTATGATTAAGATAGTCCATGATGAGCTTACCGCGCTCATGGGCGGAGACACCGCACAGGTTAATCTTGCCGGAAATCCTACCGTTATACTTATGTCAGGATTGCAGGGCTCTGGTAAGACTACCATGTCGGGAAAACTTGCTAAAAAACTTAAGAGCGAGAAAGCCAAACGTCCGCTTCTTGTGGCCGGCGACGTGTATCGTCCCGCTGCTATTGAGCAGCTCAAAGTACTTGGCCAGCAGATAGATGTTCCGGTTTATTCTGAAGAAGAGAATAAAAATCCTGTTGAAATAGCCGAAAATGCCATAAGATATGCCAAGGCCAATCATTATGACCTTGTTATTGTCGATACCGCAGGTCGCCTTGCTGTAGATGAGGCGATGATGAATGAGATAGAGGCGATAAAGAAAGCTGTACGTCCGCAGGAGACTCTGTTTGTTGTCGATTCGATGACCGGACAAGATGCTGTGAATACGGCGAAAGAATTCAACGACCGCCTTGATTTTGATGGTGTCGTACTTACAAAGCTTGACGGTGACACCCGTGGCGGTGCTGCTTTGTCAATACGTACAGTTGTGACAAAGCCCATAAAATTTGTCGGTACGGGAGAAAAACTCGATGCTCTGGATTATTTCCATCCGTCGCGAATGGCTGACCGTATTCTCGGCATGGGCGATATCGTGTCGCTTGTCGAGAAAGCTCAGCAGCAGTTTGATGAAAAGGAAGCGCGCGAACTTCAGCGTAAGATTGCCAAGAATCAATTTAATTTTAACGACTTCCTCAATCAGATACAGCAGATCAAGAAGATGGGTAACATAAAGGAACTTGCATCCATGATACCAGGTGTGGGTAAAGCGATTAAGGACCTTGACATAGATGACAACGCATTTAAGGGTATTGAGGCTATAATCCGTTCGATGACAGAACAGGAGCGTGCCAATCCTGAAATCATCAACGGTAGTCGTCGTCAGCGCATAGCAAAAGGATCAGGTACCACGATTCAGGAGGTGAACCGGTTGCTTAAACAGTTTGACGATACACGTAAGATGATGAAGGCTGCTACGGCAATGAAGGCCAATCCCATGAAGATGATGCGCAACATGCGTCGTCGGTAAATATACCCTGACATGGACAAGTACATAACTGTCAACGGTTGTCGCGTACACTATACGGTTAACGGCGAAGGACGGCCCATAGTCTTGATGCACGGGTGGGGATGCTGTACTTCTACATTGGCAAGTATAGAAAAGATTGCCGTTGAATATGGTAAAGTATACAATATTGATTTTCCCGGACACGGACTCTCGCCGGAACCGGCGGAAGTATGGGGTATAGAAGAGTATACCGGTGTACTTGAAGCATTGGTAAAGGAGGAGGGAATTGTCCGTCCGGTATTGCTCGGACATTCGTTTGGAGGAAGAGTCGGTATACTGTATTCTTCACGCCACAGTGATGTTGACAAACTTGTGCTTGTTGATGCGGCCGGTATAAAGCCCAAAAGACCGTTGTCTTATTATTATAGGGTATATTCATTTAAACTATATAAGCGATTGCTTTACATGACGTTGGGCAGGCAGGCGGCAGAAACCCGTCTTGAGGCATACCGAAGTCGCCGTGGTTCGAGCGATTATGCCAAGGCTTCCCCTATGATGCGCGCTATTCTTAGTAAGGTGGTTAACGAGGATCTTCGGCATTGTCTCGGGGATATAAAGGCCTCGACACTCCTTATTTGGGGAGAAAATGATACGGCGACGCCTATTTCCGATGCTAAATATATGGAGAGTCATATACCGGGCGCCGGGCTTGTGTCGTTTCCCGCTTGCGGTCATTATAGCTTTCTTGACGATCCTTATCAATTCGCTGCCGTATTGCGCAGTTTTCTTGCATCGTGATTATGAATATGATAGAAGATATATTGACGGTTGTGCTTTTGGCTGCCGGACTGATTAACTTTGTTTTGGAAGCGAAGCGTGATTTGATGATGCTTCAGCAAAACAGTTATCGTAACGAGCGATACATGCGTTGGCTGCGTGCGAGTGGTGACACGACTTCGGTCGTAAGATTGTTATGTTATGCCGCTTTATTGATTATGCTCATGCCGCGCATACCGGTAGTATTCCGATGTGTCGTAGCACTTATACCGTTGCTTATCAATATATTCAAGCTACTTGTAGCTAAATATAAGAAGCCCCTTGTGTGGACAAAACGGGCCCGGCGCATATATGGTACTGCATGTGCGTTGTGTGTTATTGTCATTGGTGCTTCATGGCTTGTATGTCATGAACTGTTTTCAGTGGGGTGCGCTGTTGTTGCCGTATATGCTTTATCGCATGTGTTGATGCTCTTCTCCAATCTATTGTTACGTCCTGTAGAAGCTCATATAAACAAAGGTTTCTACAATGACGCCGAGCGTATATTGAAGTCGATGCCTGACCTTAAAGTTGTCGGCATTACCGGTAGTTACGGTAAAACAAGCACCAAGCACTATCTCAACCGTATACTGTCGGAAAAATATAATGTGTTGATGACTCCGGGCAGCTATAATACGCTTATGGGAGTCATACGTACTGTACGTGAGATGATGCAGCCTTATACCGAGGTTTTTATATGTGAGATGGGTGCGAAAAACATAGGGGATATAAAAGAGATCTGTGATCTGGTGCATCCTTCTGTGGGTGTTGTCACTGCTGTTGGTGAACAACATTTGGAGTCATTCAAAACAATCGGTAACGTTCAGCGTACAAAGTTTGAACTTGTCGATGCGTTACCTTCTTCTGGAGTCGCTTTCGTCAATAACGATTTCCCTTATGTAGCGTCGCGAAAGGTAGACAACGTGGAGTGCTGCCGATATGCCGTAGGCAATAATGACGAGGCTGTTTATCGTGTCACTTCGATGACATTTTCCGAGGATGGTACCGACTTCACCTTGACAGGGCCATTTGGAGAGGCTTCTTTTCATACCGGACTGATAGGAGAGTTCAATATATCAAATCTGATTCCAGCTATTGCAGTAGCGTTGTATCTGGATGTGCCGTTGGAGCGCATACGTTACGCCGTAGGTAAAATAGAACAGGTTGAACACCGTTTGAGCCTTAAACGTGTACCCGGCGGCCTTACTATAATTGACGATGCATTCAACTCTAATCCCGACGGTTCACGTATGGCTCTTGACGTGCTTGCATCAATGAAGAACGGCAAGCGTATTGTTGTTACACCCGGTATGATAGAGTTAGGCGACAAGCAATACGAATACAATGAAAATTTCGGACGAAAGATAGCAATGTCTGTCGATGTAGCTATAATCGTGGGCGAATATAATCGTGATGCCATATTGTGCGGACTTCGCGAAGCCGGCATGCCGGAGGAAAAGGTCCATGCGGTCGATACGTTCAAGGAGGCTCAGGCTGTACTCGGGACTATCGCCGCCGCAGGTGACACCGTATTATATGAAAATGATCTTCCAGACACATTTAAATAAAAATAAATCAGCAATGAAGACTAACATAGGAGTATTTTTCGGCGGACGATCCACCGAACATGAAATATCGGTAATTTCAGCTTCACAGGCCATGCATGCCGTGGATCGGGAAAAATACGACGTTACACCGATATATATAACGAAGCAGGGACACTGGTATACCGGCGAGGCCTTGTTTGATGTGGCTAACTATCGCAATATACCTGAGTTGCTTAAGAAATGTACGGAAGTGTACATGAAGCCTGTGTATGGTGATTTTAATCTTTATCGTGCCGCGTCATCGGGTATGTTCGGTCCGAAAGGGCCGGTGGCCCGACTTGATGTCGTAATACCGGTGTTGCACGGTTCAAACGGTGAAGACGGCATATTTGAAGGTGTGCTTGAGACAATAGGTATACCGTATGCGGGATGCAATACGTTGTCAAGCGCCAACGGCATGGATAAGATAACGATGAAGATGATCATGCAGGCGTGTGATATCCCCGTTGTGGATTATGTATGGTTTACCGACAAGGAATGGTATGCCAGACGTGATGCCATCATAGATAAAATAGAGATGAAACTCGGCTATCCGGTTATTGTAAAACCGGCTAATCTCGGTTCGAGCGTAGGCATAAGCCGTGTTTCCGACCGTAAGGAATTGATTGAAAAAGTCGAGATCGCTGAAAAGTATTCGACAAGAATCATTGTGGAGCATATGGTTGATAATCTTAAGGAGATAAACTGCTCTGTGCTTGGTGACTGTGATGATTACCAAACCTCTGTCTGTGAGGAGCCGATAAAAAGCGGGTCAATCCTGTCTTATGAGGACAAATACATGGGCGGCACCAAAAGCGCCAAAGGCATGCAGGCATCGCAGAAGCGTATTCCCGCCGATCTGCCCATTGAGATGAGTGAACGCATACGCTTTCTTGCCGGTGAGACCTTCCGCGTGCTGTCTTGTCATGGAGTAAGTCGTGTTGACGTTATTGTTGACGATGATACCAATGAAATATTTGTTAACGAAATAAATACAATACCCGGTTCTCTGTCATTTTATCTTTGGGAGGCTTCTGGTATTTCGTTTGACAGACTTATGGATACTTTGGTGAAACTTGCATTGAAGCGCAAACGCGAGCAAGGTATGAAGACCGTAAGCTATGACCAGAATATATTCAGTCTTAGCGGAGGAGTAAAAGGTGCTAAAGGCGCAAAAAGATAAATAGTGGGGACTGCTTCTATGAAGAAAGCTTTGATTACAGGGGTTACGGGGCAAGACGGCTCGTTTCTTGCCGAACTTCTCCTTGAGAAAGGTTATGACGTGCATGGCACTATACGCCGTTCATCGGTAGATTTCCGTGAGCGGATAGTACATTTGGAAGGTCATGAACGGTTTCACCTTCATTACGCCGATTTAGGCGATTCTATGAGCCTTATTCAGGTTATAGGTAAGGTGCGTCCTGATGAAGTATATAATCTTGCGGCCCAAAGCCATGTTCAGGTATCTTTTGATACTCCGGAATATACGGCAAACGTTGATGCCACCGGTGTATTGCGTATTCTTGAGGCCGTTAAATTAAACGGTCTTGCCGACAGTTGTCGCATCTATCAGGCGTCGACCTCTGAACTGTATGGCAAGGTAGAGGAGGTGCCGCAGAATGAATTGACCCCGTTTCATCCCTATAGCCCATATGCAGTGGCGAAGTTGTATGGTTTTTGGATTGTAAAAGAGTATCGTGAGGCTTATAACATGTTTTGTTGCTCGGGTATCCTTTTTAACCATGAGAGCGAGCGCCGTGGCGAGACTTTTGTTACCCGCAAGATTACTCTTGCTGCTGCCCGCATAGCACAGGGCAAGCAGGATAAACTCTATCTCGGTAATCTGTCGTCGCTACGCGACTGGGGTTATGCCAAGGACTATGTCGAGTGCATGTGGCTTATCCTGCAAAATGATAAGCCTGAGGATTTTGTCATAGCTACGGGTGAGCAGCACTCTGTACGCGAGTTCTGTGAACTTGCTTTCCGTTATGTAGGTATAGAGCTTAAATTTGTAGGGGAGGGTGCTGATGAAAAAGGCATAGATCGTGCTACTGGGCGTGTTCTGGTCGAAGTTTCGCCCGACTTCTATCGTCCGACAGATGTTGTGAATCTATGGGGCGATCCGTCCAAAGCCAAGCGTGAGTTGGGTTGGAAGCCGCAGAAGACATCCTTTGAGGAATTGGTTAAGATAATGGTTGACTCCGACATGGCTATGGTAGCTTCCGAACGAGCCGGCGAGCATGTAAGGACCAATCTTGCCGAATACCTCGAAAAAGGAATTGTAAAATAGGCGGTATTTCAATTATGGAAAAAAATTCAAAAATCTATGTTGCCGGTCACCGCGGTATGGTGGGCTCGGCTATTGTAAGAGAACTGAAGCGTCAGGGTTATACCGACATCATTACTCGTACTCATAGTGAGCTTGATCTTATTGACCAACGAGCTGTAAATGATTTTTTTGCTGTCGAGAAGCCGGAGTATGTTTTTCTGGCCGCTGCGAAAGTTGGAGGTATAGTGGCAAACAGCAATGCTCTCGCTGACTTTATGTATGACAATATGATGCTTGAGATGAATGTCATCAACGCGGCGTGGCGCAACGGATGCCGCAAACTCGAGTTTCTCGGCTCATCATGCATATATCCTCGTATGGCACCGCAGCCCATGCCCGAAAGCTGTCTGCTCACATCTTCTCTCGAAACGACTAATGAAGCGTATGCTCTCGCAAAAATATCCGGACTGAAATACTGCGAATATCTTAACCGTCAATACGGTACCGACTATATTTCCGTCATGCCTACCAACCTTTACGGGCCAAATGATAATTATCATCCTGAACACAGTCATGTCCTTCCGGCTCTTATAAGGCGCTTTTATGAAGCTAAAGTGTCGGGAGCTGAAGAAGTTGTATGTTGGGGCGACGGCTCGCCGCTTCGTGAGTTTCTGTATGTCGATGATCTTGCCAACTTATGTGTATTTCTGATGAACAACTATTCAGGCAACGAGACTGTCAATGCCGGTACCGGCAAGGAAATATCGATAAAAGAGTTGTCGGAACTTGTGGCAAAAACAGTAGGGTATACCGGACGTATAGTATGGGATACGACAAAGCCTAACGGCACACCGCGTAAACTCCTTGACGTCAGCAAGGCTACCGGTCTTGGCTGGACCTACACTACCGAATTGGCCGATGGCATACGTCTGGCTTACGATGATTTCCTAAACAATCCTATGCGTGCCGAGCGCTGATTGTGTAGCTATTGCCGGTAGATGTTTTGGATGATACTAAAATTGCCGACACATAATATTAACTAAGTTTTTTGCTTTTTTTATTCTGAATACTTTTACGTATACGGCTAAGATACACAGGGGTTATTAGAAGATAGGAGGCTATTTCCTGTAAAGGAACGATGTCAAACAGTTGCGGATGATCATTAAGTAACTCGATGTAGCGTTCAGTCGGAGTTTTCTTCAATATATTCACATAACGCTTATATAGCTCGCTGAATATGGCGGAGGTCGCGTCTTTCAGAAAGTTGGGGTAGTGTATATTGATATACTGTTTGATATCTGAAATCGTTACTTCCGCGACTATGCTTTGACATCCTGCAGATATGGTGACGTTAGACGGCTTTCCGAACATGAATGAATTGGAAAGGTCTACTAATGCTTCGTTTTTAAAAGCAAAACCTCCGATGGCTTCTTCTCCATTGCTGCGTCCGGTGCAGTATTTGAAGTACCCTGACTTTACAAAGCCGAAATTACGGCCCGTTTCTCCTTCACGGACAAAGCATTCACCTTTGGCATAGAGTTTCTCTTTTCCATGTTCCACACAAAACTTTTGAAGCAAAGAAATGTCAAGTATATCGTAAAATGAATTAAACTGTGCCATATGTTTTATTCATATAATACCATGTCGATGAACCGCTCGACCCGTTTCTTATATACAACATTGTTATGCATATTGTTGATGTAGTATGCCGGTATCGATGAGTAACCGAACTTTGCGCCGAGTATGGCACAGGCTATGGCCGCATTGGTGTCGGCATTGCCGCCTTCATTAACTACGGCGAGTAATCCGCTTTCAAAATCAGCGGCATGAAAATATGCCCACAATGCAGCGCCGAGAGTCCTTAATGTATAGCCCATCGTAGCGCTGTCTTCAAGATTCAACAGCCTGATGTCGCCGGTGCAGGCCTGATCAATCCACTCCGCGATGCGGTCATCATATTTTTGCGCTATTTCCTTTATCTCCTCGACCGACATGTTGCGCCGCTCCCATACAAGAGCATTGATTATACGTGATGCTATGACGCACGAGCCTATGCACCGTTTGTCGGGATGGGTCAGGCGACATATGTCTTCAATCTCTTTATCTGCTATATCCTTAGGCAGTCCTACTACCGACGTCCTCATGATGCCTCCGTTGGCCGCACTGCGACAGCGGTTCAGCTTCCATTGGACCTCCGCTACAAAAAAAGGATTATCCACATAATCGCTATATGACAGTACATTGTACGTATGTAGCCCTATGTCGACAGGATCGGTCTTGAACCAGTCCTTGAAATTTTGCGCTATCTTGCGTATATTAAATTTTCCCTCTTCGAAGCCGTCAAGAATGCACAGCATCATATCGGTGTCATCGGTCCAAGCACCCTTTATGCTTTTACTCCTGTGTTTGTCCTGAATGAACTGTTCATAACGGCTTAGTCCTTGCGGATAGTACTTACTGATCTCATCTTTGCTCAAAAACTCCGTGCCCAGTCCGAGAGCGTCACCGACAGCCTGCCCGTACAGGCAACCCGCCATCCTGTCGCGTAATATATCCTTTTCCATAATATCGATATTTTTGGTGCCTAAATGAGATATTCACTCGTTATTATCGTCTCCGAAGCTATTGCAGTATTGGCGATATATCAGATAACCGATTGCTCCTGCTCCTAATAGACAATAGTATACCCAATCATCATAATTGGCGATTACTGTCACTATAACCATGACGGAGATTAATATTATTTGTCCTTAGTGTCAAGTACAAAGCAATTGATAATTTTATAAAAGTCGTGTTTGGTTTTTTTGTCCTCTTTTTCGTGTTTGTAATCTTTAATTCGATTACTCGTATTCCACCATATCAAAAAAGATATGATGATGTAAAAAAGAATATTTATCCAAGTCGGCCATGTGTCTTCTCATTCATATACAGGGTTGTATCTGAAGCCACACAATATGATCTCCAACATCTCTTCTGATTTTAATTATACGTACAAGCGGTTTTGAAACCCATATTACAAAGTTATTATTTTGTGCGGACATATTAAATACTTTTGAAATTATTTACTCATTGTTACTATTCTATGTATACTGGAAAGGCCCCCAAATAACCCCCTATGTTTTTGATAAAGCATATTTATATCAATATCTTAACCCTAAATTCGATGTCGGTCTTTCAACGAAACCAAGACCTAATTTCACGCACATTTTTCCGTTAACCATTCTAAATCTATTCTTACGCTGTTTGATTTTTAGTCAGCTTTGTTGTAACTCACATATAGATAGGCTGTTTATATTTTGCAAAAAACATAAAACTCTAAATACCCCCCAAGCAAACCCCTTCACGCGTGCGCGCGATGGATATTCCTATATGGATTAGGACGTAGACGGATATATTAAGTCTAATATATCCTATGGATGTAGAAGAAAAATTAAATCAAAAAATTTTATATGGAGTAGAAGCCGGAATATAATTCACTCCGACGACAACGACATTAAAAATTTTTTTTGAGAAATTTTTTATTTTTGCTGACGCGCCGTAGCCCTGTGTATATCCCCCCGAAAAACAAAAGTCAGCGGCCGTTACCCTCACATGCAGCGGCCGCCTTTTCTAATACCATGAAACGACTCCTCAAAGTTAATACTCGAGGCATGCCGTTTTTAAGCTAAACAATGTTAATTAATCAAAAACAAATGTCACGCTAATTTTATGTCAAGGTCAAGTGCCTCACAAATCTTTGCAAGAGTGTCTACTGTGAGGTTATACCGGCCCCGCTCAATTCTGCCGATGTGATTAAATGCCAGCCCGCATTTATCGGCGAGGTCGCGCAGTGTCAGCCCTTTTGCCTGACGCGCCGCGCGCAATTGCTCACCAACCGCCTTGCGGAAATGGTTGGAGGCAGACTCGTGACACATGTCCAAAAGCTCCTTTTTGTCGTCGTCCCACGAGGCAGTCACCCACAATGGCTTTTCTCCGTACTTAAGACCCGTGTCCACAATCTCCTCGTATCGTGCTTGGGCATCATAGAGATTATTGAAAGTCTCGGCCACATCGCCGCGCTTCACGACATATGTTTCGTCGCCATCTTCCAACCAGCATACACACTCGACCGTATTGAAATCGTTATCAAGAATATTATAACCCTCGACTTCGTCTGTTGCTGAAAAATTAGGCATATCTATACATTCGTCAACATTCCAAAAGTCAACCTCTGCAAATTCAGTATTGTGACCCGGGTAGTTTTCATCGATGTAGCTCTTGGCGAGCTTGTAAGTTTTAAAAAGGATTGTTTTCATTTTAATATGCTTTTGGGGTAATGATTATGTTGCAAATTAAACATTTGTTTTTATTTATGCAAATATATTTACACGCACATTTGTTGAATTGAATTTAATTAACATATACGACATAAATTATCAAACGTCAAAAACCATTAAAACCCTTTCCCTTTCGTGCGCTCATAGACCGCCTCACGGTCAGCATCCACATTCTTGATGCGAAACTGCACCGCACATCCGGCCGGTATCGTGTCCGGCAACTGTCCGGCAAGCCGGGCAATGACCTCGTCAACGGTTCCGAAGCCGATATCGCTCACCTCCGCCAGCACCTCTCCGCGGAAGTATGCACGTGCATATACCATCACCCTTTCTGTAAGCCTGAACAGCTTATCGGCAGGCTCATCCACTCCACGGGCCAACCCCTGCTTACTCTTCGCCGTGGAAAAGAATATAAAGTCAATCACTTTGGCATTCAGTTCCCATGCAGGAGTGAAATCAATACGCAGATACCCCCGCGTCACCGTATAGCCGTGCGAGTGGTTCATCGCAAACGCCACCTCCGCGATGGTCGCCCCGCAGTCGTTCTGCGCCACCGTTCCCCAAGTATGACGGAACGTGTATGCACTGTACCACTGCTCTTTCGGCATTCCCATGCTCTTGCAGAGCTGCTTTATTCCCGTATTCACGTTCGCGTTAAACGAGTCAGCCGTCGAAAACCGCTTATGAAAATTCAGCAGATACTCCTCGCCGGCCTCCGCGCCATACTTCTCAATCAGCGGCATTATCACCGGCTCGACCCTCATCTCGATGTACGCCTCGTCGTTGCGCGCCTTCCGAGTCTTCGCACGCCTGTAGCAAATCTTCCCCTCATGATAATCCTCCTTCCGCAGCTCGTAGATATCGATTGTGTTCATACCCGCAAGACACAGCACCATCATCGCCACATCACGCCCCAGTTCGGGCAATGGATCCACCATGCGGCTCTCCGGCAGCGGAGCCGCAAAAAAGGCCCTGCACTCCTCGGGGCTTATCGCCTTCTTCTCCGCCCGGTCAGCCTGCGGTATCTTCACCTTGCCCCACGGATTCGTCTTTATGCGTATTATGCCGTTGTCATAGTCATTATACTCATCCATAACACCCCTGAACACCTGCCTCATGCACACCGGGTACATCTCCTTCGCACGGCGTGTATGCTCCAGTTCCACGATCCACCGGTTCACCTGCGGCGCGGTCAGCTGCCCGAACATGATCTTCGTCGTTCCGTAATACCGCTCCATATGTTGCAGAGCAAGCTTGTAATTCTTCGCGTTACGCAACTGTCCTCGGTCCACCATACGGTCTATGTACAGCCGCGCATAATCGCTGAAGCATATATCCTCATCGTCCTGCGTCACATACTCGATAATCTGACGCACTGTCCATTTAGCACAATCCTTGCGGTTTAACCTGTCAGCATAACGCAATATCATTCTTGCACAATACTCGCTCACGAAAGGGTCATTGATATTGCCGTGTTTGTCTACCGTCTGTTTGGTGACAATCTTGTCGGTCTTTATGTATCCGGGTTTGGTGTTATGCACCACACGGATATAGACCTGATAGAACCCGTCTTTTCGCGGAGTTCTCACTACTGCTTTGAATGTTGCCATTTGCGTTTGTAATTATGTTTGTAAATTCATGTAAGTCCCTCACAAGAATGATATGCCATATTTTGTAAGTTTTGCCGACACATTCTGCTCACAAACCATGCAGAATGCACGGTCCTCCTAAAAATAACATAGGCGGTAAGCCCCTTTTAATCGGAGTGTTACCGCCTAAGTGTCGGATTACGTTAAGTTACGTCCTATTCCTCTAAGGCTGCCTGCGCCGCAAACAACAATCGCATAATATCAAGTGTTTGAATGAACGATCTAAGCGCTCTCTAAGCACTTTTTTGTTTGATTGGTGGTTTGCTGGTGTTTAGGCAGCTTAGTCCTCGATGGCTGCTTGCGCCGCTATAATTTAGAACTTCATTTCAGAAGGTTTAGAAACACTATCTAAGCAGGGTCTAAGCGGACTTCAAGCCTTATTATCGGGAAGGAGGATTTATCTCTCGCAACTGAACCGCATTGGAATCGTTAACCTTGCAGTTCAACTACAGTTTCTTATTTCATGGGCTATTCTATTTTGATTGTTTATATACTTGGATCAGCTCGTCCTTGTCGGCGAGGTTGTCCCTTAATGTCTGTATCTGTTCGCGCAGAAGAGCATTGCTTTCCTCATAGTGTTTCACATCGCTTTTCAGTTTCTCGATCTCAGAGAGTATCGCTGCTTCACCAATATTATTATTGGCATCTCCGTTTCCGAGCACCACAGCCGCAAGGTAGGCGTTGACATTTGTGGGAAACTTGCAGAACAGGGCAAAGAAGTTCATTTCAAGGACTTGGCAAACCTTGTAGAGCTTCTTGGTTTCCATCGTATCGCGCTCGAGAATCCGGTTGACGTGTTGCTGCTGCACTCCAATCAACTTACCAAATTCTGTTTTAGTCATGTTTAACTCGTCGAGACGTTTTGCAATCTCCCGACCCACATGAACTGACTTTAGCTCTACGTTAATCATTAATCATCAATCCATTAAACTGTTATAGATGTCTAAAACAGTGGTTCAACAATCTGTTCGTTCAAACAATAATCTGTACATTTGCGTTGATTTTGTAGTTGGTTAACCTTGGCGCGACAAGACTATTGCTGTTGCAAAGTTAATCATTAATCCATCAACAAACAAATATTAAGGTTAAAAATGACAGATAACTTTGTGAAAATCCGCCCTGCAATCATGGCTATGGCTGTTGGTGAAACCATTGAGTTCCCGATAGCTAAATTAAAGAGCGTCCGTACACAGGCATCGGAAATCGGAGCTATTACCGAGCGACGCTATACGACCCGGACCAACCGTGAGGCACGTACTATATCCATCACTCGCGTAGCATAGGCAAACATTATGGTGTTCCTTCAGTTTACAGACAATCTTGTGCCTTACGACACGTTTCTCAATGACGTGGCAGCAAGAGTCGTCAAGATGATCAAGGCCGGGCGGGATGACCCGGAATATGTGAGCCAGCGAAAGGCTTTTGCCATGTTCGGGAGAGCCAATGTAGAACGTTGGCGACGTCAGGGCAAGATACAACCCAGCAAAAGACCGGGTAAGGTTGAATACCGTACATCCGAATTGCGTTATCTTCAGAGTATTCAACAGGACTACTTCAGTGAATGAATCGGCATGGAGACATTTATAAATGACATCAAACACAGGGATGCGAAGCTCCTCTGTGGTTATCTCGAAACACTTTCCTATCAGGAGAGCGTTGAGTTTGTCGATGAGGTTGTCCGGGCCGCCGGAGTTCACCGTCGCACCTTCTTCAACTGGAAGTATATGTGTTGCCGCATACCCTTGTGGGCAAAGGAGATTATGGAGAATATCGCCGGGAGAACCATCTTCTCCCCCACAATCAATTTTCAAACCGACTACGACAATGACAGAGTTGCAGCCGAAGTGTAATCCGGAGGGGATTTATTGCGTCAAGAGGGCGTGTGCGGAGCTGGGGGTGTCATTCAAGACCTTTCGCCGTTATCGCGAGATGGGTCTGATTGCTCCTGTCAATCCGCAGAACCGGTACCGTCCCAAATTCTCGGGGCGGTCCATTATCGACTGCTGGAAACGACTTACTACACTATGATAAGCGAAAAGACCATACAGGCGGTTCGCGACCTTGATATTGCGGTTGTTCTCAAGCCATACGTCAACCTGACGGCCAGAGGCTCCTCTCTGGTCGGACTTTGCCCGTTCCATTCCGAGAAGTCTCCGTCATTTTCAGTTTCACCGAGAAAGAATCTGTGCTATTGTTTCAGTTGCCACCGGGGAGGCGACGGCATAGCATTTGTCATGGAGAAGGAGAACTGTACTTTCGAGGAAGCCGTCGAGAGGATAGCACGGGACAACAACATTCCCCTGGATTTCACAAATAGACAAATGTCTGACAAAGAGATTGAGGATGCGAAACACAGAGAGTCGCTTATGGCTGCTCTCGATGTGGCGCAGAAATTCTTTTACGATTCGTTGCGAATAACATTCTCGGATGAAGCCCGCAATGCCCAGGCATACGCCTATGGTCGCTGGCCAGAGGAGTTTTGCTCTACATTTGGAGTGGGATATGCTCCGAAGGATGGTCGTGCATTCATGGAATACTGCAAAAGAAAGGCGGTAGATACGGATTTACTGATTGAACTCGGTCTGCTGAAACGGGACAAGGAGGACAAGGAAAAGATTTATACCGCATTCCGTGAACGTGTTATCATTCCTATACGCAACCGCTGGGGGCGAGTCATCGCTTTCACCGGTCGATATATCGGCACCAATGACAAGGCCGCAAAATATATCAATTCCGACAACTCGGAGATTTACACCAAGGGAGATACAATCTTTGGAATCGACAGGGCTTCCAGAGTGAGGGATGCCGCCAATGTCATTATCGTCGAGGGCGCGCCGGATGTCATGCGCTTTAATATACTCGGATATGATAACACCGTGGCGACACTGGGAACATCATGGACCGACCACCAGTTCGAGCAACTGAAGAAATACTATCAGGCAATCACCTTTGTACCTGATTCCGATGTAAAGGAGGGAGAGTTGTTCGGCCCAGGCTTTATCGCCGTGATAAAGAACGGAGCCGAGGCCATACGCAAGGGATTCGATGTGACCGTAAGGGAGATTCCCTTCGCGGAAGTTGAACTTACAGATGAAGAGCTGAAGGAGTTATATCCCGATGGAGTGCCGGGAGATGCCGTGAGAATCAAGCCCGGCAAGAATGATGCCGACAGTTATCTGAAAACCGCTGTCGATTTCACCTCATTGCCGGAAAAATATTTCATTGTATGGCTGGCCGAGAAGCGTTTCTACGAAGCTGACTCAATTCAGAAGGAACGGAATGCGATGTCGGAGATAGCCGACCTGCTGCGCTATGTCAAGGATTCACTCACACAATCCCAGATAATAGAGCAGCTCTCCAAGATATACGGCAAAGTGAAGATGTGGCGCGATGCCGTCACAATGGCCCGTGGCATTGCCCAACGGAATAAGGAATCAGATGCTCCCACCGATGAGAAGCAACAGAAAATCGAAGACCTCCGTAAAGCCGGGCTCTTCATCCGAAACAACTGTTACTACACAATAGGGAGCGAGGAGGAAGACCCCGTGATAATCTCCAATTTCGTCATGGAGCCGCTGTTCCACATCAGCGATGACAACAACGGCACCCGCCTTTTCAAACTTATAAATGAGTATGGCGATACAAGGGAGATGGAGATCAGAGAGTCTGAAATGTGTTCGCTTGCCGCATTCCAGCAGAAGACCGGTACCCTCGGCAATTTCATATGGCTTGCCAAGATAGACAAACTCAACAGAATAAAACGCTACCTCTACGCCAGGACGGACACGGCGGAGCGTGTGAGGAAGCTCGGCTGGAACAGCGAGGATGATTTCTTCGCGTTTGGCAACGGCATTCTCGCCGACGGTCAGTTTCTTAATGTCGATGACCTCGGTATTGTCAAGGGAGTCAACGGTAAAGCATACTATATTCCGGCACTGGCTAAGATGTATCGCAATAATCCGGAAATATACCAGTTCGAGCGACTGATGGTGTATGGCGACCTCGGAGGAGTGTCGCTGAAAGGATTCGCAACGAAGCTGATCGAGGTTTTCGGTGAGAATGCGAGAATTGCCCTCTGCTATCTGTTCGCAACACTCTTCCGAGATGTCATTTTTCAGAAAACGCGCCATTTCCCCATCCTCAATCTCTTCGGCGAGAAGGGAACCGGCAAGACGACCCTCGCCACTTGCCTCCAGTCATTCTTCATTCACGGCGTGGATCCGCCAAACCTTAGCGTAACCTCCATTCCGGCGATGAACGACCGTGTGTCACAGGCCGTCAACACCCTTGTTGTGTTCGACGAGTACAAGAACGACCTTGACGTGCGTAAGGTCGGATTCCTCAAAGGCTTGTGGGGAGGCGGCGGTCAAACGAAGAAAAACACCAACACGGACGGCATGGCATCCCAGACTATTGTAAGCACCGGGATTGCAATTTGCGGTCAGGACAAGCCCACTCAGGACATGGCTCTCTATACCCGTGTCCTATTCCTTGAATACACCAAGACATCGTTCAACGCCACCGAGAGGAAACGGTATGAGGAGCTTGTCACCCTATGCAACATGGGTCTCACACATCTGACGGTGGAGCTGCTGAAACACCGTCGGCTCTTCGAGAAGAATTTCCCGGAGGCATACTCCATGGTAAAGCGTGAGTTTGGTTCCAGACTCAGTGAAACAACCATTCATGAGCGCATATTCGGCAACTGGGTCATCGCTCTCGCCACGTTCCGGACACTGGAGACGGTTCTTGACCTGCCATTCAGTTACAGCGAACTGTTCGAGACCGCCGTCAAGGGAGTCATGCATCAAAACGAGCTGGCTCAGGAAAGCTCCGAGGTCGGCGATTTCTGGAACACGCTTCAAGGACTGCAGTCAGCCGGAAAATGTGTGAACGGTGTGCATTTCCGCATAAAGTATCTCACGAAGTTCCGGGCTATCGGCTCATCGGATGATATGGAGTACAAGGAGCCACGTCCCATACTGTATCTGAATGCTGCCGCCGTATCATCGCTTTTGGGTGGGCGCAGCGGCATGGGTGCGACGGCAAACCGCTCCTACTGGTCCACGATTCTCTCGTATCTTAAATCGCATACATCCTATCTTGGCTTGAAGCAGCAACGTTTCGATTTGCTCCTTGCCAATGGTTCGCCAGATTACTACTATGAGACCGTAAACGGCCAACAGGTTAGAAAGCAGAATGTGACACGCCCACAGGCTTTGTGCTTTGACTATCTCAGAATCAAGGATGACTTCGGTGTAAGTCTCGAGACAGAGGCCATGACCGATGCCGAGAGACTTGCCGAGGATTACGAATCCGCAGCAGAGAATCATCCCGGAGATAGCATGGAACAGGATACGGGACCTGCCCCTGATTTATTCAACAACTGACTGTCAAAAGATTCCGACAAATAGACCACTACATTATCACCCATCATATCAAGGCTATCGAAAGGTAGCCTTTTATTCTTTCCTAAAAATCATCGAAAATAAAACCCACACGTTTTTGACATGACATTCTTGACAAAACCTAACGATAGAAATATCAACGTATTGTATTCGCTTGTCATCCTTGACAAACCTTGACAAGCATTGACAAATCAGATTTGCCAGAGAATTTCCAAGCCACGACTTGACAAATCATCAGCTTTATATCTTATATCTTTTCTTTTTGAAAAAGAACTAAAGTGATATAAAATAAGGGCTTGCGAGGCATGGGAAAGGGGGGTTGCAAGGCTGTGTCAACGTGTCAAGGCTGTCAAGGTCGAAACATATATACCTTTTCGTTTCAGAAAACAGTAATTCTTCTCCCGATGCCCTGATTTCTACCCATTGTAGGATTTGGTTCACCCTACTCCCATATATTCCAATCTATTCCTATAAATTCCAATATTCGCCTATTGTTCAGAATATTATATGTTGCTAACTTTGCGTATGGAACGCAAAAGAAACATACAGGGCTATGAGGAAGAGTGATTTTACTATGAAGATTGAGCCGGAGTTTCTGTACTCCGTGGGGCAGGCTGCAAGATATTTCGGTGTCCACCGATGCACCGTCTACGCATACGTCGCCAATCGGGAGAAACCGCTGCCTCACCTCATATCTGAAAGAAACGGCAGAATCATCTTTCTCGGTCAGACACTTATCGAATACAAGTTGAACGGCCTTCCGAAGAAGGGCCGAAAACGGAAAAACACACCGCGTGGCGGATTCGCCAACGGGTCAGACAGGGATTGAATGAATGGAAATTGCCATGTTGGTTATGTTTGGGATTCAGTTGAGACTGAACCACGGCAAGTCGAGAAGGGATTTTCCCTTCTCGGCTGCCGTGGAAAGCTCAACGGCAAGCAGCCATGCATGGGTTCTCATCTCGTCCATGTCGTCAATGGTCTTGAGATACCTCGCAGGTGAGACATCTCCTTTGTTCTCCATCCACTCACACGCATAACGTTCGGGGTCGAGTGCATCGACAAAGGAGATGATCTCATCCACGAGCGATGAAATCCGACCGCCAGTCATTGCTGCCGTGAAACTGAACGGCAGACCGTTCCTGGTGATCCGCTGGAAGTCGAAGTAAAACGAATTGTCGCCGCAAGCAGTTATCGAAACCTGCCAGCCACAGCCTGCTGCAATTCTAATTATATCACTATGTATCATCTTCAATCTAATTGTAATAGGTACATTTTTTCATTTATTCCGCACCGCAGCCCCACCGAGTCCGAGAGGATCCGGCGGGGTTTTCGGTAGATATGGCTGCGCTTCAGTACTCCTCCGGCACCTCCATTTCTTTTATTGCCTCCAAAAGTTCTTCAATCATCTTCTCGGTGGCTTCCATGTCTTCAAGCACAGCTCTCATGCGGTATGGCGCACCGTTTCTTCCGTGTCCGAACTGGTCGAGCCATATGTACGTCTCGTAGTCAACATCAAAATCCTCGTAATACTCCTCTATATTCTCTATGAGGGAGTTGATGTTGGCGCACTTCATTTCAGCCGAGAATGAGAAGTCGCGTCCTGCCGGAGTGAACTTGCCAAACTCAAACTCCGCTGTCTGCTTCTTGTAGATTATTCCTGCTTCCACCTTCCAGCCTTTCGACTTGGCACATTCAACTACAGCGTCGGTCAAATCGTCTATATACATATTGTTACGGTGTGTTGTGTCAGCCGTAGCGGAGAGTGCCACGGCTGACGGGGTAATTCAATCCTCGAATCTTGCGAGAAACTTCTGCAAGCGGTCATCGCGTAGGTTCTTCAAGGCGGTCGGCTTGAAGTTGGTCTGCTGCCTCACTTGAAGTTTGCCGTAACCTTGTGCGCTAAGGTCGAGTTCGACTTCGGATAACTCGTTGAGTGACACATAGCCATACTCATCCTCGATTAGACCGGTCACTATGGCGAACATGATGGTGTCGCCTCCCTCTCGTTCGCCTTCAAGTATAAACCATCGGGCGGAGCCGAGTGCGAAGATTGCGCGGCAAATTGCTTCCTTTCCCTTGCCGTCCTGGGAATAGAGGGGGTAGTCCTTCAAGCCTTCCTCCAACTGGGGTGTCTGTAGTCTGCACATATTCAGTCAAATGTTATTTCGTCGGGATAAACTTCAATGGTGGCTCCGCTGCTAAACTCAATGATAAAGCGGTAGCCGTTGCGCTCCACCACCGTGGCGCGGTGGTATCCACGCCATGGAGTGTTGAGTTCGCATTGCCGTCCGTATTCGGGAAAATCGGTGTTATTCATATAAGTATAAGTTTGTTTTGAATACTTCTGTATGACAAGTAATTAAGCATTAGGCATTATGAATTAAGCATTGTCATAGTCGGGGTCAAAAATGAGGTCAGCCTCGATTAGATGGGCGTATGCCTCGGCTGCGAGACGCGAGGCCCACTCGTTGCGGTCATCGTAACGGCCTTTGCGGTAGTTGTGGGCGAGTCCTTTCATGTAGCCCAACATTACCTTAAACGCCTGCTGCTGGAGATAGCGGTGCATGGTTGTCATCGCCATGCCGGTCTTCTCGGTGCTGCTCACTTTGCCGTTGACAAAGTTCTCGAAGTCGCGGACAAACTCCTTGTCGCCCTCGGCTATCTTCATGAAGTCGATGTCTGTATTCATATCGGTAGTGGTTATATGGTTGCTTGATTATAGATGGCTGGCTCGGCAGACACATTATATATGTAATCGCCTGAGCGCACCAAAAGGCAGTCAGCTCCATAATAGAGCTTCTTCATGCCTCGGACACTTCCTGTCTTGTGGAAGTTCGGGAAGCGGTTGATGCCGACACGGCGTCCCTCCTCGATTGTCATTTTCTTTACTCTCATAGTTCCTTATTATTAATGAGTTCAATTCTTTTTCCCTTTTTGTGAAGCTCCTTTGAGCTTCTCGGTCGGGAGAACCGTTTTTCGTGCAAGTACACACTGCGGACACGAGGGAACATAAGGCAAGAGTGGAGGCAATGACTGCGACCGAGATACCCATTTTTGAGGCACGAAAAAATGTGGAGGCTCACGGGCGCAGTCATCGCCGGAAAGCGTAGCGGCTCTTGCCGTTGCTCCCGTCCGCAGTATCTTCGCACCGAAAAACCTCTCCGACCCGGAAGCGCAAAGCGATGCAATCAGAAAATGCTGTACTTGTAACTAAATAACGGCAAATCATTTGGAGATTTGCCGTTATTTAGTTAACTTTGCACTTGATATACAAAGACTCCAATGACAGAGACACGCACTGCCATACTCACGTTTGCCGAGAATCGGGATAGCTTCCGGTTCGCCGAACTGTTGTCGTATCTCAACGGACTGTTTGAGATTTCGAAGGTCACGCTCTCCTGGTATCTCAGGGAAATGATCAACGACAATATTATCTTCAAGCTTGGCCGTGGCATATATACGGCACACAAGGTGCAGACATCGGAATACACGCCACGCCTGAGGACCAAGGCTGTGAAAGTCGGCAAAATTATCGCCCGTAAGTTTCCATTTGTCTCGGTCTGCGTACTCGATGGTCAGGTCTTTGCTGATTTCCAGCATCATATTTCCTCCAACAATATAATATATGTGGAAGTGGACCGCGATGCCATGGAATCAGTCTTTCATTCTTTGAAACAGGAGGGATATACCGCGTATCTTAATCCGTCGAAGGATTTTGTATATGACAACATCGACTTGTCAAAGGAGGGTGTGATTGTGAAACCCTTGATTTCCGAATCTCCTCTTATGGATTTCAAGGGAGTGAGGACCCCGCATCTGGAGAAAATCCTTGTCGATATTTATTGCGACGATGACTTGGACTATCTTCACGGCAGCGAATGGAGCCGGATGTTCGACAACGCCCTTTCGATGTATTCCGTCAACCGAACCGCAATGCTGCGATATGCCTCGCGGCGCAATGCCAAACCGGCCATAGAAAAGGCCATAGAAAACTTGGGAACCCACAATGATTAAACCACACTGTTTCGGCAAGGACTGGTTTCAGTCAATGTCGAAAAAATACCGTTACAACGACCTCGGCATTATCGAGAAAGTCATCAGGGCCTTTGCTCTCCTCGACCTTTTGGCCCGCTCAGGCTGCCCATATATTTTCAAGGGAGGCACATGTGTAGGTCTGATACTTGGTGACAAGACACGTCGACTTTCAATCGACATTGACATAATCTGCCCTCCCGGCACCAATGTCGAGGAATATCTTGACCGCATAAGTGAGTTCGGTTTTACAAGGAAAGAACTGGTGGAACGCCGTCAGGCTGGAAAGGATATTCCAAAGAGCCACTCCAAGTTCTTCTATCAGATAGCCTATACCGACCGTTCAAACCAGGAGTCATATATCCTGCTTGACGTTTTGTATGAGGACACACATTATCAGCAGGTGAATGAGATAGAGGTCATCAACCAGTTTATCGAGCTTGATTCCGAGCCGTCGATTGTAATGGTTCCATCCATAGGCGATATTCTCGGCGACAAACTGACGGCATTCGCTCCCAACACCACCGGCATACCTTATTATAAGAATGGCAACTCTCGTGGCACCGAAATAATGAAGCAGGTCTATGACATAGGCCGTCTGTTCGATGCAGTCGAAGATCTTGAGCTTACAGCCAAATCGTTCAGCCGCATTGCTCTGGTGGAACTTGGCTACCGTGGTCTTGGCGCAGACCCGTCGGTAATATATGAGGACATACGGCAGACTGCTCTTCTCCTTGCTACGCGAGGATTGGAGGGGAAAGGCGACTTCCCGTTGTTGCAGGACGGCATCAAGCGACTCGGCAACTTCATCTATAAGAACAAATACTTCATCGAGGATGCGATTGTCGATTCGGCAAAGGCAGCCTATGTCGCCACTTGCATAGAAAAAGAGCAAACGCAGATAGAGAAATTTGACATCTCAAAACTGACCTCCGACATGAACATAGACCATGTATTGCCTGTCCGACTCAACAAGTTGAAGAAGACACGCCCGGAGGCTTTCTTCTATTGGTATCTCATTGACCAGATTCTATAGAACAAACAACACACATACTAAATAATGGCAAATATTACCAAAGTTTGCCATTGTTTAGTCAACAGAAACGATAATACTATGTTTAGAGAGACACGGCTGTCGCCGGAAATGGTTGACGCTCTGGAGCAAGCTATTCGCGAGGCTGTGCAGGAACGCATAGACACCGACCCTGATGTTGCCGACTGCTATCTACGCATCATCCCGAACAACTGGCTTGTTCAGGTCATGTATATCGAGGAAAGCAATCTCACCACACCCAACCGCGACGTGGCGTTGCTCAACCTCATGTACGACCTCAAAGACTCCTACGGGGGCAATGAAATCTGGGTTCTCAATGATGAAGCCATCCACGACCTCGCAGAATCCTACAAAGAAATGTTAGAAATGGACTTATGTTTGAATTAATTTAAGTGCTGAATATTTGTTTAATTAACGATTGTTTATTATCTTTACAGAGCCAAAGCAATAAACAATGGATTATTTCAATCAGCAAGATAAATTTGTAGCCGACATGGTCGATGCCTACAAGAACGGCAAATTGGGTGCGGTGTTCCGTCCTTATATCCAGTGGAAAACAGGTGGCCCGATGTTTTCCAAGGAGCAAGCCTACGCGATGATAAACACCGTGAGCGACTTGCTCAACAAAATGTTTGACGATGCGGAAGCCGATGAAGAACTCCGTTCTTATCTTGAGGGCATCGACAGTGAGATAACTAACATTCTGCCGACACTGATATGAACGACATTATCCGCATACGCAAGATTGACGGAGCGCAGATCCTCGACACGATGAACTGCGCCGCAATCTCCGAGCGTTTTTTCAACCGCTCTCGCGCATGGTTTATTCAGCGTCTCAACAACAACATCGTAAACGGCAAGCCAGTGTCGTTTTCTACAGAAGAACTGTTGAAGCTCCGCACGTCTCTCAAAGTTCTTGCCTCTGAAATAACCCGTTTCACCTCAAATATCCCTAATCTCCCAACCGATATGTCAATCAAAGTTTACGTCATAGACGACCCCGCATCAATAGAATTTTTTGAGAACGACGACATCGACGGCTTCAAAGAATACCTCACCGAAGATGACACCATCATCTTCCCCGAAGCCGAGTGCTTCGATACCGAGGCAGAAGCTCTCGCTTTCTGCTCCGGCATAGGCTACGGCACAAACGAGCGAGGCCCGGTGGAACGCTATCCGCTCCGCAGTTGCGAATCCACCGACCTTCCTTTCATTGAAGCCATCGAAGCCTATTAATGAACATTTAACATAGATGTGCCTCAATTTCGCCCACCTGCCGTATTATCTTTGCGGTCAAGTGCCTAAGTTACGAAAAAATTTAGTAACTTTGCACTCTAATACGCGAGCATCGCTGACAAAGACCAATCAATGTAAGTAATAACTTATATTCAACATATCACGGAACTTCCTTGTAGTCGCAAAAGGGCTTGGTCGCCTGTCAGCCTACTTGGAAGTTCTTTCTATATAAAAACTGTGATGCCATATCGTTTCATAGACTTATTTGCAGGGTTAGGTGGCTTCCACCTTGCCCTTGAAGCATTGGGTCATGAATGCGTTTTTGCATCAGAATTGAAAGAAGACCTCCAGACCCTCTACAAGCAAAACTTTCCTAAGACTCCAATTTACGGAGATATTACACTAATCGATCCCAAAGACATACCTTCACATGATATAATTTGTGCAGGTTTCCCATGTCAACCTTTTAGTCAGGCGGGCAAACGAGAAGGCTTCAATGACTCTAAACAAAGAGGTACATTGTTCGATTATATTTGTGCGATTGTTGCAGAACATAAGCCCAAATATATTTTTCTCGAAAATGTTCAAAACCTGAAAAATCATGATAACGGCAATACTTGGAAAGTTATACAGGAGAAGTTGGCAGCACTCAATTATGATGTAAAAGCCGACATTCTTTCCCCTCATCAATTTGGGCTTCCTCAACATCGCAAACGTATCTTCATTGTTGCGGTCAACAATGAAAGAGGTACGTTAAGCCATTTCCATTTCCCAATTCCTCAAAAGGGCGCGTCTAAATACTGCGACATCAATAAAGTCATTAATGCGGATGATACTAACATCACCAAACTTAAACCTGAAACAAGAACTCAACTTGACGTTTGGCAGGAGTTTATTGATTTAACTGTCGCTCATGGTGAATCAATCCCATCATTCCCGATCTGGGCAATGGAATTTGGCGCGACTTATAATTTCAAAGAAGTTACTCCTGCATATCAACGTTTGGAAGATTTAAGAGGTAAGTCGGGAAAACTCGGCCAACCAATTATTGGTGCATCAAAAGAGCAGTGTATTTCTTTGCTCCCTAACTATGCTCAAACAAATACTTCTTATACTTTCCCCAGTTGGAAAATTCGATATATAGAACAAAATCGCGACTTCTATACACGGAACAAGTCTTGGCTTGATCCGTGGATTGAGAAAATTCGCAATTTTGAAAACAGTCATCTTAAAATGGAATGGAACTGCGGCACTTCTGCCGCGCCCACGTTATTCGATAAAATCATCCAGTTTAGAGCTTCCGGAATCAGAGTTAAACTTCCTAATTTTGCTCCAGCTCTTAATTTGGTTGGCACTCAAATACCTATTTTCCCTTGGGTCAAATTACCTTCTCAAATTCTTGTCGATGGCGAACCATGTTATGGCCGCTATATGACTATTCGAGAAGCGGCAGCAATTCAAGGTATGCAAGATTTGAATTTCGGCGACCTCTCTACTACTCGAACTTTAGAGGCTTTAGGTAATGCTATTAATGTCACTCTGGTACGTCGTATCGCTAAATTACTTTTGAACGATGAACAGCAATAAAGTTTCCATAGCAACCAAGCCTCTTGTTTACTCTGCATTTCGATATATTGAAAACAAGGTTTGGAATGCTCTTGCCGAATATATCGATAATGCCGTACAGAGCTTTAAAGACCACAGCGATGTCCTTACGAATATTAATCCCAACAACAAATTACGTGTTGAGATTAATATTGATATAGACCAAGACATTATCACCATAACTGATAATGCTTTCGGCATAACGAACGACAACTACGACAGAGCTTTTGAGTTAGCTAATATTCCTTTAGACCGAAAAGGCCTTAACGAATTTGGTATGGGCATGAAAGTATCTTCGATATGGCTTTCGGATTTATGGACTGTAAAGACTAAAGCATACGGAGAAACAGAAGCAAAAACCCTTGTCTTTGACATTCACGAGGTTACTAAAAATCAAGAATTAGAATTACCTGTGTCGTTAGAGACTGCTAATGTAAATGAACATTATACCATTGTTACTCTAACTAAACTCTCTCAAAATAAGCCTCGCTCACGCCAAATCCCTTATGTAAAAAAGCATTTGGCAAGCATTTATTCTAAATACATACGCGACGGCTTATTAGACTTGGTTGTTAATGACGAGCTTTTATGCGATACCCAACTTCAGTGTTTGGTAGCTCCATATTATAGAACACCGAGCGGAGAGAGCACAGAATGGAAAAAGGTAATCAATTTTGAGGCTCCAAAATACGACGAATTTGGAAACCAAATCGGTGTATATTACGCCAAGGGTTTTATTGGTATTTTGGAGCGTATGTCTACTTCAGTCGATAACGGCATCCTTCTTTTTAGGAGAGGGCGAGTTATCGGAAGTAGTTACGATGAAAAATATCGTCCGAAGGTCCTTTGTGGAGAAGAAGGCTCACCACGCTACAAACGTATCTATGGTGAACTGGAATTAGATGGCTTCGACGTTAGTTTTACTAAAAGTTCCTTCCAAGATGATGATGAGTTTAGTACGTTTATTGAAATAATGCGAGATGATCTTATCAAAGATAAGTCACTCGACATTTTTGGCCAAGCTCAAAACTATACCAAGCCGAAATCTAAAGCGGAAAAGGCAAAAGCAGCTCAACAACTTGTTCAAACTATTGCGGATGAAATAGCAAAACCTATAGCTATTCCTTCTGAACCGGCAGAGAGCACTGCTGAAGTTTCAAGTGTTGACATCCCGGAAGTAGTTTCTGCTGAACCGACTTCTGAGTCGGCTTCTGCTGAAAATGCTTCTTCATCAGAAACTATTGTGATACCTTCTATCGAAACAGAAGTTAGGCCTAATGCGACTTCTACATATAAACTTGTGATAAACGGAGTGTCCGAGAGCACCAACAAAGGTTTGTACTCTCTTATTTGTAAGCCTGACGGGAAGTATTATGCCACTATAAATCTTTCAAATGGTTTCTTTAGTCGGTTTAGAGAATGTTTATCTTCGGATGATAACATCAAACAGTTAGCATATTTCATTAGAAATTTAGTTGTCACCGAACTCCTTTTAATAGAATCGGGTATACGTTCAGCTACCTCATTCAGAAACAAGTTTAATCAGCTATTCGGACTCATATGACAGAAATAATTTCCATAGTAGATACCGCCCAAGAACCGCCTAAGGATTACTTCATGCCTGTTATCCGCGAGCGGACTATGGCCTTTATGAATAGTCAGACAAAACTTGATGAAGATGGCAAACTGACTATCATAGAAGAAGCACAAGATATTCTCTCTCATTGCATTCTTCCCGGCAACCAAGAGAACATAACCAACATTGCTGTAGGTTATGTTCAGAGTGGTAAGACTTTATCTTTCACCACCCTCACAGCGTTAGCTGCTGATAATGGTTGGCGTATTATTATATACCTTACTGGTACTAAGACTAACCTTAAAGAACAGACTTCTGCTCGTTTAAGGTCTGATTTAATCATCGACGATAACGACGATTATAAAATCTTCGCCGACGCTAATATTTCTGATAGAAACCGCGTCAAGAATTTCATGGAAATGGGCGAAGAAACTTTGCTATTTCCCATATTGAAGCATTATAAACACATAAATTCGTTAGCTCAAATTTTTGAAGATCCTGAAATTCAAAATTTGCTTTCAAATTATGGTGTTATAATAATCGATGATGAGGCAGACCAAGCCAGTTTCAATACTTTTGCAAAGAAGAACTCTGGCAAAGAGGATTGGGAGGATGACGATTTTAGCCAAACTTACAGCGCAATTTTACGCTTGAAAAAGGCTCTACCAAATCATTCTTATATTCAGTATACCGCAACGCCACAGGCTGCGTTCCTCATTGATAATAACGACATTCTCTCTCCCAAATACCACACTGTTTTAACTCCGGGCAAAGGATATACCGGCGGTAAGTTCTTTTTCAAGAATCAAGAACTTAATTTAATTTCGATAATTCCTGACGAAGAAATTTATCATTTCAGTCGTAATCCTTTGACTGAAATTCCCACCTCTCTTTTGGAGGCTCTTCGACAGTTTATAATCAGTGTTACAATCGTAGTGCTCAAACAAAAGAGACAGCCGTTCTTGTCAATGATGGTTCACATTGACGGTCGCAGAGACACCAACGAGACTTTTGAATTTTGGATTTCTAATAATCTTCAAAACTATTTAGAAATCCTCAATGCTCCTGATGGAGACCCGGGTAAGATTCCTTTTATCAATTCCCTCAAATCCTCCTTCGATAGCATTACTCAATATATGTCCGACCGTCCGGATTTTGAGGAAATATTACCTCTCATCCCCCGGGCAATCCTCCGTACTCAATGCCATTTGGTACAAGGCGATAGCGAAAGTTTAATTGATTGGAACTCTGAAAAAGGGCATATCCTAATCGGTGCGGATATGCTTAACCGTGGTTTTACTATCGAGAGACTTTCGATGTCTTATATGCCACGGACTTCGGCTGGCCGCTCAACTGCTGATACCATTGAGCAACGCTGCCGTTTCTTTGGATATAAAATGCCCTACATTGACGTTTGCCGAGTTTTCCTCAGTTCTAAAAGCCGCGATGAATACACTGCCTATGTTGAACATGAGGAAGTGCTTCGAGCAAGTCTAAAGCAATGTCAGACAATAAAGGAATTTAGCAAAAATTCTACAACTATGCTTCTGTCTGATTTGCTTAATCCGACTCGCACAAATATACTTTCAGACAAACTGGTTCGTGACAAACTGATTGGTTGGAGGCAAATGCTTTCGCTTGACTGTATGCACGAGAACAAGCGCCTTTGCCTTGATTTTATCGACAAAATCAGTTCTTTCATTACTTGTGACGAATACGATAATGAAATTAGAAATCATCGCCATGCGTTAGTGCCTATCGACGATTTCATTCAATTTTTCCGTGAGTTCAAATATTTGGACGTTCCAAATATCACTCGAAAAATTGTTACCATACAATACCTTCAATACATAAAAGAATTTGAAGGCATTGAGTTTGTTGATGTCTACCAAATGGCTTATCAAACTGAAACTTCTCTTAACTATCGTAGACGTTCGATCAAGAATGATAAGCCTAATAACCTACAAGCAGGTAGAGCTGCTAACGGTTCATATCCTGGCGACAAGCATTTCCATTCCGAATCGGTTGTTTCCGTTCAATTACATCATATTGTTCTGGACGACCCCGGCGTTATATATGGTAAAAAAGATTTATTTAACCTCGCCTTCTACTATCCTGCCTCGATTGGTGAAGATTTTATAAGGCTCGATAAACCCATAGAAGATGAGGACATTGAATAAAGCCGAACTCATTCAAAAATTTCTTGACCTTAAAACTCGACCTCATGCCGAGAACGGTTTTAACGCGGTCACTATTTCTGATGATTCTACACATCGATTAGGCATATCACCTGAAGGCTACCCAATCTTTTTTATAGATTGCTCCACAAGTGACCGAGTTTCAGACATCAATTTGAAACTCTTTAAGGTCTTGTTTAATCGTCAGTGTAACATATCCGACTCTAACTCAGATGTTAGTCTTGATGGTGTTTTTTCGATTATCCAGTTAAATTCGCTTAATCCCGACTTCCAAAAATACTTCTTGGAAGTGGTTTATCTTCTACTTCTTCGATTAGAAAATAAACCCACTGTGGCTGTGTTGAAAGCCGAAGTCTCTAAACTGCTGAGTATTTTTACAAGTGTAAAATCAATCTCTAAAGAGATTGTAAGAGGACTTTGGGCGGAATTAATTGTAATCAAACTTTCCTCCAATCCTTCATATCTTATCCGTTCCTGGCACGTTGTTCCAGAGGATAAGTTCGACTTTAACGATGGTACAGATAAAGTTGAAGTTAAATCGACTAACGGTTCTAAACGAGAGCATACTTTTGCAATAGAGCAACTTAATCCCAATCCTGGTTCTAAATTACTCATTGCTTCGTTGTTTGTATCTCAAACCGGCGTTGGCAAAAATATTTTTGACATCATCGACGATATTACTTCTCGTATTTCCGATGTGGACGTCCTATTCAAACTCAGGGAGGAAACCACTCAAACAATAGGCGCAAATGTTGAAGAAGTCGCTAAAATGTACTTCGATGAAAACGCAAGTGTCGATAGTTTGCAATTCTTCGACTACGCATCTATACCTGCAATTAGATTGGCAGATGTTCCCACTGGCGTTTCTTCCGTTCATTTTCGCTCAGATTTAACTGAAGTTTCACCAATAGAACACTTCGATAACGATAGTGTGCTATTTAATTCCCTGTGATATTATGGCGAAACAAAAGTTTTTGAAGGGTGCACCTCTTTACGATAAATTCCTATCCGGATTTGGTTCTTATGCAGGGCTTAGAGTCATTTCGCGAGATGATATTCTTCTGATTGATTTAGACGGGCACCAGTATTATATATATCTTAAATGTGTTTCCCATAAGGGTAACCCATACCCGCTGAATGACCAACGAGCTCAGTTACCTCAAAGACCTATTTTTGATGCTATAAAAGCATCTGATACAGACTTTTTATTTTTGGGGTATGACATGGATAATGATGTGTTCGTTTGTTGGGATCCGCTAAAGGTTCGCCAACGTCTGAATGTCAAATCCTATGTTTCTTTCTACAGTTTCAAAGATATTCAGAATAATGTGCAACTCGGAAAGATAGATTCCGCAGAACTATCAAACGGCGACAAATTTGTCTTATTTAAGAGAGAAGATATGCTATCTTTCTTCAATATGATTAAGGTTCACTTCCCGAAGATCAAAGAATCTGACCCCGACATCGAAGATGTTCCGCAGCAAAATTCTGAGTCCAAAACTTCCACGTCTCGTAAAGTTGAAGTTGTGGGAATACTTACAGATATTATGACTGACCAATCCGTAAAACTACTTGTAGACGATATGGTCGCAGAGGAAAAGAATCGTATGGAAATCATCTGCGCTTGTATGAATAATTTTGCTCAGTTCTATTACAAAATGAAATTGACTGATTGGAAACGAATTATATACTCCTACCTTGATATTTAAGACGTTGCGGCACCGCCGCCGCGCTTTCGTGAATCAAACTTATAATTTCGGCCGTCCAGTTTCAATCGCCAAACTCAATTATATTATGAACGTAGATAAATCCCCCATTACTTATAGGCGTCCGTTACATAAAGAAACTTACTTTATGTACGGAACTTTAGATTTTCCTCACCATATTAAATCCTATATCGACAGTTATTCTTCCGAATATCAAGGTCTATCTGACGAAGCGAGACTTCTTGACTTGGGATTTATGTTACTACGAGGCTATAACATCAAGAAAACTATTCGCGACTGGCTTAATGACCATCCCGAAATTTCAGAGGATTCGATTGTTAGAAATATTGGTCGACTCTTATTGAAATTCCATGATGTAGATAAGGCTGAAATTTTGGCAAACATGGGTTCAATGAATCTTTCGGAAATGATTGATTACTTTAAGCCGATCCTCCTGGACTGTTATAGTGAAGATAGTCAGTGGCAAATGTTTGATGACAATGATATAGCAAGCACAACGAGAAGTATTCATGGTATTGTAGCAGGTCATTATCTGGGTGAAGTCCATCCCAACGGTAAGTGGCAGTGGACGGAATATCAACTTGACAAGTTTGACTGGAGAGCTATTAAATAATTATGGCGTTGCGGCATCGCCACTGTACTTTCGTGAATTGAGCCTTAAGTCTTGACCATCGGGTTTCAATAGTATAAAGCATAATAATTTCTAAACATGAAGAAAACAATAGTCCTCATTTTCCTTGTACTTTCTACTTTTCTCGCCTATTCTGCAAACGTAGAGAAGCAATACAAGAAACTCATTGAAAATTTTGATGTTGCTGACGAAGCAAAGTCGGTAACACCTGTAAATACGGCAGCCTTTTGGAGCGCGGCACTTGACAATAACGAGCTTTGTGCCAAGTTCATTAAGGATTTACAAAAGAATAAAGGTGCTGAGAAAGAAGCGTTGAACAAGACTGCACAGCTTCCTCGTTTTTATCCTCAGTATGACGAGACTATTGTTGAAAGTATGCAAGGTTTTTGCGACACTCTTCTTATAGATATGGGTATCGCTGACCTTGGTATCAAATGCTCATTGCACATGGTTTATTCAGACGAAGTAAATGCGTATACTGCACTTACTGAGGATGGTTTTGCCATGTGCATTACAACCGAATTGGCTTCTAAAAAGGGTATTACATATGAAATTCTGATGGGCTATGTCGCGCATGAATTTGCTCATGGTGCTTTGCTTCATCACGCCAGAGGTTTTTATGCACAAGCTAAAGAGCGAAGAAAAAATGAACTGCTTGGGGGTATAGCCGCCGGTCTAAACGGATTAGCTGCGGGTATGGAAGCTTACAACGCAGCAGCCTACGGCATTCCGACAAGCGGAACGGATTATGGTGCTGCTATCGCTAATATAGGTAATGACATTAAGATTTCTACCCTTAAATACTCTTTCAAGTATTCAAGAGAACAAGAGTTTGAGGCAGACCTTTTTGCCTATCGTTTCCTTGAACATATCGGCAAGGGCGAAGAATTTATAAATGGTCTAAGAATCTTAGGAACCGCTTATGATACTTTGTATGATGAATATAGCGACCATCCAACTACTGGGTCTCGTATAGACTTCCTCAAATACGTTCAACTTCATCCCGAACTCGGGAACAAGAAAAACGCCAAGTTAAAGAAGAAACGTAATGAGCCGGAATTTGAATGGTAAACTATCAAGTGTCTTAGGAACTGACGTCATATACAATTAAATCCGAGATTATGACTGATGTAGCTGATACTCCTAATATAACATTGTAATTCGAGCTTAATATATGAGTAAGAAATCTCGCGAAATAGAAAAACAGAAACAAAGAATCTCAAAAGCGGAGAAGGAAAAGCGGCTCAATATAGTAAACTCATGTTGCAAGTGTACTATATGTGGAGCGTGGATAAAGTATCCTTCAAGAAAACGGCATTTGAGAACGGAGCATAATTTATTTCCTGAAGACATTAAATCATATTTTCTTAACAGGAAGGCTGCAAGAGCAGAAGAAAGAGAAGAAAGGATAGCAAAAGTTATAAGAGAGGAATTTGAAAGGACTTCCGAGAAAACGGATGATGGATTCTATAAATGTGGAGAAAAGGTTGCAGGTGGCCCATTTGTCAGGATAATATACAACGCGGTCGGAACCAATAGACGCAAACATTAAGCTGAACTTATATACAATATGCTTGGAGCCATTATAGGTGATCTCGCAGCCTCTACTTATTTGCGAGACAAGAATGAGTTTTATGCTCACTTGATTGGTAAAGATGCAATTGTTTCCGAGTTGAGCGTGGCTGTGCTGTGGACAATAACGGCAGTTCGTGAGTGGAATCATCTGAATGATGACTTACGATTAAAACAGTTTATTGCCCATTTATGGAGTGTTGAACATCAAGAGCATATTGAACTGTCAGAAGAAATAAGGGAATGGACTGCTTGCCCTAATATGTGGAAACATCATGTCGGTGTTGGCATGTTCCTGATGCGTCAAGGTACATATAGCTATTGGTTTGACTGGGAATCAGGGAAACGCGACAGAATAGACTTTGGAATGGATAAAGAGGAGATGTATGCTTCAATGTTCCTTTCCAAGATGCTGACACTTCTAAGACTGGGCTGGACTAAGGAAGAGGTTTGGAGAGAACTGGGTAGCGTTTTTCAGGGTTGCTTTAAAGACTGGCAATGGAAAACTGAGACCGGAAAGTCCTTGAGTTATTTATTCAGAGCATGGGATAGCTTTAATAAAGCCTTTGACTTCGGAAGTGCCATTCATAATGCTGTCAGGATGGTCGGTGATCTCCGGCTAAACTGCGCACTCACCGGAATGATTGCGGCTGCGATGTATGGGTGTGGACAATATTTCATAAAAGAGAGGTATGACCACAAACATCAGAGTCCGATTCAATTGAAAATTCCGGAATTTCTTTATGAAGTTTATAGTAATGAGCTTGAACGCATTAAGAAACAGTTAAATTGGGTCAATGTGTTCTGGGCAAAAAATGATTCTCGTACTAATATTGAAAGACATACCTACACACATATTGAAAGTAGATTCAACAATATAAGAGTGTGTGGTGAAATCCACCGCCGTATTTTGAAATCCTTTGCTCCTGATTGGGAACACAGATTTAGTTTCTATAAGGATAATGGCTGGGTATATCTGTGCCGTAGTGGATTTATACTCGGGCGATTTCGATTCCATTACAATAATGGGGATTTCATCATGAAAGACATTCAAGGCAGTGGCTTCGATAAGAATATAGATGAACCTTTACATGACATCATTTCATCTATAAAGCAGGAATGGCCTTTGCTGACGGATCTTTTCAAATACTATTCCTGTTATTCAACTGAGGATAAATGCCCGGATGCGTTCAAAGGAACTGTAAAAGAGAAGTTTTGGGAAGGAGAACGGAGTTTCTTTGAAACTCAGATGGATAATCTTGGGAAATGGATAGATGAAGGACGGAAAGCTATTGATAGTTCTGACAATCCCAAACTGATTTCAATGGCAAAAAGACTCGGATCCGAAAGGTTTGGTGTTGTTTTCTATATCAATACCCTTTTTGCCAAATGGAACCCAGAGGATAGTATGGAATGGATATTTGAATATTAATTGGGTGGAGATGACGAAGCTGCGCGGAGTGGTTGAGCATATCACTTACCAGAATCCGGAGAATGGATGGTCGGTGATGAAAGTCAAGGTCAAGGATTATAAGGATCTCGTGACTTTGACCGGATCGCTGTTGGATGTTCCAGTGGGGAGTGTGTTGCTTTGCGAGGGGCAGTGGAAGGTGGATGCCCGCTACGGCCAGCAGTTTGTCGTGGAGTCGTGGGAGGAGGTCATGCCAGCCACTATATACGGTATCGAGAAGTATCTTGGCAGCGGACTGGTCAAGGGTATCGGTCCGGCATACGCCCGCGCAATCGTGTCAAGATTCGGACTGGAGACTCTCGATGTCATCGAGAACGACATCGAGCGGTTGTTGGAAGTGCCGCGTCTCGGGCGCAAACGAATGGAGAAAATCCGCGAGAGCTGGGAGAAGCAGAAAGACATCAAGGAGGTAATGGTGTTCCTTCAGGGTTACGGTGTCAGCACCGCCTACGCCGCCAAAATTTACCGCCAGTATCAGAAGGACGCAATCAAGACTGTCAAGGAGAATCCTTATAAACTTGCCGATGACATCTGGGGAATTGGTTTCAAAACCGCCGACGGTATAGCGTCGAAGATGGGATATGAGAACAATGACCCTCGCCGATGCCGGAGCGGTATCCTATACACCCTTAATCAGCTCGCCGAAGAGGGGCATGTTTTCGCGGAGCCGGAACAGTTGGTGACGGCGGCTAAGGAACTGCTACAGGCAGATGATGAACCTGTACGCAAGGTTATGGCTGAAATGATTGCTGCCAATGACCTGATAGCGGACAATGAGGTGGTCTATCTCCCTCCCTTTTATCATGCTGAGAACGGTTCGGCGAAACGACTTACAGCATTGCTTGCAAGTAATATCTCTGACAGTATTGCGGCTGAGCCGGAACTGGCATACGGCGCACAGCAATCTACAGGGATTGTCTATGATGAAGTGCAGCAGGCAGCAATCAATCAGGCACTCGATTCCAAGGTGATGGTACTGACTGGTGGGCCTGGAACGGGAAAGACCACCACAACACAAGGCATTATCGCAGCTTTCAAGGCTAAAGGGAAACAGATTGTCCTTGCCGCACCTACCGGACGTGCCGCCAAGCGCATGACCGAGGCTACAGGAATGGAAGCCAAGACAATCCACCGCCTGCTGGAGTATAACCCGATGGACGGATACAAGCGCAATGATGAGAACCCGCTGGAGGGTGATGTTCTGATTGTGGATGAGTGCTCGATGATCGACATCATGCTCTTCTACAATCTGATGAAAGCAATTCCGGAGACGATGCGCTTGATACTCGTGGGTGACATCGACCAGTTGCCGAGTGTCGGGGCCGGAAATGTGTTGCGCGACATCATTGACTCCCGACAGATTCCAGTGGTAAGGCTGACACGGATATTCCGTCAGGCACAGTCGAGCCGTATCGTGATGAATGCCCATGCCATCAATGCCGGACAGTTCCCGAATATCAGCAACGGCAGGAACACCGATTTCTTCTTCATCAAGGCTGAGGATGCGGAGACGATTCCGCAACTGATAGTCAGCCTTGTACGTGACCGACTGTCAAAGACCTACGGCTACAAGCCGAAAGAAATACAGGTGCTGACACCGATGCAGCGGGGCAATGTCGGTGCCGGAAATCTGAACACGGAGTTACAGTCCGCACTGAATCCATCCGAGCCAGCTCTGACACGTGGCGGCTACACATTCCGTCAGGGTGACAAGGTTATGCAGATACGCAACAACTACGACAAGAACGTGTTCAATGGCGACATCGGATATGTCAACGCCGTGGATACCACGGAACGCACCCTGACCGTTATTTATGACGGGCGGCTCGTTGAATACGATGTGTCGGAACTCGATGAACTGACGCTGGCCTACGCCGTGACAATCCACAAGAGCCAAGGCTCGGAATTTCCGGTGGTTGTAATACCCGTGACGATGAAACACTACGTCATGCTCCAGCGCAATCTCATCTACACCGGCATAACCCGCGCCAAGAAAATATGCGTACTCGTAGGCACCACCAAAGCCCTCGCATACGCCATAAAACAAAATACCGTTTCCAAACGCAACACCAAGCTGAAAGAGCGGCTAAACGATAACTGTCTATGACTCATAAATCACACATTCTGATAAAACGGATAACTCTCAGTCTCGTAGCGTTTCTGCTACTGGTCATAATCTTTACAGTATTTGCCAATGTTAAAGTGGAGAGGGCTGCGGCAGGAAAAATCTACACTTCGGTAGATTCTGTACCACACAACAAGGTGGCACTTCTGCTTGGCACAAATCCACTCAACAAATGGGGTCGACCGAACTCATATTTTACAAACCGTATAAAGACAGCCTCTGAGCTGTATAAAGCCGGAAAGGTTGATTATATCATAGCAAGCGGTGACAACCATACCAAGGATTATGACGAACCAACGGCTATGCGTGACTCACTTATGGCTCAAGGAGTTCCGGAGGACAGAATCATTCTCGACTTCGCCGGATTTCGCACACTTGATTCTGTTGTTCGGGCGAAAGAGATTTTCGGATGCGATTCACTGACTATCATATCTCAGGCAGACCATAATGCAAGGGCGTTATATCTTGCCGAAGCCAATGGAATTGAATCTGTTGCCGTTTCAGCACCGTTGAGAGCCGGAAAATGGGTGCGCACTCGTCTTGCCATTCGTGAATGGCTTGCCCGCGACAAGATGATGCTCGATATATGGTTTGGCAAGCAACCGCATTTCCTTGGAGAGAGAATAGAGATTCCGGATGTGATGCCTCAGAAGAGCTATGCCACGGTTGAGGGCATGACAATGAGAATTGTCAGCCCTGACCCGGTCAAAACTCCGGTGGATTCTATGATAGTGGAATTTACAAACAGTCGTGACGCAGATTTGACTACCGGAGAATGGTATCGAATAGACACCAAATCTGATGAAGGAAGCTGGATTCAGGCACCGTACTCAAAAAAGTATCTTGACCTCTTGGCAAAAGGAACTGAGGTATGCTTCAATGATATAGGATATTCATTGAAACCCGACGGCTCATTTAGAATGACAGTAAAGCCATGGCTTTATGATCTGAGTGATAAGTCTGCCACTTACCGTCTTGTCAAGACACTCAGTTATCCGCCATATCCAATCCAGAAGAGCGATACGGCATACGTTGAATTTCAAATCAGATAAACATTTATGATACATTACATTGAATACGGTGATATATTTAATATTCCCGGTGTGACGTGTTACGCCCACGGATGTAATTGTGCCGGAGCCATGGGCAAAGGAATTGCATTACAGTTTAAAGCTAAATTCCCTGAAATGTATTTTGAATACAAGCGACTATGCGATAACGGAGAATTTAATCCCGGAAATGTCTATACCTATAATTATGGTCTGGGATATGTGTTTAATCTTGGGACTCAAGCCACATGGCGAACTAAGGCTAAACTCGAATATATTGAGAATGCGATAGACAAAATGATGGAAATTGCGGAAAGTGTCGGTGTTGACAAGATTGCTCTTCCTGCGATAGGTGCCGGATTGGGTGGTCTTCTCTGGGTGGATGTTAAACAAACATTGGAAAAGGTCGCGGCACAACATATTTCTGTTGATTTATATGTTGTCGAGAATTATTGTAAGTCGTAGCACTACCTCTATATGGGAAAGACTGTGTATCGTTCAAAAATAGACTGGTGGGCATGGCTATGTTTGCTTGTTGTTCCGGTATTGATGTGGTTCACTGCTTTTGATATGCCATGGTGGTATGCCGTGTTTATATGTGGTGGTCTGACTGCATTATGTCTCATTGGCTTGTTTGGATGCTGGTATGAGATAGACGGTAAAAACCTTGTTGTGTATATGCTTTTCAGACCGACACGTCTGCCAATCGACAAGATTAAGTCGGTGAAGAAAACAACCGGGATTCTTTCAACGGCTGCCATGTCAACCAAGCGGGTTTCCATAAGTTTCACAGACCGCTCCGTCTTGAAAAGTTTCGCTCCAGTTGAAATCTCGCCCAAAGATCGCGATGGCTTTATGGCCCAACTCAAATTAGTCAATCCCAATATCGAGGTTTTGTCATGAATATCGAGGAATTACGCGATTATTGCCTGTCGATGGAAGGGGTGATGGAGAAGACTCCCTTCGGGAAGTTTGCCCCGCGCTTCGATTCCACACTTGTATTCTATGTCCTGGACCACATGTTCTGCATGGTTGATATGGATGACTTTACCTCTGTGTCGTTCCGTTCGGCAGATGAAGAGATCGCGAGGATAACTGAGCGATATTCAGCTGTGACCACTCCGGTCAATAAGGCACTGAAATTCTGGCTGAGGGTGAATCTCAACGAAGATATGCCCGACAGTGTGATATATTCCTGCGTCAGCCGGGCCTACGAGATAATCAAAGAGAAATATTCAAAGAAGAATACCGAATAAATTAACGATGGCTAAAGGAGAAATCAGACATCGCAGATTGTATGCGTTTTACGAAAGCAAGGTGCTTAACGCCCTGATGATTACTGTTGTCACAAGTCTGCTTTTGGCGGCTTATACCCAATCAATGCTCATGCCGATAATCTGCGGAGCCACCGCTCTTACTTGCTTTATCGGCTATTCAATATGGCTTTGGGTCAAGAAGCCACAGAAGATAGTTATCAACAAATGGCTGTCTTATATGAACGGATGGTTCACGCTGTACTTTTTGATTATCACAGCTATGGATGCGCCCAACAAATGGTGGTATATCACACCTATCTGCTTTGCAGTCTGTATTCTGTGCATCAGCCTGATTCGTAATCAGGACGAAATGTTTGACATAAACGATATGCAAGCGTAGAAATAATATTTGCATCATGCAGCCACGACAGTACATAGCCATTGACCTGAAGAGTTTTTACGCTTCAGTGGAATGTGTCGAGCGGGGACTTGATCCGCTTGACACATGCCTCGTCGTGGCTGATATGTCGCGCACAGAAAAGACGATATGCCTTGCCGTATCTCCGGCATTGAAGGGATATGGCACAGGGGGCAGACCACGGCTGTTTGAGGTCGTGCAGAAAGTCCGGGAAGCAAACTATCGACGTGGACGGCAAGGAAAGTCGTACTCGAAAGCGGTCTTGGATTCACACCCTGAGATTGCGGTAGATTATCTTGTGGCTCCTCCGAGGATGGCTCACTACATTGAGTACAGTAGCCGGATATATAATGTCTATCTCCGATATATCGCACCGGAGGATATTCACGTCTATTCCATCGATGAGGTGATAATGGATGTGACAGCATATCTCAAAACCTACGGCATGACGGCTCATGAGCTTGCTATGAAGATGATTCGGGAGGTATTGGCTGAGACAGGTATAACCGCAACGGCTGGTATCGGCACCAATATGTATCTCTGCAAGATAGCCATGGATATAGTCGCCAAGAAGATGCCGCCTGACAAGGACGGCGTCCGTATCGCAGAACTTGATGAGATGTCATATCGCCGTCAGCTGTGGGAGCATACGCCACTCACGGATTTCTGGCGTGTAGGACGCGGTATTGCCAACCGTCTCACACCATACGGAATACTGACCATGGGCGACATTGCCCGTTGCTCAGTCGAGCATGAGGATTTTCTGTATAAACTGTTCGGAGTGAACGCAGAGCTTCTGATTGACCATGCCTGGGGCTGGGAACCGGTCACAATGGAATATGTGAAATCATATCGTCCGGAAGCGAAGAGTATCAGCAGCGGGCAGGTGTTGACCTGTGCATATACTTCTGCACAGGCGAGAAATGTGGTTCTCGAAATGGCTGACAGTGTATCGCTCGACCTTATTGACAAACGTCTTGTAACTGACCAGCTCGTTCTGACCGTTGGCTACGATATAGAGTCATTGACAAGACTGGAGATTAGGGCAAAGTATAACGGCAAGATCACGACCGACCATTACGGCAGACAGGTTCCGGTACATGCCCACGGCACAATTAACATCGAGCACCCGACATCATCCGTAAAGATACTGACTGAGAAAGTCGCTGAGTTATACGACAGGATAATCAATCCAGACCTGCTTGTGCGACGCTTAACCCTCTCAATCAATCGCCTGATTCATGAGGAAGATGTGAAATCAAGGCCACAAGCCATGCAACTCGATCTGTTCACGGATTATGAGGAGTTGAAGCGACAGCAGGAAGCGGAGGAAGCTGAACTTGCCAAGGAGCGGCGCAGGCAGGAGGCAGTCCTGAAAATAAAAAAGATGTTTGGAAAGAACGCCATCCTCAAAGGACTTAACTATGCAGACGGCGCGACACAGCGCGACCGGAATCAACAGATAGGAGGACACCATGAGTAGGTATGACGATATAATCAATCTTCCGCATCATGTTAGCAAGACACGGACACCCATGTCGATGGAGAACCGTGCGGCCCAATTTGCACCGTTTGCCGCCTTGACTGGACATGACGCTGCCATAGCCGAAACCGCCAGACTCACGTCCGAGAAACCGGAACTATCAACAGAGGAACTTGACAAGTTATCCCGCCGACTTGTCTATGCGATAGAGAAAGACGCGACAATCAGGATAACCTATTTCCAGCCGGATTCATTCAAGCATGGTGGAAGCTATTGTCAGACAGAAGGGAAAATAAAGAAGATAGATGAAATAGACGGTCTGATTATACTCTGTGACAAACAGTCCATACCACTCGACTGTGTGATGAGTATAGAGGGCAATCTGTTCAACGACATAGAATTATAACCCACACATCGCGGCGTAAGTCAGCGAGATTTGGCAATACTTCGGTAGAGTCATGGCTCGCTTTTCACTTATTACTCTTTCTTGGAACTCCAATAGGACATATCACGTGGAATATATGTTTTCTCGCCTCCGCTTCCAAAAGGATAATCCGATACATCCTTGTTAAGATAAGGAGAGTCTGACTGTATGTCTCCTTCAAATATGTATCTTGGAGGATTATATATCTCTCCGTTCTCTCCAATAGAAGTTTTAATACAAGTATTGACCTTAATCACAATTCGTACAATACCTCTGTATATACCCAATACATATTGAACCTGATGAGCTTTTGCGTCACTCAATTTCCAATATTTCCTTGCACTCTCATAATCATCAGTCCTACGATAAATTCCCTTAGCTTTTGATTGTTTATATGTTTTGTTAAGGCTCACCAAGAGAAGTTTATCACCGGGAATTGGCTCTATCTTCTTACAGTCATAAAGTATATTGATTTCTTCCTCAGTTTTAATACCCTCGTTCCACTGATGATGACCTTTGACTACATTTGTGAGTATATTTTCCCGATTAAAAGCCTCATATGTCAGCAAATCAATAATAGTTGATTCGACAAGATAAGCTTCATGTTCTGAAAGATTATGCCGAATAATATAGTATTCCACCTCCAAGTTAGCTGAGTGGATATCTCTTATCGTTGAAAGTTTCAGACTCTCATCATTATCGTTAAGAGAATCCTCTGCGTGTTGGAATACGCGGTCTCCAGAGCCTTTCCCGACATAGAATATCTTTTTGTCTCGCGGATCAACGAGTGCATAGACATAGAAGTTAAGAGCCTCTTTTACACTCTGCTTGAAGAATTTTTCCATATCATTTCTTCTTCGGTAAGCGGATTTTACCGTTTTCGGATTCCCATGCCTCGATGTAGGAGGTCAGAGCTTCGTAGATAACATCTTTCAGGAGAGAGCTTTCGACAAGGGAGATATACTTGACCTTGCGGATCAGTTCGGGGTCAACGATGAATGTAGCCCGGACTTCATTTGTCTTGGAGCCGGACTCGCCCTTGCGCGGACGACCTACATTCCGGCGGCGGTTAGCCTCCAGATTGGCTTTCATTTCCTCGGTCACTTCGGCTGCTGTTGAATCGGGCTGTCCGATAGCCGTAACCTCCAGTTCTGACGGTTTTGTATCGCCCATTATGCCATTCATCAGCGATGCTAAGTTCTTCTTTGCCATGGTGTCTGTCTTTATGATTTATCTACTTGACAACTTATATCAAAGTAGGCAAGTAGTCTTGTAGTCTTGTAGCCTTTGTTATTGATAATATAGTTTACCTATTTCTCTTCTCTTGCGATTATCTCCTCGGTCAGAGCCATGTAGTCGACCGCTCCGTTGCTCTTGGGGTCGTACTCAAAGATAGACTGACCGGAAAGAGGCATTTCGGCAAGAGTGATGTTCTCACGGATTTTGGTCTTGAACACTTTGTCGGCATACCGGCTTTCAATCATTTTCACCACCTCCTTATTGAGATTGCGGTTGTTGAACCGGGTGAAGAATACTCCACCTAATTCAAGAGTCGGATTGACACGTCTGCGCACTTCGCTCACCACATCGTCAAGCATGGCGAGACCTTTCATCGGAAGAGCCTCGGCAGTCAGCGGTATATAGAGCCTGTCGGAAGCCACAAGCGCATTGGTTGTGACAATGCCGAGCGACGGCGGACAGTCTATGATGATGTAGTCGTATTTGTCGATATGGTCGGCAAGCAGGGATTTGAGGATACCCTCCCTCGCTATTTTGGTAGCCATGTCGATTTCGGCTCTTGCCAATTCAAGGGAAGCCGGAACAATGTCAAGGTTCTTCCTTACATTGACGATTGGAAGCGGAGCGTCCTTCACAAGAGAGTCATAGACACTGGTCTCCGGCTCTTCGTTCTGCGTAAGCGTGAACGTGAGGTTCTGCTGCGCGTCAAGGTCGATCAGCAGAACCCGCTTCCCGAGGATGGCGAGTGCGTCACCGATAGACGCCGTGGATGTTGTTTTTCCTACGCCTCCCTTGTGGTTGGCAATGGTAATTATCTTGGTATTCATATACTTCTCGTTTTGTATTACAAAGTTAATAAATTCTTTTGATACTTAGTTACTATAGTATAATATTTTTAGTTTACCTATTTATTCCGAATAAATCCGCCCCTGCCTCACGGCAGAAGACGGATTTGGAATTTATAAGGAACTATTATGCTGAAGCCCTCGCCTTGATGAAGCGGTGGGCGTTGGCGTTAACAAGTTTCACAATGCGGTCATGCAGTTCGGTATTGGTATTGCAAACCCCACGGCTCTGAATGACCTTGTTCTCCGTAAGTGAAAACTCGACGGTCTCGATGCGATTGCCGTCCTTGTCATGAGCCGACAGAATGATTGAGTCCTCACGGCTGTAATAACTGCACTTGAACACGCAATGGTGCATAGCCTCTCCCTCGTTCTGATAAGCCTCTATGCTGTCAAGTACGGAAACCTCTATGTCCTTGTCCTTGATGACAATGCCGAAGAAACATGATTTGGTCTGATAAAACCTCTTTTCCTCTTTTTTAGCCTTGGCAAGTTCCTCGGATTTCCTGCGCTTCTCATCTGTGGAAGTCACCTTGTCGAGCCAAAGGTCATGTGCCACCTTTAGATTTATGGGGCAGATATATTTGGCGTTGCGTGTGTCCTTTCCTGCCTTGTCAAGTAGCTTGATAAGGTCGCACCACAATCCGTAATCCTTAATCTGATAGCCGTTGCGTATGGCAATCTTATGTGAGTTCCAGCACTTGTCAAGCATTGACTTGTTGGAAAGAAAATATCTGACCGCCTTGTGATTTCCGGCTTTCATCAGTGTCTCAATCCTTGTGTCGGTCAGAAGAGCCTTCATCAGTTCAAAGGGGTGGCAGTCGGGCAAAGTGCCTTTCATGCCGTTGCGCCTCAGTTCCGGAATAGCCTTGTATCTTGGATAGTGCCACGTGTTGGCTATGATATGATGAACGTCCGACATATTCCGGAGTTCTATCTCCGAACCCCAGTTGAAGCAATCACGATAATATCCGATTGTCCTTGCCTTTGATGTCAGTGCGGTCTGCCCCTTGGCATTGAGCCATAGACGGCATACCTCAACATTATAGGAGTTCAACGGCTGACTTTTCTTAAACTCCACGGTCAGAATAAACACACGTTCCACCTGCAAGCCGTCGATAGTGTCAAGGACAGCAAAGTATGTACTTTCCTTATGGGTGCGGTTTAGGGTGTCTTTTATCATCAGTCTGTGTCCGCAGTGAGGGCATACGACATACTTGCCCTTTCCCTCATGTCGGAACTTATGACCGCAGTCTCCACAAGTAGTAAGACCGCTCGGCACTCTGAAAGCCGGATGGTTGAACAGATTTTTCATTCCCCACTCTGTAACCTTGGGGTCAATGGCGGTCAGCCTCACATTTGAGGCTGCCACCTGCTTCTCGAATGATGTACGTGCTTTCATGGCTTAAAAGTCATCGCCAAAGAGTGATAATTCGGGTTGTTTGTTCTCCTGCGGTTTTACTGCCTTGGGCTTTGAGTTGCGTGACTGCAACTTTCGGAGTTCTTCATCTTGGAAGCGTTTGAGGGCAATGGCTTTTTGTTCTTCCTTTTCCTCCTCGGTCAGTTCAATGTGGTGGTTGACCACTACACCGCATGTCATCGGTTTGCCGATTTCAATGTCAGGCTCATCTATGCAATGTACCGCCATTGAGAAAATCTCATCATCGGTAAAACCGCAACATCCCGATGCCTTGACCTCATTGAGAATGTAAGTCGCTATGTCCTCGATAGTGCGAGTGGTGGTTTCGTACTTGGCACGGAAGAGTTCATCGCTCTCCGCTCTCTTATCAAGATATGACTTGATAACCTGCTTGAAATGTTCTGTTCCTTTCATCATAGTTCCTTATGTTTGTGAGTTCGATTCTTTTCCCTTTTTGTTAGAAGCTCGTTTGAGCTTCATCGGTCGGGAGAACCGTTTTCGTGCAAGTGATTCAGCGGCCAATAGGGTGGATAAGGCAAGTGTGCAGTCAGAGGGCGCGGACGGAATACCCAATTTTTGGCAGAAAAATTGCGGAAGGCTGCCGTCAAGTCCTCCGACCGCAAGCGCAGCGGCACTTGACGTTCCTCCCGGACGATGTAACTTTGCACAGAAAACGTCTCCGGCCGTGACGCTCAAAGCGTCTTAAAAAGCAGATTCCAAATATTTTCGCAGTCACCCCAGGATAAAGGTTTTCACAAGACAGCAACCAATGGCATCGTCATATTATCTTCCAAAACAGCAACGATTCAGGCTCTTTGCCTCAGGTTATGAGTATGAGCCGTTGGCATAGTCTCCGTTTTAAGGCATGGTTTCAAAGACCGTCAGTAATGCGGATATGATTTTGAAGTGAAGCCAACGGCGTAACCTCAATGTCATATCGGCATGGCTGACGTAACGGTGCCAGCCGTCATTACCATCAATGACATCGACTGCACCGGCTCGGTGAGACTCACGGAGTCTGGCGGTCGGGAAGCCTTCAATGACAGGCCGTAATGCCCCGGCACCACGTGCAACATGGTCAGTCGGGAGCATCGGCCGGCACTTCGTGGTCTTCGGCTTCATAATATTTCAGCTCGATAAGTCGCAAGTGTCAACCTGCGACCGACAAGAGCTGTCGAAGTCTTCGCTTTCAGATAAATATCCCAGGATTTCGGCAAGCCACATTCTTAAACGAAGTCTGAGAATGTCTGGATTGCCGTACTGGTCTCCGTTTTCAGACATGGTTTCAAAGACCGTCAAGTTATGCGGATATGATTTTGAAGTGAAGCCAACGGCGTAACCTCAATGTCATATCCGCATGGCTGACGTATCGGCACCAGCCGTCATTACCACCCATGACTTCGACAGCACTGGCTCGGTGAGCATCACGGAGTCGGGCGGTCGGGCAGTCTTCAAAGACAGGCCGTAATGCACCCGGCACTACGTGCAACATGGTCAGTCGGGAGCATTGGCCATCGTAGTATTTTTCATGCTACGCAAATAGGCTGCGCACCAATTTGGTAATTTTGCTGCCGATTTCAGTATGGTACTTGTCAGTACGCTGAAAACAATTAACTTTGCATTCGCTTTCGGGCGAATATCAAATCAGAACAAATGCAGATACCGCAACACAATATATCGAATATATGGCGTCGCCGTAGCTATCGTAGCTTCAGCGTAAGTTGCTATTGCTTTAGCTTTAGCAGCTTGCTTGAAAGATGGTTCCGGCGATATCGCTGTAGTATCTGCGTCTGATTCCAATTAACTCAGACAATAAGGAGACAGTCGGAAAGTCCTGAAAGCTTTCCGATTTTTTGTGCCCTGTCATGGCCACATGATCCTTATTGTCACGGCATGGCACCAAGTTAAATTTTCAAAACATGATTGAATTTTACCGCTGCCATGCCAGTAAACAAGAACGCTTTATTGAGATACAAGACTATCGACCGATGCTTGAGAAACAAGTACAGGCGGTGGACTCTGGATGACCTTGTGGAAGCCTGCTCGGAAGCCCTATATGAAATGGAGGGTATCACCAGAGGTGTTTCCGTAAGAACCGTGCAGGCTGACATCCAGATGATGCGGTCTGACAAACTGGGCTACAATGCCCCGATAGAAGTATACGATACCAAATACTACAGATACGAGGATTCGGATTACTCGATAACCGACTCACCCTTGGAGGATGACACCTACGAATTGGTTGTCAAGGCCGTCAGAATGATAAGGCAGAAGCGTGAGTCATCAGTCGAGGATTTGGGTGATATTCTCGAAAAAATCGGCGAAAGGCTCAATGCCCTGCTGATACATCAATAGAAAAGGCTTCCGAGAAAATCATTCCTGGTTATCTCGGAAGCCTTCATTTTTGAGTGAGAAGTCGGATTTGAACCGACGAATACCGGTTTTGCAGACCGGCCCCTTAAACCACTCGGGCATTCTCACATCTCGGTTGCGGGGGATGGATTCGAACCACCGACCTCGAGCTTATGAGGCTCGTTAGCTGCCACTGCTATACCCCACATATGTTGTACTTCCGGCAAGATTCGAACTTGCGATCCTCACGTTCGTAGCGTGACGCTCTGATCCACTGAGCTACGGAAGCATATTGTTGGGGCGGTAGGACTCGAACCTACGATGTCCGAAGACAGGAGATTTACAGTCTCCTGCAATAGCCGCTATGCAACACCCCAGGATAATAGCACAGGCAGAAGGACTTGAACCCACGACTTTCGGTTTTGGAGACCGACGCTCTACCGACTGAGCTATACCTGCATTATGTCGTGGACACTCGTGGACTCGAACCACATTCTCAGGATTTTCAGTCCTGCGCATACACCATGTCTGCCAAGTGTCCTTAGATAGCGGAAGCAGAAAGATTCGAACTTTCGGAGCCTTTATGAGGCTCGGCCCATTAGCAGAGGGCTGGTTTCGACCGCTCACCCATGCTTCCTTTGTTTTGACACTGCAAAGTTAGACAGGCCGCATGAAGCCTATTTGCGTAGCAGAATTTTTTGATGAATTTTTTTTATTTTTCATGTGATTTCGGTGATTTAGACTCCCCATAGGGCGGTTTTGCGGAGCTTGCGGAGGAAAACCGCTCCGACCGGATGGATTTGGCTTCGGCCGGGGCTCGTTATCTGTGATTCGGTTAGTCGATGTCGGTGCCGATGAAGTGTTCGTTGTCGATGAGGGTGTAGTAGTAGCCGTTGCCACAGCCTCGATACTCCTTGCTGAACCCGGCGATGATGTCACCCTTTCGGGCATATTTTGTGTCCTCTGTCACTACTTCAATCCATAGGGTGCCGTCATAGCCCCGGAAGTCGAATCGGCATGAGCGGTAGGTCTGCCGTTCACGGAGTGCCTTGCGGAACTGGTTGACCGCCCAATCATCATATCGAGCGATGGCTTGAAGGGAGATGATTTCTCCGTCTATGCGTGTGCCGGTGGTAAGTCCGTTGGCGTAGCAGTCTTTTTCGGGGTCGGCCTCAAGACACTTTCTGATAAACGGCGATGTGAAGTCTGCCTTGGCAGCATAGTGTTGGAACTTTCTGACGATGTTCGTTCTCTTCGGTTCTGCCGGATTGAGTGCCGTCCAATGTTCAACAGTCTGACTTCCGATTGGATAACCCTTGGTTCGGGAGCGTGGTGCGAACTCGCACAAGCATCCATTCTGCGACATGAAGAGTCTTCGCTGATGGATGCCGTTTATAGTGGTTACGTCATATAAGCCGGATTTCTTTCCGACAATAGCGGTTGCTTCCTGATATTCCATAGGTGTATTGGGTGTTGTGCCGCTCCGACCTGTGTTGTCGGAGCGACTGATTTACCTGCTGATTACTTCATCATCATTACATTGCAGTCGATTACGTCTGAGCCAAGTCCAAAAGCTGGGAAATGGCTGAAATACGGATGGCTGCTCCCTTCCTCGTCCGTTGCCGGACTGACCGTCACGACATTGTTTTGCTCCCACCATTTGTCGATGATGGCTTTGTCCTCGTCCGAAAGATTGTCGGTAGTGCCGTTTATGAGATAGCATACTGCCCAGACGGGTATTTTCTCGATTGTAAATTCCATAGTGTCTGTCTTTAATTGTGATAGCCAAGCACCTCACCGATGTATAACTTTGCCCCTGCCTCGAGTCTGCCCACCATGAGCATGAGGTCGCGTGAACGCTCGGCAGTTCCATAGCTGTCCGATTCGGTTACATAATAGTCAACGCTGTCGAGAGGATTGACAATAGCCTTCTGCAACTGATAGGCGGGACCTATCCATTCCATGATGTTTTCCTCGTTGATTGCTTCCGTCCTTGTTCGGATAAGGTCGAGATACGACTTTCTCCACTCCGCGAAACCGCCTTGATACACAAGCGTCTCGTCGTCCGTGTCGATAGTGAACATACCTTTTGGCAGTGTGTGCTCGACAAGGTACTGTATCTGTTTTCTCCGTTCTTCCTCTGTCGTGTCATACAGATAGTCGAAGTCTGCCATGTCGCCCTCGGAGACCGTATCGACACCGATATAGTCGTCGCGGTCGATGGGAGAATCGCTGATTTGATAGATTATTCCGTGCATAGTTCCTTTGTTTAGAAGTGTCTAATTTATTATCCCTTTGGTTCGAAGCCTGATGGCTTCTCGCGTTCGGGGAAATTTTTCGATGCAGGACAGACGGAGGGCTTAGGTGACACGTAAGGTAAGTGTGGCAAGATGAAAATGACGGAATACCCAAATCTCTGATTTGTGGAAGGCTGCCGGCATTTTCATCGCAGACAAGCGCAGCGGTCACTTGACGTCGTAACCGCCCTCCGTAACTTCGTAGCGAAAAATCCACGGATGCGTGAAGTATTCCGGCATAACAGGAAAAAAGACAATTACATGATACAAAATGGTTTCCTCAAACGTTATGATTATATGAAAATGCTGGTTCTGATATTACTTGGATTTATGACTATGGCTTCCTGTAGTCATAGAGTTCATACATTGGTATCAGATAGCTCATCAAACATCAGTTTGCATTCCTCCAAATTAGAAAACATAAATCTGATTAGGGGTCTGGATTCGGATAGTCTTCCTTATATATATGTGAATGGAGAATGGTATCCATGGTTTGGAGCAAGAAACCTTTCAGACTTTCCATATGACAGCATAAGAGATTTGACAGTTAGGAACGACAATTATGGGAACAGAGCTATATTCGTGGAATATCCCCAAAGTATTATCGACTCCATAAAGAACATTAAACTGGACTATTTCATAAATACTGACCCATCCGTCATATTCGATAATGGCAAAGGTAATCCAGCCAAAATGATTGATTGGATTAAGGAGAATAAGCGACTTCCTAAGGGCTACACGGGTAAGACAACGGCGGTTGTAATGTACGATGTAAATCCAGATGGAACTGTAGCAAACGTGAGATTGTTCAAAGAGTCAGATAATGGGGCAATCGATCAAGATGCTGTAAGGCTCGTGAATAGTTTCCCACGCTTCAAAGTGATTTACTATACACCATGGAAAGAACCTATAAGGCAGGTCATACGTATAAGCTACAATAGTAGTGATGATATGAAATAGAAAACCCGATGCTCACGCACCGGGCATTCCTACATACAATGGCAAAAGAAAAATTCAGTGGATTTTGTTCTTGATAGCAATCTATTGTTCTATTGTGTGTTATTGGCAATATCCAAAACTTTTTGCAAATTTGTCTGCCTGCCGTAGCCGAATCTGTCTTCAAGAGTTAGGGAGTGAGACAAGAGTGGTATAAGCTGATATTCAGGATAGACTTCGGCATTGTCGGCGATGTAGTCATAAACCATCTGCGACGAGCCTCGCAGCTCGATCTTACCGTTGAAAGGGAATGAATCCATGAATTGACCCATAAGCCGGGGCAAGGCTGTTATTGCGATGGAACCGTCAGGCGAAAGCCAGTGACGGCAAAGCTCGCGGATGGAGTATTCGCGCTTACGGTCTTTCATAAAATAGCGGCACCGTATCTCAAAGGTGCGCTGCACCTGCAATCCGTCGATGACACCGAGTGTCGAAAACCATCCCTTTAGTGTTCCCTTGATGGATTTCCATGTATCGGCTTCGATAACTTGAAGTGTCCGTTCACATTCCAGACACTTCACCTTTCGGGCATTTCCGGCATATACCATTGCATTGCCGCACATCGGGCAGACGGTGACATTGTTCTTACGTCTGACGGCAGGATGAGTTATGGCGCTTTCCTTGGCCCATTCGATAATATTTTCCGACAAGGCTTCAACAGACTTGTTGAGTTTGACGATTCTTTTCTGATAAGTTGTCTTCGGCTTCATGTGATAATGTTTGGGAAAGCCGCCCCGACACATAGATTAATGCCGGGGCAGCACAGGTAATCAATCTTTCTTCTCCGAAGCTTTCAGAGAGGCTTTGCGGAACTGCTTCAGGAGCGGCTCCAGTTCGAGTGATGTTCGGCGGGCGCGTAGTCCTGCCGCCTTGTTCCCTTTGTCAAGCTGGGAATTTGCGTCTTTCAAGAAGGCTTCCGACTTTGCGGAAATCTGTTCGATAAGGTCTTTCATTGTGATTGGTGTTTATATGGGTGAATGTTATAATAGCGGTATCTCAAAGGAGTTTACAACACAGGTTGCTTCCTTGTCAAGTATGAACCAGTATTCCGAATGATACGGAGAGCCATCCTCATTCTTGGCTTCATACTCGATCTTGACTTTCCAACCGTTGAAGGGCTTCGGCGTCTTGTTGTCAGGGTCTTTGAAAGAGACGAGCGAACGGAGAGCGGAGAGCGACGACATCTGCCGCTCCATGAGGGCCGATGTGGAGCGGTCGTCAAAGTTGAAGTTCTCCATATTGTCGGTGGCTTCCATCACTTTCTCGTTGATTTTGAGCATGGCCATGGCGATGTTCATGCTCTCGTCAGTCGTGATATAGTCGCGTCCGAACACCGAGTCAGCCTTGCTGATCGCCTTGATGGAGACGGACTCCGGGAAATCGACACAGGCGTAAAGCGACTTCTCCGCCACGGCTCTTGCGCGTTCGCTCGGATCCTCACGCTGGCAGGCGAGGAAGAATATTCCTCCCCACACGAGCAATCCCCCTATGAGTAGGATTGCGAGTTTCATTCCCGGCTTCATATCCTTATGACCTGGGATTTGTCGGGTGAGACACCGAGTTTCTTCTTAAACCGTGTTCCGTCCTCGCGGAACATCTCCACCGGCTCTACCGTTATGCCGTCAGCGCATATCTGACGTGCCTCGTCGAGCGTGATCAGATGACCGCCTATGTTCCGCCAGATGACAAAGTCGCAGGGCGTGGACGGGTGATTGTAGTTGGAGCAGTTGAACGCCTTGGAGCCGACACGTATGTCGCCGCCGCACTTTGGACATTTTCCGATGACAGACTGCATATCCACAGACCCGTCGGCGTTAAGCACAAGCACGGTGGGGAAAGTCTTCCACTCCTTTGTGGCGAAGCCGTCGAGCATAATCTCATGCTTCTCCAAGAGAGTGGCGATTTCTTCATCGGTCATCTTTCGGTTGCCGATGACACCGTTGATGAAGACCCCGCACTTGGGAGTCTCCCCGGTATTGTTCTCGCAGCGATAGCCCTTGCAGGTCTTCACCACGTTGCCGCCGCACACTGGGCAGCGACCTATTATCTTCTTTTCGTTTTCCATATCTGAAATGGTTGCTTTGTTGATTGTTTCAGTAATTGATATATTTCCAGTCATTGACCAGACCGTTGACTATCGCCTTGCCTGACATGACCGAGGCCCAGCCCTCCGGGTCGAGGGAGAACCACAGGTCGTTCCATGAGAGCGTCCTAACCTGCCATGCGAGAATGAACAGGTCTGTATTGATTGCCTCTAATCTCGATACAACCTCGTTGGCGATATAGTACCGCTCGGCAGAGTTCAGCAGATTTACCTTATGCTTTTCCTTCTTCCCGTCATCCCCGGTCACGTTATATGTTCCCGAGGTGACAAGCTGCTGCATGAAGGGATAGAGTGCCGCCATCTGTGCGGCTGCATCGCTGATTTCGTCGGAGACAAGCAAGGCTATTGCCGTTTCCTTGAGATTACCCTTTACAGAATTTTTCAGCAGAGCCGTGTTCTTTGGAATCTCCGTCAGCACCAGTTCTCCGGCCCGCTTTATCTGATAGAGATTCTGCATGGCTCCCTGGGCGTTCGATAGATACTCAAGCATCTTGTTCTCCACGGCATGAACACGGTCAAGAGCGACAGTCACGGCGGCTTCTGCCGCGATTATCTGCTCATGCGTCTTCTTCCGTTTCTTGTGGATGCTTTTCAGCTCCTCTGTCTGGAGGATGACAGTAGCAGTCAGCGTCGGGTCTGTCTGCTGGGCGCACAGTGGCAAGCCACTCGTCAAGCAGCTCAGAGATATGGCAAGGCCGACAGCACCTTTTTTCATACGGCATATCATTTTCTTTAGATTTTGAGTGATAATTTGCGTTGCTCCGCGAGGTTTATGTCGCGGTCGTTCTTGTCTGATGAAATCTCCGGCTTCATCGGCTTGTTCAGCAGACAGTCGTTCCAGTCCTTGAAAGCCTTGGGAGGTGGCCACTGGCCCATGCGGTAGCGGAGCGACAATGCCGAACTTACCTGCGGTATGATAGAGCGTCCTGTATCGACATCTATGGACTTACCCTTTGCCTCGACTTTCAGTCCGTCCTCGGTCTTGGTGACTTTAAGGGGAATATTCTCCAACAGAGCCATCATACGCAGACCGTAGACACGTCCGGCAAGGTCATTGTCGAAGCAGTCGAACGCCCGGGCATTGGGAAATCTTTCCATTGTTTTAGTCACCTGCTTATCTGAAAATGTGCCACCAAGGGAGACCAGGGCGATGTTGTTGCCCAACTGGGCGCGGTTCATCTGGTAGAAAGCCATAGCGTCGAAAGCCGACTCAAAGAAAAAGACATTCCTGACAAGCCCGTTATTGCCGCCCGAAAGATCAGCAATCCATGCGGCTGACGATGAGTTCGTTCCGGCAGCCTTTGACTTGTAGCCACCCATGCCACGGATTTCATAGCCCTTTACCGAAGAGTCCAATCCCTCGGTATAAGGGAAGCCGATATTGTAGCCGTCAAAATTCTCGTTCCTCTTGTCCCTTATCAGTGCTATATGTTCAGAGAGGCTTCTGATCGTTTCATCAGCAATGCCTCTGAGGGAGAAGAGCCGTGGAATCCTGTTGGGGTCAACCGGCTTCACCTCATATCGCGTACTGTCAAAAGTATGGCTGACCGATGCCGACTTTACATATTCCCGGTCTTCCTTATACTCCGGTTCCGGCATATTGGCGAATCGGGCCATGACCTTGGCTATTTTTTGCCACTCGTCCTTACCGGTGACAAAGAAGGAGCCGAGATTCTCTCGGATCAGTGTCACGACATCACCCTTGCTGCCATCACGACGGAAGAAGGTCTGAGCCGCCTTGTCGCGTGGATTGCTCACGATGATTGTGTCACGGCGGTTGGCACCGTCACCCAACACCAGCTCGATGTACTTGCCGATGCCGGCCTTGCGGTCGAGACGGTAGCCGAGGGCGTAGGCGATGTCATCGACACCGACACGGGATTTCAAGTTTTTGAAATTCACTTTGTATTCTCCCATACCCTTGTGGTCATTAAATGCTTAGTGACGGCGATTTTTCCCGCGATTTTCCGAGATTGGCAATTTCCGGCTCATATTGCTTTCTCGCTGTCATTATGAGAAAAGCGTCCTTGTCTTTTATATCGGTGAGCTGGAAGTAGGTTGTCGCTGTCGATTTCTTTATGGGCTTCAGACCGAGGTCAACACCGTCGTAGGTGGCTCTGATTGCATAGTCGCCGGAGCGTGTCTTGACAATGGCCGCGTTCTTGAACGGAATCTCTTCATCAGACAGAGTGACGAAAGGGTCGTTCTTCGCCAGATAAGGCTGTTCCCCGAGAACAAGACGCTGGGCGTCAACACGGTCGAGAATCATATCGGACGCCTTGTTGACATCAGCCATTACCGAAACGATGAATTTCGGCTCCTGCTTCAAGGTCGCTATCCATGAGTCGAGATATGCCGCCGAGTTGTCGGTAATTTTCGGGTCAAACCCCATAGAATGCGAAATCATTGCTGCAGTCAGCTCCGCCACAAGCTCCTCCTTGGCATACTTCGGGTCGCCGAACTTACCGCCCATTTCCCGGTTGAGCCTCTCGGGGGTCATCGTCGAGTGGGTCATCTCATGAAGCATGGTGGAATAGAACTCCATGCCGTCGCGATAGACCTCCTCGGGTGTCGAGCCGGTGTTGAACTGGGCTTTCATCGGGAGCACCACTATATCCCGGGAGGGAGAGTAGTAGGCTCCGTTCTCGCGTTTGTCCGCCTGAATCGGGCATAGCCACGACTGCTGCTGAATCATGCGGTCGAGTGCGGCATGGGCGTACATACCCTTTGTGTCGCGCAGCTCGGGCACCTTGAACCTGTCAAGAAGTTTCCGGACACGCTCAGGCTGAGCCTCACGCAGATTCGTCTGGTCGATGTTATAGACAGGGAATGCTTTCACAAACGGAATGACCTCCAGGTTCTTGCGCATATCCTTGTCCATCGCGCGGTACTCGTCCGAGCTGATGCGCCTGCCGTCCTTGTCCTTTACCATCATGTCCCAGTAGACAACCGGGAATGCCTTCTCACCTTTGAGCACATGGGCCTTGAGATTATGAGCCTGCTTGAAAGTCAGATAGACAGGCATCTCATATCCTTTCTCGGCAGAATAGAGTTGAAGAAAGAAGGAGTTGGAGCCGGAGTAATTGCGTCCGCTGACATTCTGGGGAAGTCCGGCGTAGCCGTTGGCGCCACCGATCCAGCCCTGCTTCCAGTCGGATGCCTTCATCTGCTCCATACGCCCAATCATCATTTCGGCGAAACGGTCGAGCGCGGCCTGACCCGCACCCGCCGTCTGCTGCCCTGAGGACTTCGGCTTATAACCAGAGGCCATATTCCTCGTCGTCGATGAGCTGACGTTCCATCGCGTCGATCTCGGTCTGCTCGATGAAGAACTCGGCTGAATCGTCGCTCGGGTCGGTGCCGTGGCTGCGGCACCAGTCGAGATAGTCCTGCGCGTTCTCGCCGTTCATCACAAACTGGAGGTGGCCGATGCGCCCCTCCTGAAGAAGCTCTACAAGCTCCTCATGTTTCATTACTGACATATTCTGTTTTCTGATTTTTCGGATTAAAAATTTTGAAAAGACCGGATTACATTTTCATTGACTGCGACCTCTCCATGTTCATGGCCGGGCCGTTGAGCATGGTTCTGATGTCCTCGCCGAGATACTTTGCGGCAATTTGTTCGCGTGTGGCGGTCTTGGTCTTGAACAGGGCGAAGCCGTCGTCGAAAGAGATTTCCTTCTTGTCGGTGCGCCCGTGCTCTCCGAGGTCGGCCGACACTTTCCACTTGTTGTCGGAACGGTCTTTGGCGATACGAACAGCCGAAGCCTCGACACCCTCAGGCAGCCGGAACTGCTGATAGTGGCTCGGCAGGTGCAGACGCTCTCCGAAATTCTTCTCGACGAGCTGCCCCGGAGTCTGCACACGGTCGAAATAGGCGTTAAGGTCCTGGCGCGAGGCGACGGTTGACATCTTCTGACCGTCCACCTCGGCATAAAACTTGTACCGCCCGAAGTCGGGGCGCTGCTCGTCCTTCTCCTTGTAGACGTTGAACTTATCGACTGAAAGAGGTCGCTGATCTGGTCCCGGCACCACGTTGGCTACTTGGAAAGCCACGTCAGGCGCACGCTGCATGAGCTTGGTGGGATAGTAGCGTTCCATAAGCTGCGGCACTGTCATCTCCTTCTTCTGATAGGCTGCGAGGTCAGCGGGATCCATTTTCTGCGGTTTGAGCTGCTCGCCGTTGATCTTTGCGGTGAAGTACCAGTCCTCGGGATTGGTCTTGCTCTGATAGGCGTGCCCGTGAGTCACTTTGTCACCGTTGACAGTCACCATCTGCGGCTCGCGGGGCTTGCGCTCCGCCTTTGCCTCCTGACTTTCACCGGTCTTGACCTCGGTTTTCCTTTCTTCGGCAGGTTTGTCAGCCTTTACTGACTTGACAGGCTCTTCCTGCGTGGCCTGTTCTTTCTTCTTTCTTGGCATGTCTGCTTCGTTAGTGTTTGATTGTGATTGTGATTTCTCTTTCTCAATTTTCTGCGGCTTTTCGAGCTGCTCGCATATCGCAACCCTCATTCCGGCCCGGACAAGTTTCGGCAGATAGGTGTCGAGGGCATGGTGCGGAAACTCCACACTCCGGACCTCCTTCCCGTCTAACTTTTTATCCCTGGTCTCGATGTCAAGAATGGTCGAGGCCTTGACCGCATCCTGCTTGAACGACTGATATGTGTCGCCAATCCGGAACAGCAGCAGTGCGTCGGGATGCCTCTCCTTCATTTTTGCGAACTGCTCGAGAATGCCGTCGGTGTTTTCAGACTTTCGCTTCATGGCTACATCTTCATTCCGGAATTTCGGTCACGCTTCCGGTCGGGATCGAGATTGATGGCGCGTTCGGATTCATGACGTTCGACCACTTTCTGGTATTCCCATCGGTTCTTGTCGGTCATGACTATTCCCACGTACTCGGGATGCAGCTCGTCGTAGCGGAGTTTCTGCTGTCGTTCCCATTCCTTCATGTCACCCTTGACAACCCGGAAGCCCTGCGGCTCTTTCAGGTCGATGCCTACGGTGACTTTCTCGCCTCCGACATTGAGTTCGGCCGGCTTGCCGTCGCGCACCTGCTGCTTCTGCTGGGTGCCAAGCTCGATGTCGTTGACCTTCTCCATATCCTTGATGCGCTGTTCGACCTTGATGTCGTTGACCTTGCGTTGGATTATGGACTTCGTTTCCGGATCAAGCTGGAGATAATGTTGGGTCTTCTCTCCGTTGATGTCGATGGCTTTCTGAAGCACATCACCCTTGCGGAGACGTTCGGTCTCGTTTGTGGTGAGTCTCAGCTCGCGCACCTTCTCCTCATCGAGGGCCTTTCTCACGGGATAGGCTATCAGGACTGCCTGACCCGCCTGGTCAAGCGCCATCTGCAATTTCAGCGGCAACGTTATCACGTTCCCGTTTCGGGCAGTTATGGAGACCTGCATCAGAGGGGTCACTTCGCCGTCAACGAGCTTCTGGCGGAACTCCTGCGGCAATCTGTCCGCTTTCTCACGGTCGATGCCGAGGAGAGCCAGTTTCTCGTAAGGAAGCTGAGTCTGTTGATTTCTGTTGTCTATTTCCATTCGGTAGATTTTGGTGGATTAAATTTGCGATGTGAACCGCTTGAACACCACAAAATTATTTTCACTTCAACCCGCAAAAAGAAATGCACGACACTATTCTCGCCATATTCCTGCTGCTGACCGTCACGGCCAACGCGCAGGCAAAGTTCAACACAATCAGGGCAAATGGCCATTTCGGACGCGAAATAGCCGTATCGTTCATGCAAACCACTAATAATAAGGAGTCAAAAGAAGAAAAAGAGACTTTGAAAGCTGATTATACCTCCGAATCCGACTCAATCACGGCTACAACACCGTCTGCGCCATCTGACCGAAAACGGAACGTGAACAAGTACGGTGCCAAGCCATCCACACATACTACCAGAAACACATTATATAATAGGTGTGAATCCAATAGGTATGAATCAGACTCCACGGCAAATCTGCCGGAGCTGACCCTTCCCAATCTCCTCGCGGAGATAAGGCGCAACGGCATCCGCCATCCGAAGATAGTGCTGGCACAGGCAATACTGGAGACAGGCTGGTTCCGTTCCTCCGTCTGCCGCAACAAGCACAATCTCTTCGGTCTGACCAACCCCCGCACCAAAACCTACTACGAGTTCAACCACTGGACCGAGAGCGTCCGCGCCTACTACACCAAAGTACAATACCGCTGGACTCGAAAGCACAGGGATACCAAAGCCGATGCAGACTATCTCCGTTGGCTCCGCGACATCGGCTATGCCGAAGACCCCGGCTACATTCGCGCCATTATAAAGGTGCTGAAGCAACTGTAAAAAACATACCCAAAAGTGTAATTCTTAATATTTCAGACGTCCGGAAATGAAAAACTACCCTTTGGGGTGGTGACAAAGGTTTTTGTTGGATGTAATTTTGCATCGGAAATCAAAACTTATATCCAATGACAGAAAAAGAAACGTGTGTGGAATCAGAGACTACAATGGTCTCCACCTATCATAGAATAGGCATATTTCAGAATCAATTCACAAAAGTTCTCCACGACGGCATATCGAGAATCGGACTGCCGGAAGTTAGGATTGTCACAACTCCGAAAGAAATAGAGAACTATCAGTGTGATATAGTCCTATTGGCCGACGATGACACTTCTATGTGGAAGGAGGTATATGAGATGTGCGAATATCTCAATATACCGGTAATGTTCATATTCAACTTCGGAATCGGAAGCTGCGTGACGATAAAGGAGCCTCGAGGGGGCAAGCCTGACTTTATATACAACAGTCGTGGCGACGAGCCTTGGAAATGGATGCTCGACTACACGAGAGGGCACAACGCATTCTTCAACGTGACAAACCATGGTTGGCTCAATTCCGCCGAAGAGTGGATGGAGAATGTAAGTGTCAAAAATTCAGTCGGAATATATGCCCAGACTATGGCGGCGATACATATGCTGACAGCGATGGCACATGGAGTCGATGTAAACCGTTATCCGAGATTCTATCTGCTTTCGATGGTCAACCAGCATTGACTTATAGGCACAAAAAGAGAGGTCAGATAAGGAAGTAGATAAGCATTAAATGCAATGGATAAAGGTGTAGAAGCTGTATTTGGCTGCTGCGCCTTTTATGCAGCCTCGGGTGCCGTCGTAGAGGAATATGATGGCTGACGAGAGGATTGTTCAATGCGATTTACAATAGCCAATCAAATCAACTCCATTGACTTTGCCAGTCGGCAGGCTTCAATGGAGTTTTTCATTTGCAGTTTGGCGAGGATTTCCTGTCGATGGCGGCTGACAGTGTGGATACTGATATTTAGACGTTCTGCAATCTCTGCGCTTTTCATCCCTGAATCTATAAGTGCGAGCACCTGACGCTCCCTTTTCCCGAGAACGGAAGCGTTGGTGCCTACGGATAACTCTTCAGTGATACCGGTAATGGTATCGACAACCTGACACTTCCCGTTGAAATCAAATGACAGCGGCCCATAAAGACAGATGGCATACATCACATTCTCCAGTTCTGTGTCATACAGATAATACATTCTGTGGAGGACATCCTTCATGCTCCCGTCAGGGAGTGTGAATCTGAGTTTTGCGAAAAGGCAATGATTGGCCCGTTTTGTTTTTGGCAGATGCCTGAGGTAATGGAAGAAGCGTAGTTCCGCAATAAATTTAGCCTCCCGCTCCTCTGCCGACATCATGTCAAGGATGCGTTTTTCCCAAATGGAGTTTTCACTGCTGTAACCCTCTATTCCGAGAACGGAGGCAAATCTTCCGTTGCATATATGGCTCACGCCATTCGACATGTCACTCACTACCGCCACAACATTCTCCACCTGAGCGAAGGCTTCCGCAAAGGCCAGCGCGTCTTTCAGCCGATTGTCGCAGCTACCTGTCTGCCGGTTTCTCAGCAGCTTGTCGAGTTCTCTTTGTCTGTCCATGATAAAAATGGTTATTTTTAGCCATTGCCCATCCTGCGACAATGCGTTAACTTTGCAAAGTTAAATATTTGAAGTGGTTATTTCAAGACAATGACAGAGAAAGAGAAGATGCTTCTGGGCATGATATATGATGCCAACAACGACTCCGCGCTGATAGCCGAGCGCATGGCATGTAAGGAACTATGCCGTAACTATAATGATCTCCGTCCCAAAGATATGAAAGGACGGGAGTCGTTGCTACACAAAATATTCGGCAGTATAAAAGGAGGGATACTGATAGAGCAACCGTTTTATTGCGACTATGGCTATAACATCGTAGTGGGCAAAAACTTTTATGCAAACTTCAACCTGGTTATCCTTGATGAAGCTCCGGTGACTTTCGGCGACAATGTTTTCATTGCCCCCAATTGTGGATTCTACACCGCCGGCCATCCGGTCGATGCCGTCGAGCGTCGCAAGGGTCTGGAATACGCCAAGCCTATAACAGTGGGCAATGACGTGTGGATTGGTGCGGGCGTCTCTGTGCTCCCCGGTGTGACAATTGGCGACAACTGCGTGATCGGAGCAGGAAGCGTTGTCTCAAAAGATATTCCGTCCAATTCGGTCGCTGTGGGCAATCCATGTAAAGTAATCAAATCAATAACTCCTATACAGTGAAAACAGCTTTCCTTGCTTTAATCATGCTTGTGTCCGGACTGTCGGTTTCGGCCCAGACACTTGAGAAGATGAACTGGTTCAATGAACCCGCCGACTGGAACATCAGCGGCAATAGTCTCACCATGTCCGTAACACCCAAGAGTGACTATTGGCGCATCTCGCACTACGGTTTCACAGTTGATGACGCACCGTTCTATTACGCCGAATACGGCGGCGAGTTTGAGGCCAAAGTGAAAATCTCAGGCGATTACAAGGTGCGTTTCGACCAGGCCGGCATGATGATACGGCTCGACCATGAAAACTATATCAAGACCGGAATAGAGTATGTTGACGGCAAGTATAACCTCAGCACCGTTGTGACACACCGCACATCCGACTGGAGCGTGATAGCCTTCGACCGTCCGGTGGATTTCATCTGGATAAAGGCTGTGCGCCGACTTGATGCCGTGGAGATATTCTATTCGTTCGACGATAAGGAATACCATATGATGCGCAACGCCTGGATTGAGGCCAACCACCCGATAAAAATCGGCATGTTCGCAGCCTGTCCCGACGGTGATGGTTTCAATGTCACTTTCACCGACTTTAAGGTCACCCATCAGCCTGACAAGGTACGCACCGACTGGCTGAAAAACAACGCAGAGTAAATCCAGATAACATATTGTCAAATAGCGACGAAGGCATTTCCATCACCGCTCTTTTGCTATGTCAATAAATAAATTATATAGAGGTGTATTGGATAGAAGGCGTAGAAGCTATACTTGGCGGCTGCGCCTTTTATGCAGCCTTGGGTGCCGTCGTAGAGGAATATGATGGCTGACGAAAGGATTGCTCCGGTCAGTCCATAGGCTGCCATGATGGGGAAGGTGAAGATGACCTGACGGAGTGACTGGGCCGGAAAACTGACCCTGTTGCGGGGTTGCCACGGCTCGATGGTCTGACGGCGTAGTATGTATAATATGGTAATCATAACCACTCCCTGCCATTCATAGTCAGTACCGGTCAGCCATGCCAATGATGCCACAAGCATTACTGCAACAAAGCATATCGGGCCGTGCTCGCACAGTCGGTCAAATACGGCGAGTGCCACGACACCAAAGGCGAGTGTGAACATGACGTTATGGGTGCCGTCCGCTCCATTAAGCAGATACCACGGCAGTTCGCTTATGACAGCGAAGCCAAGGATAGTCAGGAGATAACGTAGGCGGTTACGGGTATTCGCAAATCCTTCGGCTATAAGGAAAGCGAATAGCGGGAACGCCATTCTACCGAAGCATCGCATCATATCGTATGCCGGAGTACCATGCTCCATGAGATAGTAGGCGCAATGGTCAGCCAGCATCGAGAGGACGGCTATGACTTTCAGTGCGCTGCCGCTCAATCTGAGCGACAGCGGTACTGAAAATGGTATGGGGTTGGTGGTTATTGTTTTCATGTTCCAGATGAATTATCCTTTTCCTGCGAGGACACGGATTATCTCCTCGACCTCTTGATTGACACGCTTGAAGTTACGGTTGAGCATGATTTCCTTCTCGCGCTCGTCCTTGAACTCATATATTTTGGGCAGCTCCACATAATGCGCTTCCTCGTCATGAATTTGCTTCATGTCGAAGTTCGTCTTGCAGAAATACTTCGTGGTCTTGAACTCCTCCGATTGCTCGATGTCAAAGTGACTCATCATGCTCTTGTCGGTTGCGGTAAAGTCACGTGCCGCCTGACCCGCGAGCCAGCCTGTCGCCATGTCCGCAATCTTCGCCGCCGGAACAAGGAAGTCGAGCCGTTCGGATATTTGTGTAGATACCTTTGAATCGTTGATGGTTATCGAGGTCGAGGTCTGCTTCGCTTTTCCGAAAACATCGTTCTGAGCCCATTCGAGCGTCTCCTTGTTTCGGGCGGCTCCCATGAAGATATTGCCGCAAGTAGTGATAATCTTCTGCATACCCACCTTGCCGTAATCGGCCTCCAACTGGGGTAGTTCCTGAAAACCGAGGGTGACGGCAACCTTGTTGCTTCGGGCTGTTCCGATAAGTCGGTCTATCTTGTGGAAATAGAGCGTCGGCAGCTCATCGACGATGATACTGACCGGAATGTTCCCCCTGGAGTTGACACGGGTAATCAGGCGGTTGAGCACAAGGGCGTTCAGAGAACCGATTACCTGCTCCTTTTCCGGGTCGTTGGCGATGATGAGATAGCTCGGATTCTCCGGGTCGGAGATTTTGAGGTCGAAATCATCACCGGTGAACACCCAATAGGCTTCCGGAGACACGAGTCTGGCGGCATTGACACGGAGAGTACCCACCATACCTTCAAGCTGGTCGTTCGCCTTGTTCTCGAAGGCTGACTTGAAAGGTGCCATGAGAGAGGCTATCTTGTCATCCTGCATCAGAATATCGAAAATCTCCTTGTAGCCGTGGCCGAGGAATGAAAGGACGTGCGGCATATCGGAAAATTCACCGGTGATGGTGTCCGGCTCCACCTCGTTGCCGTGCTCGTCCTCATACCAGCAACGGTCGATTTTCACGGTCTCGCCGGTGCGCTTGGTATAGGAATAGCCGTTAAGGTCAACGAACATCCCGTCCTCGTCAATCGAATGGTTGCGGCTCTGGTCATCTATGAAGTCAAGCACGACCTCGCCCTTGTCATCGATGGCGTTGTAGTCGAACCAGTTGCGAATAACAATCTCCAGTTTCTTTCCCTCGTAGCTTATGAAACGTCTGAGCTTCCTGCCGTCTTTGAAACCTGTCGGGTGCAGGTTTACAAAGAAGTATATGATTGCCGCGAGGAAGTTCTCGGCGGAATTGGTGAAGAACGCCTCCGAGCCGCCTTTCTTCTCACCGCCGCCCTTGTTCAGTGAGGCAAGGAGCGTCGCCGCAGTCTCCGAAGCAGCCGCAAGGTCAGGGATATACTTCCGCTGGATAGGATTGATGCGGTTGGAATACTCTACATCAGTGAAGTTCACGATACGGAAACCGCAGTTATTCGGCAACTTACCGTTCCTTTTGTTCTTGCAATACTGATAGAAAAGCGTCTTTGCCAATGTCGGAAACTTGTAGTCATAGACCATCATCGCAAAACCTTTCGCAGAGTGCTGGCGGATGAACGGGTCTATGATGCCGAAAGACTTACCGGAACCCGGTGTGCCGAGAACGATAGTCGCGCGAAAAGGATTCGTGATATTTATGAACCCGTCGTGCATACGGCGTTTGTAGTAGTATATCATCGGGATATTCACCGAGTAGGGATTCTCAACTTTCTTTTCCGATTGCTGGAACGACTCGTTCTCGAAGTTGAAACGGTCCTCGCCGACCTTGTGGTTATAATACTTGGCTATTCCGTCAAGCCCCTGATGGACAAGCATCGTTCCGGCTATCGAGCAGAAGGCATATATTATGCGGTTTGCCGGAAAGCCCATCATCTCCATTCCGAGAGGAACGCCATGGAAAATGAAGCACAGCCCGACAAGTGTCAGGCCCGCGAGGACGGGATATATGACCATAGTCTTGACGTTGAACTTCAACGCCTTTTTCGCCTTGGTTCCGATGCAGACCACACAGATGCATACAAGCTCAATCATCTTGCAGCCTGTTACGGAGTTGAACACCTTGAAGCGTCCTAGCAGGTCAAGGATGAACTGCGTGATGCGGTTGTCCGCCGTAATCGGCAGATTCATCACAATCTCTATTATGAGGAACACATAGATGCAACTACGGAAGTAGTTGTACATCTGCTGCTGTTCCCTGGTTTCTTCAAAAGCCATAGTCTGTATAGTTAGAAAGGAATCTTCAAACCTATGAGCAGACCGTTCCGGAACGTATCGCCGTGCAGGAAGTTGACGTTGTTCTTCTGGATCAGCGAGAACTCCCAACCGTTTTGAAAGACGTAATTGTATTCAAACCCGGCTTCCGCGCCGAGGAAGCACTTTCGTTCGACGGCTCCGAACTGCGGCCCGAAACGAAAGCGTAACATGCCGTTCTTATATCGGGCAAGACGATGCTTGTAGAGGATGCCGCCATCCCAGTAGTATCCTTTCCAGAACTCACCGGGGGACGTGCGCCAGTGGTTGCCGATTTCACCGAACACTTCCACCGCGTTGCCGTAGGAAAACGAGTGTTCATAGCCGATGGTAGCGTTGAGCGTTGAAGGGGAAAGGAATCCGGTATTGACGGTCAGTTTTCCCTGGGCGTATGCGCCAGCCGATACGACGGCGCATATGAGAGCGAGGATTATCTTCTTCATAGTGGCGGGTTATTTATAGATGTGGGGCTGATAGCCATAAGGAATCTTTTTGAGTATGTCGGAGTCAAAGCCGTCGGCATTGAGAATGTCCTCATACTCGATTGTAAGCGTGATGACGCGGCCGCTTATCTGGTTCTCCGAAATTTCGAGGCGAAGCACCTTCTCGTCAGGGAAAGTCAGCTTCGGCAGGACGAGCACATTACGGTAATGCTTTTTGAAGCGTTTGGCGAGATTTAGCGAATAGGCCGGTGTCAGCTCGATAGTCTGTGAGTTGGTTGCCTTGACCTCCTTCTTGTCGGTCAGCTTGACACGCAGTTCCTCGATGTCGTAAGGAATCTTCGTCTTGTTCTGCAGCGAATAGTCGATGAAGAAGTAGTCGCCGATTGAGTAGATGTTGTTGATTACTGCCTTCATGCCATGCTTGGATGACACCACCTGATTATATTTGCGACTGCTGCCATAGACAGCCCAGGCGTAACGCGCCATCTCCGATTCCGGCATCGACACCTCGGGGTTGATGTAGGACTGCATATTGCGGTAAGGCACGTTGTGGATCGATGCGGCCCGGGAGGGGGACGAGACGAAAACCACATCATACTGTGCCATGTGTCGCTCCCCGATGAGTGTAAGCGTGGCAAGCAGCTCGTTCTCACGGAATGGCTGCGAATCCGCCTCCATGTCATCCGGGGAGAGCGGCTTGATGCGGACGATGTTGTCGGCGCACTGGTTGCCGACAATTTTAGTGGTCGAAATATCGACAAGCCTGATGTTCTCCGGCATGACGATATGTGTGGTCACGTCAGGATTGACGTAGATTTTCTCCTTGAATGTGGTCTGGGCAGATACGCCTCCGACAATGCCGACGGCACAGAGGATGGCAGTGAGAATCTTCGATTTCATATTGGGTGTGTTAAATGATTATACTAATTGTGTGTTCTGTTATTAGTAATATAGTTTATCTATTTATGCGCTTATCTAGCTTCGTCAGAATTGATGAGATAAACGATTGTGTTATACTTGATTTTCGCCTTGTTCTTGCGGATGTTTGCCGATACGGCGGAAGTCGCGGAATTGTACATATTCTGCAAGGCTTGAAGCGCGATGGCCTCGCCGGATATGCCGGAACCATAGCCGCTTTCCGACTCTAAGCTGATGTTCTGCTGGACGGTGTTGGCCCCGGCCTCTTTCATGAAGTCGCGGAAGGCTGATTCAGGTACGTAGAAACCCTCCATGCCGTCATTGTCGAATACCGAGAGGTTGACGCTGATGAATTTGCCGCCTATAAGGATGCTTGTGATAGTTGCTCGTACACGCTGCTGTCCGAAGCCTGTGACAGTACCGTAGAGATACGTTCCCTTCTTCAATCGGGTACCACTTACAGTCACGTCGTCAAGGAGTTTGAAACGGAGGCGAGTCCCCTCATGCGCCTTGGTGGTTTTGTCAATCATGGCACGTATGAGGGTGGCATCGGCTGATTCGGATTCAGAACCGACAGTGTTGAACTTCTCGGCATTTGTATCTTGTGACTTGATAACGAGCTTTGGGCGGTTGCGCTCCTTTTCCTCACGCTTTGCCTGAGCGATTGAATCGGCTCGCTGCTTTTTCAATTTCTCTTCCTCGTCATCCTGACCGAAGCCGAGACCTGCCTCGATAGCCTTTTGGCGTTCAAAGCTCCGGCGTTGAATCTCCTCCAGCTCTGAGGCAAAATCATCTCTTGAAGAGCCATTGCCGCCATAGGAATTTGAATACGGGTCATCGTAGGCATAGGAGTTGATATGACGCCGGGATTCGGCGAGAGAACGTTCCAGCTCCTCCATCTCCCGTTGCTGACGGATTCGCTCGGCTTCTGCGGCATCGAGACGGTTCAGCTCCTCCTCGGTATAGCCGTGGTCGAGCTTCTCGTTTTCCTCCTTATCCTCACCAATGCCGCCCACTGCGGTAAAGGCATCCTCGTCATCGAAGCGACGCGACATCTCGAACAGTTTGCTGCCGGCCTCCTCGGCCTTGGCTTCGGGGAGAGTGGTGTTGATGCGGTCTGTCGCCACCTGCTCCTTCTCATCGTCACCACCGCCGGAGAAGGTCTGCATGACAAAGTATACCAGACAGCACAGCGGTATGAATATCACCACCGGAAAGATATACTTGGGGTGTTTGAAATTGATTTTAGTCATTGGTATCGTTCTGTTTAAGTGATTTGACGATGTTTTCGAGACTGTTGTATCTCTTGATTATGCCGATGGAATCAGCGTGGGATTTGACCAGGATACGGATCATGGAGTCGAGTTCCTGCCTTATGCTCTGACCCTGCGAGGTTAGTTCGAGTATAGTCTTCCGGTGGGCCTCCTTGTTTGCCTGAATGGTACGGAAGCCGTTGAATATAGGCTCGACGTTGGCTATTCTCGCAAGTTCTGGATTGTTCATTTCAGCCCTTGCACCTGTGAATGCGACATCCACCAACAATACCATGAGCAATGTGCCGACCACATAGCCAAAAGTCTTTTTCGGGTTCTTCGTGGCCCATGAGTTTGCGAGACGGATTCGTGCCGCGATTCGCCATCGAGTTCCGACGGCATTCATTCTCGGCTTCAGCCAACCGCTGACAGCCTGATGCGTCTTAATGCGGTTGTCTTTGATTGTCTTATTTATTGATTTCATAGTGAAGTGGTTAGTAGCCCAAATCCTTATTTTCTATTGTCCTCCAGCCTGTAATCATCAGTCCATGGGGGTTGTTCTCCGTCCGTGGAACATTCTCGATATAGCCGGAAGTCACCATAGAACGTTTCAAATCGCGGGTGCGCCTCTTGATCAACTGAGTGCCGTAGTAGGTGAACTTCCGCTCATGTTCGTCAAAGTTGATCGAATCGCAGATGATTGTGCAGACTGCCGATGAAGAGATTATATCCGAGTAGAATCCGTTCTCGTCCATAGCCTGTTTCTGCTTCAATGCCGTGCCATCTGCCATATACATAGCCTTTCCGACAGTCCACTTGATATAGTCGTTGTCTGGAGGGAGATTGAAAAAGTACTGGTGGAACAGTTGGATATGCGCGCGAGCTTCCATTGTGAAGTTCGCTTCGAGCTGGGCCCGCTGCGCGAGAAAAGGGATGTCGCCGTCAAGGACATATATCTGCTGGCGCTCCTCGGTGACGAGTGCGATGCAACGCCAAAGTGTGAAGCCGCATATCAGGACGCAGCCCCCGACAGCGGCAAGCACCGTGAGCAGTGCCAGTCGTGTCTTCTGTGCTAATGATTGTATGAGCATAGTCTGAGATTGTTATTGTTCCGGATTACCGAAATTCTTATGTTTTAGATTGTTTTCACCGATAGCTCCGAGTGTTCCTGCAACGCTGCCTGCACCACCTGCCACCATCGAGGTGGCTGTGACTGCGGCAGACCCGGCTGTCATAGCGGCACCCATCGCGAATGCGCCTGACGAACCTGCGACACCGCTGCTAACACCTCCGGGGATGAGCCATGAAGCGACTTCCGGAACATAGCGTATTATATATGCGCCGACTAGCATACCCATAGCGTACATACAGTTGGAGCCTATGCCCTGAAGGCCCAATGCCCCGATCTGCGACCATGAGTTGACCGAGCCGTTGAGCAGATGCTCGTAGGCGATCATATCCTGCTGGAGATTGTAGAGGAGAATGAAGTCGATGTAGTACAGGCACATATATGTGATGAACCCCCATAGGGTCAAAGAGAGATACTTCGACATCCACTGGCTCCATGCGGAGTTCCAAGGCGGAGCGAGCGACATGGCGAACATTATCGGACAGAATATAGCCATGATAGCGAGAAATATCCTCTGTGCCACCAATATACCGTAGTACGACATCTGGAAAATCAGTTCACCGACAAATCTGATCACGTCGTTAATCCACTCGCTGACCTTGGTCTCTGCGGCGACTGCGGCACGCTGGGCATAGTTGTTGATGGTATTGCCGAGATTCTCCACATTGTAGATGAGCTTGTCCCACCAGTTGGCATCCTCGCCAATGGCGGCCACCTGCTGCGCCGTGGCGATGGAGTCCTGCACGGCACGTAGCCTTTCGAGATACTGACCCTGCTTCTGCGCCACCTTCAACTCGAAAGCCGCCACCTCCTTGTTCTTGGACTTCGCCATAGCCTTTGTTGTAGCCTCCAGCCCCTTGCCCGGGGTCTGCAACGCGGAACAGATATATGAAGAGCATGAAATGCATATAGAGATACCGACAATGCGAAGCAGCTTCATCACGTCCATGCCACGTCTGCCGAGCATCATCATCCAACACTCGTATGAGCCGACACAAAGTGCCAGCAACAGTCCGATAATCCGTGCGAGGCTCACGGCATCGCCGAGAACCGCCACATTCGGGAACGTCTCCATAGCGACAAGAAGTTTGTCGAGGCTGTCATCGATGGAGGGAAGCCCCATGGTACAAAGAATAGAAAGTAAAGTCATATATATATCCTGATAATAAGTTTAATAATGTGTGGCGGCTACGGCGCAAAGGTGTGCGGTACGGTTTACCAGCTCCTCCATCTTTGTCTTGGCATTCTCGTAAGCCTGACGGCGTTTGGCGTTTTCAAGCTCGTAGCCCGGGCCGGTCTTATGGATATAAGCGATGTCTGCGCACAGCACTTCATTCAGCCGGGAAATCTCGTTCACCTGATACTCCAGTGCACCGTTGCTTTTGTTCATGCAGTAGAGAAGCCCATCGGTGATGCAGTCCTGCATACGGTTGAACTCATCCTTGTAGGAAACGTATGTGACATCGACGATACGGTCGGCCTCTCTCGCAAGTTCCTCCTTGTAAAGTTCCTCGATCTGGGCACGTTCCTTCTCGACCTGACTGACCTTCTGCCGCTGTGTCTCTTCGGCGGTTATGCGCACAGGCATGATGCGCTTGACATTTGATTTCTCCTCCTTGAAGCGGACACGGTAGCCGGACTTGAACCCCGCCCATTTCCAGTACATTTCAGTACCCGAATAATTCTTGTGCAGAAAGTAGTAGTACCAGTCGGGGGCGAAATCCCACGGGCCGTTCTCCATCGACCTCCATTGCTTGAACTTCTGGTCATCATGCACGACCCTTTGGGCTGAAAGAGCTTGAGGCATCCCCATGAGGGCTGTACAAAACATAATTGCGATAATTGTCTTAGTTCCCATATCCTTTGTTCCAGTTGTTGATTACGATGTTTACGATTTCATCCTTAACCTCCGAGGTAAGGATTTCCCAGATGTAGTCAGGCTTCCAACCGCATTCGGTCACGAGATAGCAGTAGAGATTGGCGTTGTCGATGATGTACCGGGCGCGGTCGATGGATGTTTTGAGAGTCATCACGAGGTCGAGTTTCTCGTCCATCGAGGCCTTCATCAGATTGATTCCGGAGGCCGCCACCGCCGCATAGAGGTTGTAGCAGTGCTTGACCTCGCGTGATATGGCGACGTTTGCCTCGGTATAATACCATGCCACGAACGGTTTTTTGCTGACATATTTGAAAGTATTGGAGGTGAACGAACTGTACTCGTTGACAAGCTGATATAGCGACGAAGCGGTGGCGGATATTGCTCCGGCCAGCACAACGTAAGAATAGGCGTTGTTGAGCTTAGTGTCGAGCGTAGTCCGGACATCGTTGAACTTCCTCGCGCCCTTGGTCACAATCGACTGCTCGCCGAAACTGGTTGCGACACGAGTAAGTGCAGCGTCCTCGTCCTTCTTCACGCACTTGTGAAGTGCCATCAGAGCCTCGAATGTAGGCAGGTCTCGCGGCCAGTCAAACGCTGACGCACTAAAGGGCAATGATACAGCGAGGAATACCGGCATTATTTTCCTAAATACCTGTCCCATCAGAATCCCCATTTGAACTGATTGATAATGTCGATTTTGTCATAGTCAATCTGGAGCTTGTCGATTTTATGTAGACCGTTCCAGTCATTAACAAGGCCGTTGACCTGATTTGTCATCACCACAATGTTCGCCCAGCCCTCCGGGTCAATGGCGAAGAACAGGTCGTTCATGGTGGCATACTGTGCCATAGCCATCATACCCTGAACCTTGTAGCGGATATTCATCAGGTCGGAGTAGATGCGGTTTGCGAGAGTAAGACGCTCGTATCGGTCAAGGAGATTGTAGCCGTCGCTCTTTGTCTCGGCGGTAGCCTGACCTTTCAGCGGATTCCTGACCTTGGCGTTGTTAACGATATTCACGAAGTCAGCTACAAGCTGCTGGGTCTCGGTGACGATGTTGCCGAGTTCGTTAAGGCACAGCAACTTGTTTGTGAACTTGGCGCCATTGACCACCTTGATGAGTTCGGGCACGTCAAGGATTATGTCGAGGGCGCAGCGTCCTATCTCGACATAATATTTGCTCTCAGTGCCGAAGCCGGATACATTCTCCATAGTCAGCTTGTACACCTCCTTGATGGTAGCCATGCTGATGGTGTACTGTTCCAGCTTCCTCTGCTTCGAGGCGATGGTGTCGAGACGTTTGTTGTGTTCGTCCTCTATTGCCTTCTGCGAAGCCATGTTGATGCCGACCTGCTCGATTGTCTTCGGGTCAATTACAATCTTCCACTGGGCATAGCCGCTCTCAGCCATGAGAGTGACTGCAATGATTGGGAGTATGTATCTTAATCCTACCATAATGACATTACTTTCTGACGATTGTTGACTTGTCTCGCGAAGTCGAGATATTTGCTGCTTCCGGCTTTCTTGCGGTCAATCTCTATATGGGTGATTGCCTCCTGCATGGTGCCGTAGTGACGGAGATAGATTTTCAACGCCTCCTTCTCGGCCCGTTCGGTGGTGTATGCCCAGTAACATTCAGGCGGTTCCTCGACACCGTACACATCCGAGTTCTGACCACGGCATATCCATACCTCCTTGAAGTAATTGCGGTTGTCATGGTTGTTCAGGGCATTGATGGTGAAGATCTGCTGACGCTGAATCGGGGTCAGACCGAGAATTGCGGCGATGTCCTCATACCTGTCCTTGAACTTTGTCTGGTCGAGAAGTATCTTCACGTCCGAGTTGTTGATGATTGCCTCCTTGACAATCGGGGAGTCAATCACGTCGTTAAGTTCTTGAGTGACAACACCTGCAATGCCGTGAAACTTGCGGACCGTCTTGTAAAGATACTTTATATACTCTGCCATGGTGGGCGAGGCAATCGCTTTCCATGCCTCCTCGATTATCAAGGCTTTGCGGCCTTTCTTGATACGCATTTTCTGTAGGAACACGTCCATGATGATCAGCACGACGATAGGGAAAAGAACCGGATCATCCTTAATCTTGTCAATCTCGAACACGATAAACCTCTCGTCGAAGAGATTTACATCGAGGTCGGAATTGAGCGTCATTTCCAGCTCGCCGCCACGGTAGAACTGTTTTAGAATGGCGGCAAAATCCCGGATGTCGAACTTGATTTTCTCCAGAGAGGTAATCTGCGGTATGCGTTCGAGAGCAAACTCATAATAGCTGTTGAATGACAGCTCCTTGACCTTAAGACGGCGTTTCTGCTCCTCCATGTGGTCAATCTGTTTGTCAATCTTCATCAACATTGAGTTCTCGTATAGCTCCTTTTTGTAGAGTTCAAGTTTGGCTGCCGCTTTCTGCTTCTCGGATTCGGTGGTTGCCTTGTCTGTCAGCATGGCACGGAACGCCCGGCACTGACGGAGTATGCGGTTACGCCTTTCCTCGGCAGGGATGACAAGTGCGTGGCTCTCGATTTTAGGAACCTCACGTTTAATCTGCTCCTCGATGTCCTCCATCTCATGCGCGAACTTCTCATAGTCATTCTCCATCTTGGCTGCGACAAGCAATTTCTGACGGAGACCGTCACGCTCTTCATCGGTGAATCTGTCGAACGGATGAAAGTATGCATCGTAGTATTCCACGATAGTCTGGTTGACAAGCATATCCTCGATTTTGGAAGGTAGCTCGTTGCCTTTGAAAATCAGGAATATCAGGGATTTAAGAAAGTTCTTCTTCTCACCGAAGTTAAGGTCATATTCCTCGCGTGTGACCTTAAACGGATTCATGGAGATAGGCTTCTCCTTGGAATAGCTGATATAGGTGCCTCCAAAGTAGCTGCATATGCCCTCGTAAGAGTCTCCGGTATCGACCATAACCACATCAGTATTCTGTTCAAGAAGCTGACGCACAACACTGTTCATGTGGAAGCTCTTGCCGCTGCCACTTGGCCCGATGCAGAAGAAGTTGGCGTTGTCGGTCATCTTGACCTTGCCCTCCTTGCCGGTGATGTCGATACATACCGGAAGCCCCTGACGGTCGGTATAGTAAGTTGTCAGCGGCGTATTTTCAGAACCTTTGAGATGTTCCTTGAAAAAGAAGCATAGGGCGGCGTCAGAGAGAGTGAGGAACAGGTCATAGTCCGGATTGAACGAATAGGCGTTGCCGGGGAACGAGTCGATGAAGAGTTCAAGCTGATTGTAGGCTGTTCTTGACGGCATGATGCCGCACTCGTAGAGCTTGGTCTCCAGATATGATGTAACGGGAGTGACTTTGTCGGCAGGACAGCTCACAAGGATACTGAAGTTGGTGTTGACCAACAGAGAGGTATCGACGGCGAGGCGGTTTAGCACTTCCTCGATGTCTGCCTTTGCAATCTTATTGCTCGGGTCAGGCATGGAGCCGTGACGCTTCGCCTTGGCTTGAAGCTTTCTCAACAGCTTACGCTGGTTCGGTATCTGCACCACCTGATTGAATACCACACAGTCCGAGAATGGAACGGATGTGAGGAACGAGAGCAGATCGGTGGCTATACCGTAGCCGTTGACACTCATCTGGGTGTATGGCTTGATTACCGAAGGAAGATTGATTTCGTCGATGTCGACAAGCGGATAAGAACGGATTACGCGGTCACCGATTTTCAGATACTCGTCCGATGCCTTGAAATTGGTCATCGAGAAGGGGCCGTGTCTGAACTGAAACGCCATGAACCGGTGACAGTATTCGTTGACCTCCGGTTTTGAAAGCTTGCGGTGGCGGATTCCTTTCTCTGTAAGGATGTCGTTTACCTTGGATACCTTTGAATGGAAGTCGAGCCATTTCTTAGGGTCGTACTGCACGAACTGGCTTTTCTGTGCCTCCTGTGTGATAATCAGGTAGGTGCGAATCTCGGTAAATTCTCTTCCCTCGAAGTATTTGAAGTAGCTTCGGATAAGAAACTCGGCATCCTCCGGCACATCGTGGCGGTAAGATTGCTTGCACAGGACATCCTGCTTCTGGAGGGCATAGCCCTCGCCGAGAGTCTGCACTATATTTGAAAGCACATCCTGAAACAGCATGTACTGCTCGGCATCGGTGCATAGCTGCTGCACCGGGTTGGTCATCTCGAAGATGACAGACGGCTCACCCTTGGCTGAGAAAAGGACAACATTGCCGTCCGTTTCCTCCAGCTGTGCGTAAAGCCCGTCGAATATTCGTTTTTTGGATTGTGCCATTGTTATCGTTTAAGAATGTTACAGTAGATGAATACCCCTTTGTCGCGGCGCTTGTTGTGAAGCCCGCCACGCTGCTTGACGTATATTGTCACAAGTCCTATCACCGCCATGACGAGCATGGCGATGAATCCGGAGAGCTTCCCGAGTACGATCGAGAACACGATGAATCCCACGAACGAGACTCCGATGGCGGCAGCCGCCAGAGTTAGAAAGCGTCCACGGATTCCCATGAACTCCAGAGGTTTCTGTAACCCTTTGAAAACAGGATAGCCATTTTGATTCATTGCCATGTCAGTCTTGGTTTCAGCGGTTTCTTACTTGAAGAAAAGGGGCAGAGCCTCGCTCAGCGCGATGAAAGCGATACAGCCGCCGATGGTGAGCATGATGGTCTTCTTCACGTCCTGGTCGCCGTTGCTCATTTTGAAATAAACATTAAAAGCGCCGACGAGCGCGATGACGGCTGCTATTGCCTTCATCAGATTGGAGACCGGTGTCTGGTAGGACGATATTTCGGTGGTGGCCTTGGTGAAACCTGCGGCACCCTTGCTTGATGCCATCATGTCGCCTACCGTGAGGGTGAGGGCGCCGAGCGCGAGCACACCCTTGCGGGCGAAGCCTGAGTTCTTGAAACGGGCTGCTGCACGGAGGCAGCGTTTTTTGATTTTCTGCATATTGAAGTTTGTTGGATGTTCATAAATGGGCATTCAAGGCAACGTCGTTCAATAAAGGCAGCGGTGTTCGATAAAGGCAACGGGAGGAGAGGGGGTAGAGTCGGTGTTCAAGCGGACTCACATTTGTATGCGAAATTCTGCAAGTCGGAAGGGATTCCATTGGATTGGGCCTCAATCAAGGAAACAAGGTCATCCGCAGGAATACCATTGGTCATTACCGGCCCACGAAGAGGCTTTTTCCTTTGATTCGATGGCTGTGGACCGGATGATGGAGAAGGCTCGGAATGCGGTACCTGTTCGTCCGCGGTTTCTGTATGTTCCTTGCGATGCTCGGCAATAACTTCATCGGGGATTTTGTATGATTCAGGGTCGAATGGGTCTGTCTTCGTCTCCGGCGTTTCATCTGCTTTATCTTTTTCTTGCACAGGCTCATTGTCCTTAGGAGCTTCCGGTCTCTTTTCCTCATTCTTCGAGGGTGCATCGGTATTGGCTTTATCCTTATTCTTGTCTTCTGTCTCGTTCCTTGGGGATTCGGCCGATGCAGGTACGATAGGCTTCTTTGGATCGTCGCGCCTTATGCGGATAGGCTGGAAAGTGGCGGCTTCGTCAGAAATGTCGATTTCCTCCTCGGTGTTTTTTTCCTTCTCGGCCTCTTTTTCGAGTCTGGCTTTGTATAAGTCCATCGCTATCATTGCCGCGTAGTACAGAATCAGCAGTACGAGCAGCAGGGGGAATATGTCTCCGAATTTCATGTTGTGTGGTGTTATATTGCGTTGACTAATGGTTCTTCCTCATACGGCCACGGGGCGAAACGCAGACCGTGACGTGAGGCTATGTTCTCCTTGTTCAGATTGCGGCAGTCCTCGGATTTGAAATACAGGATGTTTGCCATCCTCTCCACGATATATCCCGCCGCTTTAAGCTCGGCACGAAGCCTGATTCTCCTGCGGTTGGTCACGACCTTTATGCGTGTAACCGGGTCAAAGCCGAATATGACACGCCGTTTCTCGCGCTTGACCATATCCTTGCGGACACGCGAACGGATGTGCCTGTTTTCCTTCCGGGTACGTCTAAGCCCCAGCTTCCCGGCAATTCTTGCCACTGTAGTTTTGGTAGCCCCGATCATGTCAGCGATTTCTGCGAATGAATGGCTGTCGAAGTTGTTACGTACTACCGTGGCCTTGTCGAGCCATTCCACGTTCATTCCCTTGACAATACCGAATTTGCGGGCCTTGACCTTTATGGTTGTCCGGCTGAAACCGATAATCTCGGCTGTCCGCTCGATTGTCTCGACCGGATAAAGCTCAAGGAGCATTTCAGTATGGGCATATGTCCATTGTCTTTTCATATCACAGGTCTTATATAGTTTCAAAAAAGCTTTTCCTCGCACGGCGCAGTTGGAGCAGACGCTCCTTGTTGCGAAGAAGGAATCCGCGCATTACGGCGCTTACGATGTCGGGACGGCTCGAACCGTTGATGTCGAGTTCGTAAAGAGCGTCGGCTATATCGTTGTCGAGGCGGCAGTAAGTGCGGTTCTCACGACAGCCCCGTGATTCATAGTTACGGAGATTCTTCATGAAGGATTCCCATTCGTCTGTTTCCTCCATGTCTGGGCCGTGGGAGCTTTCTGCTGTCTCTGCTTCAGAGGCTGTCGGCTCCTCCCCGTTATTTGCGATTATATTACCGGCTTCCGTAAAATCACTGTCAGCCTCCTGTATCGGTTCCTTCTTTGTCTCGGGAACCGAGGATTCTGTCTTTGGTCTCAACACGGTCTTGCGTGTGAAGCCGGGAACGGGTGTCGTGGCCTGGGTAGTATTATTCTGGTTTTCCATCTGTGGTTGTATTATTGTCGGTTTCAAAATTCAGGTCGGAAGGTGCGTCCGTATCCGTAAGTTCGGGTATCATCTCTGTGATGACCGGTTTCTCAGTGGTCTTCTGTTCTATGGTGGACTTCGGAGACATGCGGAATTGTTCGAGACTGCCGAAGATGTCAAGATACAGTTTGTCGAAGGCCGGAGTGACGAGTTTCAACTGCTGGTCGAGCGGCATCACGGTGCTTATTCTTTCCATCGAGGACACCCTTGAAATTTTTGGAGTGACGACACCGTATCTGCTGAAAATATCACGGGCTTCCTCCCACAGCATCAGCTCGCTTCTTGTCCCGATTCTTCCGTCATGGAGATTGGGTATGAGGTAGAGCCTCGCTCTCATTTCCTGACCAAGAGTGCGCTTCATCATGTCAAGGCACATGATGAATGTAGATGTGGAGGAGAGCGTCATCTTGTCATAGTGGAAAGGAGTTACAATCAGGTCGGAGTTTTGAAGAATAAGCTTGTTCGGTTCGTTCAGTACAAGACCAGGGGTATCAATGAGCGTGACTTCATAATCCTGATTCCCGAAAATTTTCTCCACCATGTCATAGACTTCTTCGGCGTTGCTGACTCTTTCCGGATCAGCCGGGAACGGTACCGCTTCCTCTCCATAGCGGTCTATGTCGGCCTTGCGCCGTCTGACAACCGACATCTGACGGTCACAGTCGAGTATACGGACCTTTACGCCCTTTGCCACAAGGTAATGGGCAAAGAGCACGCACAGGGTTGTCTTCCCGACGCCTCCTTTTTGGTTGGCGAATGTGACTATGACTGGAAACTGTATCATACAGGCGTGTTTATTTTTATTTTTCACAAAATTACCAAGGGCGGAAGGCGGGAAACGAAATGCACAACATTAATCATGTATTTTAGAGACATCATTCATGAACTTAAGAGGCATAATTCTTAGAAACATATTACAACTGTCCGGAAATGTTACGTGAGAAAGTCCGCGACCTCCATAATCGCTACATCTTCAATGTGCGGCCATCGTCAATATCATCGTAGTCGGGCTTCTTGCCGACCTCCCATTCGCGGTTGGAATCCGAGGCACCGCCTCCGGCATCTTGCAAAGGACGGATGCCGGACTTCTTGGGCTGAGACTGATGTTCCTTTGGTTTCTGAACAGTTGGCTGCTCTTTCTTTTGAGGTTTGTAGTCGAGTCTTGTCAGGTCGAAGCCCTCGGCCCTGAGGTCAATGATGATATATTCGTTGAAGTTTACAGCAAGAATATCTCCGGATTCAGTGCGATGGATCTGAAAATCGGATTCCCTGATTGCACTTTTCAAATCCTTGTAATCAAGTGTAGTATTATCGAAGATACCGCGAAGCTGATTCACAGCCCGGGCTGCACTCGGTTTTCTCTCGGACATGAGGGAAATGAGGTCTCTGCGCTCCACCTTATATATTTGGCATAGGCGGTTAAGTTCAGCTTCGATGACCGCCCCGAAACTCTCGATTCTGCCGATTCTGTCATTCCGGAGAATTGTCTCAGCCAACAGTGGATTGAGATTCCGGCTCTCATCCCCATAATAGAGAACACCTCTTTTTATATAGGCGTGTGAGCGACGCAGCTTTTCGTTGATGTCGAAGGTCGTTGCCTTCGGATTAGCAGCAAGAACGCTGTCGATGAAAGCATCTATGCGATCCAAACGTTCCTCCGCGGTGGCGAAGTCGAGCAACAGCTCCATTTTGAGAACATGCCCTCCATGTAGCACCTCCTTTCTATTATGGTCGATAATGATATATCCATAAGGCTTGTCCTTTCGCCCGAAGAAAACAAGGTCGATGCCAAAGTTCTTCTTCAAGTCTGCCTGTAGTCCCTTTACATCGGTATTGACGTTACGATACTTCAACAGCAGAGCCTTTATCTCTCGCTGTCGCTGACGGTTTCGTCTGCGCTCCGGGAAGGAATCTTCAATCTCAGAGACAGCAACCTTCATCTGGACGGTTCCCTGCCTCTTTATATATAATGTGTCGTCCTTGACATAGCTCTCATACCCGAGGGAGGAAAGGAGAGCCTTGAACTGTGCCATCGAGGTGTAGCAGTAACCCTTGGCTTTTTCCAAATCCTTCTCTGTTTTCTTCCGTGCGTCCTGGCCGAGAATCCTGTCGATTGCCCTTTGAGAGCGTATCCGCTCCTGACTGTCGTTAATCTTGGTTCCGTCAGGTGCGACTCTTGATGTGACGATGTGAATGTGATTGTTTTCCGTATCGCGGTGGGCATATACGAGCAACGGCTGACCCTCCTGACCATACCCCATCTCTTTGAGATAGGCGTGGGCGAAGTCGAGCAACTCGTCTTCTGTCATTTCCTTCCCTTTGCAGGATATTGCAAGATGAAATTGGGTCTGATGGATCCGCCCGTTCCGTTCTGAATAGGTCTGGAGATAAGAGCGCAGCTCTTCAGGAGCAGGCTTACCGAAGCTGTCTATGTCTTCGAGAATCCCGAAGTTCTTTATCTCGATAAGACGAGCCGTGCCTTTGGCTACCTTGCGCTCGTTGTAAAGAACGGCATGGAAGTTGGGACTGCCGGGAAGGATTGTTGCAATCATGGTTCGTGAAATGTTGTACTTTGATTTATTACCCTTTGAATTATGGGGTATGAATCATATATTTCTTCATTACGACTGAT
>ERZ778496.36-NODE-36-length-158188-cov-9.725598_pt1 | contig 158188 bp, 114 predicted proteins | sample MGYA00433099_ERZ778496 | MGnify/ENA primary metagenome ERZ778496 (study PRJEB29527, sample SAMN07138962) | mouse gut metagenome | material: feces | host: mouse | place: China:Nanjing | collected 2016-01-25 ...
GCAAACATTTCGAGTTGGAAGAAATGGAAGCAGACCACATCACCCCTTGGAAAGAGGGCGGTACGACTGTGGCTGAGAATTGTCAAATGCTTTGTAGAAATTGTAATCGAATGAAAGGAGGAAAATAACTATGGGAGAATGGTCAAAAAAAATCGGTGAACATGGAGAAAACATTGTAGAAAAATTTCTCTCCATTATTGGTTGGCTCGAGCCTGTAAAAGGAATCACAATGCCTTGTTCCATGCTAAATGGGGAGCATAAAAACGATAAAGGAGAAAGTGTTAAAACACATGGTATTGATTTTATGTACTCATATATAAATCCACTTATTGATGGTCAATTGAATAATGTTATTATTTCTTCGAAATATTCAATGGAGAAATATCCTAATAGCCCTACACAGAAATTTAAATGGTTTATGACTGACTTAATCAATACAATGCAATGCTTTGGCTGTTCTGAGAAAAGAACAGAAATAGTAGAGCAGCATTCTTGTGGTTCTGTCAATGATATAGGTGTATTATTTTGGCTAAATGGAGCAAAAGATAGTAATGACGACTTAATTAGTGTTATTTCTTCCGCTAAAATAGATATTGCATGTAATAATCCTATCTATATTGTTGACAACAGACATATTGCATTTATTCTTGAGTTGATGAAATACATTAAGTCGTTACAAAACTACAATTATTCATTTTATTATCCTTCAACTGGACTAAATATTAATCCAATAAGTCGCAAAAACACAGGTGATTTTCTGCCAGTCGAATATATAAATTCATCATTAATTCCATTTAAATTAGAGAACAAAAACAATCCAAATGAAACCATATTGTTTATTGGTACTATAGAAGATTTTGAAAAAGATTCTTTTATTCGATTAATGGGATTAGCAAAAGACCTCTCAACTAATTTAGCAGGTCAAGTGATTATAGGATTCCATGATTACAACAATTTATCACATGAAGAATTAGTTAGAATATCTAAATTAGGATTCCAAGATGCCAACTATACCAAAACTGTAAAAGTTGTAAACTTTCTTAACCCAATAAACGCATTATAATCATGAATACGCTACATAAAGATATAAATAAAATCATTCCTTTCGGGGAATTTCTTAGAGGATTTATCAATCAACGATATATAACGGCTTCTGATTTAGCCAGAATATTGCGAGAACGAGGGGTTTTTGTACTTAATCATGAAAAGGACATTATGGTTCCTGTGATGCAAAACCTTTTATTGTCGCCAACAGAATTTGATAAGGTACGATATGCTTTTTCAGAAAAAGAAGATAATGAGAAAAAATTTTCTAGGGAAATCACATGGAATAATAATGCGCAAATATTTGTTCCAGAACTTCTATCAGTGCCATTGGATGATTTTATAAAAAGACGTTTACCAACATGCACATTAAGTCGTCCTGTGTCATTTACTAAGCTAGATAATAATCCGAATCATCTTATTGCAACTTTTGAAATAGAACGACATGATATGAATAAATCATGGTATGAACAAACGAATATTTTTCATGGCAGCATTGAGCTTATAAATGACAATGGGAAAGGACATGTTAGAATAACCCACACAGCCCCAGAAACAAAAGATTTAGCCGAAGAGATTTTAAAGATTCAAGTTAACCGATATAAAGAAAGAGGCATTATACCGCAAACAATTGTGCCCAAAAAGATACTATTTTCAGAATTCACAAATGTAAATCGATTCGTATTTTTTTATCGTCTTACAAATCAATTACAAAACAGCATCTTTTCATGTAATAACATAAAAGATATTTCCATCAAACCAGAAGAAAATGGCACACTTCCGGAAGGTATATCGTGGATGAACCGAATGAAGAAAATCCTGATTTCAGGAGAGTCCTTAGATAAGACCTTTTTTATGAAGGAGAAAGCGTATCACTCTTCTTTAATTTTATGGAATATAGATGCTGTTTATTCATTTGATTACAAAGGAGAAAAGGGAGCCGTAACTATTTGTCTAGGTTTTCCTGATTATAATAAAAAGTCGCAAAATGCAGAATTTGAAATTACAATACATTCTTTGAATGCTGATAATAGATTATCACCTCGCGATAAAAAAAGGCTAGAATCCCAATTACTTTCAGAAATGGACAAGCAAAAATCCCTTGTGTATAGTAATTTCATTGAATATCTTAATAATCAGAAGAAATGAAAGTTTCATATATAGATACAAAAGTAGAATCTATTTGTTTGCACATAGTTGGAAATAAAATGGCAGATGAGGGTATTGGATTCTCAAAAACGCATTTAGTAATACCGAATGAACTTAAGGATACCCTTCTTAAATATTTTGTCAGCTCGTTTAATACTGAAGAAATATATACATTCTATCACCATAGCGATCTTTTGTTAAACGAGGTTTATTGCTATTGTTCAAAAATCTTTACTTTTACTGAATGTTTGTACGAACAGTCTATAAATCTTGCAAAGCATTTGTATGATAATAGTACGCATCCCAAAATCAAAATGGGTGAGTTTTATGTTGTCTATTTTAGAAATTGTGTTATAAATAACCAATTAGTAGATGCAATTGGGATTTTTAAATCCGAAAATAAAGAGACATTTTTAAAAATAAACCACAAAGAAGAAAACTTTGAAATAGAAAGCGAAACTGGAATAAGCATCAATAAACTAGATAAAGGTTGTTTGGTTTTCAATCTTGAAAAAGAAAATGGCTATTTAGTTGCAGTTGTGGATAATACGAATAAAGGATCTGATGCTAAATATTGGACGGACGATTTCTTACATGTACGCCCTCGAAAAGATAGCTTCAATCAAACACAAAACATGCTGTCTCTATGCAAGAGTTTCGTTTCTCAATTACCAAGTGATAATGGTAAAGTCGAAAAAGCAACATATATGAACAGAAGTGTGGAAGCTTTGAAAGAGGAATCTGTTAATGTAGAAACTTTTGCGGAACAGGTTTTTGAAACTCCAGAATTAGTTTCTGAGTTCAAACAGTATAAAGAAAGTTATCAGAAAGAGAGAGATATTGAAATTGACGATTCTTTTGCTACTGCATCTAATGCAATCAAACGTAGAGCTACAGGTACAATGACAACAATTAAGCTTGATAAGAACTTTGATATAAACATTCATGGCGGAGAGCAATATATAAAAAGAGGCTATGATGAGAAGCGAAAAATGCATTACTATCAGTTGTTTTTTAAAGAAGAAAAATAGGCAATGAACGAAGAAAACAAAATAATACTCTATCAGGATGACAACGAAATAACTCGTGTATCTGTTCGTTTTGCTGATGAAGATTTGTGGCTGACACAAAATCAGTTGGCAGAAATTTATTGTACTACACAACAAAATATCAGCCAGCATGTGGACAATATATATAAAGATGGAGAGTTGACCACAGAAGCAACCAACAAGAAATTCTTGTTAGTTCGCCAGGAGGGAAATCGTCAGGTAAAACGTAACATTGACCACTATAATCTTGATATGATCATCGCCTTGGGTTATCGTGTGCAGTCTCAGGTAGCAACCCGTTTCCGCCGTTGGGCAACACAACGGCTTCACGAATATATCCAAAAGGGATTTGCTATGGATGACGAACGATTGAAACAAGGTGGCAACCGTTATTTTCGAGAGTTATTACAACGCATTAGGGATATTCGCAGTAGCGAGCGCAACTTCTATCAGCAAGTCACCGATATTTATGCTACGGCCACAGACTATGACCCACGTGACAGCATGACAAAGATGTTCTTCGCCACCGTACAAAACAAGTTGCATTACGCTGTTCACGAGAATACTGCGGCAGAAGTGATATACAATCGTGTGGACAACGAGAAGCCATTTGTGGGTATGACAAACTTCAAGGGAAACTATGTGACTAAGGACGATGTAAAGATTGCCAAAAACTATTTGTCAGAGATTGAACTTCAACGCTTAAACTTGCTTGTTTCCAGTTTCTTGGACTTTGCCGAGTTCCAAGCATTGGAAATGAATCCTATGACAATGAAAGATTGGATAGAGGCACTGGACAACCAAATTATAGCACACAAACGAAAGGTTTTGATTGGCAAGGGAAACATCTCGCATAAACAAGCGATTGAGAAAGCTGAAAAAGAGTTTGCCATCTATCGCAAACGCGAAATGGAACTACTTGAAAGCGATTTTGATAGAGAAATCAAAAGATTAAAGGATGATAATGACCATGGTTTAAGATAATTTACTATTTTTGAACTATAGAAATCATCCTCTGGTAGAGATGGTTCAAGGAATACAGTTGTCAGAAGGTAAAGCTATAGAGGAATATGGTGCTACACTAATGTTAGGCAAGAATGCCATAACCGCTGATTGCGGAAGTAAAGCGTCAAAAGCATCACTATGAGCATCACAAGTTTATGTAGTATATCATGCATATCCTGTTAAAGTTTTATATTACATCTTTTCTGTATGCTTTGGATGGTATACGATAATGAAATAGAATTTTAAAGTTAAAAAACAATGACGATATCATTTTTACAGGCAAAACATGGTGACTGCATCCACATCTGTCATAATGGTAAGAATGTAATTATTGATTCTGGCACGCCCGACTCCGATGCATTTCCTCGTGTAGTTGAAGAAGTAAAAGCGCGAGGTCAACAAGTAGACTTGCTTGTCATAACCCATTACGATTATGACCACATTGGAGGTGTTTTTGTTATGGACCCTAAAAATTGGGAAATAGTTGACAAGGTATGGTTCAATTCTGCGCAGAGGGTAATGCCTGCTGTTAATAAGGATGGTTATCTATCCATTCGCCAGGCTAATTCCATGCAGAGTGCATTAAAAACTTTTCATGTGAATTGGGATCGAGAACTTATGAGAGGTAAAGTATTTGAACTTGGAGACAATTGGTCGCTGAAGATTTTGTATGGTGGTTATGACAAAGCGTTGGATAAAGCAGGAGAATTTCTGTCGTCCCCGAAATGTGACTGGAATGCCACTTTTGAAGAGTTAGGACATTATCTAGATGACAAGGTATTAGATACTACTGATGTTAACGCCTCCTCAATAGTATTGCTACTTACGAATGATGAACATAACTACTTGCTTCCTGGTGATAGTACTCCTCAAGTCTTATTAGATGCTCTATCCGATTATTCTGAAACAAATCCCCTGCATCTTGATTTGTTAAAGCTCCCTCATCACGGCAGTTACAAGAACATCACACACGAGATATTGAAAAGAATTATATGTTCGGACTATGTGGTGCTCACGAACGGCAAGGTACATTTTCACCCGAATAAGAAAATGATGCTTAAGGTGTTAAGCTGGGGACACCGTACCAATGAGAAAATCCGTTTCCACCTTAATTATTACCAAGAGCTAAGCGGAAAACTAAAGATAACTGAAGCAGAACAAAAAGAGTATAATTTTGAATTGGATGGACAAACTGAATTTAAAATATAACGCCTGCAAGATAGATTTGAGGGTAGCTGGCCAAGATAGTTATGGTCGGGATTTTTATACGTCACGTCCCCCAGTAGCAACTATAATTATGTCATCACGGCTAAGCACATCCTGTCAGAAGACTCTGCCGTACCTCCCCAACCAGCAGATATCGCCGATTTCTCAATTATGGTCGCCACTGAGGAAAAATTTATTCCCTTAGATGTGTATTCTGAAAATTTGGAGGAAAATCTATTCTTTCATCCCAAATGGGACATTGCCATAATCCGTGTACGAAAAATCTATCTACCACGTCTCGTCAAGGTTTGGATGAAGAACTTTAGTGAGATAAATCAGGAGAGTTTACTTAGATGTCACGCTTGTCCCAATTTTGGGCGAAATTATTCTATATCTTTCGACTTAAATTATCATCCGGACGATGAGCATTTTGTCCGTTGCAATAGCGAGATTAAAAATATCCATAATTATCATGGAATTTCAGGCGGCGGTGTATATCTTGTAGACGAGCCCTACATGGTGAGTGTTATCTCAAAGTATCCCTTTGTTGACTTTGAAATGAATCAGCTTATGCTCGCCCAAGTAGATTGGGACGAGATAAATGAAATGCTTTATGAAAGGCGGTGGCAGAAGTTAGGAAGAGGAGCCTCTCCGAGTACACGTATTGCGCAGGACAAAACCATCATTGACCTCCGAGATATAAGTATTAACGGAACGAGATTGAATCTCGATACTGCGTTAAGGCATCTACGCTGTGATATGATTGACGATTGGTTTTTCGATCCATTACAATATGTGGATTTATGTAGTCGAGATTTCGTTCTCGACTATTTCTCGAACCAAGATGTTCGTGAGCATTACAAATTTCAAGAAATGGAGGTGTTCTATCTTCCAAAGGAGTCTTTGGTACAGCGTAAGGCCATGGTCGGTAATTTTGTTGATCGTTTGCTTTATATTGCTATCGTAGAGAAGTTGGCACCGTTGATGGAGGAATATATTTCCTCTCATGTTTATGCTGCTCGTCTTAATCTTTCCGAGGATGATTCACTCATAGCAAACGGCGTGAATCAGTGAATAAAAATGAATTATCTGATTGATGAATGGCTTGACAAAGGAGAAGGATGCCTATTCAAATGTGATGTAGTGAATTATTTTGATAACATATCCCATGCGACACTTATCGGTTTTTTACGTGAAATTTCAACTGATGCAGATGCACTTAATGCAATAACATTACTTGAACAAATGCTTTCAGAGATTACTGGTTCCAAAATTGGTTGTGGACTTCCTCAGAATAGCGATGCTTCCTCGTTATTGGCGACCTTCTATCTCAGTCATGTTGATGCCCAAATTCAGGCACAGGCTACAGAGTACTGTCGTTTCATGGATGACATCTATTTTATGGCACCAGATTATTTTAGTGCTCGCAATGTGTTGCAATCGCTCGAAGGTGAGTTGCGTCGCCTTAATCTTTGCCTAAACTCCTCTAAGGTGATTTGTGTAAAAGTAGAAAACAAAGATGAGGTCAATGAATTTCGTAAGGAGCTGAGTCTATATAATCACACTAATCAAAAGATAAAACAACTCATCAGGAGCGAAGATCTTGGACGGCGCGAAAACGGCATAGCCTTATTGGTAAACACTCTTCACGAAATCATGAATTCACTAAAAAGAAATTCTAAAGAGAATGCAAAGGATATACAACGTAAAAAGAAATTTCTTCTCTACATACTTTGTAACTATCCCATTACGTTGATGTTATATTGGAATTATTTCTATAGTAATATGCTTTTTTTTCTTGATAGCCTTAAGATTGCGCCTGTTGATACACCTTTAATCTGTAGGTTGATTTCCTGTGTAAAGCATGATAGGGATTTAGACGATGCTAAACGCATGATTGCAAACATGCTCATGCGTGAAAAATGTGACATCTATCCTTGGCAGGCATATCATTTCTGGCTGCTCATGGCTCATATGAAATATGATGACGAGCAGCTGGTAAGATATGCTGCTATAGAATTGGAACGAAACGATGCCACTCGCCGCATAGAGAATGCGGCGATAATAATTTATTTGTGCTCGGTGCGTCCTGCCTACGTGCGAGTTATTATGAATATGCTTGGCAAGCAAAGATTCCACGGTTATATGCAGACAAGGGCGGCATTAATAGCATGTCGTTCCCTTAATCCTGAAGCAGTGGCAAGTCTGCTACCCACGAATCTCAAATCTCTTGCTTTGATGTCAGTGTTCTTGCATCGGAATAAAGAAAAAGAACTCACTCTGATGGGGCAAGTCTCATCCTGCCTTTTCAAATCGCAAAATAAGCATCTATACACCGATATGTACTCCGGCTTATGAGAAAAGAATATGTAGTAATCTATTTTGATCGTTGTCTTTATGGCTGTGATGCCGCAGACGATCAGTATCAAATTATCAATCTGACAAGAAAAGGGCTCTTCTATCACGATAGGATCATTACGTGTCAGATAACGGAAGTTATCCATTTGCTTTGTAATAATTATAGCGGAATCAACAGATACGACTTGCTTGATTTCGAATGTCTGGACCTACAGATTCGCCAATCCATGGAGTATTGCGAGGAACAGAATGAGTGGTGGTCTCCACATGAAATGGTTCTGCATTATACGGGTCGAGAATTGCCGTTACAACCTGAATATCAGCTTGAAAAGGTGCTAAAGCTCTTGACGGATTGCTACCAAGAAATGAAGAGGTTGGGAAAAAATGAATGGTCACGTATTGAGAAGATAGAAATACCTGTAAATCGTGTGTTGTATGATTTAGCGGCCCGTGGCATAGAGTTTCGAAATGACCAGCTTGAGGAGCTTTGTCAAGTGCAACACAAAAAGTTCTATCGTGCCCTTAATCGCATTCAACTTGATTTCAATCAGGTACAACCGAATGTGGGGGCTTTGTGTAATCAAATGAATCTGCCAAATCATTATCTGAAATATGGGCGATTAAAGACTTTATGCAAAAAATATCCTAAGTTTCAACCCTTCCGTGATGCAGAAAAAGCGGAACGCAATCTTAGGATACTTACATATTTGAGTGCTATAAAGAAGAACCAAAATACAGTCACGCCTGTAGTGAAACCCGTGGGTAGTCGTACATCGCGTATTATTTTGCGTAATCCGTCACTACAAAACATGAGCAAAGAATTTCGTGGCCTGTTCAACTGCTCCCATCAGACCTTTGTCAAGCACAGATATCTGTACGTGGACTACAGTCAGTTTGAAGCAGGAATACTTGCGGGCCTCACGAAAAAGAAAGAATTGATAGCCCTTTACGAAGAGAATAAGATATATTCAGAAATAGAGAGAATCGCTAATTGTGACAGAGCGGAGGCCAAAATCCTTTTTTACTGTTTTATATATGGAGGGGTATGTGCTCAGCAACTTAAAAACTTTTTTAATCGTTATTGCTCTGAAGACGATTTAGGGACACTAGTAAATACCCCCAAAGTTTCCTCCCTTTTGGGAAACAGCAGAAATTTTAATGTAGACACCGATAGTCATAAAATACTAAATCACATCATTCAAAGCACAGGATCACTTATATTCAAGCAGGCTTTAATAGATGTTTATGATAACTACCGTTGGAGAGTGGAGCTCGTTCTTCCGCTTCATGATGGAGCTCTGTATAAAATCATAGATAATGATATTACGGACGATGATATCTGTCGTATCTATCGTGAAGCATTTCGGAAATGGTTTCCCGACTTATCTCCATTGGTAAAGCCTCAACAATTCTTCCCAGAAGAAAAATAATAAACGACAAAAGCACCACAAGCTTTTGATTTCTTAATCTAAATCACTATCTTTGCACCAAGAAACCATCCGCTTCCACGATGCGCAAAACGTTGAAGTCTAATGGTGGAGCAATAGGAGGAGATTACTCTTACGCTATTTCTGAAAAGTAATGATATACAGCTACTTGTGAATTTATCACGATTCCTGGTGGCACCACTTTTAAAAGACTTCAAATTTGGTAAATCCCTGAAAACTAAACATTTCAGGGATTTTTCTTTTCCAAGAGTAAGCAAAATTAGTGGGATTGAAGCAAACTATACGTCCTTATTTGTAGATAATAACTGAAAAGTACTCCACTTAGTAATTGAAAAGTATACCACTAAGTGCCTCTGATTAGAGTGTTCAAATATAGTTGTTTTTCATTGGATTTCAACATTTTTTGTGTTTCTTTCATGCGATACGATTGTTCATTCATGTTTATCAGATACACTTTATGAGTAAGCCTATCCACGATTGCAGCCACCAGCACCTTGTCTTTGACAATCTCTCCCCACCTGCTAAAGGCTAGGTTTGTAGTGACAATGATTGTTTTTTTTCCTGCCTTGAGTGATAAATGGTTAAACAGCATTTCTTCTCCTTCCTTGTCACAGCTGACGTATCCAAACTTGTCACAAATAACCATATCATACCTTTGGAAGCGCAACTCGAGTTGCCTGAGACTTTTCTGTGAGCGGCATTCCCTTATTTGTGTAAGCAAATGGGATACGGAAGTAAAAAAGACGGTATATCCTTCCAAACAGGCTTTGATACCTAGTGCTATAGACAGATGTGTCTTGCCTGTTCCGGGATTTCCACAAAATACAATATTACGTCCCTCGTTTATAAATTCCAATGTTTCCAGGCAGGGTAATGCCGTTTGTGCATCTTTAGGCAGTTCTTCCCTCTGCAGTTCCTGAAGGTATTTAAGCTCCGGGAATCCGGCCGTCCTGACCCGCTGTTTTCGACGATTCTCCAGGTGCACGTCCATTTCCTTGCTGAGCAGCCTGCATATAAACGTGCGATAACTCCAGCCCTCTTCCGTGGCCAAAGAGATAAAATCCTCCAGTTCATCCCTGAGAACAGGCTGTTTAAGTTCCTTGGCGTAGTTAAAGGCTCTTTCCTCATTTAGATTTTCCATCTGTAAATCATTTAAATCAAGTTCCATATGATTGATTTTAATTAATTGTCGGGACTTCATTCATACTATTCCCTGTATCCATTATGCGGGACAGATCCATCAGTATCCTCATGGAGCCATCCTCTATCTGTGAAGATTCGTCCTGAAGATGCCCGCCCGGGCAGATTGATTCGTCGCCTATGCTTTCATCCAGACCGGCGGCATGCATCCTCGTTTTGATCTGATCGGCAGATACACTCTTTAAACCGCGCTCGGCCAATACATCATATGCTTCTACAATATCAGTGTGGGTAAAATTATGATCTTTGGCATACTGCAACAAGAATACAAAATCCCTGGCTTTGTCTGTAAAATGCTTATGGAACAATGCCTGTATCTTGACCGGCATTTGTTTCAGGGCCAACGAAGCATTCAAGGCTCCCGGTTTACGTCCCAGTGTGGTCAGGTAATGTTCCAGTTTGACAGACCATCTTTTGGCCCCGGAACATATGCGCTCATGTACGGCCACTTTGTCGTTATTATAGAGGATGACAAGTTTCTCGGAGTTATCTTGACGGTAACGGTCTTGCCAACCAATGTATCGGGAACCGAGCAATGTGAGCATTTCATGCACTCGTTTTGTTGTATGTCAACGGATATGAAGTGGAGCGTGGAGATGCTTGCAACTCTTTTATCTCGCGGATGTGATAAGAGTGAACTTGTAGTATTATAACAATTAGTCGTAAAATCTGTGCCGTAAAGTATCCTTCACCAAAGGATAGTATAACCAAGCACCACATGATCTGATCTTTTCACATCCGTGAAGTGATCTTTTCACCTATGTGATACAGTCGTTTCATGCTTGTGAAAAGATCGTATCACAGATGTGAAAAGATCTTTACATGTAGATGGGCAAACTACTGCCGATAATACTTTTATCTAAAAGGAAGGCTCAACCGTAACAAATCCTCATCGTACGCCCTTTAAACGGAAATTTAATGTCACCCCGTTGAATATTAGGTTGAAAGCGTAGTATAGACTATCGACTTTTATTTCCCGAATCGGGAACTATCCACCTCTTTATGTTCTTTTGCTTTAAAATCTCCGAATTTATAGATAAAGGATAAGGAGACTCGTCTGGAATCCGGGATCATACGCATATGTAAGTCTTGTGTTTTGTATTGAAGATTAAGATCCTTTGGAACCCATGAATTAAACATGTCGTTCACTTTCAAAGAGACCTCCGCTTTACCGTTGGGTGAGATCCATTTCAAGCCAGCATCTACGTTATACATACTGCTGATCGTCATTGGACCTTGAATGTTGCGGGTGATATAGGAGCCGGATACTTCCGCTTTGATAGTAGGCTTTGATGAGAGGTTGAACGTATTATTCAGTTCGGCATAGAATGCCAGATTATCTTTATTAAAGCTTATACCATGGTAGTTATCACATTTCATTTTGTCATAATAACCATTTAACGTTAATCTGGAATCGAGCACGGAACTGGTTTTGAACGGTATTATTACATTTAGACCCAGCTCGCTGGAATAGTTGAAATTCAGAGTCTTATAGATAAGAACTAGTCTCTCGGAGGATTGATAGGGAAGCTGGTTGAAATTATTGTCTATATAGTTTGCGTATAGCGTGAAAATGTATTTGTTTTTTAGGATGTAGTTCAATTGGGCAGAGTAGAGTCTGGACGGCCTTAAATCCGGGTTGCCTTGTATCTCGGTATATCCATTCAGATAAGATACCGTGTTCTGCATCTCCCAATAGCTGGGATAGGTCTTGTCTGAAGAAACGGATAATTGCAGGATATGGCTGGGATGGACTCGGTACGTGATTTCCATCATTGGGAATAAGCTCCAATAATCAATCTCCTTATGTTTGTAATACTCTCCGGTCAAAGAGGCGTTTACGGATAGGTTATCAGAGAAGCTTTTGGAAAAGCCGGTATATAAATCGTATACATATTCATCCAGTTTGCTGTAACTATTAGAGGCAGACCAATCGTGTTCGTGCAGTGAATGGTATACCTGAGAACTTTTGTCTGAGGCGAAGCTGAATTTTGTCCCATAGTTGAGTATCCAGCCTTTTCCTGATTTATGGCTTTGGTCTGCGTAGACGGAGAGCCTACGGATGTCTTGTTGTGATTTAGCGTTGAAAGCATCTTCTTTCCCGGGTTTCTTCTCTTGGTAATATTGTGTCGTATGATTGATGTAAGTGGTAAAATCAATCCCCGCATTAAGGCCGAACCCGGAGGTATAGTCGAGTGACAGATTATGCATTTGGATCGGTTTATCGGATTTCTTTCTGTTTTCGGAATCCGAATAGGTTCCTACGGAAGAGGTAAAAGGATGGGTCCATTGCTGGATCTCTGAGGTATAGGCGAAGCTTAGTTTGTTCTTATCGTTCAAGCGCCAATCATTACCAAGGCGTATGGTATGAATCGGAAGCCGGGTATGTCCCCTGTCGAATTGCTCGATCTTGTAGGTCTTGCCATCATATAAGTGATGTGACAAGATATCCTCACCTGTCCGTTCCCGGTGGTAGCCGAAGGAGTACATGAAATCAGTAGCGTGTTTAGGGGTGTTATAAACAAGGGTAGTACCGCCTTGGAAATTGGCGTAATACCCTTGGTTATAGAGGGCGTTGACTTGCCCTTGTAGTTTGGGTGTCTCGAAAGTATCACTTTTAAGGACCAGATTAATCACGGCCCCACGTACATGATATTGGGGTGGAGCGCTATACATGATCTCTGCTTCTTGAATACGTTCTTTGGGCATATTCTTAAGCAGATTCTCCAATTGGCTCTCACCCATATTGGTGGTCTTGCCATTGATGATAACCGTGACTCCATTTGTTCCGGCAAGTTGTATTTTTCCGCTTTGTTCCCGCACTCCCGGTAGTTCTAGGATTGCCTCGTAAGCGCTAGTGGCCATCTTGTCTTTTAACAAGTGTGGCATGCTGTAGGTTATTTTCCCATCGACAACCTTGGCTAAAGGACGCTCTCCGGTAACAGATACTTCCGAAAGCATCTGATTTTTCTCGTTCAGTTGTATATTGCCTATCGTAAGTGAATCATAAGTGCTTTGATACGTCTCATACAGCAAGTGCTGGACGGTTAAGAGGAAAGGTGATATATCCGCTTTGACACTAAAAGAACCTAAAGAGTCCGTATAGGTGGAGTTTACATATACGGAATCGTTCGTTTGTATAATCACGACCGCCAGTTCGATAGGATGGTTATTTAAGTCCGTAACCCTTCCCGCGATAACTTGTGCCTGTGCGAGTGTGGTAAATAATAACCCTAAAAAGATAATCCAACTTCTCATATCATCCTCGATTTAGTCAACATTCCTGTGTATATTTCGCAATATATACTTTTCATTAGGGAATCTACCTAATAAATTCTACTTTTAGGACTTAGGGATTAGGATATATTTGATAGCTTTGCGGATAAATGGGGACGTGCCCCTTTCTCAAATAGATGATAACAATAAAAGTAAATGATAATGAATGAAAAAATGAGTACTCCATTGGGTAGCGCTTTTCCCAAGGAACGGATTCGTTATGCGATGCTTTCTTTCTTTTTAGCGCAAGGTCTTTGCTTCTCTAGTTGGGCTAGCCGTATTCCGGACGTGAAGGATATTTTTGAGGTGAATTATGCTTTCTATTGGGGCTTGGTCTTATTCCTGATCCCAGTGGGTAAGTTTGTGGCGATCCCGTTAGCGGGTTATTTGGTATCGAAGTTGGGGAGTCGTATTATGGCGCAAGCCAGTGTGTTAGGATATGCCTTGGCCTTATTTGCGATCGGTACGGCACATAATATTTATCTGCTGGGTGTTTATTTGTTCTGTTTTGGCGTGTTCTGGAATCTATGCGATATATCCTTGAATACGCAAGGAATTGGTATCGAGCGACTCTATGGACGTACCATCATGGCCTCATTTCATGGAGGCTGGAGTTTAGCGGCTTGTTTAGGAGCTTTGATCGGGTTTATCATGATTGTATCCGGCGTCACTCCGTTCTGGCATTTTTCGTTGATCGCATTATTGATTGGAGTGACAGTTTTGGTAAGCCGGAAGTATTTGCAGGAAGACGTGGCGGTTGAGTCACCGGAGGAAGAGAAGGAAGCGGAGAAGAAAGAAGCCCCGGCTTTGTTGAGTTTTATCCGTAAGCCGGAAATGCTGTTGATCCAGTTGGGTATCGTCGGGCTGTTTGCCTTGGTGGTGGAAAGTGCGATGTTTGATTGGAGTGGACTTTACTTCGAATCGGTATTGCAGGTTCCTAAGTCCTTGCAGATTGGTTTCTTGGTCTTCATGATAATGATGACGGTAGGCCGTTTTCTCACGAACTCTGCCTATAGTGTTTTAGGAAAGCGGAAGGTGTTGCAATTGGCGGGTTTCTTTATTTTTGCAGGTTTCTTTATCTCAGCTTTGTTGGGGGGGATTTTCGAATCGATGACGGTAAAGGTGATCGTGAATTCCTTAGGCTTTATGTTGGTAGGCTTGGGTATCTCGTGTATGGTGCCTACTATTTATAGCTTGGTGGGCGCTAAATCGAAAACTCCGGTGGGAATCGCCTTGACGATCCTTTCCAGTATCAGCTTTATCGGCTCGTTGATCGCGCCTTTGTTGATCGGGGCGATCTCGCAGGCTTTCAATATGAAATACGCTTATATGGTGGTCGGCCTGTTAGGGCTTTGTATCTTGCTAATGACTACATTCTGCAAAGCATTTAGGGGGAATTGAAAATTGAGAATTGAGAATTGAAAGTTAGTTGCCCCCTTGATTTTCAATTCTCAATTCTCAATTTTCAATTTTCAATTACTCAGGCATTCGTTGTTCCGCTGTCTCTAAGCATCGCAACACATCTTCCTTGGTGCCGTTGAATGGGCCTATTCCTTCGATTTTTAATGTTGTCATAGCTGCCGCGAAACGTCCGGCTTCCTCTATGCTTGCGCCCTTTGCACGTTTATAGAGATATCCGGTCATATAAGTATCACCCGCTCCGGTAGCGTTCACTACTTCCTTCGGTATGTAGGCGGGGATTTTATGGAAAGTGGAACCGTCGTAAATCATAGATCCCATGCTTCCAAAAGTCAGCAATACCTCTTTCACGCCCCAATCATAAATAACTTTTCCTGCGTTCACGGCATCGGTATATCCGGTTAATACTTCCATCTCATGTTCGTTAGCCTTGAGGAAGTGCACGTGTTTAAGTACTTCTTTTTTCTCTGGCCAGTCCACGGCGAATACATCCTTGTCTCTCACTTCCCGTAGATACCCTTGCGAGTCAATGGACACTAAGCCTTTTCTCGCTAAATATCTTACCACTTCCAAAGAGAAATCATCGGCAAGCAAACTACCTAGGTGGAAGATCTTGGAGTCGATGTTCTCCAGATACTCCACGGTGAAAGGATCGGCTTTCGCCAATACACGTTGTGTACGGTTATCTTGGTTCTCTCCATAAATATTTTCGAAATAAACGGTGTGCTTACTTGGCATCACGGCAACGTCGATACCTTCGGCTCGTAGTTCCTCCACCGTTTTCATCTCAGATTCAGCCAAGGCTGTCACTAGAGTATAGTCAATATCATCGAAATGTTTTATCGCATGTGAGAAATAAAAAGATGTTCCTCCCGGCATATGGATGGTATTCTTAGGTGTCACTACCTTATCTAAGGTGATGTGTCCTACGCAGCAAAGTTCGTGTGTATTCATTTTTTACTCAGTTTATTATAAAGCGACAAATTTATGAAAAAAGAGTTCAAGTACATAGGATAGTCGTTATTTTGACCAATAAAAGCGTAAACAAGGAAAGTTTTTCCGATAGTATTTCTATCTCGTTGAGTCTTGCCGGCTTTATGCAAATGGCGGTGGGAATGCGATTGCATCTGAAAGTTGTCTGGATGATTAGTTTGGCCACCTTCTCGATCGTATTGCTAAAGTTGGTGATGGTGGATCTGTGTCTCTTGCCTACGATCAGGAAAGTGGTCGTCTTTATAATCTTGGGAGTTATCTTATTGGGGCTCTTCTTCTTGTATCAGAAGTTGAAAACCGCCATGTTGATGATAACTTATAGGATATCCGCTAGTTTCTCCAGCCCCATGCTATGAGAACCTTTGATCAAGATATGATAGCCCTTTAATGGCTGCCTCCGAAGCTCCTCCATCATAGCCTCTGTGGTAGCGAAGGGAGAGAACTCTTTGCCTACCTTAGAGAAATGCTCGCCGCAAAGGAACACCTTGTCGAACTGGCCTTTCTTGATCTGTTCGATAACTTCCGCATGTAATTCGTCGCTAGTAGGCCCAAGCTCGCGCATATCCCCAAGGATAATCGCTTTAGGCTGCACGGGCATGGCGATGAAGTTATCCAGAGCCACTTTCATGCTGCTCGGGTTTGCATTGTAAGCATCGATAATCAATGCGTTATTCTCGGTTTTCTTGAACTGGGAACGGTTATTGGTTGGCTCGTAAGCGGCGATAGCACGGCTGATACGCTCTGCCGGAATTTTGAAGAAGCGGCCTACGGCGACGGCGACCAATACATTATCTAGGTTATAACTACCGATCATATGTGTTTCGACGGTATGCCACTTTCCTTGTTGCTTCCAATTGAACACTAAGAAAGGATCGCAACTGACTATCTGTCCGGATGCGAAAGCGTCATCCCCGTTTCCATATGTGATTTGCTCAATGTCTTTGGCGATAGACTGAAGGTGCTCGTTCTCTTTCTTGATAAATATCTTGCCTTTGGAGCGACGGATATAATCATATAACTCCCCTTTTGTCCGGATCACACCCTCGAAAGAACCGAAGCCTTCCAGATGGGCACGGCCTACGTTTGTGATGATGCCATAGTTGGGATGGACGATATCCACTAATTCCTTGATGTCTCCCGGATGGCTGGCGCCCATCTCGATAACCGCCATCTCATGGTCATGCGTCAACCGGAGCAAGGTCAAGGGAACGCCAATATGATTATTGAAATTTCCTTCGGTATATAGTAAATTGAATTTCGTTGAGAGTACGGCAGCCAATAACTCTTTGGTCGTGGTCTTGCCATTCGTTCCGGTAATCCCGATGATCGGCAACCCCAGTACCTTGCGGTGATGGTGCGCTAATTGTTGCAAGGTCTTCAGCACGTTGTCAACAAGGATCGTACGTTCATCTGTATAATAATCGGGATTGTCTATGACGGCATAGACACAGCCGGATGCCAAGGCTTTTCCCGCATATTGATTTCCGTCGAATTTATCACCTTTTAAGGCGAAGAAGATAGAACCCTTCGGACAGTTCCGGCTATCTGTCGTTATTTGAGGGTTATGTATAAATAAATCATAGAGGTCGATAATACTCATGACTGTATCGCGTTAAATATTTATTCCTGTCTAATTCGGGGCAAATGTAGCAATTAAATAAAGAATGAAGAATCTAGAAGGAGATTTTAAGAGAGAAACCTGTATCTTTGCCGGAAATAAGGAAAGATCATGTTAGATAAAACGCTCAATATTAGAGGGACACTTACTTCTTTAGCGACACCGTTGGTGATGGGAATCTTGAATATTACCCCTGATTCTTTTTATGCGGGCAGCCGTAAACAGACCGAGACCGCTATCGAGGACCGTATCCGGGAAATCTTATCGGAGGGAGGGGATTGGATCGATATCGGTGGTTATTCATCCCGTCCGGATGCCGCGGAGGTTACTCCGGAAGAAGAGATGCGCCGTTTGGAGTTTGCCTTACATATATTAAATAAGCATTACCCGGATATCCCGGTATCCGTAGATACGTTTCGTGCGGGGATTGCCCGTCGTTGCGTAGAGGAGTACGGAGTGGCTGTCATTAACGATATCTCCGGCGGTGAGTTGGATGCGGATATGTTCCAAACCGTAGCGGATTTGAAGGTTCCTTATATCATGATGCATATGCGTGGGACTCCTCAGACTATGCAGCGGCATACCGATTACCCGGATATGATGGAGGAGATCATGTTGTACTTTTCCCGGAAGGTACGTCAGCTTCGGCTTTTAGGGGTGAATGATATCATCCTCGATCCCGGCTTTGGCTTTAGCAAGACATTGGAGCAGAATTACCAATTGATGAGCCATTTAAAGGAGTTTTCTATTTTTGAGTTGCCTTTATTAATTGGAGTCTCTCGTAAAAGCATGATTTATAAATTACTGGGTGGAACCCCTGCGGATAGCCTGAACGGAACGACCGTATTGAATACGTTCGCTCTCTTGAACGGTGCTAATATCCTCCGTGTGCATGACGTGCGGGAAGCAGTGGAAGCCATTCGCGTCATAGGTCAAATGACCAACAAATAATTTTCAAGTTTCAACTTTCAATTCTCAATTAACTATGTGGATGCATTTCGGTATAAAAGACTTGATTGACGTATTGCTGGTGGCTTTCTTCCTGTATCAGACCTATAAATTGATGAAAAGCTCGGGCACATTGGCTATATTCAGTGGAGTCGTATCATTCATCGTCGTATGGATCTTGATCTCGCAGGTATTGGAAATGCGGTTGATGGGAGCCATCTTGGATAAGTTCATTAGCGTAGGTTTCGTAGTTTTGGTAATCCTCTTCCAAGATGAGATCCGTCGTTTCCTGTTGGCGTTAGGTTCGCACCGGGGCTGGAAATTCCTAGGGAAACTTTTTTCCAAGCGAGGAGGCGATCCGGAGAAAGAAGGAAAGTTTGTCGCCCCTGTTGTCTTGGCCTGTATGAATATGGCCCGGAAAAAGACGGGTGCCTTGATCGTGATCCAGCAAGATATGGACCTGGCTATCTATGAGCATACGGGTGAGATGTTCAACGCCGATGTAAATGCCCGCTTGATCGAGAATATATTCTTTAAGAACAGCCCGTTGCATGATGGTGCGATGATCATAGCCGATAACCGGATCAAGGCCGCCGGTTGTATCTTGCCGGTCGCCCAGAACGCTACCCTTCCCAAGGATATGGGATTGCGCCATCGTTCCGGGTTAGGGATGGCATTGGAGACAGATGCGCTGGTTATTATTGTCTCGGAGGAGAGAGGAAAGATCTCTGTGGCCCATAAAGGCAAGTTAAGTGTGAATGTGACAGCGGAAGAACTGCAACAAATACTCTCCGGGGAGCGGGAAGTGACGAATTATTGTTAAAAGATCTGAAACGGGTATCTCCACCAGTAATTCTTTTGTCTATTTTGTAAACTCTATATTGCATTATGCCTACTTTTGTAGCCAGATTACGAGTACAATTATTAAATAATATAAAATATCTTCCGTTATGGATTTAATGCAAGACATTATTGCGCGCGCTAAAGCAAACAAGCAGCGTATCGTTCTTCCCGAAGGTACCGAGGAAAGAACTCTTAAAGCTGCCGACCGATTACTGGCCGACGGTGTAGCAGACATTATCTTAATTGGAAACCCCGCTGAGATCAAGGAGTTGGCGGCTGGTTTTGGGTTGAACCACATCGGTGAGGCAACCCTTATCGATCCGAAAAATCACGAGAAGAAAGCCGCATACGCAGACTTACTTTTCCAACTTCGCCAAAAGAAGGGTATGACTCCCGAGAAGGCTGCGGTTCTAGTTGAAGATCCTTTGTTCTTGGCTTGTTTGATGATCAAGGCGGGTGACGCTGACGGTGAGATCGCTGGCGCTGAGAATACGACGGGTAATGTATTGCGTCCTGCTTTGCAAATTATCAAGACGGCTCCGGGCATGAAGTGTGTTTCCGGTGCGTTCCTTATGTTTACGCAGACTCCTCAATATGGGGATAATGGTATTTTGGTATTTGCTGATTGTGCGGTTATGCCAAACCCGAACGCGGAAGAGTTGGCCAGCATCGCTGTAGCTACCGCTGCTACGGCTCGTAATATCGTAGGCGTTGAGCCTCGTGTGGCTATGTTGAGCTTCTCTACGAAGGGTAGCGCTTCTCACGAGATGGTGGACAAGGTAGTGGAGGCTACTCGCTTGGCTAAGGAAATGGCTCCGGATTTGAAGATCGACGGAGAGTTGCAGGCCGACGCCGCTTTGGTTGAGGCTGTAGGTAGCAAGAAAGCTCCGGGTAGCGAGATCGCTGGTAAAGCGAATGTTTTGGTATTCCCGACTTTGGAGGTGGGTAATATCGCTTATAAGCTGGTTCAACGTTTGGGTGGCGCTGAGGCTGTCGGTCCTATCCTTCAAGGTATGGCCGCTCCGGTGAATGACTTGTCTCGCGGTTGTTCCGTAGACGATATTTATAAGATGGTAGCGATCGCTTGTAATCAATCCATCGGTTTGAAATCCGCAAAATAATAGATAATCCTAACGACTTAATAATATGAAGATTCTAGTATTGAACTGCGGTAGTAGTTCTATCAAATATAAGTTATTCGATATGACCTCCGGTGAGGTTATGGCTCAAGGCGGTATCGAGAAAATCGGTTTGCCGGGCGCGTTCCTGAAATTGACGGATAAGGAGGGCAAGAAGGTGGTTATCGAGAGAGAGATCCCCGGTCATCAACAAGGCATCGAGTTTATCCTAAGCGTATTGACCGACGCTACTTATGGCTGTATCAAGGACTATAAGGAGATCGACGCCGTTGGCCATCGTTTGGTACATGGTGGCGAGGAGTTCGCTTCTAGCGTATTGATCAATCAGGATGTAATCAATAAGGTAATCGAGTGCTCTGATTTGGCTCCGCTTCATAACCCGGCTAACTTAAAGGGTGTTCGGGCGATGGAGGCTTTGATCCCGGGTATTCCTCAAGTAGCGGTGTTTGATACGGCTTTCCACCAGACCATGCCGGATTATGCGTATATGTATGGTTTGCCTTACGAGATGTACAAGAAATATGGCGTACGTCGTTATGGCTTCCACGGAACCAGTCATCGTTATGTTTCCCGTCGTGCTTGCGAGATTTTAGGTGTTCCTTATGAGGATCAGAAGATTATCACGGCTCACGTAGGTAACGGTGGTTCTATTACCGCTATCAAGAATGGTAAGAGCGTGGATACTTCCATGGGTCTGACTCCGGTTGAGGGTCTGTTGATGGGTACTCGTTGCGGCGACGTGGATGCGGGTGCTTTGTCTTTCATCATGGATAAGGAAGGCATGGATGGTGCCGGTCTTTCCGACTTGATCAATAAGAGAAGTGGTGTTGCCGGTCTTTCCGGAATCTCTTCCGATATGCGTGAGATCGAGGCTGCCGTAGCTGCCGGAAATCCGCGTGCGATCATGACCATGAACGTATATAACTACCGCATCAAGAAATATATAGGTGCTTATGCCGCCGCTATGGGTGGTTGCGATATCTTGGTTTGGACCGGTGGTGTTGGCGAGAACCAATGGGCGACTCGTCGTGCGGTTTGTGAGAACATGGAATACATGGGCATGAAGATCGATGTTGAGAAGAACGAGGGTATGCGCGGCGAGGAGATGGTAATCAGCACTCCGGACAGTAAGGTGACTATCATCGTCGTTCCTACGGATGAGGAATTCATGATCGCTGCCGATACCTTGGAGATCTTAGATAGAAAGTAACCAGTAAAGTTTCATATAATTTTAGCTAATCCTCGCAGCTTACGAAACACGGGATTAGTGTTTAGGTCGCCCCGACATCGGTTGGGGCGATCTTTTTTATTTATTGTTGTATACTATAAGATTAATTCCTAATTTTGTAAAAATGATTCATTGTGAGGTCTGCGGCAGAATATAAAGAGATATTGGCTAGATTCAAGAAAGAGTTTGGTGCTCAGTTCGGGATTAAGGAGCTGGGGATATTTGGCTCCGTGGCTAGAGGTGAACATAGGGAGGATAGTGACTTAGACGTATTTGTGTCATTAGAGAAAGTCGAGCCTTTTATTATCTTCGATCTAAAAGAGCTTTTGGAATCGTTGTGTAAATGTAAGGTGGATTTAGTCCGATTAAGAGACTCTTTACGGCCTGCACTAAAAAATAATATTCTTAAAGACGGAATCTATGTTTGATAAGAATCGAATTATAGACCGTTGCGAACAAGTTGTCGAGTCAATAGATTTGATACTTCATTGGAGTGAGGCTATCAATACTCCGGAAGAGTTTTTATTGTCTCCTGATAGTGTTTTGGTATTTGACGGATGTGTCATGCGTCTTCAAATTATAGGGGAGAGCATTAAAAAGATAGATGATCAAACAAATGGTGAACTATTGTTGAGTTTTCCAGATGTTCCTTGGCGAAAGATTATAGGACTAAGGAATATTATTTCACATGAATATTCTAGTATTGATGAGGCTATTATATTTGCGATTATCAAACAAAGTCTTCTTCCTTGGAAATCGAATGTCTTGCGAATTATCACAAGCCTTCAATAAATCATTACTTTTGCGGAATTACATATTAAATATATACAAAACATGGCTCAATACAAACGTATCTTATTAAAATTAAGCGGGGAGTCGCTGATGGGTGGTAAACAATATGGGATCGATGAGGTTCGCTTGAATGAATATGCGGCACAGATCAAGGAGATCGCCGAGATGGGCGTACAGATCGGTATCGTGATCGGTGGCGGTAATATTTTCCGTGGGTTGAGCGGCGCATCCAAAGGTTTCGATCGTGTAAAAGGAGACCAGATGGGTATGCTGGCGACGGTGATCAATAGCTTGGCGCTTAGCTCCGCTTTGGTCGCTCAAGGCGTGAAGGCGAAGGTACTGACGGCTATCCGTATGGAACCGATCGGCGAGTTCTATAATAAATGGCGTGCGATCGAGTTGCTGGAACAAGGCAACGTGGTAATCATGTCCGGCGGTACGGGTAATCCGTTCTTTACTACGGATACCGGATCTTCCTTGAGAGGTATCGAGATCGAGGCGGATGTCATGCTGAAAGGTACCCGTGTGGATGGTATTTACACCGCTGATCCAGAGAAAGATCCTACGGCTACCAAGTTCTCCGATATTACGTATGATGAGATCTATACCCGGGGCCTGAAGGTGATGGACTTGACCGCTACCACGATGTGTAAAGAGAACAACCTCCCGATCATCGTATTCGATATGGATACCAACGGCAACTTGAAGAAAGTGATGAGCGGAGAGAATATCGGGACGTTGGTACATAATTAATCTTATTTTTCGTAGCGTCTTAATTACTGCAACCAGCGTTGCAGTACAGCTGCACGCCGGTTGCAGTGCCACTGCACATGGGTTGCAGTAGTACTGCAAGGCGGGTTGCAGTACAGCTGCACTATGCACTTTGTCTATGAAGTATCTCCTTTTATTCTTAGGGTTAACCTTGATCGTCTTGTGTGGCTGCACAAGCTCGGGAAAACAGAAGAAGCACGTTATCGGCCTCTCCCAATGTATGCTGGACGATGCTTGGCGGCAAGCCATGATTAACGATATGCGTATCGAAGCCTCTAACTATGATGATGTGGAAATTGTTATAAAGGACGCGCAAAACAATAACGAGACACAAATACAACAAATACGAGACTTGATCCGCCAAAAGGTGGATGTCTTGATCATCTCCCCTTACCAATCCGAGCCGATTGCGGCAGTTGCCGAGGAAGCGTACCGTGCCGGAATACCGACGATCATTACAGATCGCAAGGTAAATACCGATCAATACACCTCTTTTGTCGGGGCGAACAATTATGAGATCGGATTGGCCGCAGGCAATTACGCCGCCCATTATCTGCCCCCGGACGCTATTATCCTGGAGATATGGGGACTGACGCAAACCTCCCCGGCGCAAGAGCGACATAAAGGTTTTGTCGATGCCTTGCGAGAAAGGGAGGATCTTTCTTTCCGTAAGATAGAAGGACAATGGCTGGTCGATACCGCCCGGATGGAGCTTCGGAAGTTAGAGCATCCCGGGCAGATCGATTTCGTTTACGCCCATAACGACATGATGGCCATAGCTGCCCGGGAATACTTCATGGCATGGGATTCCGTCAAAGGGCGGGATCTGCGGATTATCGGTGTGGATGCCGTGGCGGGTGCTGGTCTGGAAGCCGTGGAAGATGGACGGATCAACGCCTCTTTCCTCTATCCGACGGGAGGGGAGCAAGTGGTTCGCACGGCTATGCGTATCATACAAGGGGAGCCGGTGGATAAGTTTATCCCTCTTCGTACGGCTCCGGTAGATCATCAGTCTGCCCGCACCTTATTGCTACAAGCGGACCAACTCCAGCATTACAAGCAGCGTATCGAGGCGCAACGTTCCCGTATCGACGGTTTGTCCGGCCGGTTTTATTTCCTGCGAAACTCTTTAGGGGTGATCTCCTTATTGATGATCGGTTTTATCGCCCTTTCCATTTACGCCTTTTACATAAACCGGAAGATGAGGCAGGCGAATCGTAAGCTAATCTCCTTGAACGCGGAGATGAAAGAGGTGACAGCGCAGAAACTCCAATTCTTTACGAATGTCTCCCACGAGGTACGTACGCCTTTGACCTTGATTCTCGCCCCTTTGGATCGCTTGATTGTCTCGTTGCGGGAATCTCCTTACGCCTCGGATCTGCGGTTGATCCAGAAGAACGCCAACCGTTTGTTGCGTGTGATCAATCAGATATTGGATTTCCGGAAGGTGGAAGGCAAACAAGAGAAACTAGCGGTACGGGAAATCGATTTGGTTCCTTTCGTCGGCGAGATCAAATCTTATTTTGACAGTATGGCCTCGGTACGTGCGATCTCCTATACGTGTACTTCTTCGATAAAACAATGTACGCTATGGATCGATCCGGACTTATTGGAGAGGGTATTTTTCAATCTTCTCTCGAACGCTTTTAAGTTTACGCCGGAGGGAGGTAGCGTGCGGATAGAGCTGACGGAAGAGGGAGGCCGGGTCTTTATACGGGTTATCGATACGGGAAGTGGCATCCGTCCCGCTAACCTTCCGCATCTGTTTGACCGTTTCTATACGGAGGATCGGTCGATGGGAACCGGGATCGGATTACATTTGGTAAAGGAGTATATACATATGCACGGAGGGGAGATCCGTGTGGAGAGCGAGCCGGGACAAAGGACTACCTTTACGGTCTGCCTACGGAAAGGAAAGGCGCATTTCGAGGATAGCGACCTGATGGAAACGCCCGTATCCCATCAAGCCTACGAAGCCTCCCGGTTGGACGACTCGGAAACCAAGGAGATGCTTTCCAAGACCTATCCTTATACGATACTGATCACCGAGGATGACGATGAGGTCTGCGGCTTTTTGGAACGTGAGCTTAGCCTTCATTTCAAGATCCGGACGGCCGCGAACGGGAAAGATGCCTTGCGGGTATTGGAAGAGGAGGAGATATCATTGGTAGTAAGCGATGTGATGATGCCGGAGATGAATGGTTTCGAACTTTGCCGGACGATCAAGTCGCAACTTCCCTTTAGCCATATCCCGGTGATCTTATTGACCGCCTTGACCGATGAGCGTCAACGGATTTTCGGGATTACCGGCGGGGCGGACGATTATATACAGAAGCCTTTCCATACGGATTACGTGAAGATCAAGATTATCCACCTATTGCAAGAACGCCGGAAGTTACGGGAACGTTTGTTGGAGAAGCTGCGGGATAATAAGCTCCTTCTGTCCGAGCCGGAAAAGGTGGAGAGCATCGATGATGCCTTCTTGCGTAAGTTCGCTGAGCAGATCGAGGCCGTTTACGCGGACCCCGAATATAATGTGGAGAAACTAAGCGAGACCTTGGGATTATCCCGGGGGCACCTTCACCGGAAGATCAAGGAGCTGACCGGAACCGCCCCCGTCGAGTTCTTGCGTAGCTATCGCTTGAATAAGGCGACCCAGTTGTTGAGGCAGAACGCGTATACGGTGAGTGAGGTCGCTTACCGAACCGGTTTCTCCTCGCCCGCTTACTTCTCTAAATGTTTCAAGGCGGTCTACGGGGTTACGCCTACCGAGTATCAATAACATTCGTACGATCTTTATCACAAATGTCATATCTCCTCATCTTTAGGGCATAAGTGTTTTTCTATCCGGAAGAATCCTATTAATTTTGGCGGAGAATCAAACAGTATTATCCTTTAATCCGTTCGTTTATGAAACAACAAACAAAGAGACTTCTTAAGAGTTTATGCATGGCTGTCGGTGTCGTTCTATTAAGTGCTGTCGATCCGTTGGCCGGATATGCGGCAGAACGTACTATAGATATAAAGCATCTGGGCGAAGGACAAAGCATTGTCTGTGTGGATGCGCGAGCCAAGTATTTGTTGCTTCCGGTCGAGGAGTCCTCGCCGGAATCCAAGTTATATATGATTGTCGATAATGACGTGGTACGGACTTTTAATGTTCGTTTGGCGGTGAATAAGGTGGATTATTTCGTTCCGATAGATCTATCAGGGTATGCGGATAAGCATATCTCCTTCAACTTCCAGCTTGCCCCGGAATCGGCTCTTTGCTGGAAAGAGATGAAGCTATCCGATCAGTTTGATTCGTCTAACCGGGAGAAATTCCGTCCGGCCTATCATTTCTCGCCGGCTTGGGGATGGATGAATGACCCGAACGGCATGGTATACAAAGATGGTGAGTATCATTTGTTCTATCAATACAATCCGTATGGCTCGATGTGGGGGAATATGCACTGGGGGCATGCGATCAGCAAGGACTTGATTCATTGGGAGCATCAACCGGTGGCGATCGCTCCGGATGCCTTGGGTACGATCTTCAGCGGTAGCTGTGTGGTGGATAAGGATAATACCGCCGGTTTTGGCGCTGGCGCTATCGTGGCTTTCTATACCTCGGCCAGCGACCGGCAAGTGCAGAGTATGGCCTATAGCTTGGACAACGGCCGGACGTTCAGGAAATATGGCAGGAATCCGATCCTTACTTCTACGCAACGTGATTTCCGTGACCCGAAAGTCTTCTGGCATAAGGAATCCAATAAATGGATCATGGTGCTCGCCGTAGGGCAGGAGATGCAACTCTATTCTTCTCCCAATTTGAAGGACTGGACGTATGAGAGCAGTTTCGGGGAAGGGCAAGGAGCGCATGCGGGCGTTTGGGAATGCCCGGACTTGATCGAGCTTCCGGTGAAGGGTACGGAATTGAAGAAGTGGGTCTTGATCTGTAATATCAATCCCGGCGGTCCGTTTGGCGGCTCCGCTACCCAATATTTCGTAGGTACGTTCGATGGGAAACAGTTCGTGAATGAATCCCCGGCCTTGACCAAATGGATGGATTACGGCAAGGATCATTACGCTACGGTAACTTGGAGTAACGCTCCGGAGGACCGGAAGATCGCCTTGGCTTGGATGAGCAATTGGGAATATGCGAATAACGTGCCGACCTTGCAATACCGGAGCGCGAACTCGGTTCCTCGCGACTTGGCTCTTTATACGAAAAACGGACAGACGTATTTGAGCAGTACCCCGTCTCCCGAAATGTTGAAATTGAGAGGTAAAGCCCAGAAGAAAGGAACCTTCAAGGTAGACCGTTCCCATGAGGTCAATCCGATACTTTCCGATCATACGGGAACCTATGAGATCGAGATCAAGTTTAAGAATAACGGAGCCGATATCATGAGCTTCCAGTTGTTTAACTCGAAAGGCGAGGAAGTGGAGATGCATTATAATCTTCTGGATAATACGTTCACGATGGATCGCCGTAACAGCGGGGCTACGGATTTTAGCAAGACATTCGCCACGGCTACCTCGGCCCCGATCTCCGCCGCTAAGGAATATACCTTACGTTTGTTGGTAGACAATTGTAGCATAGAGGCCTTCGACGGGAATGGAGAGTTTGTCATGACCAACCTAGTCTTCCCGGAAGAGCCGTATAATCGCATTAGCTTCAATGCGAAGGGAGGAGCGTTCACGGTTACGTCATTAACCATTTATCCCTTCAAATAATTAAAAACAAAATATATCATGGAAAAGAGTAAACCTGTAGTAGTAGGCATTGGTGAATTATTGTGGGATGTTTTCCCGGATGTGAAGAAAGCCGGTGGAGCTCCGATTAATTTTGTGTATCACGCTACCCAATTGGGAGCGGAAGGTTATGCGATCAGTGCCGTGGGCAACGACGTGTTCGGAACCGAGATTATTCAGGAATTGGATAAGAACGGTATCGATAGTAATTATATCAGTACGGTGGAATATCCGACCGGAAGCGTGATGGTAGAGCTAAAGAATGGCATCCCTGCCTATACGATCATCGAAGGTGTGGCATGGGATCATATCCCGCTTACCCAAGCGTCTATCGACCTGATGAAACGTGCGGACGCCGTATGCTTCGGAACGTTGGCGCAACGTGCTACGGAATCTCGTGAGACGCTTCGTACCTTGCTTTCTTATATGCCTAGTCATGCCTTGCGCTTTTTCGATATCAATATCCGTCAGCATTTCTATTCGAAGGAGCTGATCGAATCGTTGCTCGAATTGGCGAACGTATTCAAGATCAATGATGAGGAATTGGAAATGCTTCGCCCGATGTTTGGCCTGGAAGGTACGATAGAGGATATGTGTCGCTGGTTCATGCAGAAATATGGTTTGCGCTATTTGGTACTTACGGCCGGGGCGGAGTATAGTACGATCTTTTCCGAGGAGGAGGTCTCTACGATTCCTACCCCGAAGGTGCAGGTGGTAGATACGGTAGGCGCCGGCGATTCTTTCTCCGGGGCGTTTATCTCTTCGATCTTAACCGGGAAACCTTTACGTGAGGCGCATGAGAAAGCGGTAAAAGTAGCCGCTTATGTTTGTACGCAGAGTGGCGCATGGCCTGCTTACCCTAAAGATTTATAAGCCATGAGCGAGAAGACTTCATCCTTGAAATTGATTCCCGTGATGTTGGCGTTCTTCGCCATGGGATTCGTGGACTTAGTGGGTATCGCCTCTAATTACCTGAAAGCGGATTTAGGCCTGAGTGATTCGGAGGCGAATATTTTCCCGTCGCTCGTGTTCTTCTGGTTCTTGATCTTCTCCGTCCCGACGGGGATGTTGATGAACCGTATCGGGCGGAAGAAGACCGTGCTATTGAGCTTGATCGTGACCTTCCTTTCGCTGGTGATCCCGATCTTCGACGACGCCTATATGGTCATGTTGATATCCTTCTCCCTGCTGGGTATCGGTAACGCTTTGATGCAGACCTCCTTGAACCCGTTATTGTCGAATATCGTAAGCGGGGATAAGCTAGCTAGTTCCTTGACGTTTGGCCAGTTCGTGAAGGCGATCGCCTCTTTCTTGGCTCCTTATATCGCCATGTGGGGCGCTACCCAAGCGATACCGTCGATGGGACTCGGTTGGCGTGTCCTTTTCCCGGTCTATATGGTGATCGCCGTGATCGCTGTCCTGCTATTGGGAACTACCTCTATCCGTGAGACCAAAGAGGAGGGGCGGCCCTCTACCTTTGGCGAATGTCTGGCTTTGCTGGGCAAGCCTTTTATCCTGCTTTGCTTTATCGGTATCATGTGCCATGTGGGGATCGATGTGGGGACGAATACGACCGCCCCGAAGATCTTGATGGAACGTCTGGGTATGACTTTGGCTGATGCCGGTTTCGCCACGAGCCTCTATTTCATCTTCCGTACGGCGGGGTGCTTCTCCGGGGCTTTCATCTTGCGGAAGGTCTCTTCGAAAGGATTCTTTGCCTTTAGTGTTTTCTTGATGTTATTGGCGATGACCGGTCTGCTGTTCTTCCATTCGAAAGAGATCATCTATGCTTGTATCGCCTTGATCGGCTTTGGAAACTCGAATGTCTTTTCCATTATTTTCGCCCAAGCCCTGCTTTCTATGCCGAACAAACAGAATGAGGTGTCCGGTTTGATGATCATGGGATTGTTCGGTGGCACGATCTTCCCGATCTTTATGGGAGTGGCATCCGATATGTTGGCTTCTCAAGCAGGGGCAATACTGGTGTTGTGCGTGGGCGTAGCCTACTTACTATTCTTTACGCCTAAGTTAAGTAAACGATAATAGATACGGATATATTTTTTGTCGGATCTATATGATTTCTTCGTTCGCCGCCGCCGAATGATCGTTCGTTGCCACTGAATATATATTCGCCACCGCCGAACGATCATTCGGCAGCGGCGAATTGAGAATAGATCCGTATGTGCGGATCTATTTATGGAGTCTTGTGAATCTTTTCTTCGGTAGTATTTTAATTATATGCTTGCGGAGTTAGAAATCTTTATTACTTTTGTTAATTAAAAGATTCGCAAACAAAAAACGTATATTTATGATAGATACGAAACAATTGATCAAAGCAGGGGAAGAGAAGATGACGTTCGCCATTGAGTATCTGGACGAGCAATTGTCTCACATTCGGGCTGGTAAGGCTAATCCGAAAATCCTCGATTGTGTGAAGGTAATGTATTATGGGGCGCCTGTTCCTCTTACGAACGTGGCAACGGTGACGGTTCCGGACGCGCGAACGATCATGATCACTCCGTGGGAAAAGAAGATCATCCGCGATATCGAGAAAGGTATTCTGGATTCCGAGCTAGGTATCACGCCGGAGAATAACGGTGAGGTGATCCGTTTAGGTATTCCTCCGTTGACCGAGGAACGTCGCCGCCAATTGGTGAAACAATGTAAACAGGAGGCTGAGAACGCGAAGATCAGCGTTCGTAACGCTCGCCGTGACGCGATCGACGCTTTGAAGAAAAGTATCAAGTCTGATGGGGTTCCCGAGGACGTAGAGAAAGACGCCGAGGCAGAGGTTCAGAAAATCCATGATAAGTTCATCAAAAAGATCGATGACCTTTACGCCGCTAAAGAAAAAGAAGTAATGACCGTTTAAATAATTGAGAATTGAGAATTGGAAATGAAGGAACTCGATTGGGCCCTTATTCCAATTCTCAATTCTCAATTCTCAATTCTCATGAGGGGACTGGTAATAAAAAACACAGGTAGTTGGTATACGGTCCGTACGGAGGACGGGCGAGATATAGAGAGTAAGATCAAGGGGAACTTTCGTCTGAAAGACATAAAGAGTACCAATCCGGTTGCGGTAGGAGACCGTGTCGTAATCGATATAAATAAAGAAGGAACCGCTTTTATCACAGAGATCGAGGAGCGTAAGAATTATATCATCCGTCGTGCCTCTAACTTATCGAAGCAAGCGCATATTATCGCCGCGAATTTGGATCAGGCGATGCTGATCGTTACGGTGAATTATCCTATAACAACAACGATATTTATCGATCGCTTCTTGGCGACCGCCGAGGCTTATCGTGTCCCTGTTAAATTGGTTTTCAATAAGATTGATCGTTATAATAATGAGGATCAAAGGGCGTTGGAGTATTTAATCGAGTTGTATACCTCGATTGGCTATCCCTGTTCGACGCTATGTGCCCGGACCGAGGAAGGTTTGGATGCCTTGAAAACGGATCTAAAAGATAAGATTACGCTTTTGTCCGGCCATTCGGGTGTCGGAAAATCCACGATTATCAATAAGCTGGTGCCGGGTGTGAATCTCCGTACCGGTGATATCTCCGAATATCATAACAAAGGAATGCATACGACCACCTTTTCCGAGATGATTCCTCTTCCCGAAGGCGGCTATTTAATCGATACTCCGGGTATTAAAGGATTTGGAACGATCGAGATGGCAGACGCTGAGATCTCCCATTATTTCCGGGAGTTGTTTGAATACTCGGAGGAATGTCGTTTCAATAACTGCACGCACCGTCATGAACCGGGATGCGCCGTCATTCAGGCTGTTAACGATGGGCTAATCAGCGAGTCCCGCTATAAAAGCTATCTAAGCATCTTGGATGATCGCATGGAAAGCAAGTACCGGGAAGAATTCTAGCAGATTATTACAGCATCAAACGGCCGGCAGGCTCATACCGGTGATTTTCCGGTATAGATCGAGCGCATATACATCGGTCATGCCGGAGATGTAATCGAGTACGCATTGTATCTTGCCATATGTAGTAGGAGCGTTCGTGTCATATTGCTCCGGTATCCGTTGTAAGAGCAGTTTGCTGTAGGCATGCTCTTGGTTCATCACGGCCTCGGTCAGGCTGTCGATCAGATGGCTGAAAATGTGATAACCGGCTAATTCAATGTCGAGCACTTCCTTTGCCTTATATATTTTCTTGTATGCCGTAGCCGAGCAATTGGCGTAAGCCTGTTTGGCCTGATCGCATATGTTACTGATTAACGGAGTGCTGTAGGTGCCGTTGAGGATGCTTTCCTCGTTCTCTAGAAAGACACGGGAACATTCATCCACTAATAGCCCGATAATACAAGAGCGCAGATAGGCGATTTGCTCATTGGTGTCGTCTACCATATGCATGACCTTGCGGATATGCTCCAACCGTTCTCCTTCGAAAAATCCCAATAATAGTTGTATAGCCTCTTCGGTGGTCAGGATATGCAGTTTGCAAGCATCTTCTATATCCATTATTTGATAACAGATATCGTCTGCCGCCTCTACTAAGTAAACTAACGGGTAACGAAGAAATTTGTCCGGGGCTTCCGGGCTATGTCCGATCCCTAGCTCTTGGGCGATTTGCAGATAGCTTCCCTCTTCCGATTGGAAAAAGCCGAATTTGCCTTTCTTCCCGGAGTAGATGGATGCGTAAGGATATTTGATGATAGAGGCTAATGTGCTATACGTTAAAGCAAAACCTCCTTTCCTGCGTCCGATGAACTGGTGGGTCAGCAAACGCATGGCGTTTGCGTTTCCTTCAAAATGAACGAAGTCTTCCCAGCGTCCTCCTTCCTTCCGTACTTTCTCTTCTAGTTTCCGCCCATTCCCTTCGGAGAAATAAGCGGATATCGCCCTCTCTCCGGAATGCCCGAATGGAGGGTTCCCCATATCATGGGCAAGACAAGCGGCTGAAACGATGGAACCGATCTCCGGGAAGTTGATACTGCCGTCCGGATATTTTTGTGTAAGTCCTTTCGCTACGTTATTTCCCAACGAACGTCCTACGCATGATACTTCCAGGCTATGTGTAAGTCGGTTATGCACAAAAATACTTCCCGGCAATGGGAACACCTGTGTCTTGTTTTGTAATCTTCGGAAAGGGGATGAGAAAATCAAACGATCATAATCTCGTTGGAAATCAGTCCTCTCATGTTTCCTCTCGTGATACTCTTCCATTCCGAAACGCTTGCCGGATAATAGCTGGGTCCAGTTCATAGTCAATACATTAATATATATATATACCGCAAATGTAGAGATAATCTATGCAAATCATTGAATATTTGTGGAAGAAATTAGAGTTAATAGTTAATTTCCTGGCTGAATTGTTTTCGAAGCTTGTAAATAAAGCTGTAATCTTATTCCAAGATAATAGCCAGATAGCGATTTGATGTTATAGGAGGAAGAAGATAATGAAGGAATATTATGTTAATTGAAATTTGCCGTTAGTTTCATTAGAACTAAATCAAATTAACATATTTAATTTATTAAGACATGATGAAAATTTGACTAAGTGTTATCGCAAACACCTGAAAAAGTGAGGAACATACTGATTTTTGTTATGTTTTAACTTGTATGTATAATTATTATATATATATTTGTTTGTCAAAACATAAAAAACGATTTAGTTCTAATGAAACTATGTTGTTGTTATTATTTAAAATAGAGCCGTTTGATTTTAAACAGAAAGAGATTTCTGTGTGAACATAATAATAACTTTAAACAAAAAGAATAAATGCCTATGCACTAAAAAAGAAAGAACAGAGAGTTCGCTCTCTCTAAAAAGCATGAAAATTAAGAAAACACAAATGTAGAATCACTTAATTCAAAAACGATTTTTCATGAGAAAGTCATTTATTTTATTATTGGCGTTTTTTCTGTGTGTTACAGGATATGCACAGAAACTAACGATTAGTGGTGTCGTCATTGACAAGGATCTAAATGAGCCACTAACAGGAGTGAACGTGTTAGTAAAAGGTACGACAACGGGTACCATTACTGATTTTGATGGAAAATATACCTTGGAGGCTGACGCAAACTCTATTTTGGTATTCTCTTATTTAAGTATGAAAACGATTGAGGAGCCAGTGAATGGCCGTACGAAAATCGATGTTACGATGGTTTCAGACGCAGAGGCTTTGGATGAGGTTGTCGTAACGGCGATGGGTATCAAACGTGAATCAAAGACTTTGACCTATTCCGCACAAACAGTAGGCGGTAAGGATTTGAACGAGATTAAGAATGTAAATATGATCAACTCTTTACAAGGAAAGAGCGCTGGTTTGCAGATTACCCCGAACTCTACGGGTGCGGGTGGTTCTTCCAAGATCTTGTTCCGTGGTAATAAGTCTATTAGCGGTAGTAATCAGCCGTTGATTGTCGTGGATGGTGTTCCAATGATGATGAATGTCTCAGATTCACAGATTGATGGTTCGTATGGTGGTAGTCGTGATGGCGGTGATGCCATGTCTACAATCAACCCGGACGATATCGCTCAGATTACCTTGTTGAAAGGTGCTTCTGCCGCAGCTTTATATGGTGCGGTCGCTGCTAACGGTGCCATTATGGTTACGACTAAATCGGCACAATCTGGTAAAGTCGCTATAAATGTTTCTAGTAATACGACGGTTGAAACTCCGATGGTATTGCCGAAGTTCCAGAATTCTTATGGCGTAAGTAATCAAGGAACGTTTAGCTGGGGCGATAAGCTCGCATCTGCTTCTCCAAACTATGCGAAGGATTATTATAATCTTGGCTATACGACCAACAACTCTATCTCGTTGGCTGGTGGCAATGATAATATCTCATCTTATTTTTCTTATGCGAATGTGTCTTCTAATGGTATCGTTCCGGAGAATACATATATGAGCCATAACTTGTTAGCGAAGGTTGGTTTTAACTTGTGGACAAAACTTCATGTAGACGTGTCTGCCCGTTATAATAATCAGCATATCGAGAACCAGCCGACTGCTGGTTATGTAGGTAATCCTACTTTGGGTGCTTACTTGTTTCCAAGAGGAGAGGACTGGGATTATTATAAGAGTAGCTATGAGGTGTACGATGGTACAAGAAATATAAATGTGCACAATTGGACAAATACCGCTCAAGAGCAGTTCTCCAATCCTTACTGGATGCTGAATCGCCAGAAACCGGTTTCTTATCGTAATCGCTATGAGTTTGGCGGTAGTGTCAAGTATGACATAATGGAAGGTCTTTCTGTTACAGGTCGTCTGCGTTATGAACGAGGTGATGAGACTTGGAACTTGAATGAGTACGCATCTAGTACGGCAGGCCGTAACTTGCTGGGTACGATGAAAGATACACGTGTGAATAGCGAGCAGACTTATGGTGACTTGTTGGCTCAATATAATAAGACTTGGGAGGATACTTATTCTTTGTCTGTAACCGCAGGTGGAAGCTATCAAAAGACAAAAAATTCTTCTTTAGAATTGATTGGCTGGGGTGATTCTCAGTTTTCTGTTAACGATGCGGGCGTGATTACAAGTGGTGCTTACTATCCTAATATTTTCTCTCCGGCTAACTATTATAAATTACAGACAACAAAGACCTTGGCCGAGAAACGTTTGAATTCTGTGTTTGCTACGGCTCAATTTGGTTATAAGGAAGGTCTGTTTATCGATGTTAGTGCCCGTAACGACTGGTCCTCAACATTGGCGTTTACAGATGGTGTTTCATTCTTCTATCCGTCTGTTGGAGCAAGTGTCTTGTTGGATAGATTTGTTGATTTCGGCAAGAATGTGGATTTATTCAAGTTACGCACTTCTTATTCTATTGTAGGTAATGATGTGCCTATCGGTGTAACCAACGAGCGTTATACATTGGGAGATCAAGGTGCGTTGAATCCGCCGGAAAAATCATCTTTCCGTACGTTGAAACCAGAAAAGACAAATTCATTGGAAGTCGGTTTTGATGGTACATTCTTCCAGAATCGTTTCAACGTAAATTTGACCTATTATAAAACAAATACCAAGAATCAATATTTTGACATCTCCGCTCCATGGGAAACTGGTTTGAAGAGCCGTTATATTAATGCTGGTAACGTACAGAACCAAGGTTTCGAGGTTAGTCTAGGTTGGTATAACCAATTTACGGATAATTTCAGCTGGAGCACGAACTTTAACTTCTCTTACAATAATAACAAGATTATAGAGTTGGCCGACGAGCTTTCCGAGTGGAACCTGACAAGTTATTGTACAGGTGCCAAAGTGCTCTTGAAAGAAGGTGGGCATTTCGGAGACCTTTATGTCCGCGACTTACAACGTGATGATAACGGAAAACCTATTGTCTCTGATACTGGTGCTCCTGTATTGGCTGGATCCGATAATAAAGATCTTGTTTATGCGGGCGATATGAATGCGAAAGTGAACATGGGCTGGACGAATACCTTCCACTATAAAGATTTCACGTTGTCATTCTTAATCGATGCGAAGGTTGGTGGTAAGGTTCTGTCGATGACTGAGGCTACCATGGATGGTTGGGGCGTTTCCGAACGTTCTGGCTTGGCTCGTGATGCAGGCTTTGTAGAGGTTGATGGAGCGCAATTTGATCCGCAATTGTATTATTCAACTACCGGTGGTACAAGCTACAATTCTAATATCTTGACTTCCCAGTACGTATATGACGCAACTAATGTTCGTTTGCGTGAGTTATCATTTGGCTATACCTTCCGCAACTTGTTTGGCGCAGGTAAAAACTTGACCGCTTCTATCATTGGACGTAACTTATTCTTCTTCTATAAGGATGCTCCGATGGATCCGGATGTGGCTGCAGGAACAGGTAATGGCTGGCAGGGTATCGATATGTTTGCGTTGCCGACAACCCGTAGCTTTGGTTTGAACTTAAAACTTAATTTCTAAATCTTACAGGTATTACTTATGAAACTAAATAGAATTCTAAAATATGCGGCTGTATCAGCTTTAGCTTTTAGCACAGGATTAACAACCGTGAGCTGTACAGATGATTTTGAGACATTGAATACCGATCAGTATGAGGTAGACCCGAACACGCTTCCTTTCTCCGCGCAGTTTAAAGAACCGCTGTCTTATGTATACGCTCCGCAACAGAACTTGTTCCAGTACTGCTTTAGTTTGAACGTAGACTTGTTTAGCGGTTATTTCATGACACCACATAATTTCAATGGTTCCGGTAACGTGGATTATGCGTTGAATCGTAGTTTTTGTGGTGGTATGTACGAGAATGTTTATTTACACATTTTCAATAATACACGTCGTTTGATCGCCTCTTGTGACGAGCAAGGATTGACAGACTATGCGGGAATGATGCGTGTTGTTCAGGCTTATGCGGTCCAGATGTTGACGGATGTTTACGGCCCGGTTGCTTATACGTCTTGTATCGAAGATCCGACAAATGGTGCTTCGTTCTCTTATGATACGCAGCAGAGCATTTATAACTCTATTTTCGAATTGTTAGATAAAGCGCTTCAAGATTTCCAAAGCCCGAAATCCACATTGGAGGAGAGACAGTCATTCGACTATTGGTGTAATGGCGATTTGGATATGTGGATTCAAGTAGCCAATCAATTAAAGCTACGTGCCGCCTTGCGTATCGTGAAGGCTGATCCTACTTTAGCTAAACGAAAAGCTGAAGAGGCTGCCAAGGGCGCTATGTTAAAACAGGATGTATTGATCAACAAGAGTTTGAGTAATGAGCAAACTCGTATGTTCGAATGGGGAGATAGTGGTATGAATGCGAACTTGACAACAATCTTGGAAGGATTCCAAGATCCTCGCTTACCTCTGTTTATGACAAAGAACCAAGCGGATGTTGAATGTGAGGATGGGAAGACGATTGCATCCGGTACTCAGTATTTAGGTATTCGTGGCGGTTGCGACCTGCCTGCTAAACCGAATCAGTGGGGCAACTTCTCGAAGATCGTTTGTTCTTATACAACAGCTTTACCGGTAATGATGGCAGCCGAAGGTTATTTCTTGCGTGCGGAAGGTGCGTTGCGTGGTTGGAGTAATATGGGAGGTACGGCGAAGGAACTGTATGAGCAAGGTATCCGTGTTTCTATTAAGAATCAATTGGCTTATAAGGGAAGTTTGGCCGGAGTGATCTCAATTTCAGAAACTGAGATCGATGCTTATATCAGTGGCACGACAACACAAAAGGACTTCGTCGACCCGGTTAATGGTCAAAACAGCATCAAGGCTCAGAATGATATTACGGTTAAGTGGGATGAGAGTGCGACTAATGAGAAGAAATTACAACGTATCATCACACAGAAATGGATTGCGAACTTCCCGTTGTCTTGCGAGGCTTGGGCGGAATTTCGTCGTACAGGTTATCCGAAATTATTTCCGAACCGCGTGAATAAGAGTAATGGGGATATCGATACGAATGAACAGGTTCGCCGTTTATTGTATTCCGATAATGAGGATAATACGAATACCGTAGAATATCAAAAAGGTATAGAGCTATTGAATCAAGAGAATACGGGTTCGATCTCCGGTGATAAAGGTGGCACTCATGTATGGTGGGACAAAGCTGGTATAGGTAATTTCTAATCGGCATTAATTAGATCTTATTGGAAAATAATATGTAATGAAAGGGCTTCTTCGAATTTGCGAAGAGGCCCTTCTGAATTTTGTAGTACCTTAAAAGGTAAATCTAAGATTATATGATGAACAGATGTATTTATTTGTTTTGTTGGCTTTGTTTGGCTTGCTGGTTAAAGCCTGTATCAGCAGAGAGACAAGCCTTGTTGGCGATCCCGGAGCCGGGGGAGAGGACCTTGATCCACTCAGATTGGTATGCCCGGAAAGCGAATGAAGTGAAAACGGAGGGTTACCCGCCCGTGTACCGGGTACGGTATTAACGACACTTTTGGAGAACCATATGTTTCCGGTTTCCGAGTTTGGCTTAAATAATAATTTTATACCCGATATACATGAGGCCGGTAATGATTTCTATGCCGATTGGTTTGCTCGTCAGGTTAATATCAATAATTTACCAAAGGGTCGTAATGTCTGGTTAAATTTCCAGGGAATTAATTATAAGGTGGAAGTCTTTTTTGATGGTAAGCAATACAAATCGTGGTGGATAGCTACAATTCTCCTTTGCCTTGACGTACGATCTCGAAATTATCCGTCGTGCAATCTATAACCGTAGAGGCTTCCAATCCTCCGAAACCGCCGTCGATTACGATATCCACTTGATGCTCGTATTTCTCGTGTATCAATTCCGGATCTGTCGTATATTCGATCACCTCATCTTCATCACGGATGGACATGGTTAGGATTGGATTCCCCAAGGATTGTACCAGTGTACGGATGATGTTATTGTCCGGTACACGGATTCCGACTTCTTTCCGGTTCTTGTAAATCTTTGGAAGCTCGCTGCTGGTGGGTAAGATAAAGGTGAAAGGACCGGGCAGATGTTTCTTCATCAACTTGAAAGCGGCATTACTTACCTTGGCGTATTCACTAAGATTAGACAGGTCGTAGCAGATGATAGACAAGTTGCTTTTCTGTGGATTAACCCCTTTCATCTGGCATATTTTCTCTACCGCACGCACGTTCAGCGCATCGCAACCGATCGCATATACCGTATCGGTAGGATAAACGACAAGGCCGCCGTCCTGCAGGACTTTGACGACCTTGTCTATTTCTTTTTGATTCGGATTTTCCGGATAGATTCTCACTAACATATTAGCCGTAGATAATGTGTCCGTTCTCGTCTGTATATTCCTCTAATCCTTTACTATATTGGTTCATGGCCCGGAGGCTCATACCCATGCTTGAGAAACCACCGTCGTGGTATAGGTTCTGCATCGTTACCTTGCGGGTAAAGTCGGAGAACATCATTACGCAATAGTCCGCACACTCGTCGGCGTTGGCGTTACCCAGTGGACTCATCTTGTTAGAAAAGTCCATCAAGTGTTCCATTCCCTTCACGCCGCTACCCGCGGTTGTCATTGTCGGGGATTGGGAGATCGTGTTCACACGTACGCCTTTCTCACGGCCATAGATGTAACCGAAGCTACGGGCGATAGATTCCAACAGGCTCTTAGCGTCCGCCATATCGTTGTATCCGAAGAATGTACGTTGAGCGGCCACATAACTTAATGCCACTACGGAACCATTCTCGGCGATAGCGTCTTGTTTCTTGGCAACCTGTAGCATCTTATGGAAAGAGATAGCGGAGATATCCAACGTCTTTTCCAACATTCCATAGTCTAGATCATCGTACGTACGTTTCTTGCGTACGTTCGGGCTCATACCGATAGAATGTAAAACGAAATCTATTTTACCACCTAATATTTCCACTGACTTCGCGAATACGGTCTCCAGATCCTCTACGCTGGTTGCGTCCGCCGGGATTACCTGCGCATTCAACTTCTCCGCCAAAGCATCTACCTGACCCATACGAACAGCGATAGGCGTATTGCTTAACGTGATAGTCGCACCTTCCTCTACGGCTCTTTCTGCCACTTTCCAGGCGATAGACATATCGTTCAGCGCACCGAAGATAATGCCTCTCTTGCCTTTCAATAAATTATGACTCATACCTCTTGTTTATTAATTACGGCACAAACATACACAAAATGTGCAACATACGCAAATGGCTGAAAAAAACCGTCCCCTCATGTGAAGATGCATGAGGGGACGGGTGCTATATGATGAACGTCTCCATCAGCTTGAAAAACTTCCTGACTACTTCTTCGCCTAGAAAAACACGGTCGCGATGGAAGTGCTAAAACGTCCTCCGGGATATATTAATGTAAACGTAAAAGGTTAAACACTTTTCATTCCCTGTAATATACCCGCTTTACCCGGGGCGAGATAGAGGTCAATACCTCATAAGGGATTGTTCTCAGTTTATCCGAAAGTTCGCTCACCGGTAGTTCGTCGCCGAAAATAATTACGGCATCGCCTTCTTGCGCATGGATGTCGGTGACGTCGATCATGCAAGCGTCCATACAGATGTTGCCGATAATCGGGCAGCGTTGTCCATTGATCAAAACCTCCCCGCCTCCGTTGCTGAAGTGACGATCCAACCCATCGGCGTATCCGATCGGGATGATAGCGATCCGGGAGTCACGTTTCACATAACTCATACGGCTATAGCCGATCGAATCCCCTGCGGGTACGTTTTGTATTTGCAGGATCGTCGTCTTTAAGGTGCTGACGTTCCGTAAACCTTTTTGTCCGGATGCGCTTACCCCGTATAAACCGATACCTAGACGTACCATATCCATTTGATAAGCTGCGAAACGCTCGATTCCCGCGGAGTTCAGGATATGTTTGATTACCTTATACTCTAACCCGTTTTCTAGTTCTCTTGCGGCTTTGGTGAATTTATCCAATTGTTGATGGGTGAAATCATCGAAGACGTATGAATCGCTTCCGGCTAAATGAGAGAAGACCGAACGGGCGATAACGCCGGATTGCGCCCTCAAGCGTTCACAGATCGCCGAGACATCCTCCGGCTGGAACCCTAGGCGATGCATGCCCGTATCGATCTTGATATGGATAGGGTAAGAGGTGATACCTCTGCGCTCGGTCTCCTGGATCATGGCATCCAATAGGCGGAAGCTATAGACTTCCGGTTCCAGGTGGTTCTCGAACAAGACATTGAAACTGCTGAATTCCGGATTCATGACGATAATGGGGATCGAGATGCCTTCTTTGCGCAATTCGGCTCCCTCGTCGGCTACCGCCACGGCCAGATAGTCGCAACGATGCTCTTGAAGGGTCTTCGCCAACTCGTAGGAACCGGCTCCATAACCGAAAGCTTTTACCATACAAACCATCTTGGTCTCCGGCTTTAGCTTGGAACGATACTGATTGAAGTTGTGTACGATCGCGTCCAGATTTACCTCTAGGATCGTCTCATGCACTTTCTTCTCCAACAGCTCGGAGATCTGCTCGAAATGGAAATGGCGGGAACCTTTAATCAAGATCAACTCATCCTTGAATTTCTTGAAGGAAGGAGACTTGATAAATTCCTCGGTGGTCGTGTAAAACTCCTTCTCGATCTCGAAGACGGAAGCGTATTCCTTTAAGTCGCGACCGATACCGATGATACGATCGATCTTCTTGCGGCGAACCAGGTCCGCGACCTTCTTGTATAGAGATTTAGGCAAGGTGCCCGATTGAAGGATGTCGGAGAGAATTAAAGTACTCTTTAATGGTTTACCTACCCGACGACTTTGTTGGAAGTCGAGCGCGATATCCAAAGAATTGATATCCGAGTTATAGGTATCGTTTATCAACAGGCAATTGTTGATACCTTGCTTTACGTCCAATCGCATAGCCACCGGCTCAAGGTGCGAGAATTTCTCCACGTCATTTACGCAGGTGGGTTTCAGGTAAAGCATAACCGCCATACAATGGATCACATTCTCGATAGAAGCGTCATCCGTGAACGGGATGGTAACGACACGGCTGAAACCCAGCAAAGTACAATGAATGATCGTCTCCAGCTCTCTCTTCTCGATAGACTCGATAAACAAAGGAGCCTCGGAATCCGTACGGCTCCACGCGATTGCTTTATGGGAGAGGCAGGCCGATTCGATACAATTGGCGATAAATAAATCATCCCCATCATAAATAATGGCTTCGCAATCATTGAAAAGCGCCAGCTTCTCCATACATTTCTGATTGGAAGAGAGGAAATTCTCTTGATGAGCCTCCCCGATATTCGTGATGATACCGATCGTGGGGGCGATGATGGGCTGCAGGCGTTCCATCTCGTCCGGCTGTGAGATACCGGCCTCGAAGATGCCTAGCGTATTTTTCTCGCTCATCTGCCATACCGAGAGAGGAACCCCCAACTGGGAGTTGTAGCTCCGGGGCGAGCGTACGATATTGAACTCGTTATGCAGCAGCTGGTAGAGGAATTCCTTTACGATCGTTTTTCCATTGCTACCGGTGATGCCGATCACGGGGATGTTGAATTGCTTCCTGTGGTGGGTGGCCAGCTTTTGTAAAGCTCGTAACGTATCTTTTACGATCAGGAAGTTCGCGTCCTTCATGCTCTCGAACTCCGGCGGCATATCGCTTACCACGAAGTTGCGAACACGAAGCTTATAAAGTTCCTGTATATATCTATGTCCGTCGTTCGTCTTGGTTTTCAAGGCGAAGAAGAGGCTTTGTTCCGGGAAGGAGAGACGACGGCTATCTGTCAACAACAAACTGACCGTATCGTCAAGCAATTGGTTTGTTTTAGCACCGATAACTCTTGCTATTTCTTTAATTGCGTATTCCATTCTTTTATTTTAGTTTAGACTTTACTATTTCGATCTCTTTTCTGATATCAAAGGAAGGAATTTTCTCGCTAATTTGTTCCATCTTTAACAAAGTTTGAAGTATGAACCGCTTATAGGCCTCGCTATCCGGCTGAAAGGGCTTATGGTTGATAGCTTTTTGGATATCGCCCCATTCTTTAAGGATTGCCGAAGTGGCTGTGGATAAGAAGTTCTCGGTAAAACGCGCCCAAATATAATCAATGGCCAATGGGGAGGGATGGAGCATATCGTCCGCGTAGAAACGATAATCCCGGAGCTCGTCCATAAGGATCTCATAGGCGGGGAAGTAGGCGATCCGGCCGGGATAATCTTTCTGTAAGGCGTCCGTGGCGAGCAATAGGGTGGCCTTGCTGAGTTGGTTCTCGTGCGCCCCGTCTTTCCAGTGGCGGATCGGACTTACGGTGAATAAGATTTTCAAGGCGGGGTTTTGTTCCCAAAGGGCTAGTAACAGAGGTTTCCAGTCCTCGACGATCTCTCGCGCCGATAATCGTTGCCGGTCGAACATCTTTTCCGGTAGCTTGTGGCAATTCGACACGATTCGCCCGTCGCTCTTGAGGCGGTACACGAAAGCGGTTCCCAACGTGATTACCAACCGGGTCGCTTTTCGCAGGAAATCGGAAGATTCGGATAAGCGGCTGTTTATCTGCCCTAGGCATTCTTCTTCCGAGGGAGCGGAGAAACGGCTATGATGGGTAAAACTATGGTATACGCCCTCATGCCGGAATAAATCCCCGGAGGTAAAACGCTCCGGGCGTAGCAGCATCCGCAATCCTTCCGCTACGGAAGCCGGGTTATACAGGGTACCGAATGGGTTTATATCCACGCGGAACTTATTCTCTTCCAGCTTCCGCCCGATATTCTCGGCGAAGCAGGAACCCATCATCACGACCTGGTCCTCATACGAGAAAGAGAATTGCGCTTTCGGCAACAGGATTTGGGTATAAAGTTCCATATTTACTTTTTCGCAAAAGTAGATATATGTTTACGGAAATGCAAATAAAAAACTATGATATAAATCTACGGGTTCCCGATGCCGGATCAGACAGGCGGGTAACAAGGGAGCGGCGGGAAAGGTTCAGCCCGGGGCCGCGCCGGGAAATGGGTTCACGCCAAACCGGTTAAAAATTCGTAAGGATTCTTGTCGGTTTTAACGCGGAAATGGGCCATGGAGGGGCCGGTGTAGCTCCAGTGTAGCTCCAGTGTAGGGCCAGTTCCAGCGAGTGGCGTTAAAGTGGCGTCGTATTTTTAACAGATCGGCTCCGGAATGGCCCGAGATGTTAAAAGCATTTTAACGCAATCTTTTCCGGCCCTGTTATAGTGTCGTTCTTCTCTTCCCGCGCCCGGTTTGTTTGATTTGGCACGGCCTCCCGTAGGCCTGAGCCCACGGAAGGCCGCTTCTAAGCTTCGTCTCCCATCGCTGCCATATATTCTTTCCATAAGGAGTCTATGTCGTAATCATCGCCGAGCGCATATTTCACGGCACCGTCGAACGACCAGGGGACAACCTCCAATGTGCTTCGGTTGAACTTCCGCAAGAAATCCGGGCTCTTGGTTTGCGTAAGCCATGCGAGGAAGAAGCCCGTCGTGCGGTAACCATCCATATAATGGCCGCCTTTAGGGCGATCTTCCAAGGTAAAACCACCGTTCAGGTATCTTACCGCATCCGCCACGCCTTCTATCATGGCCCAGAAAGTCTTGCTGGTTCCATAGCTGCCTATGCCTTGAGGCTCTAGTTGGAAACCATGTGTCAGCTCATGGTATAATACGCCACGGGTCTCGTAATCCACTTTCGCGGTGTCGTTATTGGCGAAACTTTTCTCGATCCATTTCGTGCTGTATACGATACTGATGGAAGGGGGCGCCCCGTCTTTCGCAGATACCCCGTCGTATTCCTTTAATGTATAGTGGATCTCCTCGATGCCCGGGATACTATCTTCCGGAGTGAAATAAAGCGTCTCTACGACCTTGCGGGCATGCTTGGTAATATAAGCTTCCGGGTCCGGGATGACGGAGGCATAGATCGCCGAGCCCTTAGCCTCGGGGGAAAGATTCTTGAAATCGATCTTTCCGATGTGATAATTATCCCAAGGGTTTGAGGTGGCTTCCGCTACCGTGGCCGGCTGTTCCTTTTTGCCGGAGCAAGCGATGCAAGTCCACAACAGGAAAGCGCCGCTGATTAGTTGTTTATACTTCATGAGTCTTGTCTGTTTTTAGATGAGAAATAGGTTAATCTGTCAGTGAATAAGGGCGATCCTCTCCGTTGAACAATCGCTTTTTGTTCGGGCTGGAAGTCATCTCGAAAGTGAGCGTTCCACCGTTCATGATGTCATCCTGCGTGATGTATCCTTTGGTATGGGGTTTCCCGTTTAGCTTTACCGCTTTTACGTAACGGTTCTTGTCGCTGACTTTATCGGCTTTTACCTCGAAGGTCTTGCCATTCTCCAAGCGGACCTTCATATAGGGAAGGTAAGGAGCGCCTAATACGTATTGGTCCGTACCCGGGCAAACCGGATAGAATCCCATGGCGGAAAGGATATACCAAGCGGACATCTGGCCGCAGTCGTCGTTACCGCAAAGTCCGTCGATATTGTTGCGATACATCTTATTCATGATCTCGCGTTGCCAGTATTGGGTTTTCCAAGGCTGGCTGGTCCATGCGTATAAGAATGGGATGTGATGGCTGGGCTCGTTGCCGTGTACATAGCCGCCTAGTAGTCCTTCCTTAGTCACGTCTTCGGTATGGGCGAAGAACTCATCGGGCAGGTGCATGTCGAACAAGGAGTCCAGTTTTTGCGTAAATGAGCGGTCGCCTCCCATCAGCTTGATCATGCCGTTCACGTCTTGCGGTACATAGAAAGAATAATTCAAGGCATTTCCCTCTATAAACCCTTCTCCGTGCGTACTCAGCAGGCTGAAGTCTTCCTTGAACTTTCCATTCGTATGACGAGGGCGGGCATAGCCGATCGAGGTATCGAATACATTTGCGTAGTTGGACGCACGCTTTTTATAAGTATCGGCCACGGACCGGTTTCCCGTTAATAAAGCCGTATTATAGATGGTCCAATCATCATAAGCATACTCCAAAGTCAGGGAGCCTGCGCTACCGTTGTGATCTAAAGGAACGTAGCCTAGTTCCATAAACTCTTTGGTTCCCTCATAATAAGGGATCGTGGAGCTGCTGATCATCGCTTTTAACGCGGCTTCCTTATCGATCGGTAATCCTTTGGCGATAGCGTCCGCCAGGACAGAGACGGAATGATAACCGATCATGCACCAGTTCTCGTTTGCCATATGGCTCCAGATCGGCAAGGCATGATGAACGCTTTGCTCGCAATGCCTCAACATGGATTTGGCGATATCCGTGTTCACTTGCCGGTTGATGATATTGAACAGGGGATGTAGGGCGCGATAGGTATCCCAGACGGAAAATACCGTATAGTTCGTGAAGCCGTCCGCTTGATGGATATTATGGTCGAGTCCGCAGTACTGCCCGTCCACGTCCGTATATACGCACGGATTGATCATCGTGTGATACAAGGAAGTGTAAAGCATGGCCAATTGGTCGTCGCTTCCTTTTGCGTCGATGACGGAGAGCGCCTTGTTCCAGGTATCGGAGGCTTTGGCGGCTAATTGGTCGAAGTCCGTGCCGGAAGCTTCGGCACGTAGGTTCTTTAAGGCTCCCTCGGTGCTGACTCCGGAAAGGGCCACTTTCACTTCCAGCTCGTCGGAAGCTTTCGGGTCGAAATCGAAATAGGCCACGATCTTGCGTCCGCCTATGTCCGGGAAATTCTCCCTCATGTTGAACTTGCCATAGCCGCCCCTGTAATTAACTTTCGCTTTCTCCTCGCATCCGTAATGCGTGATCGGTTTGGAGAAAGACATGGCGAAATACGTATAGTTGGTACGTGCCCAACCGTTTGTGATACGATAGCCGGTTACCAGCGTATCGTTCTCTACGCGAATATTGGTCCAGAGAACTTTGCCGTCATAGTTATAGATCCCGTGGATCATATCCAGGATAATGCGCTGGTTCTCACTGTTCGTGGGGTATGTGTATTTGTGGATGCCGACCCGTTGGGTGGTGGTCAGTTGCGCCTTTACGCCATAATCGGCGAGCATCACCTCGTAGTATCCGGGATGGGATATCTCGGTGTCATGCGAGAAACGAGAACGGTAACCGCCATCGGGATTCGTGGCCGTTCCGGGGTTTAGCTTCAATGTTCCGGTGGTAGGCATAATCAAGATATCCCCGAGGTCGGAGTGGCCGGTACCGCTGAAGTGGGTGTGGCTGAAACCTACGATGCTACTGTCTTTATGTTGATAACCTGCGCAATACTCGTAGGAGCGAGGTTGGTATTTACCGTCTACATTGTGTGGTATGGTATCCGTATCCGGACTGAGTTGCACGAGCCCGAAGGGCACGCAAGCGCCCGGGAACGTATGTCCCATTCCGTTCGTCCCGATGATCGGGTTTACAAGATCAACTACACTGGTCTGTGCGATCGCTACTGTTGAGCTGGCTGCCAGAAAGAGGCAACACATCGATTTCTTGAGATTTATCATGTCGTATCAATTAGTTAGAAAAGGATGAAACATAAAAGGCCACCTTTGATAAGATCAAGGATCACCTTTGATCTTATCAAAGGTAACCTTTTATATTTTCAGATCAATAAGTATAGTAGTCCTCTATCATTGTCAAGTGCTAATTTGTTAATAATGGATTTCTACTATACTTAGTTGATATTTAGAATAATGAGTTTGCCTCGTTAGGAGATAAGTTTGCGTTAGCGTCCAATTGCTTTTGTGGTATTGGGAAGAGATTACGTTTCGGCTCGTTGGATGCTTCCTTATCCCACCAAGAGGTGGTTACGAACTTGTTAAAGCGTACTAAGTCCGTACGACGGATACCTTCGAATGCGAACTCACGGCCTTTTTCCACCAAGAATTCATCCAAGGTCAATGTTGCGGTCGTGTATTTCGCTTTTTCCCAATCTTCTGTCTTGAACGATCTTTGGCGGACGCTGTTGATCAAGTCTACTACCTCTTGAGTCGCCTTACCGCCGTTCTTACGCATCAAAGCCTCCGCTTTATTATAAATAACTTCGGAATAACGGAACATTACCCAGTCGTTGTTCATATCTCCGGTAGTACCCGGTTGGGTCTCATACTTGATGGAGCGAGCGCCGCTGTTTTCTTCGCCCTCGGTCATGGACTTGATGTGGTTTACGAAAACCAAATCCTGTCCATTGTACTCTTCAGAACCTTTCAAAGGCTCTGCGGTCGTGTCGTAATAGTAATTGCCGTTTTCATCCACTTTGCGAGGATATTGCTTACCGATCAAGAAGCCCTCCACCTTTCTCAAGTCGTTATCGGCGAATGAGTCGTAAAAGGTAGGTTGTGTCACCAGACCGTTCCAGGGACCTGATTGCAGGTTCCAGCCTGTTTGGTGTGCGTAATGCAACCAACGTTGATACCAACCCATGCCTTTGGCATATACCTCGTCAAATACGATCGACCAAATGATTTCAGTAGATCGTTTGTCGTTATCCGCACGGAAAGTGTCGTTCCACTTCTTGTCTAAAGCGAAACCGCCTTTCGCTAACTCGTCGCAAGCGGCGATACAGTCATCCCAGCGAGCTTGCCCGGTATAGACTTCCGCATTCAAGTAAAGACGAGCCAATAACGCATAGGCACCCCATTTGGATACGCGTCCGTAGGTCTCTGTTTTGCTTTCGGATAAGGAGGGGATACTTTCCTTCAGTTCTTTCTCAATCCAGGCGAAGATCTCTTCGCGGGATTTGGAGGAAGGATTGATCTCGCCGATTTTCTCACAAATAGGAGCTGTGCCAAACATATCTATCACGTACCAATAGCAATAAGCGCGATATATACGCATCTCTGCTTGCGCCTGCGCTTTAGACATGGGAACTTGAAGTGCCTCGAAATCAAGTCTCTCAATGTCTGTTAGGAAATTGTTGGCTAGCCCGATACCCATAAAAAGTAATCTCCAGGCTTCCACCACTTGACCATCTGTAGGGATCCATTGGTGGCGGTGTAGGCGAATCCAGTCGCCGTTGTCATAGCCATGGCGACCTTTTTGAGGCCAAGCGGCGGCGTCGGCGGATAATTCGTTACAAGACCATGGAGATTTGGCTACTGTCATAGTTCCACAAAAGTGCCCCCATGGACGCATCATAGCCGCCATTACTTCACCTGAGTTATTGTAATAATTCTCAGCGATTACCGAGCTATGTATTTCCTCTGTCAGATCCGTACAGGATGTAAATGCGGTAGCTCCTAGCAATAATGAAATTGCGCATATGTTTTTTAAAGCTTTCATTGTATTGTCTTAAATCTATCGTTATTTAAATTTAGAATCCAAAATTAACACCGAAAGTGAAGGTGCGGGTAACGGGGTAAGATCCGCGTTTCTCTATACCAGCCTCCAAGCCTGTAACGTTTACATCGGGAGTCAAGCCGGAGTATCCGGTGATTGTGGCTAGATTCGTTACGTTTCCATAGATACGTAAGTTGCGTACATACTTATTGTTTTTGAAGTTGAAAGTGTATCCTAACGTTACGTTATCGATCTTCAAGAAATTTCCTTTCTCCAGATAGTAAGACGAGAACAACGGTTGCTCCGTCACTTTGTTCTTCAAGGCATCCTTGTACACGTTCGTACCGGATTGGTCGATATTCACGGTCGTGCCAAAATAGATCGCTCCCTCGTTCAATACGTCGTAGTCGAACATGCCGCGTAAGAAGAAACCGAAGTCAAAGTTCTTGTATGTAAAGGTATTTTGCAGACCAGCCTTGAACTTAGGCAAACCATTACCGATAAAGGTACGGTCGGCATCGGACAAACCTTCTTTACCATCGATATCACGTAAGTTCCAAGTACCGTCCGGGTTGATACCATCACAAATGTAACCGAAGAAAGAGGCTACCGGTTGTCCTTCCTGCAATCGGTAGGCTTTACCTGGGTTACCCGGTGAGGGCAGGTCGTATTGATCCTCATAAGAAGATTTATATACATCGTTGGACAAGGAAGTCAATTTGTTATTCTCGTATGAGAATGTGAAGTTGGCAGTATAAGAGAAGTCTTTCGTCTTTACTACCTCTGCGTTCAACGCTAATTCCACACCTTGGTTACGCATTGTACCTACATTGGTGGTGATCGTGTTATAGATCAAGGAAGGCTGCTGGGCATTGTAGCTGCTGATTAGGTCGCGAGTTGTACGGCGATACCAATCAATCGTTCCGTTTAAGCGCCCGCCTAGTAAGCCAAAGTCGAAACCAATGTTCAAGGACTCATTCTTCTCCCACTTCAAATCCGGGTTCGGGTTGATGTTGGGACCGTAAGTGGCAGCCAACCATGACCCTGTGTAAGCGTTCCATGCGCCGGCTCCTGTTCCGTAAGTGGCAAGCGACATATATGGATCGGTAGGTAAGCTGCCCGTGATACCGAAACCGGCACGTAGCTTCAATATATCAAATACCTCTTGGCTCTCCATGAATTCCTCGCGAGAGATCATCCAGCCTGCGCTGACAGAGGGGAACCAAGCCCATTTGTTGTTCGCTCCGAATTTCGTGGAACCTTCACGGCGAATAGAAGCGCTGGCCATATATTTGCCATCGTAATTATAGTTGGCACGGGCGAAGAAAGCGATTAGCTTACTGGTCTCTTTTTCGCTCTTCATCTCGGCCTTACCGTCTTGGAGATAACCTCCGGATCCAATGTTGTTAGTTTCGAACACGTCTGTCAAGAAGTCTTTGTTACGCATCTTCATCATCTCATAGTTGAAATCTTGATAGCTATAACCTAATAAACCGGTAATATTATGTACGCCATTGATGGAAGTCACGTAGTTGGCCGTCCACTCCATGGTTTTGTTTGTGTCCTTTTTGTATTGCTTGTAGGCGTTTCCGTTCGTTCCGTCTTTTATTTGGCTGTATTCGATACGTTGACTGTACTCGTTGGTTTGTTCGTCATTTTTTTCCATGGCGAAGAAGCCTGCTACATTCAATCCCGGAATGATCTCGTATTGTGCCTTGAAGCTACTCAATAAGTTCTTGTATTCTTTGTGTTTGGTTCGCTGGTAGGTACGAGCTACCGGGTTGTAATCCTCATAGCCGCTATAGGTTTCCCAAAAAGAACCATCTTCCTTATATACAGGCATGGTTGGGTTGATACGGGTTGCTTGGTAGAAAGCACCGTGATCTGGCATGAAATCTGCGTCTATATAAGAGTTGGCTAGATTGAATGATAATTGCAACTTGTTGTCGAATGCCTTATGGTTGACAGCCAAAGAACCATTGATCGTTTCTCTGTCTGTCATTTGGGCGATGCCTTGGTTTTTCTTGTAGTTCAAAGAGGCACGGTAGTTCATTTTGTCGTTTCCACCCGTTGCTGTCAAATTGTGCACATGTGTGAAATTGTTTTTGTTTAGCAACATGTCGTAGTGGTCGTCTCTTCCGCCGAAGTCTTTCAGGTTGCTATTGTTCGTCTCTTTACCATAAGCGACGAACTCGTCTCCATTTAAGATATCCGGACGTTTATACACGGCTTCGTGCATGATATAGCCAGAATAATCCACTTGGGTTGTACCAACGAGTGGACGTTTGGTTGTTACGATAATCACACCATTATTACCTCGAGTACCGTAGATAGCGGCTGCGGAACCGTCTTTCAATACGTCGATCGCCTCGATATCCTCGGGTGCGATAGCGTTCAAAGAAGTCATGTTACCCGGCATGCCGTCAATAATAACGAGAGGCTCATTGCTGCCTTTCAGAGATGAGGCACCACGCATCTGTACTTTTACCTCGCCATTCGGGTCGGTGCTACTACGTGATACGGTCAGACCTGCCACACGTCCTTCCACCAATTGCATCGGGTTTACTACCGGTGCCTTGTTAAAGTCGGATGCTTTCACGCTGGTAACGGATGAGGTGATCTCACCTTTCTTTTGGGAACCGTAACCTACGATTACTACCTCGTCTAGTGTCTCAGAGTCTTCAGCTAAGACTATGTTCAATGTTTTTTGCCCGGTATAACGAACTTCTTGGGATTTGAATCCGATGAAAGAAAATACCAATGTGCTGTTATCCGGCACATCCAAGGTGAAATTTCCGTCGAAGTCCGAAGCTGTTCCGTTCGTGGTTCCTTTCACAACAATACTAACACCAATCAGAGGTTCACCCTTTTGGTCTTTTACTACACCTTTAATGGTTGAACTTTGCTGTGCGATCTGATGAATCTCCATGTTTCCCATTTCAGGAACAGTAGAATAATCTCCGGCCGCATAAGAAGACTGAAACATTAAAGATAAACAAAGTAACAAAGAGGTTCGTCCACCTAATAAAGTCAGGCATTTCCTCGTCTTACCTTCACTCTTTTTTTCCATAAACATTAAATTAAAAGTTAATAATGTGCTTCCCGAAGGAAGAATACACACAAGCGGTTTGCTTTGTTATTCGACAGCAATAAGCAATATTAATAGGTCTTAACGAATTGAAGAGTGCTTAGAAATGCCAAAGAAGTGTCATGAAATACGTATGGCAGATTATGACACTATTTTGGTAGATTATGACACTATTTAGGAATCAATGATTTATGCCTCTTTTGTGCGGTATTCTTTAGGAGTCATGTTATATTTACGGGCAAACTCCCTATAGAAGTATGATTTGTTAGAAATTCCTACATTATAAATAATTTCCTGAACGCTCATGTTAGTATTTACGAGTAATTGCGCCGCATAGTTTAACCTATAATCCTTTATAAAATCACTCGGCGTCATGGTAGATATTTTCTTGAAACGGCGATATAAGATGCGGGTGTTTATATTCAATGCGTCCGCTACCAGCTCGGGACCGAGTCCTTCCTTGCTTACATTTTCTTTGATGATAGCGGTTACGGTGTCAAGGAATTCCTTGTCTTCTTGATGTAATAATTGCCCTTCCGTATATTGATAGGCGCTTTCCGGAGAATAGAAATACTCTTTTAATTCTCTTTGATTTGTCATCAATCGGTTCACGACGGATAGGAGAACTGTTGGCGAGAAAGGCTTGGTTAGATAGGCATCCGCTCCTATATTAAGTCCTGCCGCTTGCTCTTGGTCTGATATTTTGGCAGATACGATAATAAGCGGGATATGACGGGTATATCTATTTTCCTTGATAAGAGAGATCAATTCCAATCCATCGATATTAGGCATCATGATATCGGTGATGATAAGGGAGGGAGTGTATTGCTTGAGGAATTCCAAAGCCTCCTCCGCATTATAAGCTTCCTGAACCTGATATTCGGAAGAGAGGGTTTCCGTGATTAGCCAGACGATATCTTTATGGTCGTCGATAACGAGGATCATCGGTTTATTTTCTGTCTGTTCTTGTACCGTCTGTGGGATTTGCGGCTCTTGTATATCCGTGTTTGGGGAAGGAAGCGATACGGGAATCTCTTCGTCTATCGTGTCGTCTGAGCTCTCTTCTACGATTCCAAAAGGCAAGGTAACTGTAAATTCAGCATATTGGCCGACCTTGCTCTCTAGGTCTATTTTACCATCTAAGGATTGTACAAGGCTGTGACAGATGAATAGGCCGAGGCCGTTTTGTGCCGTATTTTGCCTGTTATCATCGTTATCCATCGTGCCAAGGATACGATATCGGTCGAAAATATTTTGCTTGTCTGCTTCCTTGATCCCTTTGCCGGTATTGTAAACTTTAAGGATGAGGAAGTCTTCCTCCTCATGTAAGGAGATACGAACCGTACCCCCGTCTTCCGTATATTTAAAGGCGTTGGAAATTAGATTCGCTAGGATCTTCTTGAAATAGACGGGATCCGTATTCCAATAAAGCTCTTTGGGAGCATTGATCTTGAATTGGATTTGGTGTTGCTCGGATAGTGGGTAAAACCATTCGAATTGGGTTCGCAAAAGAGAAGATACGGATACTCTCCGGATATGCGTATGACTGAATCCTGCGTCTTCCGCTTTCCGGAAATCAAGGATTTCTTGGATAAGCCCGTTCAGTTCCTCTACATTTTCCCGGAGGACTGAAGTGTATTTGTCTAATGTCTTGTCTTTTGAAGTGGCGGTATAGGCTTGGATATAATTCTCCACGCCATTAATCAAGGTAAGCGGGGTACATAACTCATGCGCGATATGGGTAAAGAAATTCAGCTTAGACTCGTATAGCTTCTCTTTTTGCTTCTCCTTGATCTTGTCTGCTATTTGCTTCTGTTTCTTTAGTATTTGCTGATGGATGCGATAGATGGCGATGATGATTAAAACCGTACCGATAAAAAGATACGTGAAAATAGCTAATGAACTTAGATAAATAGGAGGTAATACCTTGATAGGTAGGGTGTATTCTTTTGCCGACGAATCAATGACATCGTTGCGATAACGGACTTTCAGCAAGTATTCCCCGTGCGGGAGGTTCATGAAAGTAACCTTGTTTGTCTTTTGCAATTTTTCCCAAGAAGAATTATAGTTGAGTAACTGATACGAATACTCGTAATTCTCCCCGTTGATGTAATCAGGAGCGACGAACGCAATCGTTAACGATTGCACATCAGCCGGAACCGTTACACCGTTCCGGCTGATGTCCTTGTATAATGGAAAGATTCGTTTATCCATTTGCAACTCGAAGAAACTTAATTCGGGTTGATAGGTATACTCCGGCTCCGCTTGTTTATTTACCCAGACCAATCCGTTGATACCTCCAAAGAATAAACGTTCGGAGTATGGGCATTTCCAATAAGCGTCATCAGAGAATTCCGTGACACTAAAATAAGGTTGATGATAATTATGGAAAAAATTATTCCGGGGATTATATTTGGTGAGGCCTTTGTTGGTGCTTAACCAGATACAGCTATCATTCCCCTCATGGATGCCATGGATCATGTCGTTTGCGATCCCGTTGCTTTTATCGAATTGGCGTAAATGTATCTTTCCTCTTTTAAATTTAATCCGGGTAAGTCCAGAACTGGCGCCTGCATAGAAAGTAGAATCCTCGGTCTGGCATACAGATAACACGTCTCCAATGGCCGGATTCCTTAAATTGTTGGTTTGCAGGAACTCATATTTCTGGTTGAATATGTTAAAACTAATAACCCCGTAACCGCCACGACTCCCGAGAAATAAGGTCGAGTCGTTGTCATATATCATGGATTGGATCTCTTTGCAGGTATTCTCCCTGTTTTTTAGCGGGAAGCTCTGTATCTTACTGATTGTAGGCGTGACTTTATCTATACGTAAAGTAACTTTCAGTAATCCGTTGCCGGTTGTCGCCAACCATAATGTCGAGTCGTTTACCTCACAGATAGAATGGATATAACGGATAGGGGGAGTGTCCTCTTGCTGCGGAATCGTCTTCATTCGATTTTCTTTATAAGAATAATAACAGAGCCCCGGGCCTTCCGTGCCGATCCAGATACAAGGATGGAATTCACTTTTTTGGAAGCTATATACCCGGTTGCTGGATAATCCGTCGGCGGTGGTGAAATGCGTGATAGCACTTTGTGGAATTGCCTTTTTGTTAAGGTAAGTGTCATAAGCTTGTATCCGGACAATTCCGTCTCCTTTTGTTCCGAACCAAAGGGATTGATCATTGTCTGTATATAAAGAACGTATGGGATTCTGTATATTAATCGGTAAATCCTTGAGTAAGATAGAGCCGAAAAGATCGGGTTTATCGTAAAACATCCGTATGCCTTGTCCATCGGTCCCTACCCAAAGAATCTCCTGTCTTTTATCGTTCATCAGACAAAAGATACCGATGCCTGTATCTATCACGCTTTTCGGTCGGCTTAGGTCTAAAATACTTCCGTTACGGAAAACGATATATACATTGGATTGGAAGGTACAGATCTTGATGATGTTTCCATATTTATTTGTCATTCCAGACAGATCGAACAGGAATTCTTTCCCGCTTCCGTCTACCTGTTGGCGATATAACTTATTGTCGGTATCGACAATGAAGATATGGTTATTCTCTTGAAATGCGGATAAGATCGGTTTATTATGGAATTGGCGTTCTTCCGATAGTAAATTAAAAGTTGTGTTGGAGAAATCCGGTGTTAACTTTTTCAGTATTCCCGAGGCCAATAGTAAATAAAAATATCCGTCTGTTCCGGCGAATAAAGTCCGTACGGTTTGAGGGCCTATCCCTTCTCTCGGCAGATCTCGGAATCCATCGCTAAATGGGGTGTAACAAGATATCCAGTTTTCTTTACAAATGGCTAATGTGATACCGGATGAATCGGTCGCTACTAGATCACTCTCCATGTATCCCGGGTAAGACTCGGTGACTTTCCGTTCTTTTAGTGAGAATTTATTGATGCCTAAAGAAGTTGATATCCATAAAAAGCCGGGTTCAGCGTCGGATATTTTGTGAATGATATTACTGCAAAGAGAGTTTTTGTTATTTAATTCGAAACGATATACATACGTATCTTTTCCGTTGTATAAATTAAGGCCGTCGTAAGTCCCGATCCACAAATAGCCATCTGGATCTTGATGCATGCAAATAATGGCATTATTTGATAAATTAATCATATTTGCCTTATGCAAATATTTAGACGCTAGTGAGATAGGAGATGTGATTAAGGATAGTATTCCTATAAATAAAACGGTAAACAGGATATTTCTCATGTGTTTGATCCAGATTAACTTTTACGTTTTGTAGGCAAAGATAGTGAATAAAATGGAGACTTAGTGCAAAGTGCTACATTACTCTCCTGTTTCTTCTCTATATTACAGGAATATGAGGATAAAAGTTTTACCTTTGTACCGGTAAAAATGTGGTATTAGATAAGATTGTTTATGAAATTTGAGAATGAGTATTGGGATCACTTTAAGGGTGAGACTTGGAAGAGAGAGATCAATGTAAGAGATTTTATCCAGAGTAACTATACGCCTTATGAAGGGGATGATTCCTTTTTAGTCGCTTCTTCCGAGAAGACCCGTAAGGTCTGGAATAAATTGACCGAGATGTTTAAGGCCGAGAGAGAAAGGGGAGTTTATGATGCCGAGACAAAATTACCTCAAGGGATCGATGTATATGGCCCAGGCTATATTGATAAGGAAAATGAGGTTATTGTTGGGTTACAGACCGATGCTCCGCTGAAACGCGGTATCTTCCCGAAAGGCGGTATCCGTATGGTTGAGAATAGCTTGGAAGCTTATGGTTATCATTTGGATCCGATGACGAAAGAGATCTTCACGAAGTACCGTAAGACTCATAACGAAGGGGTTTTCTCTGCTTATACGGAAGAGATGGTTGCCGCACGTCGCTCGGCTATCATCACCGGCTTGCCCGATGCGTATGGTAGAGGGCGTATTATCGGAGACTATCGCCGTGTCGCTTTATATGGTACGGCTATCTTGATCGAGGAGAAAAAGCGTTTCTTGAATCGTTTGGATATCCAAGAGATCACGGTAGAGATTATCCAGAGCCGTGAGGAGATTTCTGAGCAAATCAAGGCGTTGAAAGCGTTCGAGAAAATGTGCGCTAGCTATGGCTTCGACGTGACCCGCCCGGCGCAAAACGCTCATGAGGCGGTTCAGTTTGTGTATTTGGCTTATCTGGCGGCGGTAAAAGATCAGGACGGTGCGGCAATGTCTATTGGACGTACCTCTACATTCTTGGATATTTACATTGAGAAAGATATCCGCGAGGGTAAATTGACGGAAGAGGAGGCTCAAGAGTTAGTAGACCAGCTGATTATCAAGTTGCGTATCGTTCGTTTCTTACGTACGCCAGAATACAATGATTTGTTCTCCGGTGATCCGGTTTGGGTAACAGAGTCGTTGGGCGGTCAAGGAGTGGACGGACGTTCTTTGGTAACGAAAACTTCCTATCGTTATCTCCATACATTGTATAATCTAGGTCCGGCACCAGAACCCAACTTGACGGTGCTGTGGTTCAAGAATGCTCCCGAGAATTGGAAACGTTTCTGTGCCAAGGTCTCTATCGATACATCGGCTATCCAATATGAGAATGACGATTTGATGCGTCCGGATTATGGGGATGATTATGGTATCGCTTGTTGCGTTTCCCCCATGAAGATCGGAAAGCAGATGCAGTTCTTCGGCGCTCGTGCGAATTTAGCGAAGTGTTTATTGTATGCGATCAACGGAGGACGGGATGAGCGTAGCGGCGTACAGGTAGCCCCGATGTTCGAGCCGGTTCGCGGTGAGTATCTGGAGTACGATGAGGTGATGGCTAAGTATGAGCAAATGATGCGTTGGTTGGCGAAGGTATATGTGAACGCTTTGAAGATTATCCATTATATGCACGATAAATATGCGTATGAGGCATTTGAGATGTCACTTCACGATGGGGATGTAGAGCGTATCCGTGCGACAGGTATCGCCGGTCTTTCTATCGTTGCCGATTCATTGGCTGCTATCCGTGATACGAAAGTACGTGTGATCCGTGATGAGCGTGGCTTGGCGGTTGATTTCGAACGTGAGGGCGAATATGTTCCTTTCGGTAATAACGATGATCGTACGGATAGTATCGCTGTGGAGATCACCGAGAAGTTTATGGAATATTTGCGCCAGCATGAGACCTATCGCCATGCGAAACCGACTCAGTCGATTCTTACGATCACGTCCAACGTGGTGTATGGAAAGAAGACCGGTACGACACCGGATGGCCGTATCGGTGGAACTCCTTTCGCTCCGGGCGCGAACCCGATGAATGGTCGTGATACGAAAGGTGCTATCGCTGCATTAGCTTCGGTAGCGAAGCTTCCGTTCCAGCATGCGCACGACGGTATTTCTTATACATTTGCTGTTTCTCCGGCTACGTTGGGAAAGGAACGTGATGTGCAGATCAATAATTTGGTTAGCTTATTGGATGGCTATTTTACTCCGGATGGAGGTCAGCATCTAAATGTTAACGTATTTGATAAGGAACTATTGATCGACGCAATGGAGCATCCCGAGAAATATCCGCAACTTACGATCCGTGTATCCGGATATGCGGTAAACTTTGTGAAACTGACCCGTGAACAACAGTTGGATGTTATTTCAAGAACCATAAACCATTCATTGTAAGTGATAAAAGGTAAGATACATTCATTAGAGAGTTTCGGGACCGTAGATGGTCCCGGAATTCGCTTTGTCGTTTTTATGCAGGGTTGCCCGTTGCGTTGCCTGTATTGCCATAACCCGGATACTTGGAATCCGAAAGGGGAGGTGAAATATCAGATGGCTTCCGACGAGTTATTGGTGGAAGTCTTACGGTATAAAAGTTTTATCGCCCGTGGGGGAGTGACTGTTACCGGTGGAGAACCTTTATTGCAACCGGAGTTCTTGAAAGAGTTTTTCCGTTTGTGCCAAGAGCAAGGTCTTCACACGGCCTTGGATACATCCGGTTTCGTATGTACTTCAAAAGCTTTGGAAGTTTTAGATTATGTGGATTTAGTATTGTTGGATATCAAAACCTTAAACCCGGATTTACATTTGTTGCTGACGGGTGTCAAGCAGGATCATACGCTTCTGTTCTTGGAAGAATTGGAGAGGCGTGGCATAGATACTTGGATTCGCCATGTTATCGTCCCCAAATATACGGATAATGATGAGTGGCTGGAGGCGTTAGCTCGGTATGTTAGTCAATATAAAGTGGTTCGTAAAGTGGAATTGCTACCTTATCATACGATGGGAACCTATAAATATGAGCAATTAGGGCTCGATTATCCTTTAAAGGGTGTGGAACCCTTATCAAAAGAACGTCTAGATAATGCGAAAGCGATATTTTCTCGCTACAAACCCAACTAATAACAAGGCCTGATCTCTCGATCAAGCCTTGCGATTATGTAACCAGCTAATCTGGGAAAACAATCTAATCTGATTAGCTTTTAAACGATAGTAATAATTTTTTGCCTAGACTAACCTTGACTATTTAATATGTGTTTGTTTTGTTATATGCGACAAATATCTATTTTTGTAAGGAGATAAAAAATGATATAGATCAGAAAATGATAAATAGTATGAAGACGCCACAAGAAATAGCCGAAATGATATCCAAACGTTTTCATCCATTGCCCGATGAGGATTTGGATTCTCTGGCCTCGATCATAGAATCAAGTAAGGTTGCGAAAGGAGAGTTGTTATTGGATAACGGACAAATATCTAAATATTTATATTACGTGGAATCGGGATTATTACGTCAGTTTTACTATAAGAATAAACGTGATATTACCGAGCATTTCTCCTGTGAGGGAAATATTGTTATTTGTATAGCCAGCACATTCCAAAGAGAACCGACGCATTTATTAATAGAGGCGTTGGAACCGACGGTTTATCACCGGATCTCTTATTCGGAACTTAGTGAGTTATTGAAAACATCTTTAGCTATTAATCGATTGTACCAGAAAATATTGGAGTGGGCTTTGATACTTTCGCAAGAGAAAGCGGACTCTTGGCGTTTTGAGTCGGCGAGAAAACGTTATCTGCGTTTTCAACTGGAATATCCGGAAGTGGCGAAGCGTGCTTCAGTAAATCATATCGCCTCATATTTGTTGATGACACCCGAATCTTTAAGCCGGGTGCGGGCGGGAGTGTTATAATCGTTATTGATGCGGTAATCCAAAAGCTAAGATATATTTTCGTACCGGAAATAAAAGCAAATAGTATTCATTTAAAAATAGAAACATTAAATCCTCAGATCCATCATGAGATGGTAGATGGAGCTATTAATCAGGCAGAAGTCGATGCCTTGAAGATACAAGGTGTCCCCTCTGTTTTTGTGGATGGCAAACTGATTCATGTAGGATGCGGGGAATTCGGTGAATTGTTATTCAAGCTAGAAGCCCAGTATGGAATCAATGAGAGCCTGACGGAGAAGGCGGTAAAGCAATATGACGTGGTTATGACCAGTGGAGAGCCGGCTAGCTTGAGAAGTTATTTTACCGGTGTAAAGATGAGTTTTTGATCGGGAAATACCCTTTATAAAAACAAAAAGACCGTGTTTCCATGAGGATGATCACCCTGCGGAAACACGGTCTTTTTTATGGGATAAATCGAAATGTTTTATTTAACGAACGGAGCGGCTTGCAAATAAGCGGCGCTCTTCTCTACGCCCTCAAACTGGGTACGGCCTTTCTTGTCACCTTCCAGTTCCACATAGTAGCCGAGGATACCGATCTCATACGCTTTCTTGAATATATTCGGGAAATTCATCATACCGGAATCACCGATGATCCAACGATCCTTGATGTGCAATAACTTAAAACGATCCGGATAATTCTCCATCCATTCCACGGGATCTTGCTGCCCCATAACAGTCCAATATACATCTAGTTCGAACATGACCTTATCCGGGTCGGTATTTTTTAGGAATAACTCCTCAATATAAGTACCCTTAGGAGGTGCCCACGGATTCGGTTTCTCTTCCGGTTTCTCACCTGCTTTCAATACCCGTTTGAACTCATTGCTGTGATTATGGTAGCCCCACAGGATTCCCGCTTTCTTCGTGATCTCTCCGGCACGGTTGAAAATCTCTGATACTACTTTAGCATCATCCTCGTTTTCGATGCGGGGTAAGCTTGGTTGTACCATACAACTAACACCTAGTTCGGCATGGATATCGGTTGCCTTTTTCCAAAACTCGTCGAATTTAGGCATATTCTCTTTCGTATACTCACGAAGGGAAGGGGTAAGGTGTGAGCTACTGATCCGTAAGCCTGCGTCATCCACCATTTTCTTATAATCCTTGGAGGCGATGAATGTCGTATTTTTAGGATTATAATCACCGAATTTACCGGTATCTTCCCTATATCCGAAAATTTCCAGATCGGTATATCCCGCTTTTGCCAGACGGTTCAATCCGTTAGGCATATCTTGCAGTAACTCCTGTCCGAGCGAATAGGTTTGCAATCCCATCTTTTTCCCGGCGGTTGCCGAGGATACCGCATCTGTGGCGGGTATGGATCTGGTGGGATTTGAAGCCATTACTTTTTGGCTGGCTATGCCCCCTAAAGTAAGTAATGAAATGTTTCTCAAAAATGTTCTTCTGTCTGTCATGGTGATAAAGAATTAAAATTAAACATCTGTTTCTCGCAAATATAGTTAACCTTTTTGAAGTTTATTAAGAAAATCTCTCTCAAAAACTTGCGATTGGGTTTAAATAGATTTAAAATTTGACATAACTCAATTTTACGGACTTACTCCATACACCCGATTACCTGAATAAGGGGATTGTTTGGTATACCTCCGTAGATTTTTAATGTGATTTTACCCATTCTTAGGTATTGTGGAGCGGTAGTCTCTGATCGTAACTTTGCAACGTTTTAAATAACATAATTGATTAAATGATGATGAAGAAAATCAGAGGGCTTTTCCTCTCCTTTTTACTGTTGCTTATTTCCATCTCGGCTTTTTCCCAACATAAAACAATGATATCGGGCAAAGTCCTGTCCACGGAAAAAACAACCGTGGATTTCGCTACCGTTTATCTAAAAGGTACGAATTACGGCGGGACTACGAATGAGGAGGGTATCTATCATCTTCAAGCTCCCGCGGGAGAATATACATTAGTAGTATCGGCTATCGGATATAAGACGGTAGAGAAACCCGTGAAACTGATGCGTGGGGAACGGACGAAGATGAATGTGGTAATCAGCCCTCAAGCTACGGAGTTGGATGAGGTGGTTGTCATTTCTAATGGCGTGACCCGGCTCAAGCGTTCTGCGTTCAATGCCGTGGCCCTCGATACGAAAGCCTTGCAAAATTCGACCCAGAACTTGAGTGAAGCCTTGGCTCAAGCGCCCGGAATGAAGATCCGGGAGTCTGGCGGTGTCGGCTCGGATATGCAACTGATGATGGATGGATTTACTGGCAAGCATATCAAGATCTTTATCGATGGGGTTCCGCAAGAAGGTGTCGGCAGTTCTTTCGGACTGAATAACATTCCGGTGAATTATGCCGAGCGTATAGAGGTCTATAAGGGTGTGGTACCGGTGGGTTTCGGAACAGACGCTATTGGAGGTGTTATCAATGTCATCACTAAGAAGAACCGGAACAAATGGTTCTTGGATGCTTCTTATTCATACGGGTCTTTCAATACGCATAAATCTTATGTGAACTTCGGACAGACTTTCCGGAGCGGACTCACGTATGAGATCAACGTTTTCCAGAATTATTCGGATAATAATTACTATGTGGATACTCCGGTGAAGGACTTTACGACCGGAGCGATCAATAAGAAAAAGATCGAGCGTGTGAAGCGTTTTCATGATACGTATCATAATGAGGCCGTTATCGGAAAAATCGGTTTCGTGGATAAGAAATGGGCGGATCGTTTGATGTTCGGGTTTACCTATTCACATATGTATAAAGATATACAGACGGGCGTGCGTCAAGAAGTGGTGTTTGGTGGCAAATATCGGAAGGAATACTCGATCATGCCGTCGTTGGACTATCGCAAGCGTGATTTCTTCGTTAGGGGCTTGGATGTGGTATTGACGGCGAATTATAATAAGAACATGACGAACAATGTAGATACCTCTTCCTATGAATATAATTGGCGTGGCGAGATGCGTCCGCTCCGGATGCCCGGTGAGCAATCTTATCAGAACACCCGGTTGGATAATAATAACTGGAACGGAACCTTAACGGCTAACTACCGTATCGGTAAGGCACATACATTCACGTTCAATCACGTGATCAACGCGTTCCGGCGTTCGAATCAGTCTCTTTTGAACGAGGACTCGGAAGCGAACGCTATCCCGAAGGAAACTCGTAAAAATATCAGCGGTCTTTCGTATCGCTTGATGCCGACGGAACATTGGAACTTGTCTGTGTTCGGTAAATATTACAACCAGTTTATCGCAGGGCCTGTCGCTACTTCCTCGGCTCAAGATGACTATATACGTACGACCAATTCGGTAAGTGCGATGGGATATGGGGCTGCGGGAACTTACTTTATCTTGAAAAGCTTGCAAGCGAAATTGTCCTATGAGAAAGCCTATCGCCTGCCGACCAATGAGGAGATGTTTGGCGATGAGGATCTTGAGACCGGCGATATTTCCTTGAAACCGGAGAACAGCGATAACGTGAATCTGAATTTAAGCTACAACGAGACATTCGGTAAGCATTCCGTATATGTGGAAGGAGGATTGATCTACCGAAATACGAAAGATTATATCCAACGGAATATATCGGATTTGAGCGGCGGTAAATATGGCGCTACCTATGTGAATCATGGTCGTGTAGAGACCAAGGGTTACAATATCTCGGTTCGCTACGGTTTCGCTAACTGGGTAAGCGTAGGAGGAAACTTTACGCAGATGAATGTAAGGGATAACGTGAAGGCGGTTACCAGTGGGACGAACCAAGAGAGCTTGACATATGGCGCACGTATGCCGAATCTTCCTTATCAGTTTGCCAACTCGGATGTGACCTTCTACTGGCGTAATTTGTGGAAGAAAGGCAATACGCTAAGTGTCACTTACGATAATTTATATATGCATAGTTTCCCGCTGTATTCGGAGGCGGTAGGCAGTGAATCCGAATTTGTGGTACCAACTCAATTCTCGCATAACCTGACACTCTCTTATGGTATACAGAACGGGCGTTACAATATCTCTTTCGAGTGCAGGAATCTCACGAGCGAGAAATTATACGATAACTTCAGCTTGCAGAAGGCTGGCAGGGCTTTCTATGGTAAGGTGAGGGTTTATTTCGGTAATTAATTTAAAGTGTGACTATCTTTTATTTATCAATAATTAATTCAAAACATAATAGATTAAAACAACATGAAGAAGAATTATTTAATGACAGGTCTTGCCGCCGCATTATTGGTTGGGGGAGTATTTACTTCTTGTAGTGACGACGATCCTGTAAACCCGGATAACGGAGGCAACGGGAATGGAAATGGCGGAGGATCGACCTCGGAGGCGGTTTCGAGCTATGTAGTCGCCGCTTCTGTCGGTGACGCAAATTACTTGTTGACAGCCGATACGCTGGGTGATGGCTCTATCTCCGCTAAAAACAACGGACTCACTACGGAAAGCGGTACGCAATGGATCTTCTATAAGGATAAATATTTGTATCGTTTGGTTTACAACCAGGGAAATGCCGGTGTTACTTCTTCATACGTACTGAATACGGAAGGCAAGGTTAAGGAGCGTGATAATACTTACGAGATCAAGCGGTTTACTTCTTATGGTATCTACGGCGACTATATCATTACATCTTCTACCGGTGATCTGGGTGAGGAATATGCGGACGAGAATGGTTATCTGCCTAAAGGTTTCTTGCTCTCTTATCTGGATGTGGCCAAAGAGACGTTTACGACAAACACGAATACGATCTTGTCGGAGAATTATTTGGGAAATGGCGAGTTTGTTACGTTAGCGGGTATTCTCCAAGCGAACGGCCGGATCTATTCTGCGGCTATCCCGATGGGATTGAGTAAGTACGGTGTGAAAGCGGAGGGAGGTAAATATGTTAAATACCCGGAGCTGGTAAAGACAGAATCCGGAGGAAGCGGTAGTGGCGCTTACGAAAAAGGGGAATTGCAATGGACGCAATATCCGAACGAGGCTTGGGTCGCTATTTATGCGAACGAGAAATTCGAGAACCCGAAACTGATAAAGACGGATAAGATCAGTTATGCTTGCGGACGTAACCGTTCTCAATACTACCAGACCATTTGGACGGCAGACAACGGCGATGTGTATGTGTTCTCGCCCAGCTATGCCAAGACGATGACTGCGGAGGTACAGAAAACGACTTTGCCGGCCGGTGTAGTTCGTATTAAGGCTAACGCGGAGGGGTTTGATCCTGATTATTATTGTAATTTGGAGGCACAGACGGGTGGTAAGGCATTCTTGCGTTGTTGGCATATCACGGAAGATTATTTCTTGTTGTTGATGTATGATCGTCCGTTGACTGAATCCGGATTCGCCGCGAAAGAGTTGGCTATTTATAAAGGAGAGGATAAGAGTCTTACTTACGTGAAGGGGCTGCCTTCCACGGATGTTATTTCCGGATTTGGCAATACTCCGTTCTCGGAGGATGGTATCGCTTATATGGCGGTTACGACTACCGATGGAAGTCAACCTGCCGTGTATCGTATCGATCCGAAGACAGCTACCGCAACAAAAGGTCTTACCGTTGAGGCAGAGCAAATCAGTGGTGTAGGTAAATTGACTGCCGCTCAAGAGTAATAAGCAAGTATGAGTCGGACTCACATTCTTTTGATATTCCTTCTGCTCCCGCTAACCCTGCGGAGCCAGGAGGATATTTGTATAGGAAAGGAACTGGTTTTGTACTCTACCGTATTGCAAGAAGACCGGAGTTATTGGATACACCTGCCGGAGCATTATAATATGGATACGAAACAACGCTATCCGGTTGTTTACCTGCTAGATGGAGATTCTTTCTTTCATTCGCTGGTAGGCATAAGGAAAACGTTGGCATCCGGTAGAGGTAAATATCTACCTCCCTGTATTATTGTCGGGGTATTAAATACGGATCGGACACGTGATTTTACGCCTACCGCTTCAGCCGCCGGACGGGATGGTAAAATCTCCATAGATGCAATTCCGCAAGGAGGGGGAAGTGAGGCTTTCAGTAAGTTTCTTACGGAAGAACTTCGTCCTGCTATTGATAGTGCCTATCGCGCGAACGGCTGGAATATGCTTATCGGTCATTCGTATGCGGGGCTTTTCACCTTGAATACGTTTCTTCGTCATACGGAATTATTTGATACCTATCTAGCGGTCGACCCTAGTTTGTGGTGGGATCAGGGGCGGTTGGTCCGGGAGGCGGAGGCTTTGGTTGCAGGCCGGAATTTTAAAGGGAAAAGCCTGTATATCGGTGTCGCGTCTAAAAAAAGGACGGACCGAGTGGACATTCATCTTGACAAAGTGAGTTATCTTCTTTCGGAGGTTTTGCCACAAGCGGAGAACCTGCGTTTCTTTAGTAAATCATTTCCCGACGAGAACCATGGAACGGTAGCGGTTCCGGGTATATATGACGGGATTAAACAATTATTCGGAAAATGAGAAAATTCTTTGCGAAAGTACATTTATGGCTATCGATACCTTTTGGCATTATTATTGCGATTGTCTGCCTGACCGGGGCGATTCTCGTCTTTGAGACAGAGATATTAGAATTAGGCTACCCTTCCCGTTATTTTGTAAAGGAAGTAAAAGGGGAACCTCTCTCGCCTGCCGCCTTGATAGAATCGGCACGCCAACAATTACCCGATTCGGTTCGAATAAACGGTATTCGGGTATCGTCTGACCCGAGACGAACTTATCAACTGGTATTACCGGGGAAAAAGGCCGCGGGTTTTATTGATCCCTACACCGGGGAGGTGACCGGGATGGATGACGGACAAGGTTTTTTCCTGAAAATGATGCGTCTTCATCGTTGGTTACTTGATGAGTATAAACGGGATGGAAGTTTTTCTTGGGGAAAATCAATAGTTGGCTATGCGACTTTGGTCTTGGCGATTATTATTATAAGTGGAATCGTAATTTGGTATCCCCGTAATAAAAAAGTATTGAGAAACCGGTTGAAAGTAAAGACCAAGGCTGGTTGGTTCCGTTTCTTCTATGATTTACATGTCTCCGGGGGATTCTATGCGGCATTGCTCCTGCTTATCTTAGCGTTAACCGGATTAACATGGTCGTTTGGTTGGTATCGAAATGCCTTTTATAGTGTCTTCGGTATTAGTGCAAACCCGCCTCAAACGCATCATGCTCCAGCTTCTTCCGGCGCGAAGAAACCCGCGAAGAAAAAGACGGATTACACACAATGGGCTGAGGTGTTATCGGCATTGAAAAGCCATTATCCGGACTTTAACTCAATCACGATCCAAGATGGCTCCGCTACGGTTTCTACGGCCCGTTATGGGAATACAAGAGGAAGCGACCGTTACTCCTTTGATCCTGCTACGGGTGAGATTACGGAAGTTCAATTATATAAAGATCTCCCAAAATCGGGGAAGATAAGAGGATGGATTTATTCCGTACACGTCGGCTCGTGGGGGGGAATGACTACCCGTATATTGACTTGCTTAGTTTCCTTGTTGGGGACGATCTTCGCGATAACCGGTTATTATTTTTGGATAAAGAAACAATTCAGGAAACTGAGATGAAAAGAAAGAGGTATGTTTGACCCACATACCTCTTCATAAATCTAAACCAATCAAGTTGAATACGCAAACGTTACAATAGTAAGGGTGCGAATACCCATGAATGATCAGCTAAAGTCACCACTCAATGAACTTGCCTCTTAGCCTGCGTTTCTCTAGCTCCTCTAGCAGATAGCGTTGGCGATCCTTGGCGATGTAACGACGGGCGAAGATATTGGGGACGGCTACGCCTAAGGAGATGCAAAGGATGATGAGGGCGGAGTTAATACCATTGGAGAAGGCGTTCGTAACCTCGCCGATCACCCCGTGAAGGTTGATGAAACCCAATAACGAGCGATACATCAATACTCCCGGGATCATTGGGATAACAGAAGGGATCGTCAATACATGGTTCGGTACATGGAACCAATGAACCGCTTTAACCGCGATCAGGCTGACAACGAAACTTCCCATAAACGAGCCGATCACGGGACCATAGCCCAGCTCGAAGTTCACGAAGTTCCGAATGCATACGGCGATAATACCGCCTAAAGCAACTACCCATAACAAACGGCGTTGGATATTGAATATCATCGAGAAACCAACGGCGGATATGGCGGCCGCTATCGCATATACATAATACGGATCATGCGGGACCATGCTTAGTTCGCTGAATTTATGATCGATCTCGACGTCATTCATCACAAGAATCCGCATGGCGAATGTGATACCGAAAGTCATGGCGCCTATCATCATGACCGTGTTGGCCGCCCGGGTAATACCGACTAGCAAATGATTGTCGATCATATCATCTACGAAATTAATCAAAGGTACGCCCGGCACGATAAATAACGCACAGGCTAGTAGCGGATGATAGGGCGTGTCTGATAACCCCGAGAAAGAAGACGCATAGGCTAGGCAGGTAGATATGAAAGCGGCTGCCGCTATGCCCATATATACGTTAAGCCCCGCCTCTACACAGCGAGCCCGTATCCTGAATCCGATGAAAGCGCAAATAGAGGCGAACAGGAATGCCATCCAATCGCATCCGAACAGCTTGCAGAATCCTCCGCAAGCGAATCCCGCTCCGACCGCTATCATGTAAGGGGTATAATTCCGGGATTGATGAGCTGTTTTCTCCAGTTCTTCCTCATATTTATCCAAGGAATAATCTTGCTCGATCGCCCGCCATGAGAGCTTGCTGACCTGTGATATCGTTGTCATGTTAATACCGTGCTTCTCGCATTTCTGGAATTTGGAGAATGAGTTTCGCTCATCGCTTACGTTCACCATAATCATGGTCCATCGGATATCGATATGCAATTTCTCCTCGGGAATCCCCATAAAGGCGGCCACCCGTTTCATGTTGCGCTCGATACGGTTCGTGTCGGCGGCACTTTCCATCAACAATTTTCCTGTACGGAGCAAAAGATCCAATTTGCGCCGTAGTAACAATACTTCCTTGTCTGTCATCATCTTCTTTCACAGCAGCGGGGCTATACCGGATTCTCACCGGATTCCCTTTTAATCCGTATGCCCGAACAAGCGTACGGAGCCAATTCGGATGCAAAGGTATGAAATCAGGTTAATATTCGTCTCGCTTCAGTAAGAATAATGATCCGGATACTTATATATTCTTTGTCAGATACATTTCTATTCTATAAATCACGCCGTGGTTTGTACAGACCACGTTGAAAATTGAGGAATAGATGCTGATGTAATTATCTTTATATGTAAGAGGACGGATGTTTATTTCTTGTTCCGTACAGGATTTTATGCGTGTGTGTGCCTTAAAAGCCTTAAATAAAAGGATCGTACTTGTATTTTACGATTTCCTTTTTATTCAAAGAGGCCTGTACGTCGATTAACCGTTGGTTGCTGCTTCCCCGGAATAAAAGGCGCTCATCCCGAAGGGTTTGTTTGTAGCGGCCATCTACCAATACGTCGATGTAGGATAATAAGGCGGCTTGCGCCGGGTTCTTTATCAAGTCCTCGAATTTATATCCCGTGTAGCACCAGATCGTCTTTTGGCTTTTTTCCTTGATCGCCTTGGCTACCTCGGTGAAGCCTTCCGGCTGGAACATGGGATCTCCTCCGCTGAAGGTGACGTTGGCGAACTCGTCGGCCAGTACCTTTTCCACGATCTCTTCCGTTCTTACTTTCTTCCCTTTATGGATGTCCCATGATTCGGGGTTATGGCAACCCGGGCATTTATTGGGGCAACCCGCCGCATAGATGGCGGTCCGGAATCCCGGACCGTCTACGGTGGTATCTTCGATGATATCTATGATTGACAACATGGTAATTGAAAATTAGTTGTGGGTGATGCGGTCGTTCAGCTCGGATAGCTTGGCGTTGTTCCAACGGTCGGTGGTTCCTACCAAGTAACCGGTGATGCGTTGAAGTTTGTCCAATTGTTTGCTGCCGCATTTCGGGCAGGCTTCCAGATTCGGGGTGGAGTTCTCGTAGCCGCAATCCAGGCAACGGTTACGATTATGGTTTACGGAACCGTATCCGATATTGTATTTATCCATCATATCCACGACACGCATGATCGCTTCGGGGTTATGGGTAGCGTCGCCATCCATCTCTACGTAAAAGATATGGCCGCCACGAGTCAAATCATGATAAGGAGCTTCCACTTCGGCTTTATGACGGGCGCTGCACTTATAATATACCGGGACGTGATTAGAGTTCGTATAATAATCCCGATCCGTGATACCGGGGAGCGATCCGAACTGCTTACGATCTTTTCCCGTGAACTTGCCGGACAAGCCTTCAGCCGGAGTTGCCAGTACGCTATAATTGTGTTGGTATTGCTCAGAGAATTGGTTGGCACGATCCCGGATATACGTAACGATCCTTATGCCTAAGGTTTGCGAATCCTCATCTTCGCCATGATGCTTCCCGGTAAGGGCTACCAAGCATTCGGCCAGTCCGATAAAGCCGATGCCCAAGGTACCTTGGTTGATAACGGAGGCAATCGAATCGTTAGGCTTCAACTTCTCCGAGCCTAGCCACAAGGAAGACATCAACAACGGGAATTGCTTTGCGTAAGCGGTTTTCTGGAACTCCATACGCTCATGCAACTGACGAGCCGTAAGTTCTAACATATGATCTAGTTTGGCGAAAAACAGGGCGATACGTTCCTCCTTGTTCTCCACCTGCATGCACTCGATAGCCAATCGTACGATATTGATCGTCGAGAAAGATAGATTACCTCGTCCGATAGAAGTCTTCGGTCCGAAACGATTCTCGAATACACGGGTACGGCATCCCATGGTCGCTACCTCGTGGATATAGCGCCCGGGATCGTCCGCTTTCCAATCCTCGCTTTGGTTGAAGGTTGCGTCGAGATTCAAGAAGTTCGGGAAAAAGCGACGGGCGGTAACCTTGCAGGCCAATTGGTAAAGATCGTAGTTGCGGTCCTCCGGCAGATAGCTTACGCCTCGTTTCTTTTTCCATATCTGGATCGGGAAGATAGCGGTTTCGCCGTTACCTACGCCTCTGTAAGTACTTTTTAATAACTCCCTGATAATGCAACGGCCTTCCGCAGAGGTATCGGTACCATAATTGATGGAGCTGAATACCACTTGGTTGCCTCCACGGGAATGGATCGTGTTCATATTATGGATAAAAGCCTCCATCGATTGGTGTACACGGCTTACCGTGCGGTTGATGGCATGTTGTATAATGCGTTTATCACCGCTTAGTCCATCCAAGGTCTGTGTCAGGTAGTCGTCGATAGGTTTATTATATAAGTGGGAGAAGTCCTGTCCGTATAGATCCTCTAAGGTCTTTACTTCCTCGATAAAGCTATTACGTACGTAAGGCGCTAGGTAGAAGTCGAACGCCGGTATCGCCTGTCCGCCATGCATCTCGTTTTGGGCGGTCTCCAGAGAGATACAGCCAAGGATACTGGCGGTTTCGATTCGTTTAGCCGGACGTGATTCGCCATGGCCGGCAGAGAATCCGTATTTCAGGACGCGATCCAACGGGTGTTGTACGCAGGTCAAGCTTTTAGTCGGATAATAATCTTTATCATGAATATGGAGATAGTTGTTAGATACGGCTTCCTTGACCTCCTCGCTCAATAGATAGTCATCGACAAACGGTTTGGTGGTCTCGCTGGAAAATTTCATCATCATGCCGGCGGGTGTATCAGCGTTCATGTTTGCGTTCTCACGGGTGATATCGTTGGATTTGATATTGATAATCTCCAAAAACATATCCCGTGTTTTCGCCTTGCGGGCTACGCTTCGCTGATTCCGGTAAGCGATATATTTCTGCGCTACATCTTTCCGGCTACTGGCCATCAATTCCAGTTCCACGGCATCTTGAATCGCCTCTACGGTCATTTGAGGTTCTCCCTTGAATGAGATATGGTCTGTGATCTGGCGAATCAGTTGCATATCTTCTCCCTTGTCTGTATGCAACATGGCTTTACGGATAGCGGTTACTATCTTCTCCTCGTTGAAACCAACGATACGCCCGTCCCGTTTAACAACTGTCTGTATCATGATGTCGATTAATTTGTGATTGATTATGTGCACAAAGGTATCTTATTACTACGTATGATTTTCTTTTTGGAAAACTTTTAGCTAATTAAAGTATGTTAATTATTTGATATATAGTATGTTGAGAAAAGTTTTGGAAAACTTTGCGTCTTATGTGATTGTTTTTATTTTCCTTTTTGGCAATATGATGCATTATAAGCTTCTCTTTGTAAAGCTTTTAAAGAATATAAGCCGAGATATGTTTTCGGCCATCCGGCGATAGGCGGTGCGGACTTCCTCGTCCGTGGCGGTCGGTTCTATCTCTAACATCTTGTAGGCATCGTCCAAGGAGTTTCCTTTTAGGCTCAACATGGATTCAACTTCTCTATCAGACATTCCCATCGCCATCGCTACTTCTTTTAAGGCATTGATCTCGGCTGCGCAAACATTCCCGTCACTCTTAGCGATCTCGGTGAGAAACGCAAGCAGTTGCAGACGCTCCTCATAACTTAGATTGGCCTTCCAATAAACGGATCTTTTCGTCCCCACTGGTAGTAAGGATTGTTCCCGCATGGGAACGCCGTATGCGGATATGCCCAAATCTTCTTTCATCGTGATTGTTACATTTCTAATCCCTATTTGTACCTGATTGGCATGATTTACCTCCTTCTTTTAGTTATACATATAATATATATGGGGTGGATGGAGCGTCATTCCTCCACCTGTCTCAGGTTGTCTTTCGCTTGCGTGCCTACCTGCGGGTCATCCGTCAGGTTGCGCAGCAGGGATACCATCTTGTTTAACGCCTGTTTCTGCCGGATCCGTCCCTCTGCGTAGGTCTGCAACAGGGGAGAAACGTCTTTTTTCTTTCTTTTCTGTATCATGTTTTATTATTAAGTGGTGAATAACTTGCGAAAATAAAGCATAGTTTATATCTTCGCTGCCGATTATGGTGTAACTGTCGCCAGTTCCGGTGGCAGTTAGTAAAAGGGAATCCGGTGTGAGTCCGGAGCTGTACCCGTAGCTGTAAGTCCATGAGACCCTGGCAAATCTTGTTGCCACTGCCTATCGGATAGGTGGGAAGGTAGCCGACAGAGGGTGGACGAGCCAGAAAACCTGCCATGATTTTGTTATGCGACGTTTCGGGTGAAAACGTTGGTAAATCTAAATGTTGTTATGCGAGATTTATATCTTATAAGATGCCTGTGCGTTTTTAGCGCATGGTTATTCTCTTTGGGTGTCGTTTCCGGTCAACAAATCGATACGATGGCCTATCATGAGCTTTCCGGGGTGGAAGTAGTGGAGAAGGTACGTCCGTCGGTCACCCGTGAAGGTACGCCTTTGCAAATTATGGACCGGGCGGGAATCGATCGCTTGGGAGTGCAAGATCTATCCGAGGCCGTGAAACGCTTTTCGGGAGTTACGGTACAGGATTATGGGGGGATCGGAGGATTGAAAACGGTCTCGGTACGTAGCTTGGGAGCGAAGCATACCGCCGTCAGTTACGATGGGGTGACGATTACGGATGCGCAAAGCGGGCAAGTCGATATCAGCCGTTTCTCGTTGGATAACGTGGAGATGGTTTCCTTATCGATCGGACAATCGGATGACATCTTCCAAACGGCAAGGGTGTATGCCTCGGCAGGAGCTTTGAATATACAAACCGGAAAGCCTACGTTTAAAGACAAATCGTTTCGTACTTATCTGAAGGTTAAGGGAGGTTCCTTCGGGCTTTTTAATCCCGTGCTGCATTATGATCAAAAATTAGGAAAGCGTTGGAGCGCATCCTTACATGGTGATTTCGTGCGTGCGGATGGGCAATATCCCTATACATTAATTAATGGAGAATTGGAGACGAGAGAAAAGCGTAGAAATAGCGATATCCATGCTTACCATTTGGAAGGTAATCTATTCGGCGATTTTGGAAGGGGAGGCGAACTTTCCTTTAAGGCGTACTATTTTGATTCGGAGCGAGGACTGCCCGGTTCTATCAATTTATATAACAAGAACACTTCGGAACGGTTATGGGATAATAATTTCTTCGTGCAATCGGGTTATAAGAATGTTCTTAATGAGAAATTTACGCTGCGGACTATGGCTAAGTATAATTATGCTTTTACTCGTTATTTAGATGTAAATGATAAATATGCGGCCGGGGAACAAGTCGATTTGAATACACAGAATGAGTATTATGGCTCTGTGGGTTTGCTGTATACTCCTATAAAGCATGTATCGGCGACGTTGACAACGGATTTAACTCGCTCTATGCTGGACAATAATTTTGTGAACGGACCTAATCCAAAGCGAATGGCTTCTCAATCGGTACTAGCGGTGCAATATAAGGATAGCCGGTTTACGGCTACCGGAAGTCTATTGGGAACTTATATTACGGATAAGGTGAAGCAAGGCGAGAAACCGACGGATAAAAAACGATTGTCGCCCGCGGTGAGTTTGTCTTGGAGACCTTTTCCGGAGAGTACATTAAGGGTAAGAGCTTCTTATAAAGATATCTTCCGGGTTCCGACTTTTACGGATTTATATTATCTACGTATGGGAAATACCAACTTGAAGCCGGAGGAAACCTCCCAATATAATGTAGGCGTAACATGGAGCGCTTCATGCGGGGATTGGTTGCGGCATTTAGCTATCTCCGTGGATGGATATTATAACACTGTGAAAGATAAGATCGTGGCGTTGCCTACCATGTATATCTGGAAAATGATGAACCTTGGGGAGGTAGATATTAAGGGAGCGGATTTGAATCTCTCGGCACAATTCCCTTTACCGTTGAGGATGGAATTGCTTTTGGCTTCTACCTATTCGTATCAGCATGCGGTAGATATAACAGATCCGGGGGCAAAGAACTATAAGGATCAGATACCCTATACACCCCGTCATTCCGGAACGGTTTCCGTTTCCTTGGAGAATCCGTGGGTGAATGTCTCTTATATATTAACTGCGGTAGGAGATCGTTATGCCCTGCCGCAAAATATCGATCGGAACAGGATTAATTCTTATATGGAACAAAGCATTTCCTTAAACAAGGATTTCCGTTTCCGCCATTTTGGCTTACGTCTGCAAGGTGAATTATTGAATCTCGCGAATGTGAATTATGATGTGATCCAGTATTATCCGATGCCGGGACGCTCTTGGCGATTCAGCGTATGTTTGTCTTATTAATAAATATAGTAGAACAATGAAAAAGAAAAACTTTATTTACATCTCCGCCTTATGTGCGTTGATGTCTTTCTCGTTTACGAGTTGTGGTGATGATGAGGATCCGATTCCGGAAGTACCCGAGAACCCCGATCCCACTCCCGACCAGCCTACGGAAGATGGTTCTTTTATGGCCTTGTATTTCTTGAACTCGGGAAAAATGGGCAACAATAACTCCAGCTTGTATATGTATGATGTAGAGAAGGAAGAGGTAGTTCCCGATTACTTCTTGGCTCAAAATGGCAGGGGGCTGGGAGATACGGCGCAGGATATGATTGTGTATGGCGATAAGATGTATATCGCTGTTTATGGTGAATCGACGATTGAGGTTACAGATTTGCGTGCGAAATCCATCAAGCAAGTCCCGACGGAAGGCCAACCGCGGGCGATGGTATCGGATGGAGGGAAAGTATATATATCCTACTATAATGGCTACGTAGCTCGTTTGGATACCGCTTCATTGGAAGTGGAAAAGATCGTAAAAGTCGGACGTAACCCGGAACAGTTGGCTGTCGCTAATAACAAATTGTATGTCGCCAACTCGGGAGGTATGGACTATAATACGGAAGTAGGATACGACAAGACCGTATCCGTGATTGATATCCCTTCTTTCACCGAGACCAAGAAACTAGAGGTTGCGCTGAATCCGACTTGCGTGCTGGCGGATGAGCAAGGGTATGTTTATGTGGTATCCATGGGAAATTATGCGGATGTATTGAACACGATGCAGCGGATCGATTCGAAGACCGACGAGGTGTCTCCCGTAGCAGCTTGCCCGAATGCCACGGAGATCGCTTATCAGGACGGTATCCTGTACTCTTATTATTCACAATATGACGCAAACTGGAACACGACTATTACTTATACGGCGTATAACACCCAAACCGGCGTAGCGGAAGAGTGGAAGAAAGAGACAACGGTCGAGAAGCCCTATAAAATCTGTGTGGCCGGAAGCAATATCTACGTGACAGAGTCTGATTATACCAACAATGGAGATGTCTATGCTTTCGATACTGCGGGGAAATTAATCTTGAAGACAGGTGCCGGTTTAAATCCCATGAAAGTAGTCCTCGCTCAAAAAGATAATATCTAATGCGATTACTGATTCTCATAGGGTTCGCTTTCTGGATGGTGGCATGTACGCCATCCGGGAAGCAAACTTCTTCTGGGGAAGCTCTTTCCTCTGATAGTATTCGATATGCCCAAGGTTTTACAGTCCGGCGTTTTGATGCTTATACGATGGTGGAAGTTCGTGATCCGTGGGATAGCACCCGTCTGCTTCAACGTTATTTATTGGTAGACCGGACAAAGCCGGTTTCCGGTGGATTACCCAAAGGGACGATCGTGAAGGTGCCGGTAAAAGATATCGTGGTGTACACCTCTGTCCATGCGGCGATTATCGGCCAATTGCACGAGATCGACAAGGTGATAGGTGTTTGTGAGCCTCGTTATATGGATACGCCTGCCATACAAGCGGGCATACAGGCCGGAAGAATCGCTGATTTAGGCGAGGCTACCTCTCCGAATATAGAGAAAATGATAGAGATCGGTGCGGAACTCGTAATCGCTTCCCCGTTCCAGAACAGTAGTTATGGGCCTGTTGAGAAGATTGGGATACCCATTATCGAAGGAGCCGACTATATGGAGGCATTCCCTTTGGGACGTACGGAGTGGATCCGCTTTTATGGCTTGCTATTCGGAAAGGAAGAAATGGCCGATTCTATATTTAGAGAAACAGAGCAAGCCTATTTGTCTCTAAAGGACTTAACGGCGCATATAGATGATCGTCCTACTGTTTTGTCGGAGAAGAAGTTTGGTTCTTCGTGGTATGTACCATCTGGAGATAGTTATATGGCTCATCTTATTGAGGATGCCGGAGCCGATTATATGTTTAAAGATTTACCGGGTGCTGGAAGTATCCCCTTAGCGTTTGAGACCGTGTTTGATAAAGCGATCCATGCGGATATCTGGCTTGTTAAATATAATCAGTCTTCCGAGATGACCTATAATGACTTACGCTCCGAATATACTCCTTACGAGAATTTCGATGCTTTTAAAAAACAACGGATTTATACCTGTAATACAGGGCTCGTTCCTTATTACGAGGAATTCCCTTTACATCCGGAATTTCTATTGAAAGATTTGATCTGGATTTTCCATCCGGAGCTAGTATCTGGATATTCTCCCCGTTATTTTCGTAAAATGCCGTGATTGTCTTAAAGGTTTCATATATATTATAAGTCGATCGTATATTTAGTAGAAAAGGCTACTCGCTAAAAATCAAAAACCCCGGTTTCGTACAACTGAAACCTGGGGCTTTGTAGTTTGGCATTCGAAATTATAGGGAGTTTTGTTTTATAGATTCTTTATCCATGTTATGCGTAACCGTTAAGCATTCCGTAGAAATACATCGGTTTTAAAATGTATACCTTTAAGAGCCAGGCCAACCATTGCTCTTTCGACGTGTCGATCAGCGAGAACGGGAATGTGATATCTGGCTTTTTATCGTAGTCAAACTCACAAAGCAATACATGGCCGTAATCCGTAACGATCGGGCATGCGGCATAACCGTTATATTTCTCAGTCGGTTCTTTGCCTTCCATAAGCGCGATCAGGTTCTTGGCGGCTATGGGCACTTGCTTGCGGATTGCGGCGGATGTCTTGCTAGTAGGAATACCGGCTACATCGCCCAAGGAGATGATGTTAGGATATTTCTTGTGGATCAAGGTCTCCTTGTCTACCATTACCCATGCGTCGGCTGCCAACTTACCTTCCGTCCATCCTAGTCCGGCCTCGCGAACGAAATCGGGTGCAGACATTGGTGGCGTGAAGTGCAAGAAATCATAATCTTCCACGAATGGGGTTACGATCTTTTCCTCGCCTCGTGTCTCTATCTTCTCGAAGTGTACTTGCTTGGCATATGTATCCACCCCCTTCACACGTACATTCAAATTAATAGGCACGTTACGCTCCTCATAGATCTCCAGCAGTCGGGGCGTGAAGAACGGGACGTCATACAACTGTTTCGACGCTGTATAGAAATTTAGTTGTAACTTGTCGCGTGTACCTTGTTTTCTTGCGTAATGTTCGGTTAACAAGCAGATCTTCTTGGGAGCACCTCCGCATTTATGTTTTGTGTAGGTATCGGTATAAACACCTTTTCCTCCTTTTTTTGCGAATTCTTGGATAGCTTTCCAAGTCTTTTGGGCTCCTTCGAAATCATATATAGAATTTGCGTTACCTTGTCCAAGTGTAGCTTGGGTAATTCCCTCTACTTTTTCCCAGTTACATTGTAATCCGGGCGTTAATACCAAGAAATCATACGGAACTTTCCCGTTGCTTTTCGTTGTCACTTGGTTCCATACAGGATCAACTGCGGTAACCGAATCCTTAATCCATTTTATGCCGCTGGGTATACAATCCTCTTGCTTTTTCCAAACATCTTCCGGTTGATACACACCTGAGGCGATCAGAGTGAATCCCGGTTGATAAAACTGACGATCGCTGGGGTCAATTAGGGTAATATCTGGTTCATCAAGCCAATGTTTTAATCGGGCAGCCATACTGATACCAGCGGCTCCTCCACCGATAATAACGATTTTACCTTTTGCGCTGCTTGAAAAAGCGTTTGCTTTTCCAGTATTAACTCCTGCGATCAGTCCTGTCGCCGCTAATAACTTAAAGAAATACCGTCTGTCGACGCCTTTCTTTTCTAGCACATCTAATTGTTTTTCCAATTCGTGTTTCATCATGTCGAAAGAATTTAAGATTTTATTCGGTGGCAAAGGAAACACAATAAATAGCGGTAGCCATGAAAATGACTACTACACGACTTGCACAAATGATTTTTTAATTGGATGAAACTACTACAAAGCTTTCTCAAGCTCTTTTTTAGTATATATAATATATTGTTATATAGTATGTTATATATTAAGCGTATTTTAGAAAATATTTTTAGTAGTTCATTAGGAAATCAACAAGATTCGTATCCCCATCAAGGGCTAATCGCTTTCTTAAGCGGTATCTTCTCAGTTCGATAGCCCGTACGGATACATTCATTAACGATGCGATTTCCTTCGTGGAAAGGTTCATGCGGAGTAAGCAACAAATACGTAAATCTCCTGCCGTTATATCTGTGTATTGCTGGCGTAAACGATCCATGAAATTTTGGTGGGCGCTATTGAAATAGGTTTCGAACTGCACCCAATCCGCTTGATCGTTCAAAGTCGACTCCATTAAAGAACGTAAACGGATGTATAATTTGTTGGGATATCGGTCACCCAATGTCTCTTTCTGCTTATCGAGTTCTTCCAGCAGAGCTTGGATTGCCTCGTTTCTTTTTACCAGGGCCGTTGTTTGGAGGGTAAGCTCATTGTTTTTGTTTTGCAATTCCGTTTCCAGCATCTCGCTTTTCATTTGTTGAAGCCTTTGCTGTTCGGCTTGTCGTTCAGCCTCCAGCATTTCTTGTTCTTTTTTCCGTAAATTCCTTAAATGATACCGAAGCCCTTCTTGAATAGCGAACCATATCAAAGCGACGTAGATCAAATAGGCCCATACGGTATTATACCAAGGAGGGCGAACCGTAATTTGCATCGTGATCTCGGGAAACGGCCCACGGGTTACATATTTACGTATCCTTAGCTCATAAGTTCCTTCCGGAAGTTGTAAGAAGGTAATTTTGCCGTCCTTCTGCCATGAAGACCAATCGGCAGATACCCCTTCCAGCTTATAGCTGATTTGATGATTGGGGGTGAATACTGTTGTTCCGATGTATAGCGAGAGTTCTTGGAAGTTATGGGGCAGGTCAATTCTTTGTGTGTCCGGATATAAATAATGTGTACCTTTTTGATCTTGATATTCGATGCGCATAAACTGTGGCATCGTTAATCCTCCTAGGCTTCCCTCTATTAATTGGCGAGTGTTGATTAATAGGGTTCCTTGCATAGCAGATACCAAATCAAGGGAATCATTCAAGGGGATGATCCGTTTGCCGTTAGTCACTAGATTCAGATCGTAATTATCGAATAGGATCCGGCATTTTAAAGTTCCTGTACCGTTTTTCCTATGGAAGAGTCCTGCCTCGTTGCTGGTCGTGAGCCAATACAAATCGTCTGTAACCGGGTAAAAACTTTCCGCATTGGCGAATACGCCCAATACATCTTTATCCTTGAATAAAGTGCTTATTGATAAATGGTTGTCGGTCGTATCCGGATAGATATATGAACGTCCGATCTCATCGGATATCGGGGTAAACTTATCACCAAACATCAGACTCCGACTGAAGTAACCGATATTTGTCCGGATATAGAGGCGATTATTTTCTTTTACAGCGTCTTCCAACTTTCCGATCTGGCTTCTTTTACCTAACATGGCGATGGGAGGATTGATATCTATTTGGGAGATACCATTATCCAAGGCGACCCAAATTAAATTATTATCCTGTACGCAGATGGAGCGTACGATATTATCTTGTAACTGATTGTTGATGTTGAGATGTTGAAAGATTTCCCCTTCGTCACTGGTGATATAAATACCGGACATCGATGTTCCCGTGAAATTGAGACCTCCGGCACTAGCGAAGGAAGTTGGGTACTTTTCCTCGATTTCTTTCGGGATCGTGTAATTCGTCTCGGGATCATCGAGACTTATGTGTGACGGGAGCGTATCGATCGGATGATATTCCAGATTCCCGAGTTCGTCGTAAAGCCAATAGCCTAATGATGATTTGCCTTGAGTATAGATAGAATCGTTCTGGAAAGATACTTTATAAATAGGGTTTTTATCCGGTAAAGGATACGTTTTCCATGTATTCCCGTCGAATGTGACCAGACCGGAATTATTAGCGACATATAAGATGCCATGGTAGGAAACCGCTAAATCCCAATTTTGGCAACTAGCCTTATAATCATCTACGGAATAATTTTGTACGAGGATAGAGGGAGCGACCACAGACGCACGCAAGGCGAAGATCGCCACTATGGATAATAATATGATAAAAGGTAGTCGTCTGTACATGGTCTTTAAACTATAGAGACAAGGCATGAAGCCTTGTCTCTTTATATTACACATATGCAAATATAATCAAATTTTGATTATTTGTACTCCTGCCAGCTCTTAATCTGTATGTCTTCTACGTTCATATTGCAGAAAGCGTCGATAAAGGCACTGGCCAAACGGGCGTTCGTGATCAATGGGATGTTATGATCGATCGCCGCACGGCGGATCTTATAGCCATTGGTCAACTCACGTTTGCTATGATCTTTCGGGATATTTACTACCAATTCGAAAGCGTGATTGCTGAACATGTCCATGATGTTCAAATCACCTTCCTCATCCGGCCAACAAACGGCGGTTGCCTTGATGCCATTATCGTTTAGGAACTTGGCGGTTCCGTGCGTACCATAGATCGTGTAACCCTTGGCATCTAGCATCCGGCAAGGCTCCAATAAATCAACCTTACTCTTGGCGGCACCGGAAGATACTAAGACGTTCTTCTTAGGAATACTGTTACCTACGGCAATCATGGCGGAAAGCAAAGCCTCGTTGAAATCGTCGCCGATACAACCTACCTCGCCGGTGGAGCTCATGTCCACGCCTAATACAGGGTCTGCCTTATGTAGACGGGCAAATGAGAACTGGGAAGCCTTGATGCCGATCCAGTCGATATCGAATGCGCTCTTATCCGGTTTCGTGTACGGAGCGTCCAACATGATGCGGGTAGCCGTCTCGATAAAGTTACGTTTCAATACTTTAGATACAAATGGGAAACTACGTGAGGCACGTAAGTTACATTCGATTACTTTCACGAAGTTATTCTTCGCCAAGAACTGGATATTGAACGGACCGCTGATATTTAACTCCTTTGCGATCATCTTGCTTACTTTCTTGATACGGCGGGCTGTCTCGAAGTAAATCTTCTGAGCCGGGAACACCAAGGTAGCGTCACCGGAGTGAACACCGGCGAACTCAATATGCTCGGAGATCGCGTACTCAACCACCTCGCCATTCATAGCGACAGCGTCGAACTCGATCTCTTTCGTTCCTTGCATGAACTCGGATACGACCACCGGATATTCCTTGGAAACCTTGGCGGCCAAATCCAAGAACTCGATCATCTGCTCTTTCGTATGGCAAACGTTCATCGCGGCACCGGACAATACGTAAGACGGACGGATTAAGATCGGGAAACCTACTTTCTCGATAAACGCGTCGATCTCTTCCATGCTGGTAAGCTCTGCCCAACGAGGTTGGTCGATACCTAGCGAATCCAACATCGCAGAGAATTTATGACGGTTCTCTGCACGGTCGATCGATAGCGGGGAAGTACCCAATACCGGAACATTCTGGCGGTACAGTTTCATCGCCAAGTTGTTCGGGATCTGTCCACCTACGGAGACGATCACGCCCTTCGGCAATTCCAGATCGATCACGTCTAGCACGCGCTCGAATGAAAGCTCGTCGAAGTACAGACGGTCGCACATATCGTAATCGGTAGATACGGTCTCCGGGTTATAGTTGATCATGATCGATTTATAACCTAGCTTACGAGCGGTCTGGGCGGCATTCACCGAACACCAGTCGAACTCAACGGACGATCCGATGCGGTAAGCTCCGGAGCCCAAGATAATCACGCTCTTCTCATTCGGGTAGTAGGTGATATCGTGCGGCGTGCCGTCGTAGGTCATATATAGGTAGTTGGTCAATTCCGGATGTTCGGAAGCGACCGTGTTGATACGTTTCACGGTAGGGAGAATGCCCATTTTCTTACGCAAGTTGCGTACGCGGATATTCTCTTTCTCCATATTGCCTTCCGGGTTCTCTACGTAACGAGCGATCTGGAAGTCGGAGAAACCAAGACGTTTCGCCTCTTTCAATACATCTTCCGGAAGATCTTCGATCTTGTTGTAGCCTTTCAATACGTTGGCGTAATCCACGATGTTCTTCAAGCCTTCCAAGAACCAGCGTGTGATCTTTGACAACTCATGGATCTTGTCTACACTATATCCTTGTTCCAAGGCTTGCGCCACGGCGAAGATACGCAAGTCGGTAGGGTTCGCCAACTCCTCGTCCAAGTTATCGAAATGGATATCGTTGTTTCCTACGAAACCATGCATGCCTTGTCCGATCATACGAAGACCCTTCTGCATGATCTCCTCGAAGCTCTTACCGATCGACATGATCTCGCCAACGGATTTCATGCTGGAACCGATCTGGCGGCTAACGCCTACGAACTTCGTCAAGTCCCAACGAGGGATCTTCACGATCATATAATCTACCTCCGGTGCTTTGTATGCGGAATTCGGAGTACCCATCTCGCCGATCTCGTCCAATCCATAGCCCAACGCCAACTTCGCGGCGACGAAAGCCAATGGATAACCGCTGGCCTTGGATGCCAAGGCAGAGGAACGGCTCAAACGGGCGTTCACCTCGATCACACGGTAATCGCAAGTCTCGGAGTTGAAAGCGTATTGGATATTACATTCACCCACGATACCTAAGTGACGGATCGTCTTGGTGGAAAGATCCTTCAGCAGGTCTAATTCTTTCTCGGTCAAGGAGCAAGTCGGAGCTACTACGATACTCTCGCCGGTATGTACGCCTAGCGGGTCAACGTTCTCCATGCTCACTACCGTGAAACAATGGTCGTTCTTGTCGCGGATCACCTCGAACTCGATCTCTTTCCAACCCTTCAACGATTCCTCGACCAAGATCTGGGAGGAGTAAGCGAAAGCACTTTCCGCCAACGTACGAAGCTCGGCTTCGTCCTTACAGATACCGCTACCCATACCACCTAGCGCATAAGCGGAACGGATCATTACAGGGAAACCAATTCTATGAGCGGCAGCCACGGCATCATCCATGCTCTCGACGGCTTGGCTGATCGGGGTCTTCACTTCTATCTCGTTCAGTTTCTTAACAAATAGGTCACGGTCCTCGGTGTACATGATTGCCTCAACCGATGTACCCAACACTTTCACGCCGTATTTGGCCAACGTGCCGCTGGTGTAAAGTTGAGTACCGCAGTTCAAAGCGGTCTGCCCGCCAAACGCCAATAGGATTCCGTCCGGTTGTTCTTTTTTGATAACTTCCTCCACGAAGTAAGGAGTGATAGGCAAGAAATATACCTTATCGGCTACTCCCTCGGATGTTTGGATAGTCGCGATATTCGGATTTAGCAATACGGTACTGATCCCTTCTTCTTTCAGAGCCTTTAACGCTTGCGAACCAGAGTAGTCAAACTCCCCGGCTTGTCCGATCTTCAGGGCACCCGAGCCCAGAACAATCACCTTTTTGATATCACTTTTCGACATAGTAATTTGGGTTGTTTTATTTGTTATAATGATTTTATAGAATGTTACACCTTAAATATATTATATCACCGGACCGATGGACACAAAAAAAATGCGTTAGTAAAAGTAACCAACGCATCTTATATAACCAAATGATAATCCCGTAAAATAGAGAAAAGAGCCTCAACCTCCGACATATAACCGGAATAGAACTTCGGATTATCCGTATGTATCTTATTTGTCATCTGCTCTCTCTTCAAAATTTCGGCAAAGATAGGGGTTTTGTTTGAAAGAACAAGTTATTTTCATTAGATTTGTGGTATTAGTCAGAAAAAGAAAGCTTATGGCACGAATAACGATTCCTTATGCGGTAGCGGATTTTATAGATTTACGGGAACGTAATTTCTATTATGTGGATAAAACCGACTTTATCCCGGGCTTGGAAGAGTATAACGCTCCTGTTTTCCTGCGCCCCCGTCGTTTTGAGGAATTGTTCGGCGGGACTTGGATCGGGGAGCACCCGACGAAGGAACATAATCGTTATATGATCGTGCGCTATGATTTTTCAGCCATGGTTATGGCCGATGACATGGAGGGGATGGAAATGCTGGGAGGTGACTTCGTGATATCATTCCAATTGCTTTATTAATAGTACTTTGTGGTGCCAATGATGTGCCATGCTATTGGCACAGTTGTGCCACCATGCTGGCATGCCCGTGCCACCTCGATGGCAAAGGCGTGCCACTGCGATGGCACACGCATGCCACGGTGATGGCACATTCGTAACATGGGTAGTGACACAAGCCTCTCTTCCTTGGTTTACCAGTCGTACTCCTCGAAATAAGCGTCGAAGTCTTTTGGTTCCTTCACCCCACAGCGTTTAAGCGCATTCAATACGATCTGTTGCTCGGAGGGTGAGAGCGGCCTTTCTCCCTTGCGGACACGGTAGTAAGTGCGCCGGCTGAAGTGCCTCATGAGTCCCGGGATAACGGAGAGCATCTGTTTGTGCGGCAAGCTCTCCAATAAGCTTACGAATCCCGCTGCATAGCGTACTTTCTTGTTCGGACGGTAATAAGGGCAAGTTCCCTTCAATGAGGCGAGGTGTCTCGGGCTGATGATCTGCCAATAGGCCGTCTCGTCGGTCATACTTTGCTCTGCCAGTTGCCTGAGGCAAGTAGTGGCTTTGGGGCATTGCCGGTCTAGGCATAGGGTATATTGGGGCGGTATTGTAGCGTTGTCAAGTTTTTCTTCCATATTTTTATGTATAAATAGTTTGTTATCGTGGTATTTCCGGATTAAATGGTTGTTCTCCCGCGAATGTAAATATAAAATGGAGACAGATACGGTATTTATGGCTTAATTGTCTGGTTGGGCCTCGATATTTGTTGGGTAAGTGCCGTGATGCGTTTGGTTTCCTGCCAAGCATGAGGGTAATGGCGTTTGCTGGTTATAAACCGGTACGTTTGTCCCGGATCTGGAATATCGTTTGGCTTTCTCGATAGATGGAGTACGGTATGAGTCTTCTTTTTTGAAACCTGTGCGGATCGTAAAGACAGACAGCATACTTATCAAAAAGCAGGGTGGGAAAAGCCTGTGACGATTCATGTGTCGAGACATGGGAGGTGACGGCTACGCTGGTGTCGCTTCGTCTGCCGGAATATTTCGGTAAAAGGAAAATATTTATGCGATAATCGCTTGTAGTCTCGACAATAATTCTTACATTGTGAACGAATAGAAAGAAGTGACCTTAAATCGATAGTTTTATGAAGAGCGCAAATGTACAACCTTTCTTAATCCCCCGAAGGCTCAAGTTTAACCTTTTTGTGCAGGGGAAGAATAAATGGCCTTTATGGGGGGGCATTGCCATAGGTGATGTCGTTTTCTCTACGTGATCCCCATGTAATGCCCTAAAAATCGTGAGTCATTTTGTGTGAATGATATTTCCTCTATAATATAGATTGATATGTAAATGAAGTGGAAATTCATTTGTGCGGGATGCGCTATTCATTGGAAGTAAAGTACCGATGTAATGGCTGTTTGATTTTTTTTAGTAGTAATAATTTAAATTGTATTTATCATGAAGCTCTTTTTTATTGTTTGTTCTTTCTTTTTTGCAATAAATATGATGGCACAGGAGCCAATGCAAGAAGTTGTAGGTCTTGAGACTAAGAGTGTTTCACAAATACCAGGTGTGATTCTCAAATTTTTTAATGAGGTTCAATCAAGTGGTCACATAGAGTTTGTCGCTCGTGTGTTAGATGAAAATAATCAAAGTATGGAGCCGCAGGGAGCTTATACCTATTCATGGAGTATCACAGGATCTCCTGTTAGCACGACGGCATATATTTGGCCTCGTGCGGCAGGACAAGGAAGTATTGCTGATGTTAGTGTCTATTATACTACTTCAGGAAGGGCGGAAGTAGCTTGTGAGGTTTATAAAAATGGTAGTTATAAAGGGACACTCTATGGGTATGTATATTTTTAATTAGGTAGTAAGGAGGAGTACCAAGATTTTACATCAAGTCCTGCTGGGCATAAGTGATTTTGGTACTTCTCCCTTTTTATAAAAGGTTGTATGATATGAGATTGTGTATTATAGGTTTGTTGGCAATATTGTCGTTCATTTCTTGTGTCTCTGAGTTCGCCCCGGAGGTGAGGGGTGTGAGCGGCATACTCGTGGTGGACGGGACGATAACGAACGGGGATCCGGTGTTCCGTTTAAGCCGCAGTGTAGACATCTCCGCGGATCTGTTACGTGACAAGGAGGTCATCACGGAGGCGAAGATGTATGTGGAACGAGACGATGGGGCGCTTTTTCCTGCCACTCATGAGGGTGAGGGCGTTTATCGCGTCCTTGTAGGCGACCTGGAGGCTGGGATGGAATACCGCTTGTGTTTTTCTATAGGCAATAAGGAGTACCAGTCCGAGTTCTTGAGACCTATCCAGACGGCGGAGATCGACAGCCTTTCGTATAAGGAAAGAAAGGGTACGCATGTCGCCGTTTATTTGACAAGCGACGGCAGATCCGGGAATTCCCTTTATTACCGGTGGGGGTATCGTGAGACTTGGGAGGTGACGGCTTCCATATGGGCGAAGCAGTATTACGAGGATGGTGCGTTGGTGGTATCGGACAGGCTCTCGCCTCGCAACCATTACTATTGTTGGGGACGTGATACCTCGAAGTCGTTGTTGCTGGGGACAACGAAAGAGTTGTCCGAGAATCTCATGTTGGACAGGTTGCTGTATGAGATTCCTCGTACGGATGAGAAATTGTCCGTGCTTTATCATGTGGAGGTCTCCCAGATGCAGTTGCGTCAGGAGGCGTATGCGTATTATTTACGTATGCAGGAAGAGATTGAGCGTACGGGGGGATTGTTCTGCAAGGTGATGACCGCTTCCGATGATCATGGAAACATTCGTTGTGCGTCGGATCCCCAGGAGCCGGTCATTGGCTACGTGGAGGTGGCGACCGTTACGACCAAGGGCTTGTATATAGCGGATGGGAGTCTATATGAGAGCGCAGAGAAAGCATGCTGGGTTTTTGAGTCTGTATCTCAAGATTATCAATTGCCGTGGGTGGATTATGATAAAAGAACGTATTCCTCATGGCGTTGCGTGGATTGCCGCGAGCATTACAACGCCACGAAGAACAAGCCCTCGTGGTGGCCGACGGATCATTTGTGAAGAAAATAAATATTTATGCGATAATCGTTTGTGGTCTCGAAAATAATGCTTACATTGTGAACAAATAAAAGAAGTGACCTTAAATCTGTAGTCTTATGAAGAGCGTGAATGTACAACCTTTCTTAATCTCCCGAAGGTTCAAGTTGAACCTTTTTGTGCTGGGGAAGAATAAGTGGCCCTTATAAGGGGGCACTGTCATAAACCTCCTCTCGTCTTGTGCATGATAATATAAGTGATGGAGCCCCCTTTTCACATGGATTTTAATATCCAAGGAGGAGGTTAGGTCGTTTAATTATAAAACTATTAAAGGAATGAAAAGATTTTTTTTGTGTTTGTTGGCATTTTTTGCTGTACAACTCGGTTATTCACAGGTTTCGTTATCGGCAGATGAGGTGGTTATTGCTACAACAGAGATGACATCTGCAAGTTCTACTGAGTATTTTGTGGTGACTGGGCAAGAGAATTTAGTTTTGAATAATGGATATGCTGGAGGTCGATATACTGTTTATGGTTGGTTAGGCCCAGCAAAAGATCCTAGATTGGAGAAATTGTATACTCTTTCTGTTTCTTCTTATAAATTTGCTTGGAGTATTGAACCGATGGGTACAACTGCTTATATTTATGGAAATGGTCCTTATGCAGATGTGAGCATTTATAGTAATACATCAGGTAATGTGCGGATTCATTGTGAGGTATCCTCTTCTTCTGGCTCTTATTTGGGAGTAGCGACGGGATATATTTATTTCTAATTTGATTAGGAGTGTTGTGCTTTCTCCGTTGTATTTAAGGAGAGAGCACAATTTTGTATTAGAAAGCAAAGTTTTGTAGTGTTATGAAAAGATTGACCGCTTATTGGTTGTTCTTGTCTGTATTTGTAAGCTGCATCTCCGACTTCACCCCGGAGGTAGAGGGCGTGCGAGGCATCCTTGTGGTGGACGGGATGATCACGAATGGCGAGTCGGTCGTCCGGTTGAGCCGTAGTGTGGGTATCTTGGATACCTTGCGGGGAGATGAGGTGATAGCCGATGCCTTGATGAACGTAGAGTGCAGTAATGGCGTGCTTTTTCCTGCGGTTTATGAGGGAAATGGCTCATACCGTATTCATACAGGCGATCTTGATCCCGATCTGGGGTATCGTTTGAACTTCTCCTTGGGAGAGAAAGACTATCAATCCACTTTCCTGAAGCCGATGCGAACCGCAGAGATCGATAGCGTTTCCTGGCAGAAGGCCGGACTGGAGAAGCCGGTCACTATCCATGTCACCACGCATGCCTCCCGCAATGAGTCGCCCTATTATCGCTGGAGCTACCAGGAGGTTTGGGAGGTGAGGTCGGAATTGTTCGCCAACGCCGGCTATATAGACGGTAAGTTTATGATGTTCGAACGGGATACGCCTAAGAATACCTACTATTGCTGGGGCAGAGACTCGTCCAAGATGATCATTTTAGATGAGTCTACCCGGTTGATAGACAATGTGATCCCCCAGAAAAAACTGCTGGAGATCCCTTGCGTGGACGAAAGGCTTGCGGAATTGTATTATATCGAGGTCTCGCAAATGCAATTGAGAGAGGACTCGTATAGGTATTACCGTCTTTTACAAGACGAGATTGAGCGGACGGGCGGCCTGTTCAATGTGGTGATGTCGGCCGGGGATAATGGGAATGTCTATTGCTTGTCCGATCCGAAAGAGGTGACAGTAGGGTATGTGGAAGTCTGCAATGTGACGAAAAAAGCTCTTTACATTCCTTTCAGCCGTGATATTTATGAAGGTTGCGGGATGCCTTGCTGGACCTACTCCGCCAAGGAGTATCCCTCTTTACCTTGGTATTCTTATCCGTCAGTGGTCGCTACCCCTAGTTGCGTGGATTGCCGCGAGCGTTACAACGCCACGAAGAACAAGCCCTCGTGGTGGCCGACGGATCATTTGTGATAGTAGTTAACATAAATCTAAACCATGCGATGCACATGAGAAAGAAGATCATTTATCTGTACTGTCTCCTTAGCGGAGGCATTGCCACGGGGCAGGAGCTTGCCGTGGCGGATCGCTTGCCTGCGGACGGCAAGGAGGGGCGGTATGTGGAGCGGGCCGCGAACCAGTCCTTGCTCTATACGGGGGAGCTGGAGCCTCGCTACCTGAACCGCCTGGAGGGGCATCCTTATCTGGATACGAAGGAGTACCGGACGGGGACGCTGGCGTTCGATGGGGTGGTCTATCCCGCCGTGGCGATGCGGCTGAACGTGCGGTTGGACAGGCTGGTCGTTCTCTCGCCGGACAAGCGGTTGCACGTGTTGATCCCTTCGGAACGGGTCGGTTTCGCTTCGCTGCCGGAGTATGATCTGTTTTATATGGAACCGATGGGGGAAAAGAGTGCTTTCCCGAAAGGGTTTTATGCCCGCTTGCACGACGGAAAATATGCCTTGTGGAAACGCTCCTCGAAGATGCTGGAACGGAAGGTGGAGGGGCTGACGATGACGGATCGTTTCGTGGAGCGGACTTCTTTCTGGGTCTGCAAGGAGGGCGTGTATTATCCGGTGAGCGGCAAGCGGTCGCTACTGAAGCTGTTCAAGGAGCATGGCGCGGAATTGAAACGGTATATAAAGGAGCAAGGGCTCTCGTTCGGCGATGGGCGGGAACGCTCGTTGATCCATGTGCTGGAATATTGTGAAACCTTAAATCTACGCTGATGGGAAGACGGGTATATATGTGGGCAGTCTTGTCGCTTGCCGTGCTGACGGCTTTTGCCGAGAGACGGGTGACGGTCCGGCTGGACGGGCGTCCGGCTATGGAATTGATCGACGCGATCGAGCGCCAGGCGGGGCTCCGTGTGCTGGGGGATACGGCGACGCTGAATGCGCTGACGGTCACGGTGGACGTGAAGGACGCGGAGGCGGAACAGGTCTTGCGAGACGCGTTCCGTCCGGCCTCGTTGTTCGTGACGAGGTATGCGGACGACTTGATCGTGACGGCGGGGGATGAGCTGGTGGCCTCCTTACCGGAGGGCTATTTCAACGCGGTGGAGATCCGGGAGACGGGGGATACGGTCTCTTACGCCTCCTTGCGCCGCAAGCAGCGGGCCTCTTCCGAGAACAAGGTGTATGAGGTAGGTACCCCAAGCAGGCAACCGGAGGAATGGGTGACATTGGCGGGTACGGTTACGAACTTCAAGACCGGCGAGCCGCTGAGGGGAGTCTCCTTACAGGTGGCGGATCCGGCCATCGGTGTCACGAGTGATGCCGCCGGGCACTACTCGATCCGGCTTCCGGCGGGCAGGCACGATCTGAGCATCCGCTCGGTGGGGCTGAAGGATACCAAGCGACAGGTCATGCTGCATGCCTCGGGTAGGCTGGATATCGAGCTGGAGGAACAGGTGTATGTGCTGGACGAGGTGTCGGTGTCGGCCAACCTGGTGGAAAACGTGCGGAGTACGGCGATGGGCGTGACACGCCTGGACGTGAAGGAGATCAAGAACATCCCTACCGCCTTTGGCGAGCTGGATATATTGAAGGTTGTCCTGGCCCTGCCGGGCGTGAAATCGGTGGGCGAGGTCTCGAACGGCTTTAACGTGCGGGGCGGCGCCACAGATCAGAACCTGATCTTGTTTGATGGCGGGACGGTGTATAACCCGACCCACCTGTTCGGCCTCTTCTCCATCTTCAATGCGGATGTGGTGAAGGACATGGAGCTTTATAAGAGCAGTATCCCCGCGAAGTTCGGCGGCCGCATATCGTCTGTGCTGGACATCAACTCAAAGACGGGGAGCAAGGAGAAATTCAAGGGCTCGGCCAGTATCGGCCTGCTGACGAGCAGCCTGACCCTGGAAGGGCCGCTGCCGGGGAAGAATACCTCGTATATCATCGGGGCGCGTACCACCTATTCCGACTGGCTCCTGGGACTTTTGCCCGAGAAGAGCGGGTATAAGGACGGGAAGGCGGGTTTCTACGACTTGAACGCCTCGATCGATCATCGGTTCGACCCGAACAACAGCTTGGCGCTGACCGGCTATTTCAGCCACGACCGCTTCCGCTTCGACGAGGCGGAGCGATACGCCTACCAGAACGCGAGCGGCTCCTTGCGATGGACGCATGCCTTCCATCCGGACCTGACGGCTACCTTCTCCGCCGGCTACGACCATTATCGCAACCATACGGAGAATACCGACAATCCGGCTACGGCTTACGAGCTGTCGTTCGGCATCGACCAGTTTTACGGGAAGGCCGACTTTAACTGGCAGGCGCACGACCAGCATCTGCTGAATTTCGGGCTTAGCTCGCTTTATTACAACTTGAACCCCGGCGAATACCTGGGCAAAGGTGACCGGTCGCTGGTGCTCGATGACCGGATGCAGCGGGAGAAAGCATTGGAATCGGCGCTCTACGTGGGCGACCGTTGGGATATCACCTCCTCCTTCTCGGTGGAGGCGGGGGTACGCTACAGCTTGTTCAACGTGATGGGGCCGCGCTCCTATGCCCTGTATGAGCCGGATAAGTTGCCCTCGCCCTCGGGCGTGATCGAGACGCACGAGGAGGGAAGCGGGATCTACAAGACCTATCAGGGGCCGGAGTTCCGCGTCTCCGCACGGTATGAGTTCGTGGATGGTTTCTCCGTGAAGGCGGGCTATAACACGATGCGGCAGAACATCCATAAGCTGTCGAACACCACGATCATGTCGCCTACGGATACTTGGAAGCTGAGCGATGCGAACATCGAGCCGCAGACCGGATCGCAAGTGGCCGTGGGCCTTTACAAGAACTTTGCGAAGGCGGGCCTGGAGACTTCCGTGGAGGGCTACTACAAGACGATGGATCATTACTTGGATTATCGCAACGGGGCGAACCTGATCATGAACCACCGCATCGAGCAGGACGTGGTGAACACGACCGGGCGGGCCTACGGCGTGGAGCTGATGATCCGTAAGCCGGAAGGGAAGTTGAATGGCTGGGTGAGCTATACCTACTCGCGTACGCAGTTGCGCCAGGAGGATCCTCGTATCTTGAAGCCCGTGAACCGGGGCGAGTGGTATCCGGCGGATTACGATAAGCCGCACGACTTGAAGTTCGTGGGCAACTATAAGTTCACGCAGCGTTTCAGCGTGTCGATGAATTGCGATTACAGTACGGGGCGTCCGGTTTCCATACCGGTGAGCAAGTACAACTATGCCGGGGGAGAGTTCGTCTATTTCTCCGACAGGAACCAGTACCGGATACCGGATTATTTCCGGATGGACTTGTCGATCAACATTGAGCCGAGCCACCACCTGACGCTGCTTACCCATAGCACCGTGTCGCTGGGTGTCTACAACGTGACGGGAAGGGATAACGCCTATTCCGTGTATTATGTGGCCGAGGACGGGCGGCTGAAGGGTTATAAGCTTGCGATCTTCGGCGCACCGATCCCTTATATCTCCTATAATATTAAATTCTAAAAAGCTTGGAGCATGAAACAGATCATAACGTTACTGGTGGCTTTGTTGTTGGGGCAGGAAGGCCTGCGTGCGGCAGAGGATTTCCGAGAGCGTGTGTACGCTCAGACGGATAAGCAGGTTTATTTGGCAGGTGAGTTGCTGTGGTTGAAGCTTTGCCTGACCGATGCGTCGGGCGTGCCGGCTTCCTTTAGCAAGGTAGGATATGTGGAGTTGCTGGATGATGCGTTGGCGGTGGTCCAAGCGAAGATTGAGATCCGGAATGGTGTAGGAGAAGGGTGGCTGGAACTGCCTGCGGTGTTGCCGACGGGGTATTACCGGTTGGTGGCCTATACCCGTTATATGCGGAATGAGGGAGAGGCGGTCTTTTTCCAGAAAACGATCGGTGTGGTGAATACCTTCCGGAAGGATGAGAGTGTCCCTACGGATACACTCCTGGCGGTCGCTTCTGCGGATTTCTCAGGGAATACGCTCCAGCTTTCCTTGGACAAGGAGAATTTCTCCCGCCGAGAGGACGGGCATATCCGTTTACGGGGCATTCCGGAGGATACGCATACACTATCCGTTTCGGTGGCGGGGCGGGAGTTTATCCCGGTACCGGACGATATGTCGGTAACGCATTGGAAGGCTGCGTTGCCTACCTTGGGAAAAGGTAGGTTGGGAGAGCGGTTCCTTCCGGAATATGAGGGACACCTGATAACGGCCAAGCTGGTGAATGCCCGTACCGGCGAGTCTGCCGAGCAGACGGGCGTATCTGCCTTGCTGGGTTTCGTGGGGGACGAGGTACGTGTGTTTGGCGGACAACGGCAAGCGGATGCCTCTGTCTTGTTCTATACGACGCAGATTGGAGGGATGCGTGAGTTAGCTACTTCTACGTATTCGAATACGGGGGAAACGTATCGGGTGGATATACAGTCGCCGTTTGCGGTACATGCGGCTGCGGAGATGCCTCGGTTTCGCTTGAATCCTGCTTGGCGTACAGAGTTGACGGGACGATACGTAGGTTTGCAGGCGACTCGCTTGTTTACGGCTGATTCTTTGGGACATGTGGCTCCGGCACTAGCGCATTTTCGGGGCCGGCCTTATAAAACTTACGTGATGGAGGAGTGGACCCGATTCTCCACCATGGGCGAGTCGGTCTTCGAGTTCGTAGAGTCAGTTTCTTTCCGGAGCCGACAAGATGGCGGTCATTCGCTGTTTATCTTGCTGGCGGATCTCTCCAACCAGACGGTTTCCCTAAATACCCCGCTTGTGTTGCTGGATGGGATTCCGATCATGGATCATGAGTTGATCTATACATATGATCCCTCTTTGATCAAGCGCCTGGATGTGTACCGGGAGCGGTATGCCTTCGGTGGGCAGGTGTTTGAGGGAATCTTGGCGTTCTATACCTACAAGAACGACTATCCTAGGTTAAAAGTGGATACTTCCACGCAGCTGTTCGACTATGAGGGCACGCAGTCGCATCGTCTATTCTATGCCCCCGCCTATCCGGACGAGGAGAGCCAGAAGAGCCGTATCCCCGATTATCGGCATACGTTGTTGTGGCTACCCACCGTCGAGACCGGTGGAGCGAGCGAGTTGGAGATCCCTTTCTCTACCTCCGATCTGCCGGGCGAGTACACCGTGACCGTGGAGGGACTCACCCGCGACGGCAAGCCCATAAGGGCTGTCACACGGTTCCGTGTAGCGGGAGGCGGCTGATAATTAGCCGGTTGATTTGTTAAAATTACAATGCCCATTCAAAGGAACTTACAATCGCAGTCGTAAGCTCCTTTGAATGGGCATTGTCAGTACCCTTGAATGGGCATTCAAGGAATGTTACTATCGGAGGCTACTTGGCCGTCACGTTCCAGCCGGAAAGAATACCGCCATAGAAGTAGAAATCGACACAGAACGTCTTGCCGGTGTTCAGCTCCTTGACCTCGTAATATTTCGTGGCACCCTGCTCTTTCACCAATTTGTAATCGGCGATATTGGGGATTGGCACGTTGGCCAGTTCTTTGATCTTCGCATTTATCATGCCCAAGATGTTCATGTTCTCGAATGGGTTCGTTACCTGGGTGCTCTTGGATAAAGCCGGATTCACTCCCTTGTTCTCGGCACGGATCGCACGGACACTATCCGTATAAGCACGGAACTTAGCCCTGCTTTCCGGTGTGCGCAAACCGGATACGGTGAAGATGGAGATACCTTCCGCCCCATGGTTGAGTGCGGCATCCATGGCTTCCTCGATATCATCGCCTACCATCAATCCGCAATACAGTGTCGTATTGGGGGCCTTATCCCGAACGTTTTCGATCATACAGTCGGATACAAAGCTGATATCTTTCGTGTAGAAATTGTGATACACCATCGGGAAGACGATATCCAGATTCCATTTCCCCCAGTCTTGACGAACCATTTTGGATGCCATCTTGGGGGTTGGGAAAGGAGAGGCCGCCATTTTCTTTCCATAAGTGTGAACCACGTCGGCGATCATATTGGCTACTTCGGTAATCTGGTCACAACGGAATTGAAGCCATTTCTCGTCTTGCGAGGGATCTTCTTGTTCTCTCGGATCATATCCGTAAGCGGTCTTGAACTTCTCGATCATAGCCGGGTGATAGCCGAAATCCCATTGCGGATATTCTTGGTCTTGTACGATACCGTATTTCGGCCAAAGGGTAGTCGGCAGGATAACGTCCACGAAACGGTGGTAATCGATTGCGATACCGTTCAAGCCCTCTACCTCGCAGTAAGCCTCTATTTTCTTCTTGATAAACTCCCGTACCTCGGGTAAGGCGGGGCACATAAACTTATAGTAACCCACGTAAGCGGTCGTATCGGTCAAGCTTTGTCCGTTACGGTTTACGCTGAACCATTCGGGATGTTCTTTTAAGATAGCGTCTCGGTCATGTTCCAGATTCATCGTCCACAACCAAGCGTAGACTTCTATCCCATGTTTTTGGGCGATGGGAATAGCGTCCCGGTAATCATCCGGAGTAGGGGCGTTTAGCATGACACCGTCTATCCCCGCCTCATTCATGATCGTACAGATGGAGTCGAAATTCATTCCGGGCCGGTAATCCAACCAGGTCCAGAACATCGGATAAGCATCTTTCGTATCTTTTTTCGGGGAACTGCAAGCACCTACGCAGCAAGCTACCAGAAGTAATACTAAATAATTTATGTGTCTCATAAGTTTAGTGAATTTGATTAACGATTTATCCGTTAAAGATACGTATTCTTGTTCAATGCTGTTCTTTCTTCAGCGTAAATATCGGTAAATAAAAGAATATGCCTAGGATAGACATGATAAGGCCACCTATCGTTCCGGCGGCGAGCGGGAACCAAAAGGCTTCTTTATCGGTGCCTAGCATGAACGGGATAAATCCGAGTATGGTCGATATTACAGTTAAGAATATCGGCGTGATCTTGGCATTCCATGCCTTTAGATACGCACGGATCGGGGAGATAGCGGGTATCCGTTCCCGGATTTGGTTATATTCGTTTAAGATATAGATACAGGCGTTTACCGTGATACCGCATAATAAAACAAAGGAGGCGAATCCTCCTTGATCGAAGTTCAACTTGAACCAATAGAAGGTCAAGAATACTCCGATATAAGAGATCGGTATGACAAAAATGACCGCCAGCGGTTGTTTCAAGGAATTAAACAAGATACTGGTCGTAAAGAAAATAATAACGATGATCAAGAATAATAACGCATATTGTTTATTATCTTTCTGATCCCATGACCAATAGTTTTTTTCCGCTTTAGCCGTATACCCCATAGGCAGGATCTTGTTAAACTCTCTAAGTTCCCTTTTCTGTATCTTCTCGCCTTGTGAGGAAGCTCCGATATATTCATATTGCAGGCAGAGCCTGTATTGCTGGTTTACTTTCGCTATCTTTTGAGGAGTCTGGCTTTTCTCGATGGTTGCGAGTTCGGATAATTTATAGGATTTACCACGGATGGTTTGAGGTACATATTGCATACTCCATATATCGAACTCTTTCGATTGGCGGGAAGAAAGTTTTAGCTTTTCCGTCTCGTTATCAACGATGATGGTACCAGCGTAGATATCTTTTCCGAAAACGGGTCGGATAGATGCGAATAAGTCGATCGGCAATATATCCGCTTGTGTCATACGGGCTTTATTCAAGTTGAAGTAGAATTCTTGATAATCATCCTTCCACCAAGAAAATTCGGAATTGATCAATACTTCCTTGATGCGGCGATACGTAAGTAATTTTTCCCGCAGTTTCTCTGCCCATTCGTACAGCTCGTCATAATTATATCCGTACATCTCGATTCGGAACGAACCTGCGTTCTCGCGGACATCATTACTAAAACCTTGGTCCATAAGTCCCCATACGGCCCAACTTCCGCCTCCTAATTCCAACGCTTTGCTGATCACCCTGCTTTTCAAGGTGTAAGGGAAGCCACTCCGTTCGTTCTCACGGGTGAAATAGACGTTGATACTGGCTTGACGTGCGTTATAGATGCTGGTCTGGAATTGCCGTATTTCCTTATAGGTACTTAGGTAGGCCTCCATGCGGTTGATCAAGTGGTTCATTTGATCAAGGGTCGTACCGTTCGGCATGGAAGCACTGATACTTAATACCGTTTCTTCATTTCGGGTAAAATAACTTCCCTCGTATACCTTTTGGACAAATAGGCGCAAGGTTCCTCCTAAACTCTTATCGACGATAGGCTTTATCGTTTCCTTCCAAATATCTTTCGCAGCGAATTCATTGTAGCGGGCGATCCACAGAGAGTCCCTTGCGGATAGATTCTTCTCTTCCGGTTCGATCTTCTCCGGCAATAAAAATATCGGTAGTCCGAATGTTAGTACTAGAATAAGACAAGCCAGTTTTTTCCAATTGCAAAAGAAACGGATCTGCGTTTGGTAATAATGAGAGAAATAGACAGGGAAACGGTGTGTGAACGACCGTATCGGACGGATCGCCGGATGTTGTTTCCAATGACTTCGAGCTTTAGAGGAAGAAGAAACGGTTTTCTTCCGGTGCAAATTCATCTTATCGATCAATGCCGGAACCAAGAATAATGCGATGAACAAAGATACGGCCAGATTAATGATCACGACAGCGGCGAAATCCTGTAAATTCAACCGTATCTTCTCATCCAAGAAAAAGATAATCACGAGGGCGCCCATAGTCGTCAAAGTTGCCGTCAGAATAGACAAGAACGCTTTCCGGTCATGATGATGCCGGATGTGGTCGGTCATCACGATCGTATTATCGATCACCAAGCTGAGAGAGATCGTGATACCCGCCAGCGAGTACAATTGCATCTCCAACCCTAATAAATAATAAAGGATAACGGCTATACATAGGTTGATACTTAGACTGATGATGATCAAGAACAGATAACGTACATTTCGGGTAATCAGCAGAACGAAGAGCAAGAGGATCAAGACGGTCAAGCCTGTACGGACGTAGATTTTATCTAATTCTTCTTGGATAAATTCGGTAGCATCGTAACTGGTATGGATTTCGTAACCGGGAGGAAGCAAGGTGCGGATATGCTCCATTTCTTCCTTCACTTTCTTTGCTAATTGCAACTGATTGGCAGTCTCTTCCGCATGGATAGACAGGTAAATAGAGTTTAAACCATTGATCCGGTAGTAATTTTGCGGAGCCTCTTCTTGCCGGGTTACTTTTATCAATTGATCTAACCGGATTAAGCTACCGTCTTTGTTTGCGACGGTAATATGGGATGGCTCGAATCCGTTCGTGATCTTTTCCGGTATCAATGCCAAACGAATCCATTCCTTACCGGTACTCCCTTTTCCCATATTGGCGGTGCCGAGGAACTCTTTCTTATAATATTGGCTGATCGCCGATTGGATATCCTCTATCGTGATCCCCAGATCCCGTAGCTGGCGGCTATCGTATTCCAAGCGCCATTCCATAGGGGTTGCCCCGCTAACATCGATACGATAAATACCTTGCACGCTGCTAAGCCGGGGCTTTATCTGATCCTCGGCGAATCGCTGGATGAATATCGGGGTAGCGGAAGCGTTCAAGGTATAACTCATGAACGGGCGTGATTCCTTGTCGTCCGGACGGCTCATTTCTAAGATCGGATAACTTAATTCCTCCGGAAGGTCTGGCCATGTCTGCCTTACAATTGTAGAGGCCTCAAAACGTGCGGCATCTATATTCGTATGTTTATCCAGCTCCAAGGTAATCCTTCCCCATCCGTTTCCTGAGGTCGAGGAGATTTCTTTGATTCCTTTGATACGAGCAAGCATCGCCTCCAAACGGGAGGTTACCTCCATCTCGATAATCCTTGCTGAGTTGGAGGGCATATTATAGCTGATACTCAATTTCGGCAACGTACGGGAGGGAGATAGCTTGATCGGCAATAAAGGCACGAAAGCGATCCCCGCCAATGCGATGCAGAGGAAGGTGACGATGATCGTAAAGGATGATATGTTCGGCTTAGAACCCATGCTCGTAATCAAATTCGTTGGCTAATGAGATGTCTGTCTCGAAATCATGTAAGGTGAGCTTGCGTATCTTATAATAGCTCAACCAATAATTTTGCAAGGCCGTGATGTAGTTTCGTTGCGCTTCCTGCTGTCGATTCAAGGAGAGCGTAAGGCTATTGATATCCGCTTTGCCGATCATGAAACGTTGTTTGGTCTCGTTATAGGCCATGATCGCGATGTCCAAAACCTCTTCGGCGCTGGCGATCAGGTTTTGCTGTACATTGAAATCACCGACAGTCATGATTACGTCTTCCTCTAGAGTGATTTCCGTCTGTCGTGCGGATATTTGCGTAACATTTAGATTACTTTTGGCGATATTGTATTTGCCTTTCCGTACTCCCCAGTCTATAAGGGGAATAGAGATAGAGATCGATACCAAGTCCTGCTGTAGCGGATTCTTGTAGACTTCTTTAAACTGGGTCGCTACTTGATTGAAACCGATACTGGCATTCAAGGAAGCGTTGAATAAGGTTTCCTTTTTGGTCTTATCCACTTGCTGCTCGGCCTCTAATACTTCTTGCCGCACTTCCAGAAACTTGGGGTTATTCTCCCGGGCTAACGTTAGTGCTTGATCCACCGGAATATCCATATCATGGGGGCGTGACGGCAACCGAAGCCGTATCTCCGTATTTTTATCGAAATTCAGATACGAGGCCAGACTGAACATGGCTCGTTTCAAGGCTATATCGGCGTTTTGTAACGTATTGCGGGCATTGATCGCATCCAGCTTGAGTGTTAGTAAATCCGCTTGACTAATAGCTGCGATCTTATGTCGCTCTTGGCCGGTACGGTATAACGTATCGGTTGTCGCTACATTTTCTTTGGCCATATCATATTCTACTTGAGCCATGGCCAATGCGAAAAAGTAGGTGGTAGCTTGCTCGCTAACTGTCTCGATATTGTAAAGCAACTCTTTTTTGACTTTCTCGTATTTCAGGGGCTCTATCTTCTTCTCCCATCGGAAAGGATTATATCCTAGCAGGTTTTGCGTATAGCCGATACTGATCGGCACGGAAGTATACTGGTTATACGTATTATTCCCGAAGTATCGCATATATCCGAGATTGGAATTGATATAGAAACTGCCGCCTAATAGATCAAAGTTTTGCTTGATTTGCAAATTACCACCTGCGTAGAATGATTGTTGCTCACGATACTCGTCAATGTCTTTCTCCGAATCGTATCGTTTCGTGATGTCCCGATAATATTCGGCGGGCGTGATATTCAACGTAAGACTAGGCAGTCGCTCCGCTTTGTAATTACGAAACTCCCAGTAGCCGGACAGGAATAGGTTTTTCGTACGAAAAGCCTCCAGCGAGCTATCGGCGGCCAATGAGATCGTCTTCTCAAGGGAAAGGACAAGCGATTGAGCCGATACTTCTCCGGTTAATAGCGAACAGAACGCATATAAAAGAAGGAATGTTCTCTTGTATCTTTTTTTCATAATGCATGTCTCCTATAGATAAACCAATAAACCAAAGGGATAATAAATAAACTGACAGCCGTACCGATCAGCATCGCCGAGATCATGGCTATGGATAGCGGCTTTTGCAACTCGCTTCCCATATCGAACGTGAATAGTAGCGGTACCATACCGAATATAGTTGTCAATGAGGTCATGATAATCGGGCGAAGACGCCGGCGACCGGCCTCATGGATTGCTTCCATCAAGGGCACACCTGCTTTCCGAAGCTCATTTATCGCGTCCAGTTTCAAGATAGAGTCGTTTATGATGATACCGCAAGTTACCACGATACCGATTGCGCTCATCAGGTTTAAGGTATGCCCGCATATCCATAATACCAGTAAGGAGGCGGCTACGTCTATCGGAATTTCCAGCAAGACGATCAAGGGTTGCAAGAAGCTCTCGAATTGTGCCGCTAGGATAAAGTACATCAAGAGTATGGATATGAACAAGATAACAACCAATTCGTTCAGCATTTGCTGGTTTGAGAAGAAGCTTCCCGAGAAATCAATGTCCCAGTTTGTCTTATCTTTGGATTCACTGCGTACGAGCTCTCGTATATTTTCCATCAACTGCTCTGCGTTCTCTACCTGATAGAAGCTAAAAGGAATATATTCCCCATTCTTTCCTGCGGTGAGTGTTTTCAAGTCCTCTCCAGGAGTAACCTTTGTCACTGCGCTGAGAGGGATGTAGTTTGTCTTTTGGTTTTCGTCCGGTTGGGTACGGATTAACGTATTATGTAAGATCTGATCGACCGTTAACTCGTTTCCGGCTAGCGTGATCGGTAAATACTGTTGATAAGAGCGTAAGGTGGCGACTTCATTTTCCTTGAAAGCCGTCTTAAGCACCCGGTAGACCTCTTCGTAAGAGATATTATAAAGCAATAATTTCTGATGGTCAATGGATATGTTTAATTGATTCTCGAAAGCTACGCCAACAGGAGCGAGGCCGGTCTTACTCTCTAGTGTTTTCTCTAGTTTTTGCAAAGTAGGGGCATCCGGAGCCTGCTCTTTGTTACGGGCATAGAACTCGGCTACGATATCGGCTTCACCGGTTACGAACAGTTTCTCAAACACGGTCTCCGGTGGAGAGAACGATAATACGGCTGTAGGATAATTTCGCTTTACCCAAGCGGAGATTTCTTGTTGTAAAGGGGCGATAGCACGGGTCTCTTCTGTCTTGAAATAAAGTTCTACTTCCGAGATGGATAATTCCCTGTCTCGGTTAAGCAGGAATTGTTGCTGTCCGATATAGGCCGTGTGTTGCGTGCCTAATCGATCGGCCTCACCAAATAATTCGGTGACTCTCTTTCTATTCTCATCAATATGGATGTTCTCGTTCCATTCAACATGTGCGATTAACTCATTCTGATCGATTTCCGGCATCCGGCTTTTGGGGATCATATAAAATAGGATTGCGCAAAGGGGAACGGTGACAGCTATAAATAGTAGGCTAGTGGTCTTATGCCTGAATATGAAATCAACACCTCCGTTATAGAACCGGTCTAGCGTATGCTCCTTAATCAAATTGTTTATTTTCAGATTGAAAAAGGAACACTTGATCTCCGGTATGCTGTAAACTAATTTGTAAAGTACAGGCAGTAACATGATTCCGGTGAAATAAGAAACCATTAAGCCGACTGTAACAGCAAACGCCTGATCGAAGAAAATAGCTCCCGCTATACCACTCATAAATACTAGCGGAACGAATACAGCGATCGTGGTAAATGTGGAACTAAGCATGGGGGTGATTACTTCTGTGGTTCCTTTTATACACGCTTCTTCCAGATTATCTCCTTTTGCCCGGTATTGCGCTATATTCTCCGTTACGATGATGGAGCTGTCTATCATCATACCCAATGCCAAAATCAATCCGGATAGGGAGATGATATTTAAGGACATATTGAAAAGGTAGAAGAACAAGAAACTAATGATGATGCTGATTACCATACTTAGTCCGATTACCGCCGGGCTTTTTACGTCTCCGAGGAAAAGGATCGCCACGATGCAGATAAATAAGAAACCTAACGATAGATTCTGTTTGAGGTTGGAGATCGTATAATCCAATAACTCGGTCTGGTTTCTTGTGATCGTAAATTCAATATCCGGGTAGATAGACTTGAAATAATCGGTAACCTCGGCAAGCGCCTCTTTCATATTGTCCATATTCTCGTCCGCTTGCTTGATAACAGCTAATGTAACGGCTCTTTTCCCGTTGGCTAGCGATAAGCCGGTTTCTTTTTCCGGTACGACAGCTACTTTTGCCAGGTCTTTTACCTGGAAGATCCGGTCATTCTTACGGATATAGGTATTTTGCACATCTTCCGGTGTACGTAATAAGGTAGAGAATTTGATATTGTACTCATAATAGCCATCCCGTACGGTCATGCTTCCCGGCTCTATATTGTTGGCGGACAAGGCAGATTCCAAATCATTTAGCGTAATATCGGCCATTTCCAAGAGCTTCATATCCGGTACGATCTGTAATTGCCGTCCTAATATGCCCGTGATATCCACCATCGCCACTTCCGGCAATTGCTCGATCCTTCGTTTGATCACGGTTTCCGCAAATTGGCAAAGATCGAGGAAAGCCTCGTCGTTTTCTAATTGAGAATTAGGAGAAGTGGATTGTGAATTTTCAATTTTCAATTTTCCATTTTCAATTGTCTTGAGTGTGAGGTTGAGGCAAAACACCGGAATATCCGTGGCGCTCGCCTTGACTACCCGTGGACGTTCTACTTCACGGGGCAGGTAATTCATGGCGGCATCTATTTTCTCATTAACCTCTATAAAGGCAAGATCCGTATTGGTGCCGAAGTCAAAGCTAAGGCGGATAATACCCGCTCCATCACGAGTCTCACTATGGATATCCCGTAATCCTGCCACTTGCATCAATTGCAAACGGACCGGCTTCACGACGGTGTTTTCCAATTCCCGTGCGGATGTATTTTGTCTGGATATCTGAACGGTAATCTCAGGTATGGCGATATCAGGCAATAGGGAGACCGGTATGGTGAAATAAGTCACCAACCCTACGATAAAGCAGGCCGTAAAAGCCATCAATACCGCTATCGGACGTTGTAACAGGAAGCGAATCATACGCAGTTAATTTTCAATTCTCAATTTTCAATTACCTTGACCGGTGACTCATGCGCCAGATTAATATTGCCGCTTGTAATCACGACATCCCCTTCTTTCAATCCTTCTAAAAGGGTATAACTATCTGCGTTTTCCAGTCCGGTGCGCACGTAGTTCCAATAAGCGTGCCCATCAACTAAAGTGAACACGACCTGCTTTCCAGAACGTAATACCACGGCCGTTTTCGGTACGACCAATTGCTTCCCGAGCGAGCGTTGTACGCTAACCCGTACATTCATGCCTTCGAATAATTTACCTTTGTCGTTTACCGCCGCTTTCACTTGTACCATCCCGTTCTCATCCACTAGCGGGTTAATCTCGGATATACGGCCTTCAGTCTTTAAGCTGGTGGTAGCGAAAGGGGTAACTTCCACTTTATCTCCGTTTTGGATAAGCGGCAACTCGCTTTCCAATACGGTGAAAGAGGCTTCCAGACTATGAGGATCGATAACGGTACAGAATGCGTCCGTCGTAGATGCCACGTTCTCTTGTTTAGCGAAAAGGTTTGCGATAATACCATCGAAAGGTGCGATTAGCGTCGCGTTCTGTTCCTCATATAGGGCAAGTTGATATTGGGCGAGCGCCAGATCATATCCACTTTTTACCCGTGCTAGGTTGAGCGTCGCAGGCGGGACTTTCGCTGAGTCTTCCAGCATATAGCCTTGGCCGATCAATACATCTTTTAATTCAAGTCTCGCTTTCTCTAAGGCGTCTTTGGCTTGCGCTGTTTTGTTGGTGAGCCTGAAAGTGGCGAGTTCCGCTATTTTCTGTCCTTTGCTTACCCGGTCTCCGTTCTTCACGTAGATTCGGGCGACGGGTTCCGCCGACTCAAACCGTAAGTCCACCAACTTGCGAGCGGATAATTTACCATTGCTTATCAACTCATGATTAAATTCCATTTGCTTCAATGTTATAATCGTGACTTCGTTCGCCTCATCCGGCAATACGGTTTCTACGGAATCCTGTGTGGCATCTGTATCTTTCTTTTCTCCACCGCATGCGCTTAAACAGAATAAGAGCGTAAAGGTCAACAATTTATAGTACTTCATACTCGTATGATTGATCGGTTTGTACAATTTATCATTTGCAAATGTAAGTATTTTATTGTTACGATATAGTCGTAATTGCCATAAAAATAAGTATATTGTATTCATATTGATGTGTTGTTTAACATACTTCGTGCTTTCTCTTTCATTTCTTTAATAGCGGAACTTTCCACTTTGGGTTTCTTAGTTAATACGGAATCAATCGCCATTTTCAATTTTGCAGGTTGAAAATAAGATGGTTCCGTATAAAGATTCATTAACAGATAATACGGATAGATACGTTCCGGTAAAATATCAATGGCATGTAACAGGTGCTTTTCCGCTTGTCGGTATTCACCTAAACACTGCTCATTTTTAGCCATTACGTAATAAAGCATGGGATCGGAGCTTAATAAGATAGCTCTTTCCAGATATTCATTCGCTTTCTCATATCGTCCGGTTTTGCTAAGAGATTGAGCGGCCTCGAAAAGGAATTCCGGTTTATGCTTCAATAATGGATACAAAGGTTCATATACCTCCAAGGCCGCTTCGTAAGCTTTATTGTTGTAAAACATTTGCGCCTTGTTCCATTTTTGATAAGCCTTATAATGATCTTTTTGCATCCAGAACAAACCAATTCCAAGGATAGAGATTCCCATAAAAAATATCTGTTTGCCCCATCTATGGGCATTTGATTCGGCTTGGTTTTCACGGATCTCATCCTTGTCCGGTGTTACGCTCATCACCCCTAGGAATATCAATACTACCCAAAACTCCGGCAATTGCAATGGATAAGAAGAGAAAGCGAATAGAGCCAGAGACATCAATCCCCCGCAACAAGCATATCTCTTGTTCTTTATTCCTTTATAAAATAGAAGCCCTAGCCATGCGGTAAATAAAGTCAGCCCAACGACTCCCTGCTCCAATCCAATTTGTAGATATTCGTTGAAAGCATATTCCGGACATCCGGCTATCCGTTTTTCCTGTTCGGTAGCCTTTCCCGAAGCCATATATTCCGCTTGCGCTTCAGCGTAAGCGGCAGGGAACCCACCTAGGCCGGTACCTGTAATCGGTTGTTTCTGTATCGCTTTTGCCGTGATCTTCCACATTAGGAACCTTCCGTCCGCGGAATCTTTTTTTAAGGAATAAAGGGCGATACTACCTCCGGATAGCAAAATACATCCGAGGATGGTACTTGTTATATATAGTTTTCTATGTTGTCTTACTTTTGCTTTTATCTGTTCCCAATTCAGTCGGTACATAGCGTATACCCAAAGGCAAGAGCTAATGGAGGCTATCCATGCCGACCGGCTCATCCCTGCTGGAAGAACCATGATGATTGAAAGTACACATGCCGCGGAAAAATAATATATGATATTCTGTTTGGGCTGTTTCAGCAAGATGCCTAAAGCGACCGGTAGCGTTACCGCTAAATAGCCGGAATAAGGCCCCGGGTTGAAAAAAGAGCCGGTTAAACGGAATAAAGAATGATTCGAATACTCCCAACCCTGTAATTGCCGGAAGCCCCATATCGCTTCAATGAGGCCAATGGAGAGAAAGATGGATAGATAATAGCCATTGAGAACCGGAAACCTGTGTGTTATGTGCCTAAAAACATACCATAAGACAATGACCTGCCCGATAAATAGAATTTTTTCCGGCTCCGCATCTATAGGATAAGGATAGGAAAAGAGGGTCCAGACAAAGCATACGATTGGCAGGGTATCTACCCAAGTCCATGCATAGAAGATTCGACCTTTGTGAAAAAGTAACGATAATAAGCATGTAATAGCGAGGAAAAGTGCGATGAGCTGAATCCAAAAGACTTTCTGCGCTGTTAGGCTAGAGAATAGCTGCCCCAAGTCTATGAGGGGGTTACCTAATAAAAGAACCCCCAATAATGCGTATGTTCCGGAAAAAGGTAGATCTTTCATGTTTAATATCTTTTTATCGTGTCGTTGTCGATCAAGAAAATGCGGTCTTCTGCGGCTTTTCCCGGCCAAGATATCATGCCTTTTAATAAGCTGCCTTTGGGGATGTCGCGAATAATGATACCTTTCGGCAATGTCTCCATCGGGAAATGTCCGGTTTTAAAACATTGTTGCTCTTGTTCCCAATAACAGAGTGTATGGGGGACTTTTTGTTGATAAGCGTTATCCGAATTAATGAAGATCGATTCGAAGTGAGTGGAGTCCGGTTTTATTTTAGTGATAATACCGTTGGCACTCACATGAAATGGATATGTGATAAAGCGTAAGAATCCATGCGTGTCTTTGTCATACTCTGCGATGATGAATACGTCATCACCTACGATCTTGGAAAATGCGCACTGTTTCCCGATCCGTTCACTTAGGGCGAAAGGTCGCCAGTTTTTGTAATTGTAGGTACAAAGGTAAACAGGTGCTTTCTCCGATTTCACGGGGAAGTCGCAAATTGTCTGTATATCAGTGACGGGAGGTAAATATTGCTCGGTGACAGCGGTTAATAAAGGGTTCTTTAGGAAAGTCCGGTATTCATCGGATGATTCGAGAATTACCGGCTCAAAAGGAGCGAATCCGTATCTGTATATCTTGGCGGGGGTTAGAAATGGCCTTGTAAGATTATAAATTAAAGAGTCCGGCCCCTCATTTTCCGGGGCGAAAGGTAAGAATTTCCCATCATCATTTAAAAAGGCACACCAATAATGTTCACTATTCCTCCGAGTCCAAATGGTATGTTCTGCTACGGTGGGAACACCAACCGCACGCATCATGTTAACACCATACATCACCATCCCGTCACAACGTCCAAGTCCGGTTTCATGAATTTCTTCCGCTGTAGGATAATATTGGGGGATAACTTCGTGATAGGCCACTCGGGTCTTTAAAATCTTTTGCATTGTCATTACCGCATCGTATGTATTGTTGATATGCAGGCTGTCTAGCAAAGGAAGATATGTTTTCATAAGTGTCTCTCGCAGGCTGGAGGGATGTTCATGTAAACTTCGATAGGGAAGTATATACCTGCAAAAATCGTTAAAGCAGACATTCCGGTTCCAAGGTTTAGGCCAGACTTGGAATGCTAACTCGATGTTATTAATTAAGTAGCTTGAGGATATGGATGTAATGTCAGGAACCTTGTCTCGTTTATCAAATCCGAAGTGATAGACCATATTACGTATAAGAAAACAGGCGGCTTCTCTTCTTAATGAGTCACCTTCGTAATGTTCGATAACGTATTCCAACTCTTTTCGGTTATCACCGGCTTGTCGCAAAGCATACTCCAGCATTCTTTCTTCCGGACTAGAGGTGAAGTCGCAAGCAAGCAGGCTTGTCGCGCATAGCAGAAATGTAATGATTCTATTCATGGCTCTTGATTGTTACGAATATTTTTCCAAAAACGATCTTTCCTGTATTTTCCCGTGTAAGGATCTTTGGATTTCCACACTTTCCAAGCGATACCCACGATGAAATCCTCCGGTATAAGCCCGAGATATCGCGAGTCCCGGGAGTTTTCGGTTTTATCTCCCGCCACGAAGTAATAGTTGTTTTGGAATTGATAGTGCTCTATGATTTTGTTCCCCCTATAAGCCTTATTCTCTTTCCACGATAGGGAATCTTTTGATTCCCACTCGATCATTTGTTTGTATAGCTTATAATTTGTTTGATTCACGGTAATTCTATCCCCTTTTCGGGGGATATACAAAGGACCGAAATCATGAACATTCCAATTGAATGTAGAATCAAAAGGGAAACAACGGTAGACACCGTCCGGCATCCGATCCGCTTTTTGTCTGGATAGGTTCGCTTGACTTTCCACATTCCCCAAAGGCTCTTTTGTATGGTTGTTTCGGTAGAATCCCTGTTCGATCCGGATGGAGTCTCCCGGTAACCCGAGGCAGCGTTTGATATAATATTGCATGATGTGCATTTCGATCCGCTCCCATGAATAGGGATGCGGGTAGTTGAATACGAGAATATCATTCCGTTTGATTTGCCCGACTCCGGGTACTCTGTATATATCTACCCGCTTCCCTTTCATAGATGCGAAAATATTGAATAGCCTAGGTCCGGCGATCCATTTGTTTACTAATACTTGATCTCCGGTTTGGAGTTGAGGCTCCATGGAATCGGAAGGGATTTTGAACGTGCTGAAACAAAAGATAAGGAGTAATATGTATATACAACAGACTCCAAATGTTCCATAGAGTATAAGTGCCAGATAGTCTAGTATCTGATTTATACTTGTTTTGTATATACGTTTTTTTATTCTCATTCTTTTGTACTTATAATTTTTCTCCTATATCCCAATTCTTTGGAGATCTATTAATAGCAGAACTCCACTATGATATTCCGGACCATCGCTGATGCCATAAATCTTCCGCTTTTGATTGTCTACTGCGATGGAGGAGACTCCTTGGTCTAGTGTGTAATTTATAAGAGATATATTCACGTCTTATTATGATGCAAATATATCTCACAGTTTATTAGATAATTATTTTAAATGTGATAAGAATAGGATTGTCTCCTTTTTTTATAGTACTGTCAATGTTGCTGGCATCTATATATCCTGTAATATTCTCTCCCTCATTAAATATAGGTATAGGGAAATTGCTTATATTTAGATCATTGATGATGTTGTTATAAGCGATATTAATGCTTTTCTTTGTATGTTTGTTGTGTATGGCCATAAAATTATTTTTTTTGACATCATATTTAACTAAAAGATAATCTGTCGTTTCGTATGGATATATGTTTTGTATAAACTCTTCTTTTTCTAACTGTTGGAATATAGGGATAGGCTCGTATTGCTTTGAACTGAAAAAATCATTTGGTGGGAAATCGTATTCTCCAAATCTTAGCTCGTAGCGAACCATTGCAGTGTCAGCTGTGATGTTGTATAGCTTGTTAGAGAAAAAAGGAAAGACAACGACACCTTGTTTCGTATTATAAAAATTGAAAACCTTTCCACTTAATATAGAGGTGCGAGGATCTGCTTTTATTAGTCCTTTTTGTTTATTTAGGTCGCTATCTAGGATATCTATTTGTGTATTATTGTTTTCATGAATATTACGCATCGGTTTGTAACCAATGTATAAGTCCTTATTTGTTAATTTACAAATAGCGTTATACTTTTCTTTGTAGTTTATTGACTTGATATATTTAAAATCTTTTATATCGTAAAATAGCAACTTGTTTTGTGCGATGTCATTTAATAAAAGAGTGTTGTTTTCTTTATCTATTTCAAAGTTGTAAGGAATTAAAAATTCTCCTTCCCCACCAGATGCAGCAGATATCTTTGTTATATATTTACCTTCGTCATTAAAGACAAATAGGCTTTTAGAAATCCATGAGTCTAATATGTATATATGTCTATCATAAACACATGCGTGGTCTATATGACCAATTAAACACTCGTCTTTTGTCTCAAGTTTGACAGAATTTTCTATTTTGATTAATTGACTAGCTTTTATAGAATTGATGGACTCTCCAAAATCAATGATAGGAGAGTCTGCTCTATTTTCTTTCTGAGAACAACCGGAAAGTAAACCTATTGATATAAAGATAATAAAGAATGATAGTTTATTCATGGGTATTTGTATTTTAAATTCACAGAAGTCTTTATTTATAGGCTTCTGTGAATTTTTTATTAGATTTTTTGTTATAAGCAACTATGTGAACCTCCTCGTACACAAGAGTGGCCTGTTGATGTTGAGTATATGTCCCATATTGAGTCATGATACTCATCACTAGCCAAGGCCTCAATGTTATTGAGGGTTAAGTCTAATAACTTAACATCGTTATTATTCTTACTGTAATTCCAACCTGCGATTGCTGTTACGGCTATAATAATTAAGCCGAAAATTCCTTTTTTCATGTATCTTATTTTTTATTGTTTATGTTTTATGTTTTTGAGAATTTAATCTCTTGCTTACTATTCTTCTGCAAGATAAGGATATTCTCGAATTCCTCTTTCAATTTAATTTACTACTTTTGTGTCACCTCCTTTCTGCTTCATGAGTAAAAGTGGGGTGGGAGGCTTGCTTGTGATCGTTCCAATATATCCGGCAAGCTCTCCCTTCTTTTTTATTTATTGAGCCATCCCCCGAATGTTTAATTTTATCAGTTGATTCGTATTGCATTTCACGGTAATCGTCTCGTCAAAGACTCCTTTGTCTTTCGGTGTCATGATGACTCTTACTTGAAGGGTCTCCCCCGGCTTGGCGGGATGTTTGTCGAAAGATGGGCGGGCACAGCCGCAGGTCGTAGCCGCATCTAGTATGACTAACGGGTTGTTTCCTGTGTTTGTTAATCGGAAAACAGCCTCTTTGCTTTCTCCCATTTGGATAGTTCCTAGCTGTATGGATGCCTCTTCCACTTTCACGGTGGTCTGTATTTGTGAAGCGGGTTGTTTTCCGGTGACCTCTTTTAGGTATAGCTCCCGGATATTCGGGTTGTGGATAGGATTTCCTATCACTACGACCTTATTGTCCTTATCCAATAGGAAGGTTTGAAATCTCCCATCGGCCGGGAAATGATTTAGTTCGTTCAGCCTGTCCGATTGATCCAGACAGATAGGTTTGTCGAAATTGTCTTTTTTCAATATATACCGTATTTCTTTCTTGTCATCGGACTGGAAGAAAAACAAGAACGGTATGCTGCCTTGGGTAATGGAGTCGGTGTATTGAATCAGTTCTTTCCATCGGTGCAGTTGGAGTTTGCAACTGGTACATCCTATGGAATCCACGAAAACCAGCACCTTGTGGGGTGATTTTGGCAGGGTGAAGTCTACCGTATCGGTTGCAAACCGTGTAAAGACCATGTTCTGCGGAAATCGTATCTCTTTTCCTTGCCATTCGGATACTAAATGCTTGATCTTGTCTTTTTTCTTGTCTTGGCAAGCTAGAAGGAATAATAATAGTATGATTAGATTTAAGTATTTCATGATATTTTGTCGTTATATTTTAAATGAAAGAATCGGATCGTTGCTGTTTACATCCGTGGCAAGGATCGTCCCCGTATCCTCATCTACGTTGATACCGTAAATGGCATGGTCGAGCACATATTTCTGGACGGGGTTTCCTTTGAGGTCGAATACATAGATATATCGTCCTCCATCCTCAATCTCTTCCCCTCGTTGGTATGCCTGCCCGATATCTTTGAAGCTACGCCCATGGAATACGGCATAAATGAAATGGTCTGTGATATGAACATCACTGAATCCCATGATGCCGGTTGGAATTCCCTCCGATCGTGAGATTGCGAATTGAGGTTCTCCATTAGGTCCGTATCGTACGGTTCGTGTAGTATCTGTGAAGTTGTATATTTCTAATGCTTCTCCTAGTTGGGTTGCCATGACCAAGATGCCTTTTTGGGGATTATAGTCGAAGAAGCTTCGCCACGCTTGCGCCAATGCGGGGCGAGCAATGTCCTCATAATTATTTTCGGTTGGGATCTGATTAGCGGAGTGAATCCATTTCCCTTCTCGGTCTGTCCACTTTTGTCTATATTCACCGAGGTAGTCAGATACCAAAAAGCCCGATTCCATCGGGTAAAAGTCCAATGCCCTAACCAGCCGCTTGTCCATATCGATCGTTTCTACGGGGATGATGTTGTTCATATTTTGTTCAATCTTCCACCGGGTTGTTCGCATTTTGTTCGCATCGAGCGTCCAGATAGAATCCTTGGAGATAAATCGGAAGCAATCTGCCGATACCATTTCCTCGGGTCCCTCGCCTCGTTTGCCAAACGATGTCATATATTCCCATTCGGGGTAAGAGAAGGCATGGAAGAAATAATCTACGTTGTGCAAGTCCATGATAATAGCGATACCATCCTTGACCGCTACCCGGAAAGGATAGCGGAACAAGGCGGTATCTAGGTGGATAACCTGCGCATTTAATGCCTTTTCATCGGGAAAATCCTCGTAGCGGGGGAAGTGCTGTGAGGATTCCGAACAGGATACCAGACTACCTATTAATAGAACTATGTATACGTAGTAGCTCATGTTTTATTTTAACGGTTGTATATATATTTGTAATATCCTCCATTACATGATAGAGAACCAGCCCCATGGCAATCTCCGGATCCACTTTCACCGGAAGCTAGAGCTTCAATATTAGAGAAAGTAAGATCTGTGAAATTTTGTTTTCCTTCTTTCAAAAGAAAATACGAAGCACACAAGGCGCAAATGAAAATGATAGCGAAAGCTTTCTTAAAAGTAATTTGTTTCATGTCGTTTCTAATTTTTGTTACAAACGTACGGCTTGGTCTTTGGATAGCCAATCTTTTTAGGTGACTTTTAGCTGACAGTTGAAAAATAAGCCTTTAGTCTACCTATAGTCATCTTTCATCTTGCGAGTTGAATGAATTTATTCGTAGAAAGGGATGGAAAACGTATCTTTGTAGTTTCAACGAGGAATCATTATGGAGAAGCAAAATTGGAAATTTTATTGGAAGTGGAGTGTATTTGTTCTGATGACGATGCTTTGCTTGTTGTCTTTTTATAAATCATACCACAATGTAAAGTATGAATTACAAGAAGAGTCTCAAACTTTATTTCAGCAGGCAGTTCAAGATGATACAAATAGGCGGATAAAAGATTTAGGGGATGCTTTTTGTTTTTCCTATTCAGGTGCTAATCGATTGGAACGAGATACCATTACGATCCAGACTGCCGATACGATTATACATATGAAGAATAATAAGGAGGTGGCACGAAGGATGTCTTCACAGGAGAAGTCCGATTTTTGTCTCCAGTTTTTTTTGTCCATGGAGAATCCGATTCAGGTCGCCTTGCTGGATAGCGCTTTTCGTGCATCTTTGTATGAACATGCGATTTCGGCTCAGACCGTAACTTGTTATACCTTTATAGACAAGACGGAATGTAGCTCTTCAGATACTTCTTTTTATCAATCTTTCATACCATTAAAAGAAATTGTTTTTGGAGCGAATCGGGCGATCGTTTTGCAAGCGTTTGTTCAATTTCCTTTCCTTTATATAGTAGGTGAAGTGTTTTTGCGAAATATATTTTGGATTCTGGCAATGGTTATTCTCTGGGTTATCGCTATTGTCTTGACATGGAAAAGACCAAGGATAAATATCTTACCGCTACAAGAAGCACCTAAAGAGATGATACAAATAACAGAAGATATCTTGTTCGATGAAACACATGGCGTATTGCATTATCATAGGCATCGTATCGAATTGGCAAATCAACGGCTGAAACTGTTTTGTATTTTATTAGAACATAAAGGATATTTCATTGAGTCCGATCAGCTGAAAGAAGAAATCTGGCCGGATGGAAGTGTGTCCAAAGATGCTCTTACCGCTACGGCTAAAAGGCTTAAAGAGGATTTGTCTCCTATTCCGGGTTTGGTGATAGAGAGTGCTCGGGGTAAAGGATATTCGCTAAAGATCGTTTCGGGAGAGTAAATTCTCTATCTCAACGTTCATTTGATGGTTTATTTGTGTGATGAGTTTGCTATCGGCAGTAGTACTGACTTGGCTAAGTAATATATACTGACTTGCCCAACACAGTATATATTACTTAGCCAAGTCTGTATTGGTCTTAGGATTGCCAGTCTAAGGTCACCTATTTATATCGTGAGTTGAATGAATTTGTGCAAACAATGTTAATTATTTTTGTCCGGCTTAACCTCGTTCATGAATAAGATAGAACATGGTCAACCTCTTTTATTACTAAGTCGCAAACCGGTCAACCTGCTTTATAAATAAGATGCGAAGTAGTCAACTAAAAACGTTAACATACAGGGGTATTGTTGTTTCTCGTAGGGAAAACAATGGTTTCTCCTATAGGAAACTTTAGTTTCTTCCTAGGGAAACAAAAGTTTTATAAGCAGAAAACTTTTGTTTTTACTCGGAAAAACTGTAAACTATTATACGTTAAAGCTTTATAGGTATCAAGAAGACTGCTGAAGTGATGAAATACGGCGAGTGTAAGAAGATCGTTCTGTTTTGTGGTGAAAAAGCGTAAGTGATTGTAGATAGGATCGAATTATTGTAGATGTTTTTTTATCTGCAATAATGGGTTAAACATCATATAACCAGATGTCTATATGCGAAGTTGTAGATGTTGTAGATGTTTTTGATTATTTATAGGAAAGGATAGGGTGGTAAATTAATAGTGAGTGGGACGAGGGCGTTTTTAAGCAGATAGCCTTAGGGCAATTTATATAAAGGTATTTGCACGATGCGATGTGCAATTTTGTATGAAAATTGCACATCGCATCGTGCAATTTTGTATATTTGTCCTTTAAACATGAATCGATATGGAGACCTTATTTCGTTCCTTTAGAACTCAATTAGAGCATACTTCGACAGAAGTCGTGCGTTTTCTTCACGATCAGATCGCATGGGATAGCCGATTGGTCGCGATTTTAGGTGCTCGTGGTGTTGGGAAGACTACCCTATTGTTGCAGCATATCAAATTGTATGATCGTGAGGATGAGTCTTTGTATGTTACGGCAGATGATTTCTATTTTACCAAGTATCGGTTATTCGACATGGCTTATCAATTTTATAATCTGGGTGGGAAAAAACTTTATATTGACGAGATTCATAAATACAAGGATTGGTCTAGGGAGGTGAAGAATATATACGATCAAATTCCTGGTCTTCAAGTTATCTATACAGGTTCGTCTATTCTTGATCTGGAGAAAGGTGGTGCGGATTTAAGTCGCAGGAAGGTAGAGTATAGATTACCCGGACTTTCTTTTCGGGAATATTTGAATATATCGCAGGGGTGGCAGCTTCCATCGTATTCGTTGGAAGAGATTCTCGCTGGGAAGGTTGAGTTCCCTTATAAGGAAGCTCGTCCACTCAAATTATTTAATGACTATTTATCGACAGGTTATTATCCATTTTTTCAAGATACGGAATATCTCTTGCGTCTGCGTAGCGTGATTAACCAAATGGTGGAATCTGATATTCCGATTTTTGCGGATATGACGGTGGCTTCTGCCGTAAAGTTGAAGAAATTATTATATGTATTAGCTCAAAGTGTCCCTTTCAAACCAAATTATACGAAGTTAGCGAGAGATTTGGATATCAGCCGGAATGTGTTGCCCGACTATATGAGTTATTTGGAGAAGGCAGGTCTGGTTAATTTACTGCGAGAAAAAGCGCAGGGCTTGAAATTATTGGAGAAAGTAGAGAAGATCTATCTGAATAATACGAATCTGGCTTATGCGTTGTCGGAGCAGGTACCGGATATCGGTTCCGTGCGTGAGACGGTTTTTCTATCTTGGATGCGAGTCGTATGCTTCGTTACTTCTTCTGCGATTTCAGACTTTGAGATAGATGGCCGAACCTTTGAGATTGGGGGAAAGAATAAGACGCGGCAACAGATCAAGCAAGCGGCGGATGGGTATGTGGTGAAAGATGACATAGAGTATGCTTTCCGCAATATGATTCCATTATGGATGTTTGGCTTTATCTATTGAATATCCATCAAGGTCTTGCCACGATCATTACATAATCCCTCTCGAACACTTTAGGATCGTCTAATAATTTGATCAGGTCTTTTTGGCGGGAGGAGGTGGGTTGATTCCTTTGTTAAGTATGTGTTTTTCATAAAATGAGCGTCACTAGAGAACCTTTTTTGTTATATTTGCGAAAATCCCATGAATATGATGTATGTACCACCATTCACAATCTCAGCAAATGCCATCAATCTGATCGCGGAAATATCTGCGCGGATTGAGCGGTACGCAATTCGTTTGGAACAAAACGACAAACTGAGATTGCGAAAAGCCAACCGGGTGAGAACGATTCACAGCTCGTTGGCCATAGAAGGTAATACGTTGTCGGAAGACGAAGTGAAAGACATCATTGATGGTAAAACCGTTGTGGCTTCTTTGCGCCAGATTCAAGAAGTAAAGAACGCCATAAAGACATATGAACTTTATAGCGGTTTAAACCCGTTCAACGTGAAAGACTTACTAAAAGCGCATGGCACAATGATGATGGCGCTCACCGATGATGCCGGAAAATTCCGTAGTGGCGGAGTTGGCGTATTTATGCTTCAAGAGATTTTGAATACTCTGAAAGAACATCAAGGAACTCCGATCATCCAAACCAAGGAAAGCGAAGTTCGGGATAAAGTTCGGGATAAGTTCGGGATAAGTTCGGTATAAATTCAGGGCAAATCATTGAACAAATCCGACGTAACCCCAACGTCACCCTTGATGAAATAGCAGCTACTCTTTCTGTTACCCGTCGTTCTATTGAAAAAAAGATTAAAGAACTTCGTGATGCCGGTTATTTAAAACGTGAAGGTAGCAACAAATCGGGACGTTGGGTAATATTTGAGGATGCCAATAAATCGTTAACTAAAAAGTAATAAATATGCCTCCAGCAGCAAGATTGACAGATATGCATACATGTCCTATGCAAACCCCGGCTTGGCCATCACCGATACCCCATGTAGGCGGTCCTATCGTAGGACCGGGAGCGACGACTGTTCTAATCGGTAAGATGCCGGCGGCGGTAATGGGGGATAGTTGCGTTTGCGTAGGCCCTCCGGATACGATCGTTAAAGGATCTTCCACCGTGATGATCTGCGGTAAACCTGCCGCCAGAATGGGAGATACGACAGCTCACGGAGGGCAAATCGTATTGGGATGTCCCACCGTTATAATAGGTGGTTAGGAGGATCTGCGGCATATAATATATGTATATTGTGAGAATATTACTATCTTTGCCGCCACTTGAAAACTAAAAATAACAAGACATGGAAACAGTAGTAAGTGGAATCAGACCAACAGGTAATCTGCATCTAGGCAATTACTTTGGCGCGGTAAAGAGTTTCTTGCGGATGCAAGATGAGTATAATTGCTTCTTCTTTATCGCTGATTGGCATTCGTTGACTACTCACCCGCATCCTGACAATATACGAAATAGCGTAAAGACGATCCTCTCGGAATATCTGGCTTGTGGTATCGATCCGGAGAAAGCTACCATTTATATTCAGAGCGATGTGCCGGAGGTGGTAGAGTTGTATCTATATTTGAATATGAACGCCGGTATCGGCGAGTTGATGCGTACGGCTTCCTTTAAGGATAAGGCCCGTCAGCAGTTGCATATCAGCCGGGAAGGATGTGAAGGCGATGTAGAGAAAGAGATTTTTAATGAAGGTAATAAACATAGCGTAAGCGCTGGTTTGTTGACTTACCCGACCTTGATGGCCGCCGATATTATTATCCATAAGGCGTTGAAGGTTCCTGTAGGTAAGGATCAGGAGCAGAATATGGAAATGGCCCGTCGTTTCGCCCGCCGTTTCAATTCTACGTATGGCGTGGATTTCTTCCCGGAACCTGCGTCGTTCCATTTGGGCAATAAGTCCGTGAAAGTACCGGGCTTGGATGGCTCCGGTAAGATGGGCAAGAGCGAGGGTAACGCGATCTACTTGATAGATGATGAGAAAACAATCAAGAAGAAGGTTATGAAAGCGGTTTCCGATGCGGGACCAACCGAGCCGAATAGCGTGAAGCCCGAGCCGATCGCCAATTTATTCACGATGATGGAAATTGTCTCCGAGAAAGAGACCTATGATTTCTTTAATGAGAAATACAACAATTGCGAGATCCGTTACGGCGATATGAAAAAGCAGTTGGCCGAGGATATCAATAAGTTCTGCGCTCCGATCCGTGAGCGTATCTTGGATATGGCCGCCAATACGGAATATCTGGATAAGGTAGCCCGTATGGGTGCGGAGAAAGCTCGTGAGAGCGCTTCTAAGACTTTAAATGAGGTACGCCAGATTATCGGTTTCCGTCCATATTGATGCTTATTAATTAAAAATAAGAAAAAGCGTTTAGGGATAAGTCCTTAAACGCTTTCTTTTTATTAAAACCATTATAAAGAACCTGAAAAGCGATTTGTTGAAAAGAAAAGGTTGTTACTTTGCGGTGAATAGTTACAGATAACAAACGTATGGCTGCTATTACCACCCAAGAGTTTGAACATCATTTCAAGAGTTTATATAAGCCCTTGTGTTTGTTCGCGCTTCGTTATACCGATCAGGTAGACGATGCCGAGGATATCGTGCAACAGGCCTTCGCGGATGTATGGGATAAGAACCGGGCTGGTAATGTGATCGGGAATCTCAAGGCTTATTTATATCAAGCGGTGAGGAACCGTTCTCTCTCATTTACCTCACAACCCGTAAACGCTGAGGCCACCGAGCAGTTACCCGACGTGGAAGATACCTCGGAAGAGGAAGATGTCCTGCGATCGGAGCGTGACGCTCGCCTATGGGACGCTATCGATCAGTTACCTCCCGAACGGAAGAAGATTTTCTTGTTATCCAAACGGGATGGCTTGAAATACCAAGAGATCGCGGAGGAATTGAATTTATCGGTAAAAACGGTTGAGAGCCAGATGAGCAAGGCATTGAAAGCTTTGCGAGAGACCGTTATCCGTGTTTATATGTTCTTTTTCGGATAAATTTTATAAAAAGGAATGGGGGTTTTTTCATGTCTCTTTGTCTTAGAGATAAAGGTTATTTGTTTATTTCATTAAAGCATGGAGAGTGTATGAGGAAGTTGGTAATGTTTGCGATGTGGATGACGTGCGTGGTCTCGGCGCAAGCGCAATGGAGAGTGACGCCGGAAGCTGGTATAGAGGTGAAACGGGTCGCTTTCAATATTGGCTATGATTTGGGTGTAGGTAAGCAATACGAGGGATATGCTTATAACATAGACCTGAACTATCATACGGCTAGTTTTACCTTGGGGTACACATTTTAAAGAAAAAATAGGATGAAAGCGATGGTTTGTATAAAGTCGGTGTTTATATTCGCAGTGTCGATGGTGATTTTCTCATCTTGCGTATCGTCTAGGATCTCGCCCAGTATGAGTGTGGGAGTGCCGTTGAAGAAGGGGCAGGCACCAAATGTCGGATTCCAGTGGTATGAGACCGGAAGGACTTATTAAATAAAAGGAATAGTAATGACTAACGAGCATGACAATAAATTAGAACAACGCATCCGTTTCGTAGCGAAACGCTATCGGGAAGGAAGCCTTGACACGGATAAGGCATGGCAGAAGTTCGCTTCTGGGCATGCGATTAGCCGGAAGGTCTCGTTTCGCCGGTATTGGATCGGGGCGGCCGCTGTCGTGTTAGTGCTCGTAGGTTTGGGGACATGGTTTACGGTAGAGCGGAACGCCCCGGATTGGGTAGCGATTACTACCGTCCCCGGACAAATGAAAGATGTTTATCTTCCAGATAGTACCTTGGTCGCTTTGGCCGGCGATTCTTGGATCCGGTATGATGCGAAGAGATATGATAAAGAGAGGCGTGCCGTGGAGATGAATGGAAAGGCCTTTTTCCAAGTGACGAGGAATGAGGCACGCCCTTTCTCTGTGAAAACGAGCCAAACGGAAGTTACGGTGCTGGGAACAAGTTTCCAGATAGATGAGAAGCCCACCGTTACGGAAGTCAATGTAGTTACCGGCAAGGTATGTTTTACCGCCGGGGAGGAAAAGGAGAACGTGATACTTACCGCTGGGATGTCGGCTCAGTATTCTGTGGAGGATAAGGAGATAACGGTAGTGACGGAAGAAGACGTGAACAAGTTGGCTTGGAGGACGGGGCGACTGCGTTTTATGGAGACGCCGCTGGATAAGGTGATCGAGGATTTGAGCGATTACTACCAAGTCGAGATCGCGAACCAAGCAAAGAACGAGGGAGCGAGATTGACCGCTACCTTTACTGATCTGCCTTTGGAGGATGTATTGCTCGTTGTTAACCAGACATTGGACGCACGTTTAATTACCACCTCGAAGAAATAAAATCAGAGCATTTTATGAGATCTATTGTTGTATGGCTGATAGGGATTCTTTTGCTTCCCGGTTGGAGGGGACATCTATATGCGCAGATGCCGGAACCTACGCCGACGGTTACGTTAGATATGCGACAGGTTCCCCTGTTGGATATATTGATGGAACTTGAGAAACAAACCGGATTGTTCTTCTCGTACGAGTCTTCTCTGCTGAAAGAGCTGCCAGAGGTTTCCTTGTCGGTCCGGGATGAATCTTTGTCGTACTGCCTGAAGCGCTTATTTTCCCCATTACCGATTATCTATCGGGTTACGGGGCAATATATTATCTTAAAGCGAAAGCCCCGTCAATATACGATCAGCGGATTCGTCAGGGATTCGGCTTCGTATGAGAGCTTATTGGGGGCTTCGGTTCTAGTGAAAAGTTCGAGGGGAGGGACGATGTCTAATAATTACGGCTTTTATAGCTTGATACTTCCACCCGGTAAGGTCAGCCTTAGGGCCTCGTACGTGGGCTTTAAGGCGATGGAGATAGAGATCGATTTGCAAAGGGATACGATGATCGACTTCCCGTTGAGGTCGTTGGCCTCGTTAGGCGAGGTCGTTATTCGGGGGACCCGGCCTCGCTACGAGATATTGAGTAGCCGCACGGGGGTGATCGACGTACCTGCCGAGCGGGTGAAGTCGATGCCCGCTTTGCTGGGGGAGGCGGATCTGGTGAAGACCTTACAGCAGTTGCCGGGCGTGGCGGTAGGCACCGAGGGAATGACCGGCTTGTATGTGCGTGGGGGCGGAGCGGATGAGAATTTGTATCTGCTGGATGGAAATCCGGTCTATCATGTGAATCATTTGTTGGGTTTTTTCTCGGCGTTCAACCCGGACGCTATTAAGAATACCCGTTTTTATAAAGGGAGCTTTCCGGCGGAATATGGCGGAAGGCTCTCGTCGGTTGTAGACGTCCGTATGAATGACGGGAGCCGGCAGGAGTATCACGGGAATATCTCCGTGGGTTTACTTTCGGCGCGGGCGAATCTGGAGGGGCCGATCGTTAAGGATCGCTCCTCGTTTAATGTCTCGGTACGCCGTACGTGGCTGGATTTGATAACCGGGACGACATTGGCTGTAGCCAATAAGAACAGTAGTATCAAAGATGCTTTCGGTTATCATTTCTTCGATATTAATGCGAAACTCAACCACTCTTTCTCGGATCGGAGCCGTGCCTATCTGAGCTTTTATATGGGGCAAGATGCTTTCAGGCAAGGGAGTAAGGAGAAAAATGGGGATTCCGAGGATATGTTTCTGTGGCGTTGGGGGAACTTGATCGGCTCTGCTGGATGGAACTACGTGTTCGGGCAAAAACTGTTTGGTAATTTGATGGTGGGTTACAGCCGTTTTCGTTCTCATATCCGGCAGGAAGTGGGGGGATATGAAATTTACGCAGGTAAGGAGGGGAAAGAATCGTTCAAACGAGAGAGCCACTATAAATCGGAGATGGAGGATCTGAGCGTACGGCTGTCTGTGGATTACAGTCCTTCGATGAATCACCGGATACGCATGGGCACGGATTACCTGTTTCATAATTTTCGCCCGGAGAATAGCCGGCAACGGTCTTGGGTGAACGATTCGTTAATAAATCCCGTATATGAGCTTTTGTATGATTATTCCTTGATGAAGGGGCATGAGTTCTCTTTGTTTGCCGAGGATGAGATGCGGGTCGCGGATCGCTTGCGGGTGAATGCCGGATTGCGGTATACCTTGTTTCATGTAGAGAATGAGATCTATCATTCTTTTCAGCCTCGTTTGTCGGTACGTTATTTATTTCGTCCGGATCTATCGGCGAAGATATCTTACGGTAAGATGAACCAATATGTCCACTTATTATCGAATACCTACGTGAACCAGCCTACGGATATTTGGGTGCCGGTGACGGATCAAGTGCCTCCGATGAGCTCGCGCCAGATTACCGCCGGGCTTTATTATAATCTGAGACGGATGTATGATTTCTCGATCGAGGGATATTATAAACGGTTGAATAACTTGATCGATTATAAGGATCATTGGCCGGTAGAGACACATTTCTCCGGTTGGGAAGACCGGGTCGGTTTGGGTAAGGGTACGGCTTATGGCGTAGAGTTTATGGCGCAAAAGGCGAGCGGGAAGACAACCGGATGGATCGGGTATACGCTTTCTTGGTCGGATCGCTGGTTTCCGGATGGTTCCGTGAACAAGGGGCGTCATTTCCCGTTTCGCTTCGACAACCGGCATAAGGTGAATGTGGTCGTTTCGCGTAAGTTATCCCGGAAGGTGGAGCTGACGGGATCTTGGGTGTTCGCGTCGGGCAATCATATCAGTTTGCCGGAATATAGGTATCTTCGTCCCTCTAACCAGAAAGAGCATGGATATTCCGGGGTGACGGGGATAATGGATACGAGCCCCGGCTTGAGCGCACGCAATAATTATCAACTATCTCCGTATCACCGTTTGGATCTAGGGGTGAATTTTTACCGGTATAAAAAGAAAGGACGGATGGGGATTTGGAACTTAAGCTTATATAACGCCTATCTGAAGCCGAACCCTTTCATGACCGAGTTGAAAGCTAGTGGTTCCGACATCGTTTTGCAGGAGACGATTCTGTTTTATTGTATGCCATCGGTCTCTTACACTTATAAATTTTAGCTTATGGGAAGATGTTTGTTGGCTATATGCATTTTGATGTATGGGGCGCTAGCGGCCTCATGTGTACGTGACGTGGAGATAGACTTAGGGGATTTGCCGGACCGGATCGTCCTCAACGCCTCGGTGAGTCCCGGGAAGGATGTGCGCGCTCATGCCTCGAAGACTTGGTTTATCATGGACAACGTGGCCGATTTCGGTTTGCCGGATGCAAAAGTCCGGGTCTATATCAATGGCGAGTTCCGAGGTTTGATGCGGAATGACGACCCTAAGGAGGGAGGGGGCGATACGGGGCAATATGTCTTGCCCGGTTGCCGTGTGCGTGAGGGAGACCGTTTGCGTATGGAGGCGGAGGCGGACGGGTACGAGCCTGTCTCGGGGGAAACTCTAATTCCGGGCGGGGTGGAGATTATCGGCGTGGACACTTCTACCTATCAGTCTTCTTCATATTCATCCCGTAATTTGCGTTTCGCGGTCGAGATGAATCCCGCCGATGGTGGCTATTACCGTTTAGTCATAGAGAAAGTGACGGATTACCGGAAAGGGGATAGTACCATGACCGTGACCTCTTACCAAAGCGCGAACGGATACCTTTGGTATTATACTTATTTCAACCTGTATTACGAGGATCCGGTGTTCCAGACTTTCGGGGGGAGCCCGCTCACGAGTCAGATAGATGGGCGGTATTGTATGGGGGTGTTTGCGGGGAAGGACATGATTTCCGGGAATACGCTTCGTGTGTCCGTTTCCCCGGTAGATTATTCGTATGAGAGCGACACGCTTTCGTCGAAAGTCCATTACGATGTGCGCCTGTTGTCTATATCCGAGGATTATTATCGATATATGAAGATTATGAGGGGGTACTCTATCACGATCGGCGAGGCGAATTTCGGGGCGTTGGTAGAGCCGGCCGATACGTATTCGAATGTGGAGAACGGCTTTGGGATCGTGGCCGGATATCAAGAGGATAGATTACGTATCACGATGCCGAGGGATACGGTACCTCCTTATTGGAATCCTTGGGATGGATATAGGTCGCTTATGTAGGAGTACGGAGCCTGGTGAATATCCTTGTTCGGGTAGGGGTATTCTCATGCCAAATCCGTCCTATTCCCAATCTCAGGGAACGAGGGCAGAACGAGGGCAGAACGAAGGGAGAACGAGGGCAGAGCATGGATAAAACGCGGGCGGAGGGAAAAAACGCCTCGGGAGTGTTGGAGGTCGTGTGTGATTTAGCGATTATTAGCAATCTGGCCGTCCCTTTCCCGGACACCTCCGTGAACCATCCGGGGCAGCCGCTGGTTATCTTTATACGAGGTGCGACCGGACAAGCCGGCGAGACCGCGTGGGGTTAAAAGCATAAAGTTATGGCACGAGGTAATGGTTTCATGGCTAATTTGAGTGGCTCGATAGGCCCGTTGACGTTTCGCGTCGTAGGCGAGAAGCAGGTGGTGAGTAGGAAGATCCAGCGCGTGAGAGACCCGAGGACGCTGCCACAGATAGACCAGCGGATCAAGTTCCCGAATATCGTGGCGACCTACAGGGCGTTCCGCGGGCTCTTGAAAGAGGGGTTCGAGGCGAGGTACCGAGAGGGGAAGCGGCTGGGAGGGACCGATTATAACCGTTTCTTGAGCCTCAACCTGCAGAGCGCCCCGGTGTACCTTACCCGTGCCGAGTCTGCCGCGGGCTATTGCGTGGCCGCCCCCTACAGGGTGACGGACGGTTCGCTCGTGCCGGTGCGCACGCTGGGCTCCGGTCCGGACACCTGCTCCGATATCGCCTTGGGAGGGCTGGAGATCACGGATACGACTACCGTGGCGGAGTTCGCCGAGGCGGTCGTGACGAACAACCCGCTTTTTGACTACGGCGACGCGATCTCGTACGTGAGCGTCTTGCAGGACGTCCGCGCGGATACGGGCGTACCTTTCATCAGCGTGAGCCTGCACAAGGTGAGCCTTGACGCCGCCGATGGGGCGCCGCTGCGGTCTTCGGCCCCCGAGCGCGGATTCAGCGTGACGGACGGCTACCTTGGCAACGGCCCGGGCGTGGGGCAGGGGGCTTTCGCGTGGATACACTCGCGGCGCGGGGCGCGGGGCCCGCTCGTATCGTCGCAACGGCTGGTGGTGGTGAACGCTTTGTTCGACTTGTATGGCGGCGATGTCGCCAAGCGTGCCGCCCGTGCCTCGTATGGTTGCGTGGAGGTGCCCCTCGATCCGCTTTCGCCGGATTCCCCGGAGACTCGCGGCCGGTAGCGTAACCGCCAGCGCGTAACCGCCATCCGGCGGACATGTCCCTATGGGATACGTTCACTAGGATTCGCTACTCCTTATGTCTTATTTACGCGGGAATGTAAATAAAACGGGCTTCCAGCTTTGATATTATAATATTTATTCAGATCTTGCGGATGTTATCGTATGTGATCCTGAAAAGGAGGCCCGGCCGGATCCGTTTTGCGAGCCGAATCCATAAAGTGAATGAATAGTTATGAGAAGATTTTTTTTGATGTGCCTGTTGCCGATCTTTTTAGCGGCAGGAGTTTTCGCCCAGCCGCGAGCGGATGAGTATCCTTATGATTTGGCGTATTTCTTGCCGGAAGGTTCCCATGCTTATGATCCAGAGGTCCCTGCCCCGGAAGAAATCCTGGGCTTCCGGCTTGGAGAGCAACATGCCGGATGGGATCAAGTGGTGGAATATATGAGAACTTTGGCGCGATGCAGCGACCGTGTCACGGTCAGGGAGACGGGGCGTACCTATCAGCGCCGTCCTTTTATAGAGGTCGTGTTTACTTCGGCCGAGAACCAAAAGAATATAGATCGGCTGAAGGAGGAGCACTTGAGGTTGAGTGACGTGGCGAAATCGGGAAGCGTGGTGATAGACGACATGCCTGTGATCGTAAGCTTGATTTATAGCATCCACGGGAATGAGGCATCGGGTGTGAACGCTTCGTTGGCTGTCGCCTATCATTTGGCGGCGGCGCGAGGGCCTGAGATCGAGGAATTGCTAGACCAGGAGATCGTCGTGATGACTCCCGGAGCCAATCCGGATGGAATCAACCGGTTCGCGTCGTGGGTGAATTCCTCTAGAAGTCTGACGAATGTCGGCGATATAAAATCACGTGAGTTCACCGAGCCTTGGCCTTCCAGCCGTACGAACCATTATTGGATCGATTGCAATCGCGACCTGCTTATGGCACAACATCCCGAGGGGATCAATGGCTTGGAGGGATATTTTGAGTGGTTGCCCAATGTGGTCGTGGATCAACATGAGCAGGGGGCGCTACGCCCTTATTATTTCAGCCCGGGGCATCCTGGGCGTACCCATCCGCTTACGCCCCAGCTTAACCAAGACTTGACAGCCGAGATTTCCTCGTATACGGCAAAGGCACTCGATCGGATCGGGACGACTTATTATTCGAAGGAGGGTTATGATGACTTCTATTACGGAAAAGGGGCCGCTTATGGAGATGCGCATGGATCCGTATGCCTGCTATATGAGCAAGGTTCCACGCGCGGACATTTACGTGATACCCCGAGCGGGGAATGGACCTTTGGCTGGACGATCCGGAATCAGGCCCTAGCCTCTTGCGCTACGCTGGAAGCGGCCAAGGCGATGCGCACCCGTTTGCTGGCTTATCAGAAGGAATATTATGAGCGTACGGCTTCCGAGGCGCGGAAGGAGGCGGTACAGGGCTATGTGTTCGATACACGCGGGTCTAAGTCTGTCGCTTTTCACTTCTTGGAGAATATGGCCCGTCATCATATCGAGGTCTATCAGTTGGCGAAGGATTATCAAGCCGCGGGTGACAAGGGGTTCCGGAAAGGTTCGGCTTATGTCATTCCGGTGGCGCAAAAATACAGTACGATGGTCAAGGTGCTTATGGAGGATTGCCTGGAATATGCGGATAGTACTTTCTATGATATCTCTACATGGACGTTCCCGTATGCGTTTAACCTGGAGTGTGCTCCGGTGAAGAGTGTCGCCGGGCTGATGGGGGATCGGATTGAGCGAAATGATTTTCCGCGAGGACGGCTCATCGGCGGGGAAAGCCGTGTGGGTTATGTGTTTGAGAACCGCGAGTTTTACGCGCCTAAGGTAGTCTATGAGTTGCAGCGGAAGGGTATCCGGGTCAGCGCGACCAACCGTCCGTTCCGATTTAAGAACGAGGAGGGAGAATGGACGATGGGCTATGGTACCTACCAAGTATTGACGCATAACCAGCCGCTCCCTTCGGATGTGCTCTATGCGACGTTGAGTGAATTGGCGAGGGACACGGGCGTGGATATCTATTCGGCCAACACTGGGTTGATGGCTGATGTGGATTTTGGCAGCCCGGCTTTTAAACCGTTGGAACAGCCAAAAGTGGCGCTGCTGGTAGGACGTGGCGTAAGTATCCCGGAATCGGGTGAGATTTGGTTCTTGTTGGATAGGCGTTTTCAGATGCGTCCGGTATTGATCGAGAACCCGTCTTTGACAAGCAAGGACTTGAAGGCTTACAATGTTATCATTTTGGCTAATGGTGTTCCAAATCTAACTAAGGGTACCGAGACTGCCTTGAAAGAATGGGTCGCTGCCGGAGGAGTGCTGATCGCTACCGGAAAGGCTGGCGCATGGGCTGGCAAACAAGGGCTTATCTCTTTAAAGACAAAGGAAACGTTGCTTGAAAAGTCGGACAGCTTATCGGTTTATCGTCCTTTCGCGGATAAGGCGGGAGCAAAAGCCGGAAAGTTGATCAAAGGGGTGATCCTGAATTGTCATTTGGATAAGACGCATCCGCTAGCTTGGGGACTTGATCAAGATGAGATCGCTGTTATGAAAACGAATGATATCATTTTCCGGAAAGATAGGGATCCGTATGTTTCGCCTTTATATTATACTAAGAAGCCCTTGCTGTCGGGATTCTTGTCGGCGGATAATGCGAACCTATTGAGAGAGGAGCCTGCTGCCGTGGTGAAACCTTATAAAAGCGGTAAGGTGATTGTTTTTGCTGATGATATGAATTTCCGTTCTTACTTCTTTGGAACTAGTAAGTTGTTCATGAATGCGTTGTTTTATAACAAATGTATGTAATCATCGGACGAGTATGCGACGAGATATTCTGTGTCTCTTGCGGGTACTGACGTAATCTCCCGTCGCATACTGCGCTTGCGTGGTGGCGATTTTTACCGTTGGTTCCTTACCCGGCTCTGTACCGAGCCTCGTATGAGGCTGTAATTGTCTGATCAATACCCCAACTCAAACGGTTGTTCTACGGCAGGTACGCCCTCAGACATCCATTTAGGCATCTTCTCCTTTTTTAGGTAATGGTTGAAGAATTGGAACATGCGGCGTTGGAAATCGATGCGGTTTGCCATATGCATCGGCCAATGCGGTTCGCCCGTATAGTTCAATAACCAGCAAGGTTTACCCAGCCTCTTCATGGCAACGAAATATTCGATACCTTGGTACCAAGGCACATGGCCGTCAGCGTCGTTGTGCATGATCAATATCGGTGTCTGTACCTTATCCATCGTAAACAACGGGGAATTCTCCATATAACGAAGCGGAGAGCTCCATGGCGTAGCGGCCAGGCGGCTTTGCGTATGCTCGTATTGGAAAGAGCGGGCCATACCCGACCCCCAGCGGATACCACCGTATGCGCTGAACATATTTACGACAGGCGCCCCGGACTCGATTGCGGAGAATAGGTCTGTGCGAGTGGCTAGATAAGCCACTTGGTAACCTCCCCAGCTATGTCCTTGCGCACCGATCCCTTTTTCGTCGATATATCCTTTGGCGATCATCATCGTGACACCCGGCATCAGGCAATTGTAACAGCTTTCTCCCGGATAACCATCCACATAACGGATGTCCGGATTGAAGATGATGTATTCGTTGCTGTTATACAAATGGTAATCGATGGTAGAGCGATGCGGTTCCGGCATGCGGTAGTTATGTAACGTCTCCGAGTTGCGTTCGTAGAAGTTTACCATCATCGGGTACTTCTTGTTCGGATCAAAATTCGCCGGCTTATAAACGATACCTTCCAGCGGACGGCCGTCCAAGGAAATCCATGAAACCAACTCGGCGGTACCCCAGATAAAACCTTCCTGCTGCTTGTCTCCATGTGTCAATTGCACGGATTTCTTGAACGCCAAGGTAGAATAGTGGATATCCGGATATTGCTGAAAGGTTTCCATCGTATAAATCACGTCGTCCGTATTCTTCGCCTTGTCGATAGATCGTAGCATATAATTACCCGCTAGCAAGGTCTTCGGGGCGGCCGGGGTGGAGAGGCGTGCGTTATAGAATCCGTATCCTTTCGTGGTCTCGTTGAATCCTTTTAATAATTGCGGTTTGCCGAGGTCGATAAAACGAGCTTCTTTATCCAGTTGCTCCAAGCGGTAGGAAAGTTTCTGCTTCCTTCCGTTCACGGTCAGGTTGATCGGTGGGGTGGCTGCGGTCGGATCGAATTTCCAGATGTCGTAGCGATCATAGATCAATAGATTTTGATCGTTTGCGGTCCAGCCGGCGGCTCCATGCGCATAAGGATGATTAGGAACGTCGTTATCCTCGTCCCAAGCCGGGAAGTTTTCCGGGGTGGTTAGGCGATATCGTTTACCTTCTGCCAAGGCGATCGTGTACCAGCAACTATCCGTCTCGCCATACCAATATGCGTATTTACCTTGTGGGGAGAGGCGGAAACGGCCATAATCTGCTTGGGCGATTTGCTTGCGCTTCCCGTTATCCAACGATACGGTATAATAATCGCTACGTGTGCGGGCCTCCCACATGGAAGACAATGAATAAGGACGGGAAGTGGAAAGGAGCGCTAAGGATGCGTCGCCCTCATTACCCAATTGGATATTCGGCAATTCCTCATTCGCCAATTGGAAGATAGAGCCGTTACTTAGATTATAAACCGCTTGATAACTTTTCTTTAAGTCTTTATCCTTGTTATAGTTCTGTACGGTATATTGTACCGGCTCATCCCAACTCCAGACCTGTACGTTTGGACGGTTCTCGGCTAGTTGGGTCGTGTCTTTTTGCCTCGGTTCCGGTGAGGTACCGAAAAACAGACGGGAAGCGGATTTCGAGAATCTAAGCATTCCGTTCTCATGGATTACCCATTCAGCGGGGAAAGCCTTGTTCCCACGGGTGGCGATTTCCTTTGCGGGAGCGTTATGCTCGGATAACCATAAGCTTAACGCTTTGTAAGAGGAATCCTTGTCGGCACAATATAAGAAAGCCAGCCGTTCCCCTTTCTCGTCGAACGTGGTTTGTTTGAATACACCTTTTCCTTCTTTGATGAGCGCCGGACTTCCCTTCTCCGGATTCAAGGTGAATATACCCGCTTTTCCTTCCGCTGCGCTCGTGTAATATAGCATGCCGCTTTTCTTGGCGAATTGGAAATCCGTTACGGTCGGGAACTGGAAGGTCTTGCTTCCATCCAGCGAACGGACGTACAAAGTGGAGTCCTTCCGTCCTCTTTGATAAGCGATCCAATCCGCCTCGTCTGCTAATTTGAAGGTCTTGAGGGAGTCTATCGTCTCCTTTTTACCGGCGACAGAATAGATCACCAAGGTGTTCATTGGCATTTTATCCTCTTTTGTCTTCAAGATTTTCAAGGAATCTACCATGGACTTTCCGGGTATTTGCGTAACGACCAGATAATTGGAAGAGGCAGAGAAGGCGAACTGACCGGCCGGGGAAAAAGTGGCGGTCTCTTGCCCTTGGGCCGCATATAAATAAACGGTAGCGTCACCTTCCCAAGGTTCCATCTTGCAAGCTACCCATTTTCCGTTGTCCGAGATCTCCCGTTCTGTGATTCGTTGCCAAGTGATCAGGTCATCAACTGTAAGGCTTTTAGAGGCGTTTTGCGCGAGGGCGGGGGAGAGGCTTCCCAGGCAGGCGGCAAAAGCCAAGTACTTTAAGTGTTTCATCGTGGTAACATTTATAATTGTGAAGCAAAGATAATGTTTTCTTCCCGAAGATCGGTCTAGAATGTAACAAGTCCCGCTTCTTTCAGCATATCAAGGAAACGTATGATGTCCTCCAATTTATCTGCGTCAGGGAATTGGGCATCTTGCATTTTCTTTATATCCAATATGCTGTTCTTCCCGGATACGGTCAGTTTGGCGATATCGTCGCCGTGCGCCAAGGCCATACGTGTATAAGTGCTCCCGGTTTCTTGGGACGGCTTATATTTTTCCGTCAATTCCTTCGGGATGGATTGAAGTACGCCATAACCGGTCTCTTTTACCTTCGCTGTGGAGTGGGGGAATATTTTGGAAGCACTCTTCTCCTCCTCTGTCAGTTCGATACGCTTAATCGGTGCTATCTTTAACATGGCGGCACGCGCTTTCATTGCGGCATAGATCTCTTTGTGATTACTTGCGCTTTTCTCTTGCAGGGTGTTTTGCAGTGAGGCGATGTGATTCTTCAAGAGGGTGCTGGACGGTGCTAATTCCATGATACTTTCTAATGTCGCTTTCTCGTTGATCAACAAGGCGTCTTGGTTGAATTTCGCCTTTTTGTAGGAAGCGGCAAACTGTTCTCCTGCCGTTTGGTACAGCTGGGTGAGGTCATCGCTCGCTTTGATCGACATCCGTCTAGCGGCGTTGGAGGCAACCTGGTTGGCGATTGCTAGTGCTTGGTTCTCGTCGGCGGCTGCGATCGTATAAGCCGTAGCGGCGGCGAGGACGATGGCTCGGTGCAATTGTGTAGGATCGCAGATGGAAGGACGGTCGCCGGAGGTATGGTAGTAGTTGTCCGGCCAAGTGATCATGATAACACCCGGTACCTGAACCCCCCAGTCGCTGAATACTTCATGATCCGAGTATCCGTAGTGGGCGTTGATTGAATAGTAGAAAGGATCTTGCGACCCGGTGAGGCTGTACACCGGTTTCAGTGCGTCTGGCCGCCCCATGCCGGTAGCGACGAACGACTTGTTTGTTGCGCCCATGTAATGGAAGAACGATTCGGATACGTCGTTCAGGTAATGCGGGTTTCCCATGGTAGTGCGATGCAAGCAATAGTAAGAGCCGCTCTTGCTCAACCACAAGCCTACCATGTCTAGGTTTATGTTACAAAGCGTTCTGCTGAGTATCTCCTTGTTTTGCTTGGCCCAAGGCATGGTTCCTTGGAATTCCGGGACCCAGATGAAGCGTATGCTCCGTTTCGGGCGAGGTAGTTTACCGCTATCGAACAAGTTGTTTAAGGTGCGTGCCACTTCTAGTAGGGCGGCCGATCCGGAGATATTGTCATTGGCTCCCAGCTTCACGTATCCCTCGAAGAGGTGCGCGGAGAAAATGACTTCTTCCACATTCGGGGCGGTACCGGGGATGAGACAGGTGGGGACTTCAATGTCCGTTTCCTCTTCCGTGGTCTCTACCTTTGCGTGAACGGTGATTTTCTCTCCTCTCAACAAACGATCGCGCAATGCGTGCCCGTCTCTGGGCGTCAGGTTGAAGCAGAAAGTCGGTTTCTGACTACGGATACCACTGTTGGGGATCTGTAGCGGATCAATCAAGGGGCGGGGTGAGTAATAGCTGATAATGCCTACGGCCCCGGCCTCTACCGCTTTGTCGTGTATCCGGGAGGCGGCGGCTTCGGTGACAGCGATTTTTCCTTTGAGGTCTACCGCTTTGATCTCATGTGCCTCTCCCCGGCCGATCCACGCTAGTTGGGCAGTGACATCGGCGTTCTTGCTCCCTTGCCCCAAGGTGGCGGCAAGGTCTTGGTAATCGGCGATCTTGACTTGTTTCGGGTATACCTCCCATAAGGAGGCGCTTATCCCATCCCAAGTTTTGGTCTTGCCGACCCGTTCGGTCTTGGCGTTCTGTATGCCAAATTCTTTCAGTTTATCTACTACGTACCTCGATTCCATGAACAAGCCTTGGTAGTCTGTATGTTTCCGGTCTCTCTCGTATGGAGCGATATCCATGACGTAATGATAGGCCCTGTCACCGGACGACTCTCCGATGAGCAGGTCGTAATACGTCTCGTCCAACAGGCTGTGGTTGAATGGTGTCGTGTAGTTCTGCCCGCTCGCTACGAAAGCGAGGCAGGTATAGGCAAGAATAAGTGTGTATTTGAAGTGGTTCATTGTCTATGATTGAATTGTTTTATGTTTGACATATTGTTTATTACCACATGGAGCTGGCCGGTATGTTCTCCGGGTAGCCCGGCTTGGCGGGGATGCGCGCGCCATCCATGGACGCATTCAATACGAGCCAGGCGGTGATGGCCGCATCTACTTTCAGGTCATCCAGCGACAGGCGCTCATACGTGTCCATCGTCGTGTGGTACGTACGCTCGTATTCCAGCTCGTCCTGGATGAACTGGTAGGCCGGAAGGCCGATGCGAGTAAACGACAAGTGGTCTGTTCCACCTGTCTTACGTAAGGAAAGAGTCCTGAATCCTAAGGATTCTAGCGGCTTCTTCCATGCCTCGAAGAAGGGGACGGCCAGGTCGTTTTCCTCGAGGTAGATACCGCGAAAACGGCCGGAGCCGTTGTCCATATTAAGGTAGAGGGCGAACTTCTCGTAGCCCGGGAGTGTTTTCTTCTTGTCCGTATCATACAGGTACTTGCTTGCGTAGCCCCGTGAGCCGTACAAGCCCTGTTCCTCACCGCCCCAGAGGGCCAGGCGGATCGTGCGCTTCGGAGAGATACCGAGCGACCGGATGATACGCATCGCCTCCATCATGACGATGCAGCCAGAGGCGTTGTCTGCGCCGCCGGTCCCGCCGTGCCAGGAGTCAAGATGTGCGCCGATTAGCACGATCTCGTTTTTCAACTTGGGGTCGGAGCCGGGAATCTCGGCGATCACGTTATTGATCTGCGGGTTATTCGTGAAACTGTTCTTGACATCCAGCTCCATCTCTACCTTCTGGCCCTTGTTGAGCATGCGTACCATACGGCCGTGATCCTCGATCGGGAGGACAATCTCCGGGGTCGGCTCCGGGTCGCCTTGTTTGTATTGCACGCCACGTGAGCTGGGTACGTTAAACGTACCGCTCCCGCTTACTACCGCCAGCACAAGCTCCTCTCTGAGCATCTTGTCGATGGCGTTTTGCAACTCGCGCATGGCCTGCCAATTGGACGGCATCGTGTGGCGACGGGCATTGGCCGGACGGGGGTCTTTCTCCAATTCGGCCAGTTCCTTATCCGTATAACGGGAGGCTAGCGGGTCGAAGCGGATCTCGTACGTCTGCTGTACGGGCATCAGTACGATCTTGCCCGCCAGTTTTCCCTTGTACTTCTCCAGGTCGGCTTTCTCTTTCACGTCGATCACGACGCATTCTCCCTTCACCAACCCGTCCGTGCTGCCCGACCATGCTTTCGGGTTAGCAGCGAAACTACAGTAATAGGGGGCGGTCATGGCCACGTAATTCTTCTCGTTGTCCCATCCTCCTTTGGCGAACTCGAAAGCGAATTCTGCCCTGGGATTGGACAATCCTAGTTCTTCTAATTTGTTAATGACCATTTTTTCCGCACGGAGCTTCATTTTCGAGGCCGCTAGGCGCGGGCCCAGATCGTCTGTCATGAACTGTGACAAATCCTCGATCTTGGAGTTGTTGAATGCCTCGTTTTTGACCCGGTACGCTAATGCGTCGTCCAGACAGGTCTGGGCATACGTCATCAGGTTTGCGGCGTAAGCTGCGATTGCCAGTAGTAAAAATTTTCTCATATACTGTAAATTTATTTATAAAGAGGTTTGCTTATATTTCTTACGATCAACCTTAATTTTATACGGATATTAAACTTTTTTATGCTCGTGTAAAACCAAAATTCTTGTATTTGTCTATATTTATCTGTCAAAATGATTGCAAATGTATATATTTGATTCCTTTTTTATATGTTGATCATTTAAATTTATTTATAATATTAACATTGTTTATGAATATAAACCTCTCGCTCCGGATTAATGCCCCGTCGGCTGATCCTTATCCTATCCCCGGGGAACCCCCCGCCCCGGCCACTTACCCTGTTTCGCGAGTGCCTCTTCTTCTCCCTCACAGCCTTATAACAACATGCCTTTTTTTCGTGTTAAATCGCTTTTAACAGACAGGGCCGAAAACGGGCCGTAACGTTAAAATTCTTCCTCCGTTTTAACGCCGATCACTGGAATGGGATTTACAGCGGCCTTACAACGGCCCTACAGCGGCCCTACTACGGCCCTGTTTTTGGGCTAAAATGGCGTTTTTCGTGTTAAAACGATTAGGTTACTTTATGAATTATTAAGCGGGTTTGGGTGAACCGTTTTTCCGCCCGCCGGGGTGGTGAACAATCCGGCCCTCCCGATTGTTACGGGGGGTGCCGCGGGGAGGGCGGATGTGTGTTATTGGATTTTAATTCGTAAGTTCGCGGATGTTTTGAATACGGAAAGATAATTTGGAAATATCAGCATGGAAACTTCAAATAAACCCTGTTATTGGTTCCTTTTTTATAAAGACCAGCTGTTGCTTCAGAAAGAGAATGATACGTATACCATCCCCTATGGCGAGAATCCCCCGGTTCCGGTTTCCCGTACGCTGGAGGTTGATTACCGGGATGGGCTTCCCGCTCGTACGGCAGAGCTGGATGCTCCGGTGGAGGGGGATGATCGTTACGTACATATGGGATTGCGTGCCTCTTGGGATTATATCCCGAGAGCGTGTTACGAGAAGGCGGGTAAGGCTTATCAATTGCTTTATTGGGATAGCCATAGCCGTTTCTGCCCGGTATGCGGTACTCCTACCGTGCAGACTACGCCCATCACGAAGCAATGTCCTTCTTGCCGGCATGAGATCTATCCGACAATCTCGGCGGCGATGATCGTTTTGATCCGTAAGGAGGATTCGATTCTTTTGGTACATGCCCGTAATTTCCGGGGAACTTTCCACGGGTTAGTGGCCGGATTCTTGGAAGTTGGCGAGACCTTGGAAGAGTGCGTGCGCCGGGAGGTACGTGAGGAAACGGGTTTAGAGGTCGATAATATCACTTATTTCGGAAACCAACCATGGCCTTATCCGAGTGGCTTGATGGTAGGCTTCGTGGCGGATTATGTGAGCGGGGAGATTAAGTTGCAGGATGAGGAGCTAAGCTCTGGTGCCTTCTATACCAAAGATAACCTACCGGAGATCCCCCGTAAGTTGAGCTTGGCCCGTAAGTTAATCGATTGGTGGTTGGATCATGAGTGAAGAGTCCTTTTTTGCGGCCTCGGCCTGTTGTCTTTCGAATTTCTTCCTTTTGGAGATGACATCAGGGGTGGGTAGGTTTCCGTAGTTTTGCCAAGTTGCGTTGCGTTTTGCGTTGCGTCTACGGATATATGTTTTCCGACTGGTCATCCTTCCTAAGTCGAAGGTCGCTAGTGAGGTACGGCTACCGGACGGTATCCTTTTCAATTCATTTAAGATGGATTGATAGACGGGCAGTATCTTTTTATACGGTGGATTATGTCGCCAGAATACCGAGGGCGGTAAGTCTCTCAACGCGACTTTCCGATGTGTCGTATCGTCTTGTTGGATATATTCTGAGAAATCTTTGGTGATAGGGATATCGCTGGGAGCGGCTAGTTGAGGTTTCCCCGTCGGTTTTCCCGGTTCCGGGTTGAGGAAAGAACCGCTTTGGATTGCTTTCTGGAATTCGGGGTTCAGTTTGATGGAATCTTTGCCTGCTAATACAGCCTGTAGCCAGACTGAGTCTTGCTCAGTCCATTGCGCATAGCCTAAGTGTATGTTTATACAGACGAAAAATCCAATCAATAGTGCTCTCATGAACGCTTGGGTTGTTAATTGCGTCCAAAGATAGCCTTCCTTCTTTCTCCTCGTTTTTTCTTTCACTTAAATAGTCTTACCGTTTACTTAATCTTAACCCTCTTTGCGGACTTTTATCCCGGATATTGTTTGATGATCATCTCGCAGATCGATAACCCCAATCCCGTTCCTTGCGTAAAGCTATTTAACTTGACGAAATGGGTGAAAACCTGATCGATCTTATCCTTGGCGATACCGCATCCCGTATCTTTTACGTAGAAATACAACTCGTCATCTCTACGACGGTAGCCGAACAGGAAGCTACCTTGAGTTGTGAACTTGATGGCATTGTTGATAAAGTTCGTGATGACTTGGGAGATACGGTTACGGCCAGTACGTAAGATACAATTCGGGATCTTCTCGACAAAGCATACCTGCACCCCATCCGCCGCTTTCAGGTGGGAAGACTGCTCGATCTCGGAGAATAGTTGATTGACATTTTTCCTACCAATTTATGTGTTTATTTGTAATTAAAGTACTATTTGTTGTTCATACAGACCACAAAGATGGGAAAGATTTATGACTAATTATTGAAATTCAAAATAAAAAGAATCTATTACGGTAAAATCTATAACTCGATCATCACTCCGATACTTGGTAGAAGCGTTCCTGTAAGACGTTCTATCGGTCTTAATTCGTACCGTTGTTCATATATGGGAACTTCCGGGTTGATAATTTTACCTGTTTTGATATATACGTCTTGCTCTTTGTATTTGGAATTCAATATGTTTTGGATGTCGATATAGGCTCCAAGCATGATCTTTTTGAAGTAAAATGTTTTATCGATACGGATATCTAACTGCGTGAATGGCTTGAGCCGTTCGCTGTTAAACCGGCTGTAATCATAGTATAGCCCGTTATTAGCGTCCCAAGCTTCTACATAACTACTCTTTTCTACATCGTAAGGCGTATAGGGAGCGCCTCCTACTACCCGGAACTTGGCGCCTACGTCCCAATTCTTGGGTAAAGAATAAGTCCCGCTAAACGTGAACAGATGCTTATTGTCCCAAGCCGAGGGAAGATAAGTGTCCATATTTCTCCCATCCTTGAATTCGCTTCTTACCAAAGTGTAGGATGCGATGAAAGTAAGCCCTTTATAATTGTACCAACGTCCCATGATCTCAAGCCCATAAGCTCGCCCTGTAGCGGTAGACGATACGGCCTCATTTCCCAAGACACCATAGTCCGTACCTTTCGACGCGAGTGGGATACTGTCAAGTATGGACATCGGATAACGATCATAATGTTTATAGAATCCTTCGGCCGTGAATTTCAAGTATGAGGTAGGACGGTATTCCAAGCCTAATCCGGCTTGGTCGCTTCGGATATAGCTTAAATGATTTGCCCGGTTTACATAATTACCTTCATTATCCTTGAATCCCAATGTCGTATAAGGAGGAAGCTCGTAGTAGCGTCCGATATTCGCGTTTATATAAAGCGGATCGGACAAACGGTAGGATAAGGATAGGCGAGGAGATAACTGATCTAACAAATTATTCATATCCGAGGAATAATTGTTTGCGTCCGCACGAACACCTAAAGAGGCGGTAAACCGCTCGTTATAACTCTCATAAATAGCCGTGGCATAGATGCCCCACTTCCATATGCCAAGGTCTGTTTGATATACGATGGTACGGGGGATAGAGGTAAATTGCTTTTGATAGGTGTCATTCGTGTATTGGGCGTATTCGATATTTCCCCCGACATTCAATTGAATGAGTGGTAAGCGGAACGTGTTTTCCGTTCGGAATTTATTCTCGATCTCGTCCGAACGGTAATTTAAGGAGAGGTTCTCTTCCTTGCTTTCATCGTTGTCTTTATATTTAATATTCTTATTGTTGGTCTGGCTACGGCTGATAATGACCGAGTAGAGATTTTTACCGGCGTAGTGTTTATAAACCGCTCCAAGGGTATACGTTTTTTGTTTTACGACCGGCAAGTAAGAGAGGATATATTGGTTTTTCTCGCTCATGTCTTCCATTCCTGTATTCAGCTTCATATCATCGATCGCCCCTAATCCGAGAACTGTAAGCTCATTCTTGGGGTTGAAGGAGTGCTTAATCTTGAATTGGGCATCCGTGAAAGTAGGTAAGAACGGTAAGCCGATCATATCGAAAAGGAATTGAAGGTAAGAACGACGAACAGACACTTGGTAAGTGGTCTTTTTTCCTAGCGGTCCATTAGCGGACACACCGATATCTGAGGCTCCTAGGACTCCTCGCAATGAGAATTTCTCCTTATTTCCATCTTGTAGTTTAAAATCCAATACCGAACTTAAAGTGTTCCCTTTGGATGCGGGGAATGCGGCCGAATAAAAGTTGACCTCTCGGATAAAATCGGGATTGATAATACCGACCGGACCTCCGGAGGCTCCTTGAGTAGAGAAATGGTTGATATTCGGTATTTCTACGCCATCCAGAAAGAAACGGTTTTCCGAGGGACCTCCTCCTCTTACCATTAAGTCGTTACGAAACGCTGCCGTAGACGCTACTCCGGGAAAGGTTTGTACTACCCGGGAGATATCCCGGTTTCCTCCCGCGCTTTTCTCTATCTCCTTGAAACCGATTACACGGAGTCCTAGCGGACTTTCGGCGGTTTTACGGAACGGAGAGGCTACTACGCTAACCTCTTGCAGGTTCTGGCTGGCTTCCTCTAGCTCGATCGGGAAGAATATATCTTTATTCGCTAGTCTGAATTCGGCGGTAACGAATGGCTTATATCCCAGAAAGGAGGATTGGAGACGATAGCTTCCGGGTGATATGCCGGATATCTCGAATAATCCGATGGAATCGGTGACCGCCCCTTGCGTCGTGTTCCATACCACTACGTTAGCGAAAGGTATCGGCTGTCCGCTTGACGCATCTTTTACGACTCCCTTGATAGAGAAGGAGCGCTGTTGACCGATAGCGGCTTGTATGGTACATAATAAGAATAGTAAGAAGTAAAGATGGCGTCTATCCATATCTTATATCATATTTATAGCGGTAAAGATAAGTATTATTCTGATTCGTATGTATTATCTTTGCATACATATGGAGAAAGAATTACAGATAACGGCGGATGGAAGCCATACACTATATATTCCGGCGATGGATGAACATTATCATTCCGTGAACGGGGCGTTGCAGGAATCGAGACATATATTTATTGAGGCGGGATTGCATGCGCTGGAGAAAGACTTTATCCGAATCATGGAAGTTGGCTTCGGTACAGGACTGAATGCCTTCTTGACATTGAAGGATGTCGAGCTATCTCAAGCACATCATATTGATTATCATACAGTGGAGTTATACCCGCTTCCTTTAGATACGATTCGTGCCTTGAATTATGGGGAGCTGATCTGGCCGGAGAGAAAAGAGCTATTCTTAGCCTTGCATGAGGCGGAGTGGAATACTCCCGTTTCAATCTCAGAGTGCTTTACACTTCATAAAATAAAAGGAAATAGTAACGCCTGTGAACTACCGGATGATATTGATTTGATCTATTTCGACGCATTTGCGCCCGAGAAACAACCGGAGATGTGGAATCAGGAAATCTATAATCGTTTGTATGCTCATACCGCACCGGACGGAGTGATCGTAACCTATTGCGCAAAAGGAGAGGTACGCAGAGGTATGCAAGCGGCTGGTTTTGAGATGAGCCGTCTTTCCGGTCCTCCGGGCAAGCGACATATACTTAGGGGTATTAAAAATTGAGAATTGAAAGTTACAGAGCGTATTCCTCGGTATTTTCAATTCTCAATTCTCAACTTTCAATTATTTAAGCATTGCCTCGATCTTTTCTACGAACTTATCCTTAGCCGTAGCGCCTACTACTTTATCAACCATCTTACCATCTTTGAAGAAAAGAACGGTAGGGATGTTGCGGATACCGAATTGTCCGACTACATCGTCATTCTCGTCAACGTTCATTTTACCGATCGTCACACGACCTTCGTACTCGGTTGCCAATTCATCAATGATAGGAGAGACCATGCGGCAAGGGCCACACCACTCTGCCCAAAAGTCAAGAACCATGGGCTTTCCTGAGTTAACTAACTCCTCGAAATTAGCGTCTGTAATTTGTAGTGCCATTTTGAATTATGTATTATTTAATTATGAATTATAGTCTAATGATTGTTATGACGCCAAAAGTACAAATTCTTTCAGCGTCGTACAACTTTAGCCATTAATTTTAAAATCGATATTCTCGTTCTCCTGTAAAAAGTCCACCAGCTCGCGTGTCACGTTTAAGCGGATATTTTGGGAGAAAAGATTCAGGGAGATGTTGTGCTCCCCATCGACGACTTTAAAATATAACAAGCTATGGCCCGGATTGTTCTTGATCAATACCGAAAGCTCATTGATTGTCGGCTCGTCCAAATCATGGATCGGGACTGTGATACTGATTTTCTCGATCAGCTTGTCTTTCTCGTCTTGTAAAAGGTTGACGGTACCAATCTTGAAGTCCAGTTTATTAGGATCCCAACGGCTAGGCTCTATGCGGGCGGTGATCAAGAGATACATTCCGATTTTACCATATTTGCTGTATTCGATATAATCCTGTCCGAAGAGAGGGATCTCGCCACTGCCTGTGAAGTCCTCGATCTTCAAGATTCCGTAAGGCTTTCCGTTCTTGGTCATTCCTTCCCGGAAACCGGTGACGATACCACCTAATAAAACCTCCCGGCCTTGTAAGGTTTCCCGCTCGTTAAGTTCTATCATACCGGTATTGCATACATATTTTAATATGATACGGTATTCATCCAATGGGTGGGCAGACAAATAAATACCGACCAACTCCTTCTCTTTATTCAGGCGTTCGAGATCGCTCCAACGCTCGCATTGCGGGATTTCCGGTTTAGCGATAGCGATCAAGGCGTCTCCACCGAATAAAGAGTTGGCTGCCGTGCTTTTATCCATCTGATATTTGTTACCATAGCGAACCAAGGTATCCAAGAATAATTCCCCTTTTCCATTGTCGGCGAAGAATTGCTCACGCTGGATACTGAAGTTATCGAACGCTCCAGCCAGAGCCATAGACTCTATGTTTTTCTTATTACAAGCGGTCAGGTTTACCCGTTCCACGAAATCGAAGATACTCTTGTATGGGCCGTTCTTTTTGCGTTCCTCTATGATATTTTGTACGGCGGACTCACCTACGCCTTTCACGGCACCTAGCCCGAAGCGGATGTTCTTATCCTTATCTACGCTGAACTTCAAGATCGACTCGTTCACGTCCGGCCCCAATACCTGAATACCCATCGCCTTGCACTCATCCATGAACTTCGTGATATCCGTGATATTGGATAAGCTTCGGCTCAAGACGGCGGCCATATACTCGGACGGGAAGTTCGCTTTCAAATAAGCGGTCTGATAAGCCACCCATGAATAACAAGTAGCGTGACTCTTATTGAAAGCGTATGAGGCGAACTTCTCCCAGTCGGACCAGATCTTGTTTAAAGTTTCTTCTTTATAGCCGTTGGCTTGACCACCGGCCATAAACTTAGACTTCAAATGGTTCATCTTCTCGATCAACTTCTTACCCATCGCCTTACGTAAGGCATCACTCTCGCCACGTGTGAAGTTGGCGAGCAAACGGGATAGAAGCATGACCTGCTCCTGATAGACTGTAATACCATACGTATCTTTCAGGTAACGTTCCATGACAGGAATATCGTACATGATCTCCTCTTTGCCCTGTTTACGGGCGATAAAAGAAGGGATGTAATCCATTGGGCCTGGACGATACAGGGCGTTCATAGCGATCAAGTCCTCGAATTTGGAAGGTTGCAATTCCTTCAAATATTTTTGCATACCGGCAGACTCGAACTGGAATGTACCGGTTGTCTTTCCGTCGCAATATAATTTGTAGGTGGCCGGATCTTCTAGGCTGATATGGTCGATATCTAGATCTTCTCCGGTAGTCAGTTTCACGTTCTCGATCGCCTCTTTGATGATGGACAAGGTCTTCAGGCCCAAGAAGTCCATCTTGATCAATCCGGTTTCCTCGATCACGGAACCCTCGTATTGGGTAACCAGCATTTCCTCCCCGGTATCCTTGTCTTTCGCCGTACTGACGGGTACGACATCCGATATATCATAACGTCCGATGATGACGCCGCAGGCATGCACACCCGTGTTACGGACGTTGCCTTCCAGCATCTGGGCGTATTTCAAGGTATCCCGTGCCAGCGGATCATTTCCGTTAGCCGCCTCTTTTAGTTCCGGCACATACTTGATGGCGTCGCCCAATTTGAATTTTTTCATGTCGGGGATCTTATCCGGAACCAGTTTGGCTAATCGGTTCGATTCGGCTAACGGTAATTTCTGTACCCGGGCGACATCCTTTATAGCGGACTTGGTAGCCATCGTTCCATAGGTAATGATATGAGCTACACGCTCAGCGCCATATTTATCCGTTACCCAGCGCAATACCTCGCCACGACCGTCATCATCGAAGTCGGTATCGATATCGGGGAGGGAGATACGGTCCGGATTCAAGAAACGCTCGAACAGGAGGTCGTATTTGATCGGGTCGATCTTGGTGATCCCTAAGCAATAAGCTACGGCAGATCCGGCGGCCGAACCACGTCCCGGTCCTACTGATACGCCAAGTTCCTCGCGAGCGGCCCGGATGAAATCTTGTACGATCAAGAAGTAGCCGGGAAAACCCATGGTCTTCATGATATGCAACTCGAAGTTCAGACGCTCCTTTACTTCATCGTTCAAGGGGTCTCCGTAAAGCTCCTTGGCTCCGTCGTATGTCAATTTCGCCAAATAGTCGGCTTCCAGCTTGATACGGTATAGTTTGTCGTATCCACCTAATTTCTTGATTTTGGAGTGCGCTTCTTCCTCGCTTAATACGACATTACCATTCTCATCCCGGGTGAATTCCTCAAATAAATCATGCTCTGTCAATTTCTGGCGGTAGGACTCCTCGGTACCGAACTCCTCGGGAATGGCGAAAGTCGGCATGATAGGACCGCTATCAATAGAGTAGAATTCTACCTTTTTGGCTATCTCAAGCGTATTACTCAAAGCTTCGGGGATATCGGCGAAGATGGTGTTCATTTCGGCGGTTGTCTTCATCCATTCTTGCTTGGAGTAGCGCATACGCTTGGGGTCGTCCAAGTCTTTGCCGGTACTAAGGCAGATCAGGCGGTCGTGGGCCTCAGCGTCGTCGGCATGGACGAAATGGACGTCGTTGGTGGCGATTAGCTTGATATTATGTTTGTGAGCAAGTTCGATCAGTACCTTGTTCACCTCTTGTTGATGCGGAAAAATCGTACAATCGGCGTTCGGGTCGTGTGTCTCGTGCCGTTGCATCTCAAGGTAATAGTCCTCTCCGAATAAGTTTTTGAACCATTTGATAGACTCCTCGGCCTTATCAATTCGTCCGTGCATGATATGCTGTGGAATCTCTCCTCCTAAACAAGCGGAGCAGATGATCAGATCCTCATGGTATTTCTCCAACAACTCTTTGTCGATACGCGGACGTCCGTAGAATCCTTCCGTCCATGAGAGGGATACCATCTTGATCAGGTTTTTATATCCGTTCTTATTTTTGGCCAGAACGATTAAGTGCCAGCCGCTACGGTCGTCTTGCGAAGCCAGTTTGCTATGCCTTCCGTTGCGAGCGCAATAACATTCGCACCCGATGATCGGCTTGAAGATAGAGGCTTTCGCCTCGGCGATTTGTTGTTGCAGTTCCGTTATCCTTTGTTGTTCCTCATCAGTTGGGCCTTCCTTGGCGAGCAGTGGTTTTAGTTCTTTCTCGGAGTCCTTGATGATCCCGAGAGGTTTGCTATTCTTCTTGCTAACCTTGTTGAAAAACTCCTTGATACCGAACATAACGCCATGGTCTGTTACGGCGATCGCACGCATCCCATCTTTGTACGCTTTGTCGATCAATGCGTCGATGGATGCCTGTCCGTCCAGCAAGGAATACTGGGTATGTACGTGTAAATGAATAAACGGTTCCATATATATTAATGTATAGTCTCTTATCTCTTTTGAGATGCGAGTGTAAAGGTAGGAAATATTTTGATATGAGGATTACTTCTTTTCCTGTACTAGGGCAACCACATTAAAATACCCTTATTAGATAAAGTATCTTAACTTCATCGACCAAGTATCTTAAGATACTTGGCCAGCGCAACTAAGATACTTGGTCGATGCACTTAGATTACTTGTCGGCCGCCAAAAAGAACCAGACTCCTCTATGCTGCGCAAACTGGGATGGGGATATAGCTGGAATAGTTTTGCGATCCTCGGGAGTATCTTTTCTATGCACAGGAAGAGACCTGGTAATACGATGAACCCGATGCTCGGCCCGATTGGATGATTTCTCCATAGGTAGATGAATATCTCGTTGCCAACGTTGATCCGTACGCAGGTTTCTTGAACTTAGACGATGAGACTTTGGTGACGATGGCTTTCGCTTGCGATAACAACGAGACTTCCAATAAGTGGTATGCGGCTGCTAAGAATCAAACCGGTTCTACACCAACTTCCAATTAAACAAGAACGGTAAGTTCGCTAACGAGGTATCTGGTGCCGCTCAATGGCAATTGGTAAAAGAGGATAACAAACGTACGGTCATCGAGCGCAGCTTCGTTTACAATAAGGATGGCCGTGTGACGGTACAAGCTAGAGCTGATAAGGGCTACGTTTATGTTTATCAGTTGCAGTATATCAATGATGGTATCATGTTGTGCCATTCGTTAAAGCTTACATGGCAAAGCCGTGCTTTTTTTACCGCTTTCTTATAGGTTTCATTATGATAAATGTAGATGTTATTGAAAAATGTATATCTTTGCTTACTGTTAGAAGGAAAAGCAAATGAGGAAGTTTATGAGAAAAATCGGATTGTTGTTGATTGCCGTGATGATGATTTTACCGGCAATAGCTCAGGTTTCTTTCGGCGTACGTGCCGGAGGTGCTTATTCTTCGTTGATCCAGAAAATAGAGGATAGGTATGAGGCGGGAGCCCGTTTCGGTTTTAGCGTAGCGGGGTTGGCGGATATTCCTTTGAGCAAAAATAAGAAATGGTCGCTTCGTCCTGAGGTGGCGTTCGTGAACCAAGGTGGTGCTTATTATTCGAATCAGGATATGCATGGAATGGCGCTTCATAATAAATGTTGGTATTACTCTTTGCAGATACCTGTGGATGTGGCTTATACGTTTACCTTCACGGACGTTCATCTGTCCGTATTCGCTGGTCCTACCTTTGATTGGTCCTTGTTTGGCAAGATGAAGAGTCGGGAGACCAATCCAGATCTCCATTTCGGCGTATCCGAGGAGAAGGATTTAAAACCTTGCGATTTTGGCATGAATGTCGGCCTATCGGTGGAATATAGTAACTTTTTCTTTTCCGTAAGTTCCCTATGCGGCATGATAGACCGCCGTGCCTTGAAGCGTGACGGCGAGACTTCCGTTTATCAAAATAACGTGACATTCTCTTTGGGGTATTACTTCCGTAAGTGATGAGTATCTTCATAATAACTTGAAAAATAGTTAGATTTGTTTGGTATTTCGGATAAAACCCGTACCTTTGCAAGCCGATTATTATCAAATTGTACTAAGAGTTTAGTTCTTAGCACGTTGTTGCATCATGTGTCCGTTGTGGCAATGTAGGTAAGGCTAGTTTTTTGAGTTATTAATTAATTTAATTTTTAAGCAGTGGATACTTTAAGTTTTAAGACCATTTCTGCAAACAAGGCAACTGTAAACAAAGAGTGGGTCATTGTTGACGCCGAAGGTCAGACGTTAGGTCGCCTTTGCGCTAAAGTAGCGAAGCTTTTGCGCGGTAAGTACAAACCCAATTTCACTCCGCACGTTGACTGTGGTGATAACGTAATCATCATCAATGCAGACAAAGTCGTTCTGACTGGCAATAAGTGGAACGATCGTATTTATTTGAGATATACCGGATATCCCGGTGGACAGATCGAGTATACTCCGGCTGATCTTTTGAAGAAAGGTGGCGACCGTCTGTTCCGTAAAGTAGTAAAAGGTATGTTACCGAAGAACCGTCTTGGCGCTAAATTATTAAGCAACATGTACGTGTATGAGGGTACAGAGCACAAACATGAGGCTCAACAACCTAAATTAATCGATATAAACTCATATAAATAATCACGATGGAAGTAGTAAATGCAATAGGAAGACGTAAAGCGGCAGTCGCTCGCGTATTCGTTAGCGAAGGTACGGGAAAGATCACGATCAACAAGCGTGAGCTGGAAAAATACTTCCCTTCTTCAATCCTTCAGTTTATCGTAAAGCAGCCGTTAGCAAAGTTGAATGTCGCTGAGCAATATGATATTAAGATCAACCTTGACGGTGGTGGTTTCAAAGGTCAGTCTGAGGCTGCCCGTTTGGCTATCGCTCGTGCGTTGATAAAAATTAATCCGGAAGACAAGGCTGTCTTGAGAGCAGAAGGATTCGTAACTCGTGATCCTCGTGCTGTTGAGCGTAAGAAACCGGGTCGTCCGAAAGCTCGTAAGAGATTCCAGTTCAGTAAACGTTAATGTTATTTGTGAGTCCCTTACAAGTAAAGCGAAGCGTTTAGTATCTAAATTATCGGGATTCTTTTTACATGTGGACATGCGGAAAGACTACCTGATGGTTGAAATTAAACAAAGAAAGTAAACGATTTAAGAAAAAAACAATGTCAAGAGTAAATTTTGATCAATTATTAGAGGCTGGGGTACACTTCGGACACTTAAAAAGAAAGTGGAATCCCGCTATGGCTCCTTATATCTTCATGGAGCGCAATGGTATTCATATCATTGACCTTTATAAAACAGTTGCTAAAGTAGACGAAGCCGCTGAAGTAATGAAGAACTTGGCTAAACAAGGCAAGAAAGTTCTTTTCGTGGCTACCAAAAAACAAGCTAAACAAGTTGTCGCTGATAAGGCTGCTTCCGTAGGTATGCCTTACGTTATCGAGCGTTGGCCGGGTGGTATGTTGACCAACTTCCCGACGATCCGTAAAGCTATCAAGAAGATGGCTACTATCGATAAGATGACAAAAGATGGTACATTTGATAATCTTTCTAAGAGAGAAAAACTTCAAATCACTCGCCAACGTGCTAAGTTGGAGAAGACTTTAGGTTCTATCGTAGACCTTACTCGTCTTCCGTCAGCGTTGTTCGTTGTAGACGTGATGAAAGAGCATATCGCTGTTCGCGAAGCTAACCGTTTGGGTATCCCTGTATTCGGTATGGTTGATACGAACTCTAATCCGAACAATATCGATTACGTTATCCCGGCTAACGATGACGCTACAAAGTCTGTAGAGGTTATCTTGGGTGCTATCTGCGAGGCCATGAATGAAGGCTTGCAAGAGCGTAAGGCTGAGAAAATCGACGCAGAGGCTGCTGAAGAGGCTCCGAAAAGAGAGCGCAAAGCAAAGGCTGCCGTTAAGAAAGAACGTACGAAGAAAGAAGACGACGATGCGTTGAACGCTAACGTTGCCGGTAAGTTCGCGAAAGACGAAGAATAATTCGATTGACAATTGACGTTGACAATTGACAATTAGAATACAAATACAATGGGCAGTTGGCTTTTGACAGGATTTGTCAATTGGCAACTGTCCATTGTCAATTTTTGAAAGTATAAACATTTTAAAGATAAAGGAAATAAGATTATGGCTGTAACAATGGCTGATATTACCAAGCTGCGCAAAATGAGTGGAGCTGGTATGATGGACTGTAAGAAGGCTTTGACAGAGTCTGACGGTGACATCGAGAAAGCAATGGAAATTATCCGTAAAAAAGGACAGGCTATCGCCGCTAAACGTTCTGATCGTGAGGCTGCCGAGGGTTGTGTATTGGCTAAGAAGGATGGCGAGTTTGCCGCTATCATCGCTTTGAAGTGCGAAACAGACTTCGTGGCTAAGAACGAGGACTTCGTGGCTTTGACTCAAGCTATCTTGGACGCTGCCGTGGCTAACAAATGCCGTACTTTGGACGAGGTGAAAGCTTTACCTATGGGTAAGGGTACGATCCAAGACGCTGTTACGGATCGTAGTGGTATCACGGGCGAGAAAATGGAGTTGGATGGTTACTGCGTAGTTGAAGGTGCTTACACTACTGTATACAACCATATGGGTAAGAACCAACTTTGTACGATCGCCGCTTTCAACAAGGAGTCTGAGGAAGCCGCTCACAATATCGTTATGCAGATCGCCGCTATGAACCCGATCGCTATCGATGAGGCTGGTGTTCCTGAGTCTGTAAAAGAGAAAGAGATCCAGGTTGCTATCGAGAAGACGAAGGCCGAGCAGGTACAGAAGGCTGTAGAGGCTGCATTGAAGAAGGCTGGTATTAATCCTTCACATGTAGACAGCGAGGCTCATATGGAAAGTAACATGGATAAAGGCTGGATTACGGCGGAGGATGTGGCTAAGGCAAAAGAAATCATCGCTACTGTTTCCGCTGAGAAGGCAGCTAACTTACCTCAACAGATGATCGAGAATATCGCTAAGGGTCGTCTAGGTAAGTTCTTGAAAGAGGTTTGCTTGTTGAATCAAGAGGACATCATGGATGGCAAGAAGACTGTAAGAGAGACAATGAAGGAGATCGATCCTGAGTTGCAAATCTTGGCGTTCAAACGTTTCACTTTGCGTGCTGAATAATTGCGGTAACGTATTTGATATAAAGAAAAAGGCGGTACAACCCAATGTATCGCCTTTTTTATGAAGTATAGCTTACTTGCCCATAGAAGATATACTTACTTGTCCAATGCAGCATATCTTACTTTGCCAACTAAGTATATCTGGTTTTATTCTTTCTTATTTCAACGCGGCTAACGCATCTTTAATACGTTTGATCGCCTCCATGATATTCTCATCGCTGGTAGCGTAACTCATGCGGATACACTCAGGTGCCCCGAAAGAGGTACCTCCTACGCAAGCTACGTGCGCTACTTCTAAGAGATACATGGCTAAGTCATCAGCGTTGTTGATTACACGGTTCCCATCTGTCTTGCCGTAATAATAACTACATTTGGGGAATAAGTAGAAGGCGCCTTCCGGCTTATTCACCTCGAAGCCCGGAACTTCTTTCGCTAAATTAACGATTAAGTCACGGCGGCGTTCGAAGGCCTTACGCATTTCCTCAACGGGTTCTTGTGAGCCAGTATAAGCCGCTTCCGCCGCTTTTTGAGATACAGAGCAAGGGCCAGAGGTATATTGTCCTTGTAATTTATTAACCGCTTTTACGATCCATTCCGGTCCGGCGATGAAACCGATACGCCAGCCAGTCATCGCATACGCTTTGGAAACGCCGTTTACGATAACCGTACGGTCTTTCATTCCTTCGATAGAAGCGATGCTGTTGTGTTTACCAATATAATTAATATGTTCGTAGATCTCATCCGCTATAACGATGATATCCGGATGTTTTTTCAATACTTCCGCTAAACCTGCCAATTCCTCGGCGCTGTAAACAGAACCTGTAGGATTGGAGGGAGAACAAAGGATCAACGCTTTTGTCTTAGGTGTAATAGCGGCTTCCAACTGAGCTGGAGTGATCTTGAAATCCTGCTCGATACCAGCCGGAACAATAACGGGAGTTCCTTCCGCTAGCTTCACCATCTCCGGATAGCTTACCCAGAAAGGAGCCGGGATGATAACCTCGTCTCCCGGATTTACCAATACCATGACTGTATTACAAACGGATTGTTTAGCACCGTTTGCGCAAGAGATCTGGCCTGCTGTATATTCCAGTCCGTTCTCGTTCTTCAATTTGGTAACGATAGCATTTCGTAATGCCGGATAGCCCGCTACAGGAGAATAACGTGAGAAATTATCGTCAATCGCCTTCTTTGCGGCTTCTTTAATGAAATCGGGAGTATTGAAATCAGGTTCTCCCACACTTAAGTTGATAACATCGATACCTTGAGCTTTCAACTCACCGCTCTTTTGTGACATCGCCAATGTTGCTGAAGGCGATAAACTCGCTAAACGATCTGAGACTTGTGTCATAATTGTATATTATTTAATGTTGTGCAGTACATGCCCCATACGTTCCTTTTTCGTTTTCATGTAGAATTCGTTGTATGGATTCGGTTTTACTTCGATAGGAACATTCTCTACTACCTCAAGTCCATAAGCTTCCAGGCCTACACGTTTTACCGGATTATTGCTCATCAGACGCATTTTCGTTACGCCGATATGACGTAAGATCTGTGCTCCGACACCATAATCTCGCTCATCCGCTTGATGACCTAAATGTAAGTTCGCATCCACCGTATCCAAACCATCTTCTTGGAGTTTGTATGCTTTCATCTTCTCCATCAATCCGATGCCTCGTCCTTCTTGGTTCAGGTAAATGATAACCCCTTTGCCTTCTTGGTCGATGCGGCGCATAGCTTCGTGCAGTTGCTCTCCGCACTCGCAACGCATGGAACCGAAGATATCACCTGTAGCGCAAGATGAGTGTACGCGTACTAAAATAGGCTCGTCTTTCTCGAATTTGCCTTTTATCAAAGCTATATGTTCTAATCCATTGCTTTTCTGGCGGAAAGGAATTAGACGGAAATGTCCGTATTCAGTAGGGAGATCTACTTCTACGCCGTTCTCTACGATCGATTCGGTACGGAGACGATAAGCGATTAGATCCTTGATGCAAATGATCTTGATATCGAATTTCTTGGCTACCTCAATTAATTGCGGCAGACGTGCCATGGTTCCATCCTCGTTGATAATCTCGATCAAGGCCCCGGCAGGATATAAACCGGCTAATCGGGCCAAATCCACGGCTGCCTCTGTATGACCCGCACGGCGAAGCACGCCACGAGAACGGGCACGGAGCGGATTGATATGTCCGGGACGTCCCAGATCAGATGGCTTGGTCTTTGGATCAGCTAGTGCCAAGATCGTTTCCGCACGGTCGTACATGGAAACGCCGGTCGTACATTTTCCACCTAATTTATCTACTGTTATCGTGAAAGGAGTACCCAGTAAAGAGGTGTTATTGGCAACTTGCATATCCAGTTCCAACTCTAGGCAACGTTCTTCCGTGATCGGGGCGCATAATACACCTCGTCCGTTTTTCAACATGAAGTTGATTTTTTCCGGGGTTACTTTCTCGGCCGCGATGATAAAGTCTCCTTCATTCTCCCGGTCCTCGTCGTCTACAACGATTAAGAACTTTCCTTCACGGAAATCCTCGATAGCTTCTTCGATGGTGTTTAATTGAATCTTGCTCATATTTATTGATTATTTATATCCGAGTTATTTTTTAGCAAATGTAATGAATATATCATATTGATCAGCTCCTTACTGGTCTTTTGTACCATGACGATATCATGCCGTAGTAATTTACGCTGGTACGTAGCCAATAGGTAGATCGGTAATCCTAGCGGGAGGAAAATACCGATAGCCAGAGCAAGCTTCCCATTTATATGTTTGCTTAGCTTGTTATTGTAACCTCCGATGATCGGGTAGTCCATCAATTTATTCAAGAGCAAATTCTGGTCGGAATTACTTAATTCCTCCACGATATTTTCCGTGTCTTGAGCTAACAGTTCCGCTGTGTTATCTTTTCCTCCTTGTTTCCAAAATGTCAGATAATTGATCCAACGTTTATGGTTTGTCAGATAGATCGTACTTTCTTCCGCCAATTTCTCCAGTTGGGGAAGAGTGGCCTCATAATCCGGGGTGTATATGATCACCTCTTTCCGTTCCACTTTTCGCCCTTCACGTTTACCTATTAGGTTCTTCATGGCGTTCACGTAAGTGTCGGCATTCAAGATAACAGAATCTTTAACCGCTTTGTAGGTTAGGAATATACCCATAGGCGTTAGGACCACGGAACTAAGCCACATACCTTCCCATGCGTCCCAAACACCGTCTCGTGCCATCTTGAAGCCCATATTATCTATAATATAATAAAAGATAAATAAGATTACCGAGATAACGACCGGCACGCCCAATCCTCCTTTACGGATAATGGCTCCTAAAGGCGCCCCTATAAAGAAGAACATGATGCAAGCGAACGATACCGTGAATTTCTTATGCCATTCCGTCAAATGGCGGCGTACCTTATAAGCCTCGTCGCCAACTGTGGCCGCACGGAAATAATAATCCGTCTTGATATTCTCGATCGAGGATTTGGCTCGGCCTAATAAAGCTGCTTTACTACTCGGTGCCTGCGCTTGGTAAAGACTGTCGAAATCCAATTGGATGGTAGGAGTGATTACCGGCAGTTTTTCTTGCTGCTCGTCTGGTTGCCCCTCGGCTTCACTCTCTTTTTTAGCTCGTAAGGACTTTAGTGTTTTTACATATGAGGCATCGTAAATGCTTTTTGCGTTCACGTCCTTGATGCTATCCAAGCGTACGCCCATCGAATCGATAGAGGTTTGCAAATCTTTCAAGTTCTTTCCCATATATTGGTTCTGCATGAAAGATTCGTCGGTACGGTTGAAATTCGCGTCGAATTCAATCAAGATATCCTTGCTGCTGAACGATTCCCGTCGATAGGGGACGGCAGTCCTCACTTGCGTCGTGTTGGCTTGGCTTTTACCTACGTTCTCAAAAGATTCTCCGTTAAATAAGGATAGGACAAGGAATAATTTATCGGCAGATGTCTTTAGTCGTCCGGAATCCGCTACGATTACACGGGCGTTATTGAATCCTTCCGAATAATCATAGATCATCACGTCTTTTAATAAGCCGTCCTTCGGGTCCTTTTTCTTCACATATACGTTGAATCCGGGAATATCTTTATAGAATGAACCTTCCGGAATATCCAATTCAGGCGATTTCTGGCGCATGGAATATAATAATGTGTATAGCTTGACTTGGACAACGGGCATTACGTTGTTTTGGAAAAAAAAGGCACCCACGCTCACGAATAGGAGTGTTACGATCAATGGGCGCATGATATGTATCAATGATACCCCGGCGGATTTCATGGCCAGTAATTCCAGACGTTCCCCTAAATTTCCGAAAGTCATTAATGAGGCTAATAGAATAGCCAAGGGAAGTGCCATCGGGACAAGAAATAAGGCCGCATACATAAACATCTCCGCTAATACTGGGATGCCAAGGCCTTTTCCCACCATATCGTCGATGTATCGCCAGAGAAATTGCATCAACACAATAAACAGACAAATACCGAATGTCATAAGAAACAACGGCAGGAATGTCTGCAGCATAAATGTATGTAATCGTTTTATTCTCAACATTGCCTAATCTGGTTGAAGTGGCAAAAGTAGTGTAAAAAACGATAACACCCCACAGATTTCTGTAAAACTACTCTAAATACCAAGCGTTCGCTTCAAATCTTCCACTTGTGAGTCCCATAAGTTAATGGAATCCTTCTTCTCCCCGGGGTCGGAGAAATCCGTAATCTCAAGCGCCGTAGAGCCCGTTAATTCGATCGTGTGGATTATAAATTCGAAATAGGCATTCTTATCTTCCTCATCCACCCAGCGGTAACGGATGAAGTTCTCCGGCTTGGAGTCGATCACTGTCGCCTCTTGGGCCTCTTTACTCCATTTGAAGGTATAGAGATTACCATTTATAATGACCTCGTCGGCGAACCAGGCGGAAAGTCCCAAAGCGGTGGTTAGGTGATTCCATAAGCTTCGTCGTGAAACTTTATCGAAGATGTATTCGATATGAAACTTCTCTTTCTTCATTGTTCTTATCCTTATATTTGCCGCAAGATACATAAAAGATTTGAAAATAACTAATTTTAATGATGAAAAAAGTGACTAATAACTAACTGTTTAGATGGAGGCCTTAAAAAATAAGCGATTTTTTTTATTGAAAATGTTGTGTAATTCAAAAATAACCCCTACTTTTGCACCGTCAATAAGAGAAACAATGACAGTAACATGATGGCGAGATAGCTCAGCTGGTTAGAGCGCATGATTCATAATCATGAGGTCCCCGGTTCAATCCCGGGTCTCGCTACTTTGAAAATCAGGCAGTTACAATAATAAGTAACTGCTTTTTTTATATCTTTTCGTATGGTTTTTACCTGAATTTTCGTGGTTTTCAGAGGCAAAGTTAAACCAAGAGTTAAACCAAAAAATGTATGAGTACAACGGTTAACGTCTTGTGTTACAAGTCTAAAGTTTTAGCAAATGGCGAAAGCCCTTTAATGCTTCGTATCTGTAAAGATGGTAAAAAGAAGTATAAGAGTATTGGAGTTTCCATTAATCCTATCTATTGGGACTATACAAAAGGTAAATTGAAAAGGAATTGTCCTAACTACAACAGTATTCATTTGCTGATAACAGAACAGTTAAATGAATATTCTAATCAAATTGTTGATTTCCAAGTTTCTAAGAAAGATTTTACAGCTTCTTCATTAGTTGAAAAAATAGATCAGCCAGTAAGAAAAGTAACTGTAAAGGCTTTTATAGAGAATGAAGTTGAACGTTTAAAAGCAGAGAATCGGATTAATTATGCTTCGTCGCATAAACATCTTCTAAACTCTTTGTTGTCATATAAAAAGAATCTGGAGATTCTTTTTAGTGAAATTGGTGTAACTTGGTTGAAAAGTTATGAATCTTTTTTGAGGCAACAAGGACTTGCGAATAATACGATAGGCATTCGATTACGTACATTGAGGGCTGTTTATAATCGTGCAATAGAGGAAAATCTTGTCAAATCGGAATGTTATCCATTTAAGAAGTATAAGGTGGCTAAATTGCAGGAAGAAACAGTAAAGCGTGCTATTTCAAAGGACGATATAAAGAGAATCATGCAATATCGATCTCCTAATCCGTATTTGAGATTCCCTATAGACTTATTCCTGTTTTCCTATTTCATGGGTGGTATAAACTTTGTTGATATTGCTTATCTGACAGAGGATAATATTATTGATAATCAATTGGTATATGTTAGAAAGAAAACTAAAAAGCGAATTAAACTGCCATTACAACCTATTGCTATTGAGTTGATTAATAAATATAAGAAGGCTGACAATCTCTTTTTGTTTCCAATTCTTAATGATTTTCACAAAAGTGAACAACAAAAAATCAATAGAGTAAGGAAAGTTATTAAAAAGGTAAATAAACGTTTGAAAGAAATAGGAGAGGAATTAAACTTGCCTATAGACTTGACAACATACGTTGCCCGTCATAGTTTTGCCA